>Ga0233412_10000052_pt1 | contig 62515 bp, 74 predicted proteins | sample Na_anoxic_4_MG_FD_180667 | JGI IMG/M metagenome (GOLD analysis project Ga0233412, IMG submission 180667) | Seawater microbial communities from Saanich Inlet, British Columbia, Canada - Na_anoxic_4_MG | ecosystem: Environmental > Aquatic > Marine > Inlet | place: Canada: British Columbia... | reverse complement strand
GTACATATACCCTTAAAACAATTTAATTGGGTTATTCTGTATTTTTTTATTAATTAAGTGATATTTATAATAAAAATAGACAGAGCATGGGAAAAAAGAAGAAATTATTAAAGGAAGATATAAGTACTTTTGGTGCTGTTTTACTAGCAAGATACATCATTAAAAAATTTAAAGGGGTACCTGAAGAAAATTTATTACATTATAGTGCTGAAGGTATCAAAGACTTATTAATTGGGTTTGCTGATTTCATGAAAAATTATGGTTATTCGGTAGATATTGATATGTTGGAGTATAGATTTGAAGATATGTTAAGAATAGCTTTAGATAAAATAAAAGGGCAAGAATATAAGGAAGATGGTTTTGACAGGTATAGTTGGTCAAACTGGTTTGGTGATGATGATGAAATAAAAAACCCTTTAAGGTCAGAAAGTAAAAGAATAGTTAAATTGACAGAGAATGATTTAACAAGAATTGTTAAAAAAGTAATTAAAGAACAAGGTAAATACTAAATTATGGGAAAAAGGATACAGATAACAGAGTCTCAGTTGAGATACATCATAGAGAATAAACATAGGTTGACTGAACAAGAACAACCTAAAGTACAACAAAAAACATCTCGTAAAGAATTACTTGCTGGGTGTAAAGCTGCTGGGTTATATAAAGGTCCCGACATTAATGTGGAAAATTTCACTACTTTGATGAAATGTGCAAAAGCTAATGGTTATATTACTACTGGATGGGATTACTGGAAAACGATAGGGGATTCTGACAAACAAGCTATTGTTGAAACTATAAAGATGGGTAACCCTAAAATGGAAACTTTCGGTATCGCAAGTAAAGAATGGAAAAATGTCCCAGATAATATGAATAATATAAAAGGTTATAAAGGAAGTTATTCATTAACAAGTTCAGTATGGGGTCAAACTGTGAGATCAGGTTTTTACTTAAATGATAACTTTGAAATGTTTATTGAGAACGGTAAAGAGTATGGTTTGACGAATGGTTTTGTGAAATATGATATTGCGATTAAAAAAATAAACGAATATAATAGAAACGTTTACAAGCAACGAGGAACACCTATAAATTTTAACGCCTCTGTAAAATCACCAGAGGTTAAATCAACATACAAAGATAGTGCTTATAGAATCGACCCAATGGAAAACGCTGGGGTATTTGTATTCTACCCATTAAGTTACGCTAAAGACCACATTGTAGATTGGAAACCAGGTGATGATGTGGTGAAGGATATAGAATCATTTACGGTACCATCTGAAGGGCTGGAGAATGATGCTGTTGAGATGCCTGATGATTCATACCAACTATTATTAAATGATTTGATAACTAAATTAGGTGACTCAAAAAATAAAATAGGTTCAATGAGGATTACATCAAGTGCTAGTAATTTAAGAACAACTTATGGTGGTGGGAAGAGTTATGAAAACAACACACAATTATCTCAAGATAGAGGTGACCAACTTTATGATAGACTTCAAAAGGATTTGCGTTTACAGAAGTTGCCAGTACCAGCTTTAGATGGTGGTAAAGCAGTTTCTAGTGTAGAAGGATGTGAAGCTAAAGATAGTAGTGGTAGATGCACCTACGGTGGTAGAGAATTTCAAGAGTTATCACCAACTGAATTGGCTAAACAAAAAAAGGATTGGGTTTGGATTAAGGTTGAGTATAGTGGTAAGAACACTGAACCAACTGAAGATCCAGTTATGACTAAAAAAGGTATGTGGGTATATTCACAATGGAATGTAAAATATCAAAAAAGGATAGGATAATAACCCTACCCTTTTATCTATGATAAGTCATCACATTTAAAAATCCATATGAATTTTCAATAAACTTAATAGATATACCTACTTTAGTATATTCAGGATCTAACATAGTTTCTTTATGACCAACTTTTGATCGATAGTAACTATCAAAAATATCCTCAGCGATCATTTTATTTAAATTAGGGTTGTTATGGTAATTTATCATGGAATTACCACAAACACCCTCATCCATAGTCCCCTCAATACCAAAATGTTTTGGTCTTTCCAACAAACCTAATTCATCCCATCCCTCAACATCAATTTCTTGAAAGTGACTGATATACCATTTCTTATTGTAAGCATTCAATTTACCCAAATACTCACATTGGTAGTCAGCAGCCAATGTAAGGGTATCGTTCAAAACTAATTTTTGTGGTTGAATGTATTCACCCCATAATGTATCGTAAACGAATTTACCACTCTTTTGCCAAGGTTTTCTAACATAACTTTCTTTCACTTTACCTTCAAACACTTTACCAATTCTGAATTTTTCCTCATTCACCAATTGAACGAAATAATATTTTACACTATCCTCATTGTATTGAGAAGGAATTTCAATTTTCGGAAATGACAGACTATCAGTAGACTTAGGTTGACCGTAGACAACTGAAGAGATTAAGATTGTGATTATTAAGAGTAAGTTTTTCATAGTTTTAATGTTTCTAATACAAAGATAAGCTAAAAGTTTGACTTGGCAATGACCAAACGTATATTTATTAATAAATATTAGTAAATGAAACATATTATACGAAAAATATTAAGGGAATCTCAAGAAGAAAGGTTAAGGGGTGCATATCAAAAATGGTGTAAGAAAGTTAAATTAAATAACAAATACCAACGTGATGAAATAACGGACATTGATGGTTATATAGAGGAACTTGGTAGGTATAGTTATGATTTTGAAGACCCTTATAGTAAAACATATAAAAAGACAGAAGAGTTGTATTCTAAAGGAGATTACGAGGGTGTTCACAAATTAGTAGTCGAGTACGAATGTGGTGTAGAACTTATTGATAGAAAATTTAAAGAGTGGTCTTCTTACAGAAACCAAATGCCAACTTCAGATATATTTCAGTATAAAAGTGAAAATGAACTTTATATTGAATTACAAAAAGCAAAAGAAAAATCATTTACTAAAAAATTAAAAAAATCTAAAGAAGGTAAGGATTTTGAAAAAATCTATGAAGATGAAGATATGGTAATCATCGTACCTTTAACACATGTGGGTGCGTGTAAATATGGTCAAGGAACTAGATGGTGTACCGCAAGTAAAGTAAAACCTGAACATTTCGAGGGTTATGATGAAGAGGGTAATTTATATAGGGTATTACAAAAAAATGATAAACTCATTAAAAATCCTGACATTGTAGAATTAACGGATAGGGGAAATCATAGAAATAGAAATCCCAAACATATGGATAAAGTTTCAATACATTTAAAATATACGGGTGAAAAATCTATGGTAGATTCTATTGATAACTATTATGGCGAAATTGATGTGGGTTATTTCCTAGCAGAATTACCCGACAATGCAGTAAACACAATAAAACAATACCAATCAGAACATTAAATGAAACATATTATACGAAAAATATTAAGAGAGGAGTTTAATAAGACTAATCTTAAAAAGGGTTATGAATTAAAAGGTAGTCAATGGTTATTCGATTTTATTCGTTACGAAGAAGGTGACCCAAAACAAAAAGGTAAACCTGTATTAACCTCTTACAAAATTTCTGGTGATAAATGGACAATAGGTTATGGGCACACCACAGGTGATGTTGAACCTAAAGTTACACCAAACATGACTATCACAAAAGAAGAGGCTGAAAAAATACTTTCAAATGATTTAACATACTCTGCAAATTGTGTTAGAAGGATATTCAAAGAATGGGAATCAAAAGGTATTGATGTTTTAATAACTCAGAATATGTTTGATGTTTTAACATCGTTAGTTTTTAATAGTGGTTGTGATACAGTAAGAAAATCATCATTTATCCAACAACTAAAAGATGGTGATTATTCTACCGCAGGTGAAAAAATAAAGGGTTGGAATATATCATACCCAGGACATGTGGACAGAAGAAAAAAGGAATCGCAACACTTTTTGAGTTAATACAAGATATTTATAAATAAAAAATAGAAACAGTGAGACAGACAATTAAAAAAGTTTTAAGGGAGTCGTTATTAGATAACGAGTTTAGAACGTTTGTTTTTGAGAAAACCTATAAAGCCGCTTATGATGAGAAGAAAAAGTGGAGAACATATAACACCATTTTAACTGAATTAAGGTGGTTAGGTGATGAAGATGCTGTGGATGAGATCAAATATCGTATTACTGATGGTGAGGATCCTAAGAAAGTTATTAAGGAAACAACAGAATATCCTAAATACTTTTCTTACAAACTTCAAAAGCTTGTAGAGGAAATATAGCACATTTACTAATTTTGTAATATTTATTTGTATAAAAGAATAAAAACGCTTAATTTAGCAAAAATTATATAAAACACACTATGAAGGTATTAGTAACAGAATCACAATTAAAAGTATTATTAAAAGAGGATAGGGTCACTTACCTTAGAAATAACAACGTAGTTAATCCAGATATACTTAATGAACCCATAATACCTAACACTGCTGATATGTCTGACGAAGAGGCAGCGAAAGTAAGAAAGAAATTAGAAAGAAAGAAAGTAAAAGTCACACCTATTGAGGGTCATGATGGTGTTGATGTGGGTTATATTATTGAAAAGAAAGGAAAGTTACAGATTAGAGTAACAGAAGAAATATTTAATAATATAGTAGCCGCTGATCCTTCAGCCAATAAACAATATGTTGAGTGGATGTTAATTGTATTCGCTAAACACATAAAAGATGGTGATATTAATCAAGCAGTTAGATTTGTTACAGAAGATTTACCAGAAGCAAATGAATTCTTAAAGGTATTTGACTTTTGGAAAAGTAAGAAAAATAAATTCGCAGCGGCAAAAAATAGACCAAACGCACCAGATAACCCTTCTGATATTAGACAATATAATGATTTAGCTCATTTATATAGTGTTATCTCACCATTTATTGGTATGTCACAAGATGATGAAGATGATGAAGAAGATGATGGTGTAAGTAAGTTATATAAAAAAATGAAAGGTTATATTGATTTAGGTCAAGCAAATGTGGTTTATCACGACTCAGATGTATTAGTTTACGTACCTAACCATATTGACGCAAGTTGTGGTCCATTAGGTAACTTAGCATCTTGGTGTACTCGTAGAGAGGGTAACTCTTACTTTGATAGTTATAGAAAAAATAACCCAAAACCAGATGGTTCTTTATCTGATTACTATGTAATTATGCCAAAAGAATTATTTGATATGGAGAATCCAGGAGAACACGATAAATTCCCTTACCAATTCCATTTTGAGTCTAATCAGATTCATGATAAAAGTAATAGAGGTATTGGTGACGAAGGTGTTGTATCATTACTATCAAAATATCCGGGGTTAGGTAATTTCTTAAAAGGTGAGTTAGGTACATTGGCTGCAGATTCTATTAGATCAGGTACTGGTTTAATGGATAATAAATATATTAGTTACTTAAATAGATTCGGTGGTAAAACTTCTGATTTTGTACCAGAGGAAGCATATGCAGAGGGTGTTGTGTCAATTAAAAAATTAGCAAAAGAAAATAGAGGACCAATCAATAATAACAAATACTTAAAATGGTTAATGTCTAATGAAGACAATATTGAGATTATTGATTATATCCCATTAGACATTGATAATTTAAATTTTGATGGTATCAATATAGAAAAATTACCAGATCTATCAATGTTTACTGATTGTGATCAAGTATCTGCAACTAAATGTAATATTAAAGAATCACCAAAAGGAAGTGAATTACCACCTAATATGACAATTCTTACATTACATGATAATCAAATCACAAAAGCAACATTTGATGGTTATTCTGATAAATTACAAACTTTATTCGTTGTTAATATATTCAACAACCCATTAGTAAGTATTGATGTAGAAAACCTAAAGAAATTATTTGATAATGAAACACTAGCTAGGTTTGCAATTTCTAACCCAGAAAATTTACAAAATTATGATGATTATGCTGCAATGGTAAGTAACTTTGAGAGAACTCATCCAAATTCTGGAATTTATGCTGATACTTAAAATATTTTTTGTATATTTGAATATATAAAATAAAAAATATGAAAAAATTCAAACTAATTAATAAGTCAAATGAAACCATTAATATTGTAAATATAGAAACTATAGGTGAGGCAATCCGTTATTTCGCAGAAATTAAAAAACTTACTGTGGACATGTTACTATCAGTTTATAAAGTTGTTTCAGAATAAAACTGATTACATTGATTCGTTTTTGAAGTTATCGTATATTTATTAATAAATAATAATATTTTCCAAAATATACATTGACATGTCAAAAGGTAAAAAAAGAATAGTGAGACTTAATGAGTCTCAAATGGTAGATTTAATTGAAAGAATTGTAAAAACAGTAAAGTCTGAAAAAGAAACTCTAAAAGAAGGTAGAAGAAAAGAAACTAGAAGAAGAGTAATGGCTGAAGCTAACAGACCTAAGAAAAGAGCTCTTCCAAGAAGGAGATAAAAAAAATATATAAAAAAAGCTATCTTATTGATAGCTTTTTTTTGTTTTATTATATTCTCAAAAATAAATATTCTATTGGGGTGTTCCCGATATGGTGGTTAAACAATCTACTTAAATTCTAAATTATAACTAGAAAATTCTTTCATATAAGTTGTGATAGGAATTCCGTTACCATCCTTAAACACCTTACCCCCTTTGAAAAACTTTTTAACTGAACCAGCACCCCCTAAATGAGCTGCTGCTAGTATCCCTGACTCAGTTATATACACACCCCTAAATTTAGTAAACTGATACATACCAATATAATCGGATAATTGTTTTTTATTGTATTGGAGGTATAATTCCATAGCATGTTCTTGTAACATTGGTTGGTTGATGAATTCTTGTGGTGTACATACAATTTTCACCTCTTTAAGTGTCGATCTACCGAATTGATACTTACCTAAATAACCAAACCTATTAACTTTACGATAATCATTATTGCTTTCGAATCTTCCAATATCAGTTAGGAACATTTTATGTGTTTTACTTGAATCTATGTAAACATAAACCGTATCTGTTAAAACAACTATATCTGGTTCCGCTTTTATGGTATATGTAAATTTACAAAAGAATATCAACCCAGTAATTAGGAAGATAGTATACGCAAACAATATATGTCGTGAAACATATTTATTTAAGTTAATATATCCCATCTTAATCTATTTTTATAACTATATCACCCTTAGTTTTTGAATAACTAACTTTTATGGTTTGACCCTCTTCTACATTCCCTTTAAGAATTTCTTCAGAAACTGGATCCTCCACATATTTTTGAATCGCTCTGTTAAGTGGTCTAGCACCATATTCTTCATCATAACCACTTTCTATTAAGAAGTCTTTTGCATTTCTATTAATTTGTAACACATAACCAATCTCTAAAACTCTAGATTTAAGTTTCCCAACCTCTAATTCAACAATCTTACCAATGTCACCTTTACTTAATGATTTAAAGATAATAACATCATCTAATCTATTTAGGAATTCTGGTGGAAAATGATTCTTCAATTCTTTTTGTAAAACCTCATCTTTAAGTGAATCTTGACTATCTAATTTAGTTTTAGTGCCGAAACCAACACCCGATCCAAAATCTTGTAGTTTCTTAACACCAATGTTTGATGTCATAATAACCATACAATTTTTAAAGTTAACTTTCCTACCCATACTATCAGTTAATTGCCCATCATCTAATAGTTGAAGTAGGATATTGTAAACATCTTTATGTGCTTTTTCGATCTCATCGAATAGAATTATTGAGTAAGGTTTTCTTCTCACTTTTTCAGTAAGTTGACCACCCTCTTCGTGACCTACATATCCAGGAGGTGCACCAATTAACCTACTAACCGCAAATTTCTCCATATATTCAGACATATCAATTCTGATTAAACTATCCTCACTACCAAACATATAGTCTGCTAAGTTATTAGCTAAATGAGTTTTGCCTACACCCGTTGGTCCAAGAAACATAAACGTACCAATAGGTTTTTTTGGATTCCTAATACCTACCCTATTTCGTCTTAAAGATTTAGCGATTTTAAGAACTGCCTCTTTTTGACCGATTACTTTACTACCCATATCTTTCTCCATTTTCATTAGTCGATTACCTTCTTTTTCAGATAGTCTATTTAATGGTATTCCTGTCATATGGGCAACAACTGACATTACATCTTCTGAGGTAATTTTAGTTCTCTTATGGTTTAATTGTGTCTGCCACACTTCTTTAGCGACATTTAAATCTTCTAACGTAATTCTTTCCTTATCTCTTAGTTTCGCAGCTTCCTCATATCTTTGAGACCTAACTACATCATTCTTTTCTTTTTTGATAGATAAGATTTTTTGCTCTAAATCTTTTATAGCCTTTGGGGGTTGTATGTTTACTTGTGATCTAGCACCTACCTCATCCATAATATCAAGTGCTTTGTCTGGGAATTCTCTATCGGTAATATACCTATCAGCTAATTTAACACATTCACTAATGGTTTCTGGTAGATATTCTACTTTATGATATTCTTCGTAACTATATTTAACTTTTTCAAGAATCTCTAGTGTCTCATCCAACGAAGGTGGTTCAACAACTACTTTTTGAAATCTTCTTTCTAATGCACCATCTTTTTCGATGTGTTGTCTATACTCATCCAAAGTAGTTGCACCAATTACTTGTAACTCACCCCTAGCTAATGCTGGTTTAAATACGTTTGCGGCATCCATAGAACCAGATGCATTACCTGCTCCCACTAATGTATGTAACTCATCGATGAATAATATAACATCATCAACCTCTCTCAATTCATCCATCACACCTTTTATTCTTTCCTCAAACTGACCCCTATATTTGGTTCCAGCAACCATTGATGATAAGTCTAATGACACTATTCTCATATCTAAAAGTGTTCTAGGTGCGTCACCTTGTTTAATCATTAGAGCTAACCCCTCAATTATAGTTGTCTTACCAACACCAGGGTTACCAATAAGAACTGGGTTATTCTTTTTCTTTCTAGATAAAATCTGAGCAACTCTTTGAATTTCACTTTTCCTACCAATCACAGGATCAATTTTACCTTCTTCTGCTTTTCTAGTAATATCACTAGAGAAATTATCTAAGATAGGTGTTGATGTAACATGTTTAGATTTTTTCTTAGGTTTTCTTGGTATTTCTTTATCGTCATCATCCTCCGTATCATCGAAACTATTTTGAATAGTCTCACTGTAAGTTTTATGGTTAATCCCCATTTTTATTAATATTTTACTTATAATGTTATTTTCATTTAATAATGATAGTACTATGTGGTGAGTATTTAAATAGGTTTCGTTTAAATTATCACATTCAGTTTCTGCGTTTTTAAGAATTAACTCTGTTTCTTCATGTAATGGTAGATGTTTAACCTTAGTTGCTTCATCACCTTTATGTATCTGTAATTCAATCATCTTATGTAAATTGTCTAAATCTACATCTAATTCTTTTAAATAATTTATTGCTTCATTATCATCATCATTAATCATTGATATCATAATATGTTCAATTCTCACACTATCATCATTGCGAGATTTCGCTTCACTAATTGATTTGTTGATTATTTTCTTAACTTTTGGATAAACTTTCTTCATATGTCTCAATTCTAATTATTATTATTCTAAAAACCAACTTTGTTTTATCAATAAATATCATTAACATTATAACTAAAATAATACGTATATGGAAGACAAATATAAACTTTACTTAGGAGATACTAAGAAAATTGTCGCAGAAATGGTAGAGAGGGAAGAATTAGTTGATATGATTTTTACCTCACCACCATATTTTGCATTTAGAAAAAATTATAATGGTGATGATGACGGTAAGGTAGGATCTATCCATGTTGACGATTACGCCGACTGGTTATTAGAATTTACAGAACAATTCCTCAAAGTATTAAAACCAAATGGTAGTTTTTTCCTTAATATTAATGAAAAGATTGATAAAGGGGAAATTCATCCAGTATTAGATGAATTAAAATATAAAATGAGGATACAAGGTTGGAAACTTGTTGCTAAACCTTATATATGGTATAAGAAACAATCGATGCCAACGAATTGTAAGTATAGAGCAATTGATCGTTACGAATATGTGTATCACTTCTCCAATTCAAATAAACCAAAATTTAGGGCTGATAATTGTAGAATACCACATTCAGAGTCTACAATAAAAAGAGTTAAGACACCAGTACCAACAATTAATTCACGTGATGGTGTATATGAATACGGTGAGTTAAAGTTAAATAAAAAAGGATCATTACCACACAATGTTGTTATTACTGCGGCGGAAAGTAATCCAAGTGTATTACACCCAGCACCATTTCACGTTGAGTTGGCTGATTGGTTTGTAAGGATTGGTAGTGATGAAGGTGATATTGTTTTAGACCCATTTGCTGGCTCGTCAACAACAGGTGTTGCCTCACTTAAAAATAATAGAAAGTTTATCGGTATAGATATGATAGACTTCAACATTGAATTCGGTAGGAAAAGAATGGATTATTTTTTAGAAACAGGTAAAGCATACATACCAAAGAAAGAACTTGAACCATTGGGTATTGATGTTAATTACTATAAAGTTAAAGGAAAACACGCCAATAACCCATAGTAAATATAACCCCTTATCTTTACTGATATGGTTTTTTTAACTATACTTATAACATAATAAAAATAAAAAATAAAAAATATGATACCTTCAGCCCCAAAATTTAAAAAAGTAGAGTTATTATTAAAATTAGGTGGTACAAAAAATTATGACGAAAATGATAGTTTAAGAGATTTAGATCTCCACAGAACAACTAAAATTTCACACGAAGATTGTGCTATGGTAATAACAGGTGATTATGTTATCATCACTGAGGATGAAGGTAATAACGAAATAGATACTGAAAAAAGTATCAAAGGTAAGATTTATAACTTAACAGAAATCGATTCTTACCGATTATATATTGAATAGTATGATATTAAACACATTTGAGCAGGATGGTACAATCGAAAACATTTATGATTCAACCAATGTTATGGCAACTAAGTATGATACCAGTAAAAGAAAATTGGCAGTTATATTTGGTTCTGGACAACAATACTTATATCATGATGTAACATTAGAGGATTATAGAAAATTTGAATCTGATGATAGTCAAGGCAAGGCAATACACAAATATATAAGAAAATATAAGTCCGATAAAGCCGATGAACTAGTAGATATTACAATCATTAAAGAACAAGTCGAAAAACTAAAAGAAAATAAAAAATAAATTTGATGGAATTAATCTCAACACACCCAATAAAAAAATCCGATTTAGGGTTTCATGGTAATTTGTTTGGTGGTAAATTATTAGCTTGGTTAGATGCGGCTGGTGCGGCATACGCTGCTCAGATATGTGACACACCAAGAATGGTTACGATAAAAATTGATGAGTGTCTGTTTAAAAAGGCAACTAAGGAAGGTCAACTATTAAAAATATATGGTAAAGTATATAAGCTCGGCAATACTTCAGTAACTCTTTTATTAGAGTGTAGAGCTCACAATGTATACACTGGTAAACAATTATCAGTCTTAACTACAAATATAAAGTTTATAAGGGTAGATGAAGGTGGGGACCCCATCCCTATTAGTGGAAGAGTCAAAGAAAAATATAACAAAATAAAAATAGAAAAAGATGGGTAACGCAACATTTGAATACCACAAATTATTACATTATATCCTAGACAATGGTAAGAAAAAAACAGATAGGACCGGAACGGGAACTACTTCAATCTTTGATTATAAGATTAAATTCGATATGTCTCAGGGGTTTCCACTCATTACTACAAAACGCCTCCATTTACGTAGCATTATCCATGAACTACTTTGGTTCCTCAAAGGCTCTACAAACACAAAATACCTCAACGAAAACGGAGTAACTATATGGGATGAATGGGCTGATGAGAATGGTGACTTAGGTCCTGTTTATGGAAAGCAATGGGTAAATTGGGGTGGTATTAAAGAAACACCACGTATAGGTTTGTTACATAAAAGAGAAGGTGTTTGGTGTGTTAAGTGGTCTGACCTACATTCTTTTGGGGAAGGTACTCATTGGTGTTACACCGATATTAGTAGTTTTAACCAACACAAATATAGTGATGTGGATGAGGGTAGAAAGGTCACTTTCACAACAACAACACTAGGTCACAACCCAGAAACATTCGCACCACATATAGTTGCAACGGTAAGTGATAACCCTACTGTTACTTATAGTGATGGAATCAACCAAATCCAAAACGCTATCGACACACTCAAGAACAATCCCGATTCACGTAGAATTATGGTTAGTGCTTGGAACGTGGGGGATATTCCACAGCCCGATAATAGAAGTGATGATAAACTTTATGAAGATTATTTAAAAGAAATCGAGTAGAAATGTAATTTTAGAAACTGCACCAAGAATTCAACCATCACACATTAAGAATTATATTATTGATAAAATATTAAACAATGGATAAAAGTTATACACACGAAGACGGAACACCGTTTACTAAAGAAGAGTTTTTAGGACAATTAAACACTAATAAAGAGTTTAACAATAAGTTTGGGAGAAAGTCAACACAAGAAGGAAAAATGGCACTTCCACCTTGTCATTGGGCATTTGAATTATATACAGAGGAATTGACTGATGGGGAACGAAACGAACATCTCGTATTTACTAAAGACTCGTATGGGTTAGATGGTAAATTAAGGTCTCCCATTACTATTGATTGGGGTAAGACACCAAAACGAAGATTATCCCTTAAATGGCATCAACGTTCAGTAGATTTTGGACTTGGTTTGAGTTTTAATATCGCATCATATGCACTATTACTTCATATGTTTGCACAACAAACTAATATGGTTCCAGGGCAATTAGTAGGTGATCTTACAAATATTCATATTTATAATAACCACATAGAACAATTGACATATCAATCTAAAAGAGACCCATTAAAATATCTGTCACCAATACTTAAACTAAATAAAGTAAAAGATATATTCAGTTATAGTTATGAAGATTTTGAGATTGTTGGTTACGATAGTTACCCCACAATAAAAATGCCAATTGCTGTATGATAAAATTATTTTACATATTATTATTCCTAATACCTTTCACAAGTTATTCGCAAGAAACTGTCATCTATTCTGATACATTACATTGTTATGGTAGTTGTTTAGATGAGTGTGATAGTGTTAAAACATATATAGAGGTAATTCAGTTTAATGATTATAGTGGTGGTTATATCCACATTAATATATACCCTGATAGTAGTAGGTTTGATGGTTGTCGGAATATGGATATTAAAAAATGGAATTGTGGTGATGCGGTAATGTATATCGTACCCTGGAAAAATGAATGGGGGGTTAAATCGATATATATTGATGAAGATGGTGTCTACTTTAGACATAAACATAATATTTTTAAGTCACATAGATTTGTTTATCACAATCTGTAGTATTTATTAAGAAATATATTTTATGGATTTAGATAATATTACAGAGGAAGAAATTTTAGAGGTGGTAAATCCTGATGATATTGATCTATCGTCATTCAAAATCAAAAAAGAACTTAACCCAAATATATTCGATGAGAATCAAAAAATACATTCAGATATACGATCAAGATTACTTATGATCGCTGATGACTTTTTTGAAACATTAGAATTACCTTGGATTGATATAGAAGATGTTACATTAACAGGTAGTTTAGCTAATTATAATTGGTCAAAATTTTCAGATGTAGATTTACATGTTATGGTAGACTATAAAACAGTAGATGAAAATCAAGGTTTAGTTGGTGAGTACCTAATGGCTAAGAAAAATTTATGGAATGAAAAACATGATATAAAAATTAAGAATTTTGATGTTGAGGTTTACGCTCAAGATGTTAATGAAGAACATATATCTACTGGGGTATATTCTATATTATGGGATGACTGGTTAGTTAAACCACAAAAGGGTGAAAGAAAAATTGATTCTAAAAAGGTTAAGCAAAAAGCATCCTCAATAATTGATGGTTTTGATAGTGTTTATATGACTTATAATGAGGGTGAATATGATAAAGTAATCAGAAGAATTTCTACAATTAGGGGTAAAATAAAGAAGATGAGACAAGCTGGGTTAGACAGAGAAGGTGAATATTCATACGAGAATATAGCCTTCAAAGTCCTAAGAAGAATTGGTCTTTTAGATAAATTAGCGGAATTAGAAAATAGATCATACGATAAATCTTTATCTATGTAAGTTTTTTTAATGAAAACATAATATTTATTAAGAAACTAAAACAAATGAATACAATACAGAACGGAACATTTAGTGTAATACATAGTAGTACTACTACCAACTTTACAAATAATATGTATGGTGCGGTGTATTGCAATGCGACTGCTGCAATAGTTGTTAATGGTACAACCATTGCGTGCACGCAAGGACAAATTATTCCGATAATAGTAAAAGATAATGACACAACATTAAGTGCTAATTTCCTTTTATTAGGGAATCCTAAACCAACTGGGTTAGAAAGAACAGGAAAAATAAGTGGAACAACCTATCAATTTATTGATATTAAAACTGGTTTACCAATACAAGAATCATAAAGAATAAAAACAAAAACATTATAAAATGGGAAAAAATATAAATCCAAAAAGTTTAAAAGGAAAAGATAAAACAAATAGGATAAAGGATCTTATGGGGAGGATGAACACTCTTAATGAGAGTACTTCCTTATCTGAATTAGACTTGATTAAAAAAGCACCAAACGGTGTTATATATGGTGTCGTAAGAGAGAACCATAAATACTTCATTAAAACTACTGAAAAGAAAACTGGTAAATTAATGGCGGAAGACTTTGACTACATTGGTGGTTTACAAAATAAATTCTCTGAAGCTTATAATTCATATGCTGAGGTTACAAAACAATTAAACTTAAAGTTTGATATGTTGAATGAGAGTTTTGGTATTGAGGATAATGTTAATATCCTTGAATCTGATGGTGTCGCTTTTGATGGTGGTACTGGATTTGGGTTTCTTGTTGAGGATGAAGAAGTAGAAAAGGAAGAGATTGTTGAAGAAGATGAAATTGAAGAGCAAGAATATAAACTTAAAGTAGATGCACCAGCTCCAACAGAAGAACCATCAATGGAATTACCTGTTGAGGACGATGTTGATATGGGGGTTGAAGATGAGGTTGAAGATCCAATGACTGATATGGGTGACGAAGATCCAATGGGTGAAGAAGGAGAAGATGATGACGACACTACAAAGAAAATACAAAAAATGACTGGCAAAATTGGTCAGATGTTTAGAGAAATGGATGATGTGGATACTGATTTAGAGAAGTATGTTATTAACTCTGTTATTTCAGCACTACATTTAGATCAATTCAGTGATGAAGATATCGAAGATGTTATTTCTAAGTTAGAAGGTGAAGACGATGAAGATGATATGGCTGCTGATGATATGGCTGCTGATGATATGGATATGGAAGATCCAATGGCAACAGAGGAATTACCATTAGAAGAACCATCAATTGCTGAGGAAAGCTTTAAAATTAAGAAAAGTGATCTAGTTGAAGGTTTAACTAAAAAACTTCTTAAAACCAATTTAAATGAAAGTTGGGAGGATGACTTTAAGTATACTGGTAAAAGAGCTAACCTTAAAAAGATGTCTAAAAAAAGAGGTTCATTAAAAGGTAAACAACACAGAATTGATAAAAATAGAAATGGTAGAATTGACTCACAAGATTTTAAAATGTTAAGAGGTGAACATCACGATATAGATATGGCGAATCCTAAGTCTTATGGTAAATATGATAGAGATGAGTATATGATGCGTGAAGATTCAGATATGGAAATGTCATCTACTTATGTTGATTGTCCAAGATGTGAAGGTATGGGTTGCCCTCATTGTGGTGGAGAAGGATTTCATCTATCAAATGAAATGGATAGTGAGTTTGATATGTTTGATGACATGAGTATCGCAGATGATTTTATGACTATAGATGGTGAAACTGGTGAATACGGACCATTTGATAGAGATGGTGATGGTATCGCTTCATCAGTTGATCAAGATGACGATGGAGATGGATTTCTAGATGAGATGGAAGGTGATGGTTATGGTATGGATGTTATGGATTCTGTAAGTGGATCTATCTCAGATGATTTTATGACTATAGATGGTGAAACTGGTGAATACGGACCATTTGATAGGGATGGTGACGAGATAGCAAGTAGTGTAGATATGGATGCTGATGGTGATGGACAAATAGATAATCAAATGAGAGATAATGATTTCGGTGATTTAGATATTGAATTCTTTTCTGACCCAATGACTAAACCAAGAACACGTCCAGGCATTGGTGACCCAACAACGACACCGGGTAAGAAAGAAAGAAAAGGACCTTGGACAAAACCAAAAACTGCACCAAAACCTAAAGCTAGTGATGAATCTCCATCTAAAGAGAGAAGATCATTTAGAAGAAAGGGATGGTATAAATAAAAAAAATGAAACTAGTATTTATCAATAAAATTGGTCAGAACTGGAAGGGAAACTTTGTTTATGAGTTTCTCTTTTCTGATGCAAATTTGAAAGATATAGATGGTGAAGGGTGGGATAGTTATCCATCATCAGGTAACCCTGAAGCACCTGAAGATTTTGTTGGTAAGACAGGTTCATTAATTTGTAAGATGAAGTTAGACTTAATCCAAGATAGTGATACATTCGCTGTATGGGATGCAGTTGATGGTGTGGTTTCTATGGCTTGGGAGAATATGGAGGGATATGATGAATACCCTGATAGTAGATTACATTTTTCTTTTGGGGAAGATGTAAAAAATGTAGAGGACAAATTGTATGAAAAAGATATGGTTTTAAATTATGATAAAGAATTAATAAACAATATATGAAAAAAATAGTGAAATTAACAGAAAGTGATCTTAATAGGATTGTTAAGAAGGTATTAAAAGAGCAAGTCACTGACCCTGAAATGAGTGGGTCTTGGGAGAGATCTAAATACGAACCAACACCAAGAGAAAGCGGTGTTAAAGATGTATTCGGAAAATATGGTGAAGATATGTTACCTAATATCATAAGGTATTTGAGAAAAAATCCTGACGCTATTTTAAGAAGAATGTCTAAAATGTATCCAGAAATTTATATGAGACATATACCTACAGAAGGACCATTAGATGAAACTACTATTGAAGTTGATCCTGATGATGACAGTTCAATAAACAAAATAAAAGGTAAGTTAGGACCTGATGATACATTAAGAGTAAGAGATTTAGAAGAGTAAGATGAAAGGTAAAAATAAATCTTTAATGTTGGACAGTAAGAAGAAGGGTAAGAAGAAAGACCCACATACTGCAAAATGGAAACGTTGTTTCAAAAAGGTTTCTAAAGAGGAAACTGATGAGACAGCGGCAAAGATTTGTACTGATTCTGTAGGTTATGAAGAATCTTTCAAAGAAAGAAGTAAACATGAGTCAATAGATGAAAAAAAATTACTATCTTTGATAAAAGAAAAAGAAAATGCTAGAATGTCAAAGAAAGGTTTACTCGAATACATTAAAACAAAAAAAGTAGTTAAAACAACATCAAAAAGAGGAATGGTTTCAGAAGCATGGGGTACAAATAAAGAATTAGGTAATCATATGAGGTACTTCAAAGGTGAAAAAGGAGCTATCCAAAAGGTGATGAAGTATCTAGAGATGATTAGAGAAAGTGGTGTTGAGAATATGTTTGGTGCCTCCCCAATACTTAATTGGACAAAAGATGATTTAGAAAGATATTTATATGGTAAAAAAATGGATTTAGTTTCATTAGAAGATAAAATTGAGGGTTTAGAGTATGATATAGATAGTGGAGAAGACAATACACTATATGAAACAGAATTAGATTTATTAAAAGAACAATTAAGAACTGTTGAATACCTGTTAGATAATAAACAAGAAATTAGAGATATTTTAATTAGGGTAGCTTTAAGGAAGTCTGATGAATTAGATAATTATGATGTTAATATGATACAAAGACATTTTGAGAAAGCAGCGAAAGAAGCGTTTCTGATATGGATAAGAGTAAATAGTATATAAAAAAATAGATATGAGTAAAAAAATAAACATTAGTAAAATAATTAGTAAGGTTTTGAATGAAACCTATGAAGTAAGTAGTGAAATTTCAAAATTAACTGAAGCTATTGAGTATGATCCATCACACCCAGAAAGAATGCATCCAGACATCGAACAAAAGTTAAGGGATGATAGCCATAATTTAGGTGGAAATAAATCCCTTCCAAAGACTACGGATAGTAGACATTTTTCTGAACATAACGCTTCTAAGAGATTTAAAGATTTAGTTACTAAAGTAAAGAGATATTGGGGTGTCGAGGTTGTTGACCCTAGAATGGCAATGCAGGTTATGACACTATTAAATGAAGCGCAAACTTTAGAAAGACCACATAGAGCTGAGTTAGAAAAGTTAGCGGTAGATTTAATCAGAGAGGAGTTTGATATTCCTGAGGATCAAGTCGATTTTGATGCTAAATTAGTTGACGGTAAAATTTCTGATGAAGGTATGCAACAATCAGAAGAAGAAGAAGAAATGGAATTCGATAGTGAAGTAGACATTGAGAGACTTAATGGTGAAGTTCAAAAAAGAAGAATGTTAAATGCTATTATGCAAGGTGCGGCTAAGAAAGGTCATTATATGTTCCATATGATTGATGAACAACTTACAAGTATTGAACCAAGATTAGTTAGTATATATGGTAAACTAATGTCAATGACTGATTTAACTTACTGGATGATTCCTAATATGTCTGGCGGTGGTGGAGGTGATATGAAAGGTGGAAGGGAACACTTAGATTTAAGTGGTGACAAACCTAAAATTGTTGCTGAGGCTTGGATTTTACCAGTTTTACTTAATGAGTTAATCAAAGGTAGTATGGAGTTATTAGCGGCACATGGATTACCAGAGGATAAAAGAGAGGCGAATTACGTTATTAATAAAGCGGATACTTTAGATTCTGAAATATGGGATATGAGATTAGGTCCAGTTATTTGGGAGAAATTCATAGACGCTATCGAAGGTGATGCTTATGATATCAAACACTTTCTTTATTATGAAGTAGCTCAAATGGCAGCAACTGAATTTCATACATTTATGAGGGAATTATTATCTGGTAGTCAAAAAGGAAAACAAATGTTAACAGATTTAGCAAATGACATCCAAAAAGATATTAGAGAAAAAGAATCTGATGAAGCAATCAGTGATGCTGGGGGTTATGATGGTGACGATGATGATATTGATTTAGACGATATAGACATTAGTAATTTATTTTCATAAAATAAAATTAATATTTAAAAACCTGATATATGTATCAGGTTTTTTTACGCCTTATTGTGTATTTATAGTTATATGAAATTAATCATAGGAAAAATACTTAAAGAACAAATAGATTCAAAATCTCATTTAAAGAAACTAAAAGATAGTCCATTAAAAACTATATCTTTTAAACTTATCGATAAGTATATTCAATTACACCCCATTTTAACAAATTATTCAGATGTAGAAGGGTTAATTGATAATATATCTGAAAAGTTAGCTTTGTCTTATTCTGATGCTTCATTTTATATTTTCTATTATTTTATTACAGAAAACGATGACCCAACTGATTATAGAGGTTTAAATGATTGGTTATATAAAATCAATAGTGGTGATGAGTTAGAATTCTTAAAACTTAGTGGTTATTACGATGATTATATGGATTATAAGAAATTCGATGATTTAGAATTTACAGAAGATGGTAAAATATACTTTACCATTGATGGTTATTTAGATTTAGTTAATTGGTTTGACAATGCACCTTTGGTGGAACAGGTTTTTGGTGAGGATTGGTTACATTTATTTGACTTATGGGACGTAGATTTAGGAGAAATATGTGACAATCTTGATGAACCTACTTTATTATATATTATTGACCTTATTGTTAGTGAAAATGATTATCTTGACGAATTGGGTCATAGAGATGAATGGTCAGAAATAATGACTGAGGATGGTGTATTAAACCTCACACCTTCTAATGTTAGTTACATCAAAAGTAATATTGATAGTTATAACTTAAATGTTCTTATATCTGATAGTAACCTTAGTGGTGGTGAGATTGAACACCATTTAAGGTGGTCTTATAATACCGCGTATAATTTGGCTACTGAGGATGAGTTATTCGGAGAGTTTAAGGGTAAAATAGAGGATTTTATGGGTGCTAAAATTGAGCTAACCGAAGATGGATTACGTATTGATGCAACAAATAGTGCTGTGAAACTTATGGATAGATATTTTACTGAATCTTTAGAAAATCCTATTGATGAACATTCATCATTTTTAGATATGGTAAATGGGTTATTTGAATATTATATAGATAAGTTATACACCTTTGATTCTGGGTATTATTACCCAGATCACAGAAAAGTAGAAGAACACTTCAATTATATGGTTAAAGAAAATTATTAATATGAGAATTAAGATTACAGAAAACCAATATAGGGGAATACTTAATGAAAATAGGTTAGAAAACTTCATAAATAGTATTATTGATGAATGGAAAGATAGTGATTTACTTGTAATATTAGAGAGATTATTACTTTCTTATAGATTTAGTTTGGATATTATTAGTAATAATAATGAATTAAAAAAGTTATTAGAAAATAAAATGCACAAAAAAATAGATTTAAGTAATTCTTTTGGTAAATTAGTTTTTATTAATGACGTTAGAGATTCCCTAAAACATAGGTTAACTGATACTTTACGTAATCTAATGGAGGATAATATACAAGGTATGTTAGACGAATTAGTTAATGACGCGTTCCAGCAGAGTAAAAATTTTATTGGTGCATATAAAACCTTAAAATCTATAAGGAGTATGTTACCGACAAGAAATTATAATATAATAACTTATTTTACTAACTTAGTTAAGGAAAGAGGAGAAATAGAAGGTTATACAGTAATACCTAAATCTTATGAGTGGACATTCCAAAAAGGTGGTGGTCAAGTACAAAGTATAATTGATTATATTAAGAATGGGTCAAAGAAAACTAGGTCCGGTTGGCAATCATCTGTTGGTGAGGATCCTAAAAGAAGAGGGTGGAATAGTAGATTGTGGTCAGCAATGATAGCTGCAGGTATTGTACAATCACATAGAGATGGTAGAGATACAATTTATACATTAGGGCCAAACGCTGAATCTTTTGAACAAGGTAATTTAGTAGGATTTTAACATTTACCCCATTTCTGATATTTATATAAAAAGATTATATGAATAAGACTGAACAGTTACAGTTATTTGCACGTAGTTTAGGGGATCCGATATATGCAATAGAAACGTTTTTTAAAACTTTTGATTTAACTCAAAAGGGTATGGTGCCGTTTAAGTTGTTTTATAAACAAAAACAAATAATTAAATCTTACGAAAAGTACAATCGGAATATCGTAACAAAACCTCGTCAAGCTGGTGTATCCACAACAACAGCGGCTTATATTGGTGCTAAATGCGCGTTTGGTGATCCATCTAACCCACATAAAATATTAATACTAGCCAATAAGCAAACATTAGCGCAAGAATTCTTAAAGAAGGTTAAAGACTTTTTAGATCAAATACCTAATTGGGTGTGGGGGTTAGAAGAAGGTGAAAGTTATTTAGAAACAGATTCAAAAGGGCATTTAAAAATTAAATCAACCAATTGCGAAATTAGGGCGCTAGCAACATCTAAGGATGCATTAAGGGGTTTTACCCCAACATTCTTAATTATGGATGAAGCAGCGTTTATTGATAATGGGTCAGAAGTATTTGGGGCGGCTTTAGCCTCATTAGGGACTGGTGGTAAAATATCTTTAATCTCCACACCAAACGGAATGGATCCACTTTATTATAAAATATATGATGAAGCAAAAAATAACCCTAATAGTAACTTTAATGTCGTTGAGATGAAATGGTATCAAGATATTAGGTACAATAGACATCTAAGATGGGAAAGGGGTGAAAATGAAGTATTATCGTGTGAAACTATTGGTAGAACTAAATTAAGGTGGGAATATGAGGGTAAAACTTACGAGACTACCGAATCAACTATTGAAGATTATGAAATAATGGTAAAAGAGGGATGGAAACCTTACTCTGAATGGTATGATGATATGTCATTAGATATGGGTGACCCTAAAAAGATAGCACAAGAACTTGATGTGTCATTTATCGGATCAGGTGGTAATGTCATCACTGATGAATATGTTACATTTCATGAAGAAACTAATGTCGAAGACCCTCAATATATGGCTGAACTAGAAAAGTCTATGTGGGTATGGAAAGATCCAGAAGAGGGTCATAAATATATAATGGGTGTCGATGTATCTAGAGGAGATGGAGAAGATAGCTCAACGATGGTGATATTGGATTTTGAGGGTTTAGAACAAGTTGCTGAATTTCAGGCTAAGATTGCACCAGATTTATTAGCTGAGATGGTTTATAAATATGGTAACCTTTATAATGCCTATACTGTAGTGGATATTACTGGTGGTATGGGCGTTTCAACGGTAATGAAACTATTAGAGATGGAATATAAACACCTTCATCATGATGATCCTAAAAGTAGAAAACTTTCAGATAAATATGCTAAATCAAGGTATAAACAAGGTGATAAAGTTCCTGGTTTTAATGTCGGTAATACTAGACTCCAAATGATATCTGAATTAGAAGAACATGTTAGGGAGAATAAAACTATTATTCGATCGAAAAGAATGATTTCTGAACTAAGAACATTTGTTTATAGGGGTGGAAGACCCGATCACATGGATGGTTATCATGATGATATTATTATGGCTTATGCAATGCCTATATTCGTTGTTCAGACATCATTTAAGAAATTAGAAAAAGCAACGAAACAAGCTAAGGCGATGTTAGACAGTTGGGTTAACACTTCTTCCGATAATGTTGAAAGTGTAAATAATAAATCCCATTCTAGCCCATTTTATTCAAATACACCTACTTATAATCCACCACAAACTGGTAAGAATGGGGCGAATAATGATAATGGTGAATATAATTGGTTATTCGGGTACTAAAGTAACATTTAGTTTTTGATGATATTTATTATCATAGTATAGATAAAACTATTTTAAAAAAAGATATGGCAGAAAAATACACAATATTTCAAAGGTTAGAGGGGTTATTCGGTCCTGAGAAGAAAAAAGAGGACGCTAAATCCAGATATTCATTAGGGGATGATCAAATTTTAAAAACAAAATCCAAAGAAGAATATGAATTAGCAAAATTAGAAGCACAACAAGCTAAATACCTCGGTAATATGTGGCATAAGGTTGATAATGAGATATATCAGCAGTCAGTATTTTACGAAACAACAAGAATTGCATCTTATTCAGATTTTGAGGGTATGGAGTTTTTCCCTGAAATCGCCGCGGCTTTAGATATTATGATGGAAGAGTCTACCACTCAAAATGGTGAAGGTAGAATACTTAACATTTTTTCTGAAAGTAAAAGGGTAAGGAGAATATTACAAGATTTATTCTATAATAAGTTAGATGTTCACACCAACTTACCTATGTGGGCACGTAATACATGTAAATATGGTGATGATTTCTTATTTTTAGATGTTGATCCAAATGAAGGTGTTAGAGATGTAAAACAATTACCGAATATTGAAATTGAAAGGAGGGAAGGTGACTTCCTTGCTAAGACACATAATAGTGGTAATATTAGTGGTAATAGTACTGATAAAGATGATGGTAGAGTTACATTCTATTGGAAAAATAAAGATACTGAGTTTAACGCTTGGCAAATTGCTCATTTTAGATTGTTAGGTGATGATAGAAGAATACCTTATGGTACTTCTATGTTAGAGAAAGCAAGAAGAATTTGGAAGCAATTATTACTTTCGGAAGATGCAATGTTAATATATAGAGTAACGAGAGCACCAGAAAGAAGAATATTTAAAATCTATGTGGGTGATATTGATGAATCCGATGTACCATCGTATGTTCAAAAAATTGCAAACAACTTTAAAAGAAGTCCAGTAATTGATCATAACACCGGACAGATTGACACTAAGTATAATCAAATGGCTCAGGATCAAGATTACTTTGTACCTGTTAGGGATCCAAGTTCTCCTAGTCCGATAGAGACACTTCCAGGTGCGACTAACCTATCTGAGATTGCAGATATTGAATTCTTACAAAAGAAATTGTTTACTGCTCTTAGAGTTCCTAAACCATTTTTAGGGTATGAAGAAACAAATGGTGATGGTAAAAATTTAGCGTTACAAGATATTAGGTTTACTAGAACTGTTGGTCGTATCCAACAAGCAATGATTCAGGAGTTGAACAAGATTGCTATTATTCATTTATATATTTTAGGTTTAGAAGATGAGTTAGAAAATTTCACATTATCACTTAATAACCCATCTACACAAGCTGATATGTTAAGAACTGAGCAACTACAACAAAAAGTACAAGTATATAGAGACTCTGTTGCGGATGCAGGAAATGGTTTTGGTGCTATGTCTATGACAAGAGCTAAAAAAGATATTTTAGGTATGTCAGAAGAAGAAATTAGGTTAGATTTAGAACAACAAAGAATGGAGAAAGCAGCGGCAGCTGAAATGGAACAAACCGCAAATATAATTAAGAAAACAGGTATATTCGATAGGGTGGATAGTTTATATGGAGAATTCGGTGTTAAACCAGGTGAAACATCAGAAGAATCACCCGCAGGTGGTGAAGAAGACGCAGGATTCGGTGGTGGTGGAAGCTTCGGTGGTGGATTCGGTGGTGGTGATGATTTAGGTGATACTGATGATGATTTAGGTGCTACTGATGATGCTTTAGGTGATACCACTGAGCCAGCAGTAGAACCAGCAGAAATACCTATGGAAAGTGTAGAAAAGAAAGGTGACTTAATTGTGGAGAATGAAGTTAAGAAAAGAGTTTTACAAGAAAAAACAAACAAGTATAAAAATATCTATACTAATAGGTTAATGGAGAGTCTTGATCGTAAAGGAGTAATTAGTGGTAGTATAGAAAATATAAGTAAAACTAACGATTCACTTGCTGATGAATTATCTAGAATGTCTGATAAAGTAGATGAATTAACAAAAGATTAATTTTTTTATATTAAACAATATATTTATTAAGAAAAAGAATATGAAAAACTTTGGTGAAATAAAAAATAGATTTAGTGATATATTAACGGAATCAATTATCAGAAAAGATATTAAAGGGAAGAAAACTTTTGGTAAATTTATTAATATGTTAAAAGAGAATGTGATATTAAGTACACAATACCACATATTTGATAATATAGAAAATAAACATTTTGATAATAGCGGGGACGCTAAAGATTACATTAAAGAGAATATAAGTCTCTTATCAAAATATACAAAAAAACAAATTACAGAAGCGAATAAAAAATTAGCATCCATAATATCCTTCAAAGGTGGTAAAGATTATGAAAATAAAGAATTACATGAAAATATCTCAAAAGTAATATTTACTAAAAAAACATCTAAGACATTAGATACAATTCAGGAGTCAATTAATTCATTAAGGGATCATATGACAACAGAAAGATTAGATGAAAGTAATGAATATGATAAAGTTGATCTACCACCATCTGTATTAACTAAAATGGTTGTGAATAAATTTAATAGTAAATATGAAGATATTTCAGAGGGTGAAAAGAATATCCTTAAATCAATTCTAAATGGTTCAGAAGAAGATAAAAAAACAGTCTATATGGGTATAGTAAGAGAATGTATTGATAGTATTGATGGTCGGTTGAGTGAGAGTGATGTTGATGTTAAGGAGAAACTGTTAGGTGCAAAAGACAAATTGTTAAGGATGGGGTTCAATAAAGAAACATACAATACTGACATCAGTAGAGTTTATCAATTAAAACAATCAATAGAAACTGTGTAATATGAAAAAGATAGTAAGATTAAACGAGAACGATATTAAAAGAATTGTAAAGAAAACAATACTTAAAGAAGATACATACCAGTTTAGGTTGGGGTATTCAAATAACTTAAAAAGGATTGAAGCCAATTATAGTGGTTTTGAAGATAGGATAGATGATATCATTGATGTTTATCAAAACCATATACAACAATTAAAGAATATAAAGTCTGAAAAGAATGAATCTGAAAAAGATTAACAATATTTAAACCCACTTAGTTGTGGGTTTTTTTATGTTCTAATTTGACTGAGGGGGTTATAATGATTATATTAGTTTTATAATAACAAAAACCATAATCATTATGAATGAAAAGAGGAAAAGAAATTACTTTAAAGTCAAAGGACAATTATAAGGTAAAATTAGGGACAATAGATAATAAAAGTCCAAAGACAATATATCTAAATGTTTCAGCATGGGGGAAACCACTTACGCAAGAAGATAATTACGACAACATAATTAGTAATCTTAGAAAAAAAATAAAACAGAAATTATATTCACAAATAGGGTTTAATAACTTTGAAAAAGAAAGATATATTGTAGACTTAGATATGAGGTCATCAGGTATTAATCACACTAAAAGAAGTTTTATGTCTTGTGAAATCACATTGTTCCAAAAAGAAAGGGTATCGGTGAATGACACATCGATGATGGAGCTATCAAATAATCTAACTAATAACATCATACAAGATTGTTTTGAGGAAAACAATCATTTCAGGTTTTATAAAACCAAAAAATAATATTTTTCATCGTATTGGTATATTTATTAAGAAACATATACCAATATGATGGAAATATTAAAAAACGGACAAACAGGCAAAAAAGGTATTTTAGTTGAATACGATGCTGGATATATATCACCAAACAACAATAAACATTTTGTAAACGAAGTTAATAAAATTGCAAAGGGTGAACCTATCATAGAAGAACCATTATATGTTTATGCTGTAATGCAAAAATATGATGTTGAAAACAGAAACGGGAGAATCTATCCCGAAGCTATCCTAAAAAGGGAAGCAGAAAATTATTTAAAACTTATTAAAGACAATAGAGCTCTAGGTGAAGCAGATCATCCAGAAAGTTCTATCGTTGCCGTTAGTAGAATATCTCACAACGTAGTTGATCTATGGTGGGAAGGTAATGTTCTAATGGGTAAATTAGAAATCATAATGTCACCAGGATTTATCAATCAAGGTATCATATCGTGTGAGGGTGACAGAATCGCAAATTATTTAAGAAAGGGAATTAAGATTGGAGTATCCTCAAGGGGTGTCGGATCATTAGCAAAAGAAAATGGTAGAAACGTAGTTCAAGAGGATTTTGAAATAATCTGTTGGGATATTGTTACCTCACCATCAACACCTGGTTCATGGATATATGATGAGAAACCATCAGTAGAGCAACAAATGAGTGAATCTACCGATAAGAAGGATAAGAATTTACTTATAAATTCTATTGATAATTTCCTTTTAGAATAAAAAATATTCACTTAATAAGTGTTTTTTCTAAAGCACAATATATTTATTAAGAAATAAACCCGCATTGTGGGTAATAATAATTAAATAATATTTAATAAACAAATTAATTTAAAGATGGCTAAAGAAAAAAAATCAATCATCGAAGAGGCTTTGTTAGAAGCAAAGTCATTAGAAGATGCCTTAAAAGCCAACACAAAAGAAATACTTGCTTCGACTATGAGGGAAGAAATTAATAGCGTTGTTAGAGAATCTCTTTCTGAACAAGATGAAGAGATTGAAAACGATGAGTTAGAGGGTCTAGATGATGAAATGGAAGACGGCTTACCTGTTGAATTAGGAACAGGGGAAGATTCAGAAATGGAAGATGAAATGGAAACACCAGAAATGGAGTTAGGTGATAAAGATGGTGAGATGGATATCGAACTAGATTTAGACCTTAGTGACGATGAAGGTGGTATGGAAATGGATTTGGGAGATGATGAATCGGAATTATCTATGGAACTTGGTGACGAGGAAGGAATGATGGGAGATTTAGAAGGGCTTGACGACTTAGGTGGTGGAGACGAAATGGATCTTACTATGTCTGATGACGAAGAAGTTCTTAAAGTATTCAAAAAATTATCTGATGATGATGAAATCGAAGTTGTAAAAGACGAAGGTGGAATTTCACTTAAAGATAATCAGACAGGTGCTGAGTATTATATAAAAGAATCTGAAGAAGATGAAATTTGTGAAGGATGTGGCAGTGATGGCATGTACGGAATGGAAGAAGGTAATTTAGATGAAGTTATGTATGAAGTTGAATTAGATGCCGATATGGCAGATGAGTTAGAAGCTTCTACGGATGAAGATGAAGAACTAATGGGTGAAGATAATACATTAGCTAGATCTAAAGGTCGACAAACAAAAGGTGGACATAGAAAATATAGAAAATATAGACAAACTTCTGAATCTAGAAAAAGTAGAAAACCTTTAGTAAGAGAATCTAGAAATAGAAAAGTTACTACTAAAAGAAAAGTTACTGAGAATACGGTAAATAAAGTGTCTTACCAAAAGTTGCTTAAAGAGTATAAAATATTAAAAGGTAGAAATACTGAATATAAAGAAGCTCTTAAAGTTTTCAAAACAAAAATAAATGAAGTGGCATTGTTCAATCAAAATTTAGCTCACGTAACTAAATTATTTACTGAACATTCTACTACTAAAAAAGAGAAGATGAAAATCTTAGGCAGATTCGACAACGTTGAAACTGTTAAGGAATCAAAAACTCTATATAAAAGTATCGAAGGTGAATTAAGTAGTAAAACACCAATTAATGAATCTATCGATAAAAAAGTAAATAAAACAATTGATTCCTCGAAATCAAACCTTAATGAATCATCTGCTTATGTAGATCCAAGTGTTTCAAAAATTAAGGACTTGATGAAAAGGATGAAATAATAAAAAAAATAAACACAAAAAAAATGAGTTTAATACATTCAGGTGAAGTCGGAAATATCGGACTAGAACACCTAAAACAAATCAGAACAAAAACTATGTCAAAATGGGATAGTTTAGGATTCTTAGAAGGACTTAAAGGTCACATCAAAGAAAACGTAGCACAGTTATATGAAAACCAAGCGTCTTCATTATTAACTGAATCATCTGACGCTGGTTCATCAGGATCTTTCGAGACTGTTGTATTCCCAATCGTTAGAAGAGTATTCTCTAAATTATTAGCTAATGATATCGTATCAGTACAAGCAATGAATATGCCAATTGGTAAATTATTCTACTTCGTACCAAAGGTATCAGAAACAGCGGTAAGTTTAGGTGGTAAAAACACTACTACAAATGGTTCTTTACCATCAGGTAATACTATGGAAGTAGCAACTTACGAAAATAAATCTCTTTATGATTTATATTATAATGATGGTTTATTTGATAAATCAAAAGGTGCATCTACATTACTAACTAAAACTTCGGTTGAAGCAAACACTGGTGATTTAACAATTGTATCTGGTTTATCTTGTACAGCGGCTTTCGCAGCTAACGCACAGAAAGTATTATCTGCTGATGATTCAGTGAGATACTTAAAATTAGCTATCGATGGGTTTAGTGATTCATCTGCTGGTAGATTAATTGATTCTTATGGTGAGGAAGTTGATACTGAATCATTCTTAGCATCTCTTAAAGTAACTACTGTTCAAGCAATCGTTGATAACGATGGAAATGAAATCGCAGCAGCAGGAGCTGAGTTACCAATTAGATTAGTAACACAAAAATACGGAAAAGGTATTGTAGATTACTCTAACGGTGGAATTTGTTCACCAGATGGTTGTCTATTAGTAGAAGTTGATTTAACTCACCCAGCGTGTGTTGATTGTTCTTCTGGAAGAATCGATGGATATACTGGTGCTGAATCAGGATTCACATCTACGTCTAGTACATCTTCAGGTAATACATTTACTGCATCTTGGTTACAATATGCTGATATGGAGTATGCTACTGAGATGGGAGAAGTATCTTTCGAATTAGATGAGGTAGTTGTTTCTGTAACGGAAAGAAAATTAAGAGCTACTTGGTCACCAGAATTAGCACAAGACGTTAGTGCATTCCATAACATCGATGCAGAAGCTGAATTAACAGCATTGCTTTCTGAGCAAGTTGCAGCTGAAATCGATAGAGAGATTTTAAGAGACCTTAGAAAAGGTGGAGCTTGGTCTTTAAGATGGGATTACAACGGATGGAAAAGAGCTAACTCAGGTGGAGGCTTTAACGCTTACACACAAAAAGAGTGGAATCAAACATTGATTACGAGAGTAAATCAATTATCAGCTCAAATACATAAAGCTACACTTAAAGGTGGTGCTAATTTTATCGTTGTATCTTCTGAGGTATCAGCAATCTTCGATGATTTAGAGTACTTCCACGTAAGTAACGCTAATCCAGAGCAAGATCAATACAATATGGGTATTGAGAAAATTGGTTCATTAGGAGGAAGATACACAGTATACAGAGATCCTTATGCACCAGCTAACTCAATCTTAGTAGGACATAAAGGTAAGTCTTTATTAGACACTGGTTATATCTACGCACCATACGTACCATTACAATTAACACCAACGTTACAAAATCCATTTAACTTCGCACCAACGAAGGGGATTATGACACGTTATGCTAAGAAAATGGTAAATAATCGCTTCTACGGAAATATCCGAGTGGATGGGGTTCAAACGTTTGATACGGCAGAGTTGAGATAATATATCTTTAACATAAAATTAAAAGGGTAGATTTTTTCTACCCTTTTTTTTATGCTTTCATGTTTCATTGATATTTATAAGTGTTATGAAAATTGTTATTAATGAAACACAATATAAAAGATTGATTAAGGAATCATTTCCTGATGATGTGGATATAAGTATTGGTGATAAGGTAAACGAAAACATTGTTAAGATTTTTGAATGGTGTCATAAAAACACACCTATAAAACAAAAGTTTGGAATTGATGTTGATATTGAAAGTTATCAACATATAATACCAAAATTTGCCAGAGAAATAGGAAAGAAACTTGCGTTTGATAAAGAAACTAGTTTAGTTTTATCATATAACTTTTTTATTAGATATAATGAACAAGGGAATTATAGGGATTTTTTGGGTGAAGATTTAATGTTTTTTGGTGAATTTATTTGGAAAGGTAATGTTAATGTTACTAGTAAGACTTACGCAGTTGCTGAAGAAAGTGAAATTTGGGTTTATGCTAGAAATCATAATGATGCAGAGGATAAAATTTCTTATGGGATACATCATGATGAGATAATGGGTGATGTAGAGGTTGATGGTTTTGCAGCTTCTGAATGGGTACCTGAAGGTGAAATAGATACAGATAAAGGTGAAACAGAATATAGTTAAATAAGTTATGATATACAAGAAAAAACATGTTATAAAAGAATCATTAATTATTGAGGGGTTATTAATTGATGACATTTCTAATTTTTCTAATAAAGAAAAAAAGATTTTAAAATCACTATATAAGAAATATTATAAACCTAATGATCCAAGTTTTAGGTGGTGGAGGTTAAGTCATTATGATATATTAACGGAATTAGATGAAAAATGGTTATTACCATATAATGTAGCGTTTAAAATGTCAAAAATTTTTGTAGAATATGGTGAAAAATTATTTGCGGATAATCATATTGAAACGTCTTTTACCGTAAAAGAAGTGTTTGAATCATATTTTGAGAGATTTATGCGTACTTATAAATCTAAATTAATTGATGGTGATACAATTGGTGAACAATGGGATATTAATGTGGATAACAAAGTTAGTGTGCATGACTTACATTTTTGGGATAGTTATGATGGTTTTAATTTATATTCACCAATTAATAGAGAAGCGTATTGGGAATTACCTAGAGAAGAAAGGAATTATATTGATAATCATATTGTGCTGGTTAGGTGTAAATTCGACTTAAAATTAAGGTCAGAACAAGCGCCAACGTTAAGGTTAACGTATGAAGTAGGTAGAGGCGATGATGTAACTAGTGGGGTTATTGTTGATGAGGCAATTTTTGATCTACCTAAAGAAGTTAGTCAAACAGAAATGTTTGTGTGGCTTGATGACTTAATTAAAGTACAGATACGTACTATAATAGAAGATTTTAAATTCCCTGCTCCCCCACAAACCCCAGAATCTGATTAATGTAGTTCAATCTGATTAACAATCTGAAATTTCATAGTATTACTATATGTCTTAACTTCAAGATTAGAGGTTAATTTAATGTCTATATAATATACGTTAGGTATCATCCAAGATGTATCCAATATAAAGAAGTTGCTATTGAATGTTCTGTTAACATCTTGCCATTCTATAACATTTACCTCAGTATTCCCTTCTCTAACATAAAGTCGATACTCTAAACCATCGATAACGTCAGTTTCGTTGATTGTAAAAGGTGTTCTTGCTGAAACCAATACTTTCCTTTTGTCACCCCTTTTAATTCTCTCTTCCCTCTTAATTCCACTTACATTAAGATAGTAATCTATTGGTGTCATATCATTAGTTCCAATATCGAAATAATCTTCATCATCCTTAACTTCAAAAGTTAACTCAACATCAGATATCGACTTTCCATTAACAGATAAGTTACCCCAAGTATCGGTATATAATACACAATCATCCGATGATGTTGGTATAGAAAATTCTACACTATAAACACCCTTAGTTACGTGTGTTGTTTGTCCAGTTGTAATTGCGGTATATATAACATCGTCACCATCCTTAATAGTAACCGATGGGTTATTATCTAGATTGGTAGGTTGACCACCTACATTGGTATAAAGGTATAATTTATTTGTTTTTCCCTTATAGAATTTATTTCTATCATCTCTAATTGGATTGTCATAAACAGACTCAACAAAAGGTTCATAATATGTTTGAGTCTGTTTAGTAAAAAACCCCACATATTGTGCTTGATCTTTTACTAATAACTCCAAACTACTATCAAACGACAAACCATAACCATAATTAGTTGTTCCACCTGTGATTAAACTATTAACCTCATTAGTAACATCCATATTAATATTTTCATTACCCTTGTCAAAGTGTTGGGTAGTCACACTAATACCAGACGAAGATCCTGAATACACTCCGGGATCATCCCAATTTACGGTTGATGTTGAACTCACCCAGTTACTAGCACCTTCAACGTATGTAACATCATCATTTTGTTGTGTAATCACTTGTTTGTAATCATAACCACAACCTTCATCCCATTCCTTATTAACTCTAAATAAATTTAAATTAAATGAACACGCTCTTTGATATCCTTCACATGTTTTCTGAGCTAATAAATCTTCATCAAAGAACGAAGTGTTAGTCATTTTAAGTGTATGTGTAAGTTTAGATAAATCACCTAATTCACCATTACTATATTTTGTTTGTAAATCTGCGACATCAAAGTAAAATAGATGTCTTGTATAATCAGTTAATGACGGGTTACCACCGTAATATAATTGGGCTATCTCATTTCTACCAGTGTTCGTTAATAGATTTTTAATGATAGTATTATCTTTGTCTATGTATGTTCTAATTACCATTTAATTCTTTTTATTATAAATATCTTAATTAGAGTTAATATTCTTATTCAATATGGTTTGTAAATCATAGTCCAACGCATTAGTCTTACTTGGACCATCTACTGGTGGGTTTTGGTGGTATGTGTGTGAGTGTTTATTCATAAAGTTTTTTACTAACTCTAAAAATTCTACTAATCTATCTCCATATACTAATGGGTGAGCATCACTATTAATTTTGTTCTGAGTATCATTAGTTATTAACTCATTAGGGTCAGTTAAATCAAAGTTATGATCACCATCATGACTTACTAAATTTATCTTAGAAGCAACTACATTAACAACACTACCTTCTTTACCTGTATTAAGTTTGGTAATCTTTAAACTTTTTTTAGTTTCAGACTTAGTGGTGGTATTATTAGGATATAACACCATTTTATTAATTTTTGATAATTGACCCACTTGTCCATATTTCGATAATAACTCATTTACTGGTGTTGATAACTTCCATTTTTCAAAATTACCCATCTGTGTGTCTATCTCACTAATCAACGCAGTTACAGCCTCACTTCTACTGTTATATGGGTTACCATTATTTGTAAATGTCACAACATCTGTTTTGGGTGACGTAGTTACATCCACAACCGAAAGGGTAACGTAATGTCTATCTGCATCACTATATTCACTATCAGTTAAGTCATTACCTAAAATTGTTCCATCTGGTAATAAACTATTTAACTTAACATATATAATATGTGTGGGAGGAACGAATACTTTCTTTTCTTTAGTTTCCGTTACAAACTCCTTTTTAATTTCAGAGTTACCATATTTTAATTGGATATATGATGGATCTTTTTTATTAAATTTTAAATTATCTGCAATGTCAAATTTACCCGCTCTGATTTGTATTTCTTTTTCTTTAAGGATTACATCTGTATTATCTCTACCTTGAAGTGCAATATCTTTTTTCTTTGGGTAAGCACCGTTAGCACCTTTTAATGTGGTTATTGGTGTACCTGGGTTAGTATAACCATCTGGTTCTTGTGATAACGCATCCTTATAATCTTCTTTTTCTAAATTTTGTAATTGACTTACAATTGGACCCATCCAATATCGCTTAGTTTTAGTTGCTGACTTTAACCCTGTTTTATGCTCATACTGAAATATAAATACTGCCTCACCCACATCAGGATAGATGTTTAAAAATTTAGGTATTAATGGGTAACAAGGTGTTAAATTATTGTCGTCATCCAGCTTGTCTATGCCCGTTATTCTCACTAATAAACGACCAGTTTCTTGTGGGTCAGTATTGTCAACAACCTCACCGATTCTAATCAACGGGATTACTTCCCCCCTACTATCTTTAAACCAATCACTCATTAATCTCTACCACTTAATCTTTTATTTAACGTATCGTTACCTATTAAATATTCTTTATCTAGTTTATCTAAGGTATCTAATAAATTATTTATTTTATTTTTAACAACAATACTTTCGTTCCTCATTTCTTCTAAGGTTTCCTTTATTCGCCTATTAGATATTTCTGACCACTTTATTTTTTCCATTTTATCTAACTATTCCGTAACCACCAACAGCAGTTTGATTTACACCTGTACCTGCAACAGGTATTATACCTGCTGTACCAGTAACATTTGTTTTAATAGCGAATGCTGGGATTACTATTTCAATTTTCGCTCTAGTTTGTAATTCTCTCATTATCTCATCAACCATAATTTTCTTAGCTTTAATAGATATATTTTCACTACCATCTTCTGCTGGACCAACATCTATACCTTGAGCCCCACATTGACCTATTACCCTTGATGTGGTATCTATCCTACTAATACCAGATCTGAATTTAGCCCCAATCGCTAATTCTTGAGCCGTGATTACTGGTAGAGGGATATCAGGTAAATCAAAAACTGATTTAAGTGTTGCGAGTATTTGTTTAATAGCCATTATATGTCACTATTTTTATTTTCGTTATTTTTAGTAATTGCATTTTCCGCCTGATCAAACCCAGCGTCAACTACAGTATTAGCCAATGCGGTTGGATCGGGTGGGATAAAATTAGGGAATAATGAAAATCTAACTTCTTTATCAACATCTTGTTTAGATTTTATTCTAGATTTAATAAACTTTATAATTAATATTTTTAACCCCCTTAATACTAAAACTAATAAAAATTCCGTTGTCAATTTTTCTAATAACTTTGCTAGAATTTCTCTTAATAGACACATATTGTTTTTCATCCAATCCCTAACACCACTAAATCTAGCCTGCCCATTAACTAAATAATACATCATAATAAACAAAAACATAGTTTTTGGGGATAACGTCATTCTAATTATTACTTTCTTTATTGATTCTATTAATTCTCGTAAAAAAGTGAACTTCGCTTCATTTTTATCTGTGTCATTGGTTATATTGTTGGTTGATGTGTCAGATAACCCACCTAAACCTTCTTCTAATATTGTTACCTTAACCGCCTCTTCAGTTGCAGCCTCTAATTGATCGTTTAAGTCTAACACACTTTCAAAATCTATTGAGGCTGGTTTTCCTTTACACCCAATACAATCACTATATTCCTTTATACCTTTTCTTCTATTATTAGCTTCTTTTTTAATATTTACTATTTCTTCTGAATTAAATTCAAAGAAACTATTATCTATTTCTGTGCTCGGATCCTCTATCCCATATTCAGTCATCTTATCAATCATTTTCTCAAATTCAATTTTCTTCTCCACACAAGACGTATCCATTTTCACTTTCAGAGTCAACACACCAAAAATTAAATCCATTGATTGTGTCACCACTTTTTCGGTATTAAAGAAAACAACACTATTAAGGTAGTCATTAATGAAGTCTATTAGGTTTTTATCTGGTGTATTATAATCATTATTAATTTTCATATTAATGACATTATTCCTAAAATCAGTATTCTGAATACCACCATTATTATTGTTTGTACCAACAGGTGACGATTGCTCTAAAAATGTGAATGATGCAATATTTTTATTTGTAACGGGGTCAATCCAATCTAATGGGGTTCCATTTTGTTGTATGACATCAAATAAAAACTGATTCATATCAGAAGCTCCACCATATAATGTCCTACCAACATCAGAACGTGGGTTAATTTTTAACATACAATCAAAATCTATCTGATCAATTTCAAGATTAATACCGATTCCTGGTTGTTGTGTTATTGGGTTTATATTAAATAACCAAGGGGCAATTCTTGGGTTTATTTTACAGGCATAACAAGATTTAAGTAATGATTTCATATTAAACCTCAGATCCCTTTCTAAAGGTTTAATGTTTTTAATTAACCATTTAGTAACCTCCCTCTGCAATTCTTTAGCTTTCATACCTAATAACGAAATAATTAAATCCATTAAAAAGGCAATAGCATCTAAGGCTTTGTTAAATGAGGGTATTGAAAAGTTTATGGGGAGCGTAGGGTAGTTAAAACAAAAGACTTTAACATTCTCTATTAATGCCAGAATCTTCGCTTTTTGATCCCTAATAGGTAGATTTGCCATATTTAAAAAATTTTTCTAATCTTCTCCTAAGTCATACTCGGAATTTGTATTATCGTTTTGTTTCTTGAATAATTCTCTTAAAGTATCTTTATCATCTTCACTTAAAGAACTATCTGTGTTAGATGAACCATCATCACTTTTTGTGTTAGAAACTATTTGACTTTGTAGTTTAGCTAAAGCCAATTTTTTATCAATTGCAGAGTCAATAATTTTTATTGTTTCGTTATTAACTTTTCCTATCTGATATTCGTCACCTATATCATCCACCTCAGCCCTATTCTTTCTTTCGTTTAACTCTTTTCTTGCTGTGTTCATCATATTTACACTATCGTTGTAAATTTCTTGCATGAATTCAGTTAAACTGTCTTTATTTAGTGATATTTTTGTTTTCTTTGGGCGTGCCATATGTCATTTACCTATAAATATCTAACAAACACATTTTTATAAAAGACCTTCGTTTAATTTATCATTTTTAATTAATTTATAAATCTTTTTGAATCTCCTCATAGATAACCTAATGTCTTTGGTAGTTAATCCAGTGATTTCTCTAATATAAGATAATATTAAATTTTTATTGTATTTATTACCACTCTCAATTTGTTCAAATACATTCTCCCAATTATCTAAGATAGTCACTAATGCGTCCCCTACTTTGGTTTCATTTTCGTTAATCTTACTTTCCATCATTTCCTCTTTAATGGAATCAGATATCTCCGTAATAAACATATCTAAAGGTGTCTTATCAGTATCCTCCAAATGATATATCATATCTGGCCTTTGCTCAACAACTTTATAAACATCATCATAAGATAAATTTTGTTTCATTTTCTTATCTTGTTTAATTAATTTACCTAACAAATAGTTTTTACATATTGTTCCAAAATATGAATAAGCTTTTTTATTAACATCAAAATTAAACTTCGACATCTTTGTTGCCAAAAAGGATAATGTGTCTGAGTGTATGTCTTCATACACCATATCTTTAGGGTATAATTTATATTTTCTAATGATAGACTCTATCATTTTGTTTAGTGGAGCTCTAAGGTGTTTATTATAAACCCTATCTCGATCAATACCATCTATAGTGGTGCCAGACCATATTATTTTGGCTTTATCAGGGTTAATATCATACATTGGATCGGTAACATCAGGAATCATAACCCCTAATGTTAAAAATTCTTTTACTGCATCTTCCTGTTCTTGTCCGAAATAAAGGTCATTGGTTCGTTTCCTACCCCTTTTCTTTTTTTCTTCTGACATTAAGCCCCTTCATAGTCGTATGTTATTTTTCTATCTTCAGACCAATAATATTCTTTTTTAGCTTGATTTTGCCAAAATTTACTTTCTAATGGGTTCATATTTGATTTATAATGCATAAATAAAGAACCTTCCCTACTATTAGTGTGTTTATAACCTAATTTTGGTATCACCATTACTGGAACTGAGTTATATGTCATTCTAAGTAAAAACTCATATGTGAATGTTAACTCTATATTAGATTTAAGACACCCAAATTCTTCCACCACTTCTTTCTTTACGATCATCCCATCAAAATTAAAATTACCGTAGTGTTGCAAAATATTATTATCTATATAGCCCATCTCCTCTGAGAAATCCTTAGCCCATATTGCTTCGTTTGTAAATGATAAGAATTGACCTTCAGTATTAGATTCAAATACTATTGGTAAATAAACCCCAACTTCTGGGTAATGCTTAATGTATTCCTCACCAGATTCTAACCATACAGATGATAATTCATCATCATACTCTAAAAATGTAAAGTAAGGTGTTGTAGTGTTTTCTACACCATAATTGATTTGTCCTTGAAATGATGTGTCACCATCGTTCTCGACTAACCTAACATAGTCTTTGGTTTCACCGAAATCGAATTCAGATAAAAACTTTTTTAGTTCCTCATTAGTCGAATGAACGATTAACAACTCTTTTGGTTTTGTATTTTGGTTTGCCACACTATTTACTGATTTTTTTAGTAAATCTGACATATTGTTTTGTACTTCATGTACCGGTATAATTACTGTAATATTAGACATTTTATATTTTTTATATTTTAATATTATTACTTACTAGTTTCCTCAGTTTGTTTCTCTGTTTCTTTTTGAGTTTTAGCTTCCTCATGCTTCAACATCGTTGACAACTCAATAATTCTGGAATTAACAATATTCCCATAAGTTGATTCGACATTAGTTTTTAATTCATCCATTGTGTAATCCTTTGATGTTTCAGACATACTAGATGTTACATTTGGTGGTATCCCGCTTTCTAAAAATAAACCAACCATTGTTGCTACAATATCTGGAAGTGCGTTTATGTTTCCTGTCCATATACCATTTTCTTTAAGTGTGACATTACCTTTATCGTCAGTTGTCCCCATCCATTCAGGTACCATTCTAGGTATCTTACCAATAACAGGGGTATCACATTTCATAGACTCAATAGGGAAAGTACCAAAACCAGATATTTCATCAATCCATACACTTAGGAACGATTCTCTTAATTCTTCTGCAAATTTTTCTCTATTCATTCCAGACATATCTCTAAATGTTACGAATTTATAATGTGGGTATTTTTGATAGAATACTTTAACTAATTTAAGTATTTCTCTTTTATCTCTAGAACTAATAGAAATAATAGGTTTTTTAGGTTTTTCATTTGGTTTGAAAAATTCAGGTATACCTAATGGTATAACGTGAGATTTAATACCCTTAAAGATACCTTCGATGTAGTTTTTTTGAGTTTCGTTTGTGGTTATTACCTCATTAATTCCATGTTGAGCCCAAGATTCACCTAACTGAAGATCTTCAAATATGTATTCATAAGCCTGCAATAATACAATCCTTTTACAAGGGAAATTTGCTGTTTCTTTTATTAAACCAGCGAATGCTTCTGGGATTATTAAAATATCTGATGGCCCAACCTGTAATTGTTGAGATTCAATAGATACGTGTGGTAAGTTTGCATATTCAGCCCCTAACCAATTAGATAACCCCATACCATTTTCATCTTCATTTAATTTATAGTCATTCTGTTGGTGTAGGATAGATGCTCTATACCCTAATTCATTTAATATCTTAACTTGTTCGTAGATATTAGCAACACTAGCAACTGGGTTGCCTTTTGTGTCAATTGTGTAAAAGTAAATCCCAAAGTCTTTACCTTCAATTTTTGAAATTGCTGATTTTAAGTTTTCAACTTGATCGTTCATTTGTTTTTTTTTAATTATTCGTTATCTTATATTTCTTTTAGTATTTCATAATGTATAAGGGTATTATATGAAATTTTAAATGGTATCGGTAACGAGTTTAAAGCCATTACACCTAATTTATCATCTATCACCTCACCAGTACTTAATATTGTCTGCACCATTTCTCTAATCATTTCGTATTTAGTGACATCAATAGAAGGTCCTGATTCATCTTCTATTAAAATTCCTTTTTCATCTTTAAACATTATCGGTGGTAATCTTACTAGATCAGATAGACTATCAAAATCTATAATGAAATCCTTGCCTCCGAAATCTAAGTATTCTTTTTCTTCCATAAAATAATTGTATATTATTATTGTGATAAGTAAATATTACTCATCTATTTCAGTAAAACTAACCGTAGTTGTGGTAAGTATTTTTTCTTGTAGTTTTTTATCACTTAACAATTCCTTTAAGTCTGTAATAGTATAATCTGACTCACAATTTTTATTATAATCGTTGATGACTTTAATTGAAATCTTTCCTTGTGGTTTAGATTCTAATGTAAATGGGTTGGAGGTGATTAAAACATCTACATGATCCCATTTTTTTTCATACTCCCTAACAAACTTTATTGTATTAACTTTAGCAGATAATTTAGATAAAAAGAATAGTGTGGATGGTTTACTATTATTTAATTCCTTAGATATAATAATTGGTTCGTGACCTTCATCCTCTAAGATATTATGTAACTGATTCATATGTTGAACAGCGTTTAATCTAGACTCACCTGGATGACCAAATACCTCTAACGCAGAGTCAACATACATAAACTCATTTAACTCTTGTGTACCACCACTAAATGGGAAATACTCCAATAAATCAAATGATGTTATTTTTCGTTCAGGATAATCCTCATCCTCCTCTAATTCCAATGGGAAGTACTTATCATAAGTCTTTTCTAATTGACCCATTAAATCTCTTACTACCCCATCTAACGCAATTCCTACTCTCATAATTATTTACCTTCTTCTAATTCATCAAAGATACTCTCAATGATTTTTATTATTGGGTTTCTAACTACATCGTTAGGGTCTCTTAACTCTACACAACCGAAACCTTCCTTGTCTTTGAATCTCTCTAAAACAACTTCTAATGAACTATTAGACTTATTTTTAATATCCTTCTGTTTAGTATCACCAAGAATAACCATTTTAGAGTTATCACCTATTCTTGTCATAAGTGTTCTCATATTTTTAACTGATATATTCTGTGATTCATCAACAATGATAATAGTATTATCAATACTTCTACCTCTAACAAATGCTAATGGTTGTATTTGAATAAGTCCCAACTCCCTTAATTTCTTTGTTAATGACTCACCAATAATCTTTTCAAAGTTATCAATGAAGGATATCATATAAGGATCCAACTTATCTTTCAAATCACCTTTTAAAAAACCTAACTCTTCACCTGGAAGTTGTGTTACTGATTTAACCAATAGAATTTTCTTATATTTAGGTTTTGATTTAATCAATTTTAATGATTCAGCACACGCTAGAAATGTGTTATGTGTGGTAATGTAATTATCTGTGATATATAAATGGTCATTATCATTAACCATTATACATTGAGACTCCTTCTCACCAACATATTCTATATTTTCAATCCTTAGATTTAAATTTTTATATTGGTAATTTTTACATATATTTTTTTTACGTTTTAATGTAAATAAATCTTCTGGTTTAGGGTATCTAATATTAATATTATAATTTATTAAACCATCTTTAACCTCACCTTTATAGGTGTATGTTGGTGATTTTTCATAAATTTTAGCTATACCCCCTATTGAATTAATCATATCAACGAAATCGTCACATAATTGTTTAGATGATGTTGAAAAACTAACACTACATCGTCTTGTGTCAGTAGTACCATCAGTATCCATTAAACCTTGTATGAGTTCTAATTTTTGTCGTTTAGACGCATTTTTATAAATTGTAGGTATAAACTTATTTTCCGATTTTTTATTATATAAATCTAATTCATCCAATTCCGACTTAAATAAGTTTGTATATTGTCCTTTTTTTCCAGAAGTTTTTATTTTATTTATTGACGATATACCGTAATCGTATTTACCGTGTTTTAATTTTTTTAATTGGTATCCACTTTCATCCAAACGATCACCAACTAATTCTAAAACTTCCTCATCTTGATTTGAAAACGTTAGTGTGTTATTTGTCATACCACCATCACCGATTAATGATCCTAATAAGTAGGGGTTAATTGGTAATTCGATATCTTCATTATTACTGGAATCTATTAACGGTATATATAACCTATTATCATTGATTTTCTTAGAATGGTTATCTATAATATCCCTCAAAGATAACACCCTGTATTTATCATCCCATTGACGATAATATACCTTCCATAAATGCTCATCACAAGACTCAACTTCTCTACCATCGGAAAAAGTAATTTTATAAATATCCTTCACCCCTTGTGGGTAAACACCAGTAACCTTTACATTGTCTCCTTTGGGTGTGGTTATATAATCATTTAATTTAATTTCACCCATAGTTGTCCAACCGTTGGGGGTTAGTACCTTTGATGTTAACGGTTGAGCCTTCCCAGTACCTGGTAATCCTGACACAATGGTAATCTCATTAGTTTTGATTGAGTTAACTAATTTTTTTTGATTTTCATTTTTACAAACAACTCGTATAGACATAGATTTGAGGAACTTATCCTCTTCCATATTCTTACTATAAACGAATTCTTCTACTTCCCTTAAATCATCCTCTGAAAGTTGTTTGTTTCTACTTCTTTTGTTTTTTGCCATATTAATAATCCATTACTTCCCCATCAAATATAGGTGTCCCTGATTCCTCATCAACCCACCCCACTCTTCTTATTACATTAACAGTTCTTAACCCTTGAGTCATTTCTTTTACGTATTGATGGACTTCTGTGTTATTTTTTATATCATTTATTGGGTACCAATCCAAAGAACTGTGCTGGTTATTATAACCATTACCTTCACTATTATTATTTATGCTTATATCCGAAATATCGATAATGTATGATAAACATACATAGTGAGTTCCAAAGATATCATCTGCAAAATTATTATCATAAAAATGGTTAAATATACCATTAAATGTTATTCTATCAGAAATAGTATCATATTCAATACCTACTTCATCCTTTAGAATCCTTTTTATTGTATCATATACCTTTTCATTTTTACGAATGGCACCACCAGGGGTGAAATAAGTATTCTTTGCGGGGTTATTATTACGATAACCTAATACAATCTCATTATCTTTATTTTTCACTATTAAATCTACTGAAACTAATGGGGTTTTCTCCACTACTTTATAAAAATCTTCAGGTATTAAACTTTTACTCATCTTTCATTACGTTTATATATTTGTCATATGTTAATATATAATCATTAATATCATATTCTGTAGAACAGATAACCATAATTTCAGAATCTTCAGTTAAAAACTGTTGTGAATCCCATACTAATTCTGGGATCATTATAGATTCATTTTGATATAAGTGGTAAGTTTCTTTAACTGTACTGTAATCTAACATAACCTTAACTTCACCTTTAGTACAAATTAAAAATTGTTTAGTCTTATGGTGTGCATGATTCCCTCTAACATCACCAACTGGTACATCGTTAACTATAAAAACTCTTTTAGGTTCGAATTCTAATTGATTGAATTCTATTGGTAGTAAATTACCCCTCTCGTCTGTGAAGGATTTTATTTTTTGTATGTTGCTCATTATATTCTTTTATCTTATTAATTATATGGTAAATTTCAGAAATTTTCAACCCTTCATGAAATGGAATTGATAGTGTTCGTTTAGATAGTTGCTCTGATTTTAAACATTTACTATCTTTTAACATATAAGTTGGGTGAAGGTGTGTGGCTTCATAATGGATACCTGTTGCAATATCATTTTTTTTCATATATTCCATAAATTCACCCCTATAATCAACCTCTATTCGATATAAATGATTACTACTATTATTGTAACCTAATTCTTTATTGTAAATTTCTCTTATAAGTTTTAACGCGGATAATTTTTCTTCATATTTATGAAAATTATTCAACCCTATTTCTGCCTGTATACTATTCATATACATTTTATAACCTGCAAATTGTATTTGTCGTTCCCAATTATTATGTGAATATGACATACCATTTAAGGCTAGTGATTTTAAATGTAATATTTTTTCGTAATTATTTGACACTATCATTCCACCATCACAACTACCGATCGGTTTTGTGGGGTAAAAACTAAAAACCATTAAATCATCATCATCACATTCTTCTATAAATTGATTCTTCATTAATTTCTGCGCAGAATCAACAATTTTATAATCTGAAAACTGGTGTAAAACATATGAACCACCAACCCAATCTACATCATCACTAAACGTGTATTTATGACCTGAAGTCATTATCGCATTTAAAACCACAGGTGGAATCATACTTGGGACCTTTAGTGTGATATTTTTTTCTAATAACGCTAAAAATATTGCACTAGTTGCACTATTGAAACTGGCAGCGTATTTTGCACCTACATACTCCTTAATAGTATCCTCAAACTCCACCACAATATTATCATGTAATAAATTACTATATTTTCCTGTGTTGATTGTGTATTCATTAATATGGAATAAGTTTATCATATGTGTTTAATCTATCTCGTCTATTAATCTATCTATGTCATCATGCATATAAAAATAGAAATTATATTTTATGTTGTAAACATTAGTTTTATAGTAATTTTTTTATTTAACCCATAAATGTGTCGTCCACCCACCATAATTAAAATTATAATTATCTGGACCAATTTGTGGATAAGAATAGGTAATTTTATCTTTATATGTTTGTAAAATATATAAATATTCCTCTCTTTCAGAATTATCTAATATCATTATCCCACCCTTTTTAAGGGTTCTTTCACAATGTTTAAAACAATCTACCCTACTTCTACCATCAATTAAAATAACATCGAAGTATTCATCATCAAATCGATCACATTCTGAAGCATAAGAATGTTGTAAAAGATCACTATTTCCTATTACATTAGATGGTTTTAATATTAAATTAGTATTTTTATCCTCCCCAACTAAATTATTTATTTTATTAAACCAATTAGTATCATGTTCAATACTAATAAGTTCACAATCATAGTTTGTGGAAAACCATACAGTAGATGCGCCGCAACCAAACTCCATTACCTTTGGGGTATTTAAGTTATCCATGACATTTTTTAGGTGTGTTATAGAGTCAGTTGTTAACCAAGGTTCTTTTCTTATCATTTTTTATTTTTTAAAAATGGCAAAACCCTTACCGTTTACATTCCACGTTTCAAACAGTAAGTTATTTTCTTTTGCGAAATCATTAACAGCATTATCAACTTCAACAATTGTACAACCATTAGGTGACCCAGATTTATAGTCGTCAACAACCATTACCCCACCTTTATTTAAATTAGGGTAGACATTTTCACAATCTTTTTTTGCACACTCATAATTATGACACCCATCTACAAAGGCAAAATCTACACCACTTTTAAAATTTTTTTCGAAAAAATCACTATTAAGTACTTCGTTGGAGTTGCCCTCTACTATAGATAAGTTAGGGAACTCCGTTTCCATTAAACTCGCATGATTTCTAGCCCCAATATAGTCTAGATCAATATCTAGTGAAATCATTTTGTTAGGTTGACCAGCAACTAATGAAGTGATACAACTTCTTCCTGAAGCAAACCCTATTTCTAATATATTATCTGGTTTTAATTTTTCTAATGTTTCTATAAAATAATCTCGTTGGTCTGAATTAAAATGTCCATCATGGAACCAGTATTTATTAATTTTGTCTATCATTTCTCTTTTATTTTTTCTTTATTATTATTGTTTTCATATCGTCATATTCTACAGAATAAATGACATCAAATTTATTTTCTATTAACTTTAAAAATTCTGTGTTTGAAATTGCACAGTTGGTCGTATTTAACCCACCGTATGTGTTATAATTATTTACAACTTCAGAATCTTTAAATTTTTGTCTATGTAATATTATATATTTTTCTGATTTATTTATAATTTTACCTAAAATATTAGTACAATTAGTTAGTTCAGTAATGAAACTATTTGATAGTACGATATCTATTCCCTTAACGAATTCGAAATTGGTTTCATATGCATCGAAACTATGATAATTTAACTCTGGGTTAACACTTTTTGATACCTTTTCAATTATATGTGGTAGATCGTAACCCACATAATGTAAATCAGAAAATACTCTACCTACTTCTCCACCACCACAACCTAAGTCTATTAATGTCTTACCATCACAAATATCTATAGCTTCTTTTAAATATTTAAAATGTGTAGACTTTTCTAACTTAGGCCACCCAAGACTACCATTAATACCCTTTATCATATTATCAGGTAAAGTATTCTCATCATACCACGCACTTTTCATAATTTATATTTTTCTAATTCCTCAGCAAATTGCTTTTTTAGTTTTGTCATAACATCTTGTATCACCTTTGGGTGTGACCCTATAAAAGGAACTGTTCTACACGCACCTCTCATTTGGGGTTTAAATTCATGGACACCATTAAATTTATTTTCTATTTCTGATTTCTTAGAGTCATCACCAATAACCCAAGGATAGTAAATTGTATTATAATAGTTATCAATACATCCAGCCTTATTTAAGAATTCTTTATAATATTTCAATTTTGTATGAACTTGTCTTGGGAACACATAAGAATAATGGTACATACGGACACCATACTGATTACTTAATGTGTTGAAATTTAAATGTTTTTCAGGTAATTTTGGACCACTATATTTGTGACCCATTGTTGGTGGTCTATGAGTTTTCCAATAAGATCCTGGATATACTTTACGAATTCTAATAAATTCTGCATTCTCTTCGAACCCTGTTAGTTGGTTATCAAATCCACCATAGAATGTGAGACTTTTAAACCCAACACTAGTATATTTTTCTTTCTCGAGGAGATTCATTATTTTTTCTATGTCTTCTGGTAAGAATATCTCATCAGAATCAAGGTTCCAAACATAATCAGTATCATCTTTAAGGTGTGTCATATAGGCATTACATTGATCATCTTTTTCTTTGAATTTACCATGAACTATAGTAATTTTATTATCTGGGTCTGGAAAGTTATCAATTATTTCGTTGGTTCTGTCAGTTGACGTTGTAATACCTTGTTGTTGCCAATATGTAACTGGCCCTTCAGCGATTAGTATCTGGTGCGCATATGGATAAATACTTTTTAGTGCTTCTTCAAGTACATAATCACCATTTAATACTATTATTCCAAATGTTATTTTCATATTTTTATCATATTAATTTATATTTTATTTTTACATTTTTAAGTCTATTAAAATAATCATCATAAAACTCTTTTATGTGTAAATTATTCAATTGTGATACACCCCAAGTTTTTCCACTATCTCTATCAATATCATAACTATTATTTTTAAAGTTAGGTTCAAATTGTGAAAAGTGAATAAAATATATTAACTGCTTTTTACCATTCCAAATCATTCCTCTATTACCTAAGTGTGTTATCATATTAAAATTCCATGGCGCGGCGTGACCAATTTCTTCATCGAACACAAAAATATTTTCCTCACCGAATAATGGTCCAAAAGCCTCTAGATAAGCTTGGTCACCTACTCTCCCATATGGTACATACCATTTATTTTTTATGTCTAATACGCAATCTCTCCACCACTTTAGAACATTTCTACCGATATCGTTATTTTTGAAGTATATAACCCCTACATTGTATCCACCCACATGGTGACCAATCGGAACATGTTTATGTAAATGAATACCGACACTTTTATTTTTGTGACTATTAATGATTTTTTCTATATCTTCATAAAGTATGATGTCTGAATCTATATAAAAAACCCCTTTAGTTTTTAAAGATTCCATAATATCATTTGTGAAAAACGATGCTAATGCAAAACAATAACTACAAAATCCGTTCTCTATGTATTTAGTATTAGATATAAGTGTTTTAAAATCTTTATCATTTTCGTATTTAATAATTTTATGTGGGATTAAATGTGGTAATTCTAACTCATATAATTTATCATATGTGAAATCGTCTAAACATAAGTAATGTAATGCGAATTCCCCCTTAGTGGTTTCTATTAATGACTCATAAAGTGCAATACCTTTTAATAGGTAATTTTTATCAGAAAGTGTTGTGATCGTTATCATAATTGGTATTTATTTTTTATTTCCATTGTTTTGTTATAATATTCATCATATAAAAATTTCACACTATCTATATTTAAAAATTTCTGGTTATTGGGTTCTCCAGTCGCATCGTACCCATTAGGTTTTGGTTTAAATTGCATAAAATGGCAAAATGTTAAATCATGTTTTTTTCCTTTATAAATTACTTTTCTATTTGTTTTAGTAAACGGTGACCAATCTACTCTATCAAAATTGTATGGCGCAACCTGAGAACTATTATTTTCTATGACAGATATATTACCATTGTAATATATATCAAATAACTCTAAATATTTTTGATCTCCACAAGTACCATATTCTTTATAATGTTTATTTGTTGGGTTAATAACCCATTCCCACCATTGATTACTGCAACCAATTCCTATATCGTTATATTTAAAATAAACTAACCCCACATTATATTCACCCACGTAGTGGCCACGTTCTACATGCCTATGTCTAATAATCCCTATACTTTTACCATTTATTTCTTCTTCAATAATATCTAGGTCTCTATAAAAGAATAAATCAGAATCTAAATAATAAACATTTTGTTTATTATTCCTTAGAATGTAATTTGAGAAATATGAAGCCAATGAAAAACAGAAATCACTATATTTCATATTTTCTTTTGTTTTAGATAACTTACCATCATATTTCATTAAATCAGATAGTTTATACGGTATTATGTCATCAATATTTAGTGATATTAATTTATCATAAATAGTGTCATCAATACATAAATAATGTAGTTTAAAATCCTCTTCATGTTCTTTTAAAGAATGATAAAGTGTAAGACCCTTTAATAAATAATTATTATCTGATAATGTACAAAATGTTCTCATTATTTCAATTTAACATAGCAAATCCATGTATAATCTAATCTCTCTTCCCATAGAGTCGGGTATTTATTTTTTTCGGATGTATCGAGTATTGGGTCCTTAGTCGGGTATATTTCATCTGACCAATCATCCCCCCACCTTGTAGTTAGGTTATTGAATAATGGTGGAAACTCATAATATATATCAACCCACTCATTTAAGAAGTCAGTATCTTCTGGGTTATGAGATACATTTGTTACGTCAGTACCTCTCCCTACAACATAATCTTTATTCGACATAATTTTTTTAATTGAAACGCAATCACCCTGATTAGGTGGGTAGTTATCTTCAAATATTAAATGTTTAAATCCTCTTTCTTTACATTGTTTAACCCTTTCAAATGCATTTTGATGGTCATCAAAAAATATAAGGGTTTCATCTTTATCTAATTCTGAAAAATCTAATGTAGAAAAATCATTAGAATAATATTTAGTACCATCTATTTTAATCTTAATTCCATGTTGTATAGGTTCGATACAATGTAACTTAGCATTTGGTGCGGCTTGGTTAATCATCCAAGTACCCTGACCAAACCATACACCACTTTCAATAATAGTGGTTGGGTTTAAATTCTTTATCATGCCGTAAGCACCTAACATATGTGGTGCTTTCATACCACCTTCATTACTACTAAGTGGTTTCTTTGCATATATCTCAGTAAAGGCTTGTAGGTTACCTCTAATTTCATCTTCTGTTAAATCTAATTTCATATCTTGTATCCGTATTTATCGAATAGGACTTTATCCTTTTCGTATATCTTTTCTTTTAGTTCTGGTGTATAATATTTCATGAAGTAATCATGCTTTGATGTGTTAACTCTTCCTTTCTTTTCAAAAAATTCTTTAACTGATATTTTGGGTTCAACACCTAATTTATCAACAATGATTTCTAGTTCATTTTCTAAGTCTTCAAACTTACCTATATAATTGACTATTTCTTTACCATTTTTATGGTAGAAGTGTTCAAACATTTCAGATAACCAAAACCTATCTAAGTTACTTTTTAACCCATAGTTTATATGGTCTTCTAATGTTTGGTATTTTAAGGCGAATGCACTAGGTATTAAACCCTCATCATTATTGATTGAAACACCACCTTCTGGTTGATTATGTGATTTTTGTTTGAAGTAGAAATATCTACTAACATAAAAATCAAGTGGATGTCTTATAAAACCAAAAGAATAATAATCCTCACAATTCTCAATTTCACTTAGTGTTGAATGATTATTAGGTTTTCTAACCACATCACGTAATTCAGCTTCCCTAAAATATAAATCTATAAACGTACCAGCAGTTTTGGGTAGGTGTATAAATAATCCAGTCTTATCCATTTTTTAAAAATTTGTATATCTCATCTTCGGCAACTAAGTATTTCTTAGCCAACTCAAAGTTATTTTCGATTGCTTGTTTACGCTGGTGGTACCAACCAGTTGTTATACTTTTCAGTGTTTGTTCTAACTCGTTTAAATCATTGAAGATTATCATACCATCAACATCGAAGAAGTCCCCAATACTAGGGCAACCCCAATAGATGGGAACAGTACCACTCATAAAGCAATCTATTAGTTTTTCACTAAAGTAATAGTCTTCTTTACAATTCTCAATAATAACTGAGAAATAATAATCCTTTAGTGATTCAATTTTGTTTTCTACTTTCTGATATCCACCTCCATATGCGTCGATTGGGAATCTAGCAATCACATCATGCCTAAGTCTATGACCTTCCGTTTGTCTCTTTGGTGATGCAATGATTGAAGTCATCTTTGACTTATCATAAATCTTTCTCTCAGTTTCATTTAACCAACAACCACCAAGTGGTATAGATACAAATTTATCTGAAAGTTCTAATAATTCTTTTTTGAATGTGAAAATCTTTTCAAACTTCTCATAATTATCCTTTGCGAACTGATAGGCATGTGAGGTAATGTGTGGAGACTCTAATAACCACCCATAAACCTTCTTATTTGTGTATCTATCCACTTTATGGATACTATGGTCACTTAATACGATATAATCGCTTAAATCGCTTCTAACCCACTCAAATTCGGTTGGATGGTTGTACCAACTACTTGAATGTGCATGTGAGAACATGACATCATCGATATATAATTTATCCTTTGACATAAAACGCATCACCCCAAGTTCCACCATCCCATGTGGTTTCTACCCTTGAAAAGTTATAATCTGATAAAAATGAATCCAAATCCTCAACCATAGGGCAATCTTTATAAACCTCATCTCTATTAACCTCCGACATAATGTAATCGATATTCTCTAATGTTTTTTTAGCACCTTTAAAGACTTCTAACTCATAACCCTGCACATCTATGTTTATAAAATTATAATTAGTTGTTTTATCAAAGAAACCTTCAATCGTATTTACACCCTCTTTAACGTAATCATCTAAGGTTGTCATCGTGACTTCTTTCTTTTCATTAAAAACTATATTAGGGTATTGTTTTGTGTGTAATAATGGTTCTAATACTGAACTGGATTGTCCCTGATTAACAGACTCCACAAACATCTCAACGACACCGTTTTTATTCCCTAACGCAACATTCACACAATTCCCATCACCATTAATATTCTCCACTAATTTATCAAACGTATGTGGTAATGGTTCAAAAAATATCTTATTTTTAATTCCGATCTCATTATAGACACTATTTTCTTGCCCAAAATGAGCACCGATATGGAAGACACCATCTATCTTCATACCATATTTTTCTTTAAGTTTAACTAAGTTTAGTAACATATTCTTTAAATTTATATTCTATTTCTTTATGGGGACCATTAATACCATTAAAATTCATTGATTCAGTATCGACCACCTCATTATTATTATATTTAATGTTAAGGGTGTTTTCTGAAAAATAAAACTCTAAACCCTGTCTATTTTTATGTGTATTATTCACTATATTAACTGGTACACCTACAATTACAGACCCCTTTAAGAACGACATATTATCGTAAATTACGCTAGATAACATTTGCATTTTACTCTCTAATATATTAGGGTTATTAAACCCACCTAACATTTGAAAGTACTTAATGATGAATTCAGTCTTAAAAATATGTCCATCAACAGAAAGTGGGTAAGCAAAATCACCTGTTTGTTCTTTCACATTTACTGTGATAAACTTTGGTGTCTCTTCATACTCTTTTATTTGGTATGGTAAATTAGCTGGGTGGGAATAGTTACAATTTAGACCTAACCTTAATGAAAAACAAGAAATAGGTTTTTCTGTATCATCAAAGACACTTAATATCTCTTCTTGTGTGTAATCTAATTTTTTATAAAATATGATATCATCCACCATAAAAGTAGTATAATCAAACTGAGGTTTAATGTTACTCATTGTATCCTTATAAAAATCATCCTCAACAATAAAACTAACATTAGGGAATCTTTGGGTTAGTTTTCTGTATCCATCAAAATATTCTTTGGTAGTATAGGTGTGTATGACAAAAATTGCATCAAAAATATTGTTAGAATTTTTTTCAATACTTTCTAATAATAGATGTAATTGACAAGCCCTGTTTTTGGAGAATATGATTAATTGGTTTCTCATAAAGATTCTAATTTTTTATATTTAATACCTTTATGTTTAAAATAAGAACCATATTTAACTGCGTTACTCACATCTTTATTGTGTTCATTCGTTGGTAAGTCGTTATTGTAGTGATATAAAACTTCATCTAAGAAATAAGAGTGTTCATTCCCACACATCTCAATGATCGGGAATAGGAAAGCAGCATCCCCAGCAAAAGAAGAAAACTTTTCATCAGTAAACGGATCCATTAAATCTTTAATATCTAACTTATGATATAAAGATTTTTTACAAGTTCTGAAATGTGTTACTGACCAATAATCCCTACTAGAATATAAAACCTCATCAGATGGTAGTGGTTTTGATTGACCGGGTGATCCATCAGAACTTCTATGTTGTGACCACACTAACCACTTATCTGGGTTTTCATCGTAGATACTATAGATGGTAGATACTGATTGTCTTTTTGATAATCTATCATCACCATCAACAACACCGATAACAGCGTCTTCATTATCAACATAATTTATAACACTATCATATGTGTTACCAATGGGGTATAATTTTTCACTATTTCTAATGTAAATTATATCTTTTCCCATTAAGGTAGTTTTAAATTCGTCTTCATCACTACCTAATAATTTTTTAACGATAACATCCGTACCATCTGTTGATATATCATCTCGAATGATTATACCCAAATCCTCAAACGTTTGTGTGGTTAGTGACATTATACATTCCTCGATTAAGTCTTTCGCGTTATATAACGGAACAATGATTATAAATTTATTACTTAATTTCATATTATAGTTTCATATTCTTTTATAATTTCTTTAGCGACATTTACTGATTTAAATTTATCAATATCCGAAGGGACTTCATGTTTATTGATACTTCTAATATTACCCTCATTATCTATTTGATATATCCATCCTGGTTTACCACATAACCAACCTTCTATTGTTGTTCTCCCCATAAGGATACTAGCGGTTTCATCACATTGTTTGACATATTTTTCTACATCCCACGTTGACGGGTAATGTGAGACATGATCACCAACAACATCAGTTAAATAATCAGATTTATTTTCACCTACCAACCATAGTTCTTTATTGTTTTGTTTGGTGTATTCTACTAATGACAATATTGTATTCTTCCTCAAGTAATCAATTGTACCAACAAAAAGAGTAACCTTTTTATTTGGGGTGTCATAATGTTTGAATCGTTCACTATCAATAGGGTTATATATCACATCTACCTTTTCTTTCGGTATATCCCAACCATCAGTAATATAGTCAGCAATAGATTCTCTTATTGCAATATATTTTTTAACATTTTCATTCTCTACTGGTTCTTCTAATTTTGGTATTACCTCTGAATGTACAGTATTGATTGCTGGGATGTTTGGGTAGAGTTGTAAGAGATGGTCACCAACAGGTTTATGATTTATATGTATTACATCATACTTAACATCTGATACCTTATATAATTGACCTTGATTAGAAATTACATTACCTTGTGGTGTATTCATTCCCCATTTACCATCACCTAACTTATAACCAGGCGGTTCTTGTAGTGAATAACATTGAACACCATACTTTTTAATACGATCAACCATTTTTGATCCAAGTTGTGAAACAATATGTACCTCACAATTTTGTTTACTTAATTCTTTTGCTAATTCATAAACATGTAATTCTGAACCAGTGTAATCGTTAAATAATAAACACCCAATCAAAACTTTTATTTTGTTTTGTTTGCCAAATTCTTTTTTAGATTTAACCGGAAGTTTATCCTTATACTTTTCAGCGAATTCTTTTCGATTCACTTCCCACTCTTCATTAGTTTCACCAATAGATAAATGTGTAACATCAATATCGGAAGTTACACCGATTTTAACACCAGCGTTATAATTTCTAAATGAAAAATCTACATCATAGAAGTGGAAACCTTTAACTGACTCATCAAAGTCTTCTTTAATTAATCTCTTATCAACTGCAAAGAATAAACCATCCACTAATACTACATTGTCTAAAAACAATGGTTTTTTAGGTGAGTATTTAGATAACCATCTCTTACCATCTTTCTGATGAAATACTTGACCATACATATGGTTTGGGTTTTCCCACCATTTAGCAGAAGAAGGTAATTCTCTAGAACCAGCAATTCCTACAATACCATATTCAGGGTTTTTAATCATTACTTTAAGTAACTTTTTACCCCAATTTTTAGTGTCAAATATTATATCATCATGACAAAATACAATAATGTCATTAGAAGATTCTTTTAACGCTCTATTATAAAGTTCGTTCAAACCGAATTCACCATTATTGATGTATTGTATTACTTCTAATCCTTTATGAATCCCTGAAGTCTTTTTAATACGTTCTATATGTGACTGGTTATCTTTTCTAGTTGAGAATGCTACACTTATCATTTTTAATTCTTTCCTGACGATCCGTATCCACTATCACCTCTCTCTGTTTCAGATAATTTTTCTACCTTCTTTAAATTACTAATTCTTTGACCAACTACAGGCATAATAACTGCTTGTGCAATTCTGTCCCCTGGTTGGATTGTATACTCTTCATTAGACAAGTTCACCGCAATGATACCAACGTCTCCTCTATACCCCTCATCTACGGTTCCTGGACTATTTAAACACCCAATACCATGCTTAAGTGCCATCCCACTTCTAGGTCTAACTTGTATTTCAGTATTAGGTGGTAATTCAAACCTTAACCCACTTGGGATTAAAGCTCTTTCTAATGGTTTAAGTGTGATTGGTTCTTCTATATTTGCTCTTAAATCAAACCCACTATCACCAACCTTTGCGTATTCTGGGTCTGGCCAGTTTGATGTATTAACAAACTTAGTTACTACTACCTTAGTTACTACTACCTCATCATAATTTGATGGTGTTTCGTATTTTACTAAATCTTCTATATAACCACCTAAATCAACCGATGTATCGGTATTATTACTTGTCATGTGTTGTATTTCACCTAATAACCTAATCATTTCCTGTTCACTATATTCTTCACCCATTGTTTAATGTTTTTTCTTCTATTATTGCTAATTCATTAGCTTGTTTTAAAATTGTTGCTAATGTGGTTGAATACCATTTTGATTGTTTATCATCATCTGGTTTATCATAATTAATAATTGATTGGTACTCTTCCTCTGAAAGTTGTACACCATACTTTAATGAATAGTATGCTGACCTCTCACCTACCCGCATAGATACTATATCATCCTTAAACTCATACATCTTTCCTTGATTATTTCGATGCCATTCAGATTCACATAATTTATATAAGAATGTTTTACCTATTTGATGTAGGAAACAGACTTTAATTAATGAAGAATTATCAACCCTAATATTTTCAGGTAAAGATAAGTTAATATCTACCCCATATTTTGTAGTTAAGATAATATGGTCAATTAAACCACCTGGGAAAGCGTTATGTAAAGATTTCATAGTAGAAGCAGGAGCCCTAATAAAATCATCACCTAAAAACTCTAACAACTCTTTTGTAAATATTTTATACTTATCGTTTGTAGAATATAATTTCTTCTTATTTTTTTCTATTTTTTCTTTTAAATTTTTACTCATAACACAATAATACACATTTTATATTTAACTTACAACTAATTGACTTTGTTTTTCTGTAATTAATTGTCTATAAAGATCTAAACGTTTTTTACAAACAGATTGCATATCATATTCACCATTTACTGTATCATATAACTTTTCACCCATTTCCTTAATTTTTTCTGGATTATCAATAAGATACTTCACATATTTAAACCATAATTTATGATTCTTTCTTGATGGTATTAAGAAACCATTTGCCCCCTCATTGATAGGTAATGTATTTTCACCTTTCTTTGGGTGACCGAATAGTGTGGTTACGTCAATCTGGTAAGGTCCGAAATCTTGCGCAATTAACGCTTTCTTATGGAAACCAGCCTCAATAACTTTTAATTGTGATTTAACCTTATTAAATAAATTCTCCTCCAATGGGGCTAGAGATATGTCAAATAAGTTATAATTAGAAGCGTAGGAAGTAATAGGTTTAGTCCAAACTCTTCTGTATGGCTCATTATCAACATCACTATATTCTATTTGTTTAAAACTTAAAAGGTGTTTTTTATATTCATCACTAACTATTGAGTAGTTATCGGTAAAAATTTGCTCATATTTAAACCACACACTCTCTTCTGGTTTAATTGCTCTTTGTGTTTGTTCACCAGTCTTCTGATCAAAGATAGTCATCTGACCCCTCAAATCATAACCACATAAAACAAATTGAATCTTATCGATGTAACCATCGGATTTAAGTTTACCTACTAAACCACTAAGTATTTCTAAATCTTTTAAGTGAGAAGAACCACCTAACCAGCCAATTCTAATTCTTTCAGATGGTTTTGGGTCTGGTGTATATTGTTTTTCTTTTGGGTCAATCGCATTTGGGATAACAAAAACATTCTTACTGAATTTTTTCATTTCTTGCGCAAATACTGAGGTGGTAGTTGTAATATTGTCTGCTGCCCTTAAATTTTTAGATAATTTTTCATCTAACTTATTTTCTTTAATTACCCTATAAGCTGGATGATGTTGACCAGGAGCCCAATGATCATCCAAATCCATAATAGATGGTATACCTAATCTTTCTAACGTTGCCATAGTCTCATCTATTTCCTCAAAAGGTCCAAATGTTCTATGGTAATGGATAATATCATATTGTTTTAACCATTTATCATTTTTATACTGTGGTTCATAGTCTATATCAACGTGAACATCATCAGGGAATAATTTTTGTAGGTTAATATGTGGTACTGTAGATCTATAATATCCCACTCCGGTACGGTCAGAAGGGACTACTAAAATTTTTATTTTACTCATTTATATATAATTTTATAAAATGATAGTCTTTTTTCTTAATAAAGAAAAGTATTTTAAAGTTTTTTAAGAAAGATCATTGCCAATCCAAATATTCGCCATACATTTGTATCAAATCAAAACAACTATGGAAAATACAACAGAAAAAATCAAAAATTATAAAGGAACTAATAACTTTATGAATTCACTTAAAGGTGGTTTACAAAGATATGGTAGATTATCAGTTAAACAAATGGGAGCAGCAGAGAAATTCTTCGGAAAAAGTAACCCCACTACTGAAGTAAAAGGGGAAGTTAAAAACGTTAATGTGGATATTAAGGTTAAGAGATTCATTGCTAAGAAAATCAAAGAGGAAAACAATTTAGATTTCACACCCTTCCTTATGACAATCTCAAAAGTTTTAAGAGAGACTGCAAAAGCCTATGAGGTGGTTGGTCGAATGACTACATCAGATGTGACATCTTGTAGATGTTGTGGTAAAGACTTAACTGATTGGAGGAGTCAAGCGACTGGTGTGGGACCAGTTTGTTCTAAACACCTTGAAATCCCTTACGTTAAAAATAAAGAGGATGTGGAGGTATACAAAAAACTTCTTAATTTAAAAATACAGAGTATTGGTGATTTAACCTTTTGGTTAGCTAAATCTCAAATTGTTGAGGGTAGGGAAGATTTGTTAGAATCTGTTAAATAAAAAAAGGGGATTAATTTCCCCTTTTTTTTTATCTTTTAATTACTCTTTTATTTGATTTTGGTAAAGGTTTTAAACTACCACCAAACATAGTATTACCAATTTTGATATGGATATCCTCTGTCACTAATGACTTTTCCATATATTCATCTAAAACATCCCTAACTAAATCTTCAAATTCTTCTCTAACGATTTGTTTAATAGTTTCTCTATTAATTTTACTCTTAGGTGCTGGTTGTTTAGTCTGTTTAGATTCTACAACTCTTTTCGGTTTTGGTTGTTCCATTAATTCGGGAACATCTTCTAACGAAAATGAATTTGATGCGAATGGGTTTTCTGGAATTTCTATTGGATCATTAATCATAGCATCTAATATCGCTTTTGGCATTTTAGATTTACTAATGTTTGGGTATTGACCTCCTTTTGGGGATACTGATTTATTTTGTATCTTACCATCAGTCATACCATATTTATTAGCAAATTCTTCTGTTAGATTTGGAATTTCTTTTTCTTCATGTTCAGCAACTCCTCTTTGTGTAGATGGTGTGTTATTAACACCCCCCATTGGGTTACCTAAAGACTCATCTGTTTGTCGCATTACAGCTTTTGATTTTGCTAATATACTTTTTAATTTACTTAAATCTGCACTCATCTTTCTTATTAATTAAATCTTGTCATTCCATAGACTTCTATCATACTTTTATCCCCATTAGGGTTAAATTTAGGTCTAGGGGTGTCGAATGTACCACTTAATTTTATAAAATTAAGAAATCTATCGACCCTAAATAGTTTCCATCCCGGTTGTATAGTTTTAGTGTCACCACCAACCTGATACGCTCTTACAACATCATTATTTGCTTTGGATTTACCATAAGCAACTATTTCAACCCATCTATTTCCTTCACCACCAGGGTCTTGTTCGTCATCATACGAAATCTCAACTAATCTTCGCTGATCCATGATATCCATAATCATTGACCTATTGATTGTTTCTAGAATAAGACTTTCTGCTATATTGTAAAGATTCATTTTTTATTTTTTAGAGTGATCTGAATTGATCTGCGTTTTCTGATGTATCAGGAACCGTATACTCATTCTCCGAATCATACATATTTTGAGAGGTTAATTGTAATCTACCTGTCTTTGGTATACTTGGGTTACCATAGATGTCAACATCACTACCACCATTATAGGTATCTCCTACTACACCTGTGCCTTTACCTTTTGCATCACCGTCAGATATTGCGTTCTTATGGGTTACACTATAACTACTACCCTCAACTTTTTGGTAGTCGTTTTTAATAAGGTTTTGAACCCTATATATGTCACTTAATTCTTCTAATTTACTTTTAGCCATCTTGTTTATATTTTACTTTCGTATATTATTAAATATTTCATCCTTTCAACACCCTCATAAACAGCTTTGTCGTTAAAAATGAAATTAGATACTTTACCCTTATGTAACTTAGGTATACCAAGTCTAAGTGTAGTATCTTTATTTATTTTTGTGGTATCCTTTTCGTGAGACTTAATATGTGTATTTTCAGGGTTAGTATCTTTCTGAGCATCTTTAATACTCTTAATAGACTTAGTGGCATTACCCAAAGTACTATTTACCCAATTATGCATTGTCTTACCACCATTAAGTTTAAATTCAGTATCATCCCAATTACCCTCAAATGAATCAAACCAATTTTTAATCCTTTTCATTTGTTTATAGGTAATAGACTTCTCTACTAAAATTCCCTTCGCTCTTTCATAACCCTCAGTCTTACCACCTTTAACTTTAAGGCTTTCATACATTTTTACTGCATTACCTAGGGTATTTAGAACATAATCGGGACAATTCCAATACTTATCGTCTAATTGACTATTACCACCTTTATTCTCCTTCCTGTTCGCCATACTTTAATTTATCACCAATATATTCTCTTTGTTCGTCACTAATCTTAGATAAGTCTAAGTTATCTAATAAATAGTTAAAAATTATAGATAATTCTGTCCCACCTAATGCATGTTTGTTCATTAAATCTGTAAGATGCATTATCTTCCTAGCAACAATAGGTTTCTCGTATGTAGCTTTTAATTCCGTAAATTCAGGTATTTCTACATTATGCATTAAATCAGTTTTATTCTGTCTCTTAACAATTTCTTTTGGTTTCTGTCTTCTATTCAGCATTTCATCAACCAATGATTGCATTCTACCTTCAGCTATTTCATCTATATCTTTTCTCAAATCCCCCTCAAAAAATCCTTGATAAACATCTTTTCTTTTTGCTGGGTAATTATCATCATCTCTCTTACCTTCATCATCTTCTTTTGGTTGAACACCTTGCAAGTATTCTTGTGGTATATTTCCTTGTGGTTTTGACCAAGCCTCATCCTCATCGAATTCATCTCTTACATCCATCTCTATCTCTTCATCGTCTTCATTCATTCTAAAATAACCACCATAATAAGCTCCGCCCCAAGGATAAAACGCACCTGGTCCTTGTGCTGAACGTCTAGCGTGATCTTGTGAAGTACCTTTTGATTTGACAATCTTATCACTTGATTTGTAATTGTCTTTAGCATCTATCATTGATCCATCAAGGTCAATCAACTCATTTATATCCTCCTCATCTAAAAGATTTTCAGTTAGATCTCTTTTTTTGAATGTTTTTACCATATTATTCTTTTTTATATAAATATACCTGAAATTCAAATATTTATTACCAAAGAATATTTTATGCCTATAAATAAGTTCAATACAAATTTAGATTTAGCAAGACAAGCTAAAATATACTCAGGTGAAACAGCGGTTTTTCAAGGTGGTATAGAAATGGGAATGCCATTTAGTGGATTTCCAAGTGGGGTCGATACTAACACAATTGTGTCAATAGGTGTGGGAACAACTGAACGAGCAACATTTAGTGGTACTTCCGCAACCACAATATTTGATGTGACTAATTTATCGTCACCATCATATAACCCCACCAGCACAACATTAAGGGTTTTTCCTTATAGTGAGATAAACGTTGGATCATCGGTGGTGACAGTAACTGCAACAACATATACACCGCTACTTTTGTCATATACAGCTAATACTGGTGTATTTAATGATCCCACTAACTTAGTGTGGGGCAACCCCCTTCTAGAAAAATTATATAATAATAATAGTAGTGGAACAACCTACCCAAATGACTATTTTATAGAATTATTTAATAATATCGGTGAAGGTATAGTAGGTAATACAATCGCTTTAAATGAAACAGAATACTATCAAACAGAAAGTAGTAATAGTATTTATTCTGGTGGAACATTTAATATGTCAATATATGAGACGGGCACTCATGGGTCATTCCCAACATTAGTGACAGGTACAACATCTGGTACTGTCACAGAAAATAGCGCAACTACCTACTTTTGGAGTGATTCACAATATCTAGATGAAACAAGCGGTATGACATTACCCATTACAACATTAAGTGCGGCAACACAAACAACCGAATATGATTGGACTCTAACTCAATCAACAATAATTGATGGGAATACGATTGGGTTACAATATACAGGATATAATTATACTTATTCCTTTGCTAACGTTTCTGACGTAAGTACGGGTACAACACCAGAATATCATGGTGTTACATTTGCAACAAGAGAAAATTTCTCCGCTGGTACATTAGATTATAAGGGGGATTTAACTTGGTTGGATGTTAAAGGTAACGTTAATGTTGACGATAGATTAACTACTAATTATTTAACCATTAATACATTGAGTACGGGATCACCAGTAACAATGTTAGCGGTAGATTCTAGTGGTAATGTAGTTGGTGGTAGTGGTGGTACAGTGGATGATACAGGTGCTTTCACATCAACAACA
>Ga0233412_10000050_pt1 | contig 64358 bp, 62 predicted proteins | sample Na_anoxic_4_MG_FD_180667 | JGI IMG/M metagenome (GOLD analysis project Ga0233412, IMG submission 180667) | Seawater microbial communities from Saanich Inlet, British Columbia, Canada - Na_anoxic_4_MG | ecosystem: Environmental > Aquatic > Marine > Inlet | place: Canada: British Columbia... | reverse complement strand
TGATAGTCTTTCCTATCAGTCATTTAATCCGAGTCTAAGGGGCATTACTGCTACCTAGTAAAAACCTACTTTCTTATTTCCCTTGTTGCAACTGAGGGGAGGTTACCATGCGGTTATTTAGCACCCTCTTTCTTATTAGCTCCTAGCTCCATCGGTCTTCGCACCCTTACCGCAGATTTAACATTCGTTAGCAAACTTTGACTATGGTTTACTAATAAGAGTAGGGTCACGTAGTTAATTCTTGAACTTTGGAGGCTCATACCTCTTAACTACTTGCTGAGAACTCATTTGTGTTGTAGGATATGTGAATAGTATTATCCTCTTTCTCGCCATAACAACTTTCTAAAGGTTGCAACACATCTACCATTACTGATAGTATCCAATTTATAGTGCTTTCAATGTTTAGTCACTTTATTATATGTCAGCCTTCCCACCTAACGTACTGACTTGCTATTTGTATCCGAGTGTGTATAGCTCCTATTCCCACGATTGTTGCATCTGGAATCCCTCTATACTTGCAACAGTATAATTGAGCAATCTGTCTTTTATTCTCCTGCTAAATCTTCAAATAGATCTATGTAGATATATGTTCCGTTGATATTCATAATATTATTGTTTAATTCTTAGTTTATATTAATTTACCATTTAGCTTCTTTGTCATCTTTTTTGAACTCCTCCTTAAATTCAATGTGAGCTAATAAGAAAGTTACCCAAGAGAATAAAGAGAAAGCTAAGTTTAAGTTTCTATCCAACCTACTGTACATGCATTCTCTTAGTCTAAATCCTTTTCTAGTAGCTCTATAACTCATAATACATCCTATTAGATAGAATGTTATGTATACTATCATGTATATATTCATAATCTTATGATTCAGTTACTTCTGCTAAACCCTTAAGGCTTACACATAGCATAATGAATGCTAAAGATATTAAGATAGCTCCTGCATCAGGACTATTTACTACAAATACAGGTAGTACTAGTCCAACTCCTGATAATAGTAATACTATAAACCAGATTGTTATTTTTAATGTTCTCATATTCTTGTTAATTTAATCTAATTTCTCTATTCCGATAGCACCTTCTTCTATTAATCCAATCACTAATTCATCACTGTACTTATGTAATGAGTGTGAACCACCGTCATCAAATAGGGCTATTTCTGTCTCTTTTATAGTGAACTCTTCTTCTGTCATCTCTTGTACTGCTATTACTTCAACAACTTGTTCTTGTTGATCAATGTAATATACTCCTATTTGAATAGTATTCATAATGTTATTGTTTAATGGTTAATATGTACTAGTAGATACTGTTACTTCTCTACTAGTACTTTTATATCATCCTATTCTCTTACGAGAATAATCTCTTATCTCATCTCGAGAGTAAAGCACCCAATCCATATCTTTATGAGGCATAGCATCGTGAAAGTTTACTATATCCCCATAGTAGTTATCGATGAAGAATTGAGCATCTTCTTTAGAGAAGAATCCGAAGGCAATTAATGCTCTCTTATCATTATCTTCTCTAAGGATAGCTTGGTTAATCCTTCCTCCTTTTCCATCGAATACTACTCTTATAGCAACTTGAGTTTCTTTATCTCTATGCTCTAAATCTATTCTTTTCATAACTATGTTGTTTAATGTTTAAGTAGCTATACTAAGGTCTCTCCTAGTATAGCTATGTTTCAGTTTAATGACTTAATAGGTCTCTCATAGATATACTACTATGTTAGTTTAATCAGTTTATAAGTTCTTGATTAGGACATTTAGTTTAATTACAAAGGTATAACGTGTAGTTACTTGTATGAATCAGTTAATGAGTCATAATGTAACTAACGCTATATAATTACCACATAGTTGAATCTTGATTCACACTAATCCCCTTTAGGGCAAAGCCCTAGGTCTCTACTTCAGTAGAGAACCTGTAAACTTAGTGGAACTAAGTACGTAGAAGTTACCATGCTCGCCATGGGTCTTCGGAGTAACACGAACGTTTAACTCTGCTAGAGTTAGTTCGGTAACGATAGCACACATAGCCTCGAATCCGATAGGATTCAGGTCAGAATCACGATTCTCAAGAAGACGAAGATATTCTGGATGCTCTTCAGTAGAGACCATAATCATATTGATTTCTTCACCTGATTTGTTAACGTGAACTGCTGTTTGGATGTCTAAGATATTCATAATAATAAAGTTTAAAGTTACACGGGGTGTTAGTCAACCCGCCAATGCCAAGGGGGAGGTTTGATGTAGATGGATATCGATACATAACCCGCACAAAATATTCCGACCGAAGGGGAGGGGTGTTTTATAAGGGATACTAATTTTAAATTTCAATATTTCACTAAGTCTTAGCAGGAAGAATTATATAGCGGAGCTATGATAATTATTACGGGAAAAGTAAATAATTACATTTATCCTTAAAAGTTATTTTATAGTACTAGATATAATAAGAAGGAGTACTTTAAAGAGATAGTAAGGAATACCTAATTCACATATGCTTAAACCCACTTTTTAGACCTTTATGTAACATGTAATAGTATCCGGTGTGTTATACAAAGTATCCTCCCTGTAATACAAAGTATCCGGTGTGTACTACAAAGTACATTTTTAATTTTACTTTTACATATTAATTACGTACCTTTGATGTATACAAAAACATAGATATATGAAAGCAAGTAATTTAATAACTCACCTTGAGAAGAAGGGGGTATCGAAAGAAGTAACAATGGTAGTGGGGAATAAGGAGTATTCTGTAGAAGTAGTATCTTCTAACCCAGACAGGTTAATCTTATCAGGAGAACCTCTAGCTAAAGTTCCAGAAGGAGATGATAAAGAAGTAACTAAGGAGGTAACTAAGAAAGTAACTAAGGAGAAGAAGTAATATGAGACAACAAATAGAACTAGATCTTGAAAAAGCAATTAAGGTCCCTGGTAATGAGGGGGAGGTAATAAAAGGATATGAGGTAATAGTTGAAGGTAAGAAAGTAACTATCTCCTCGCCAATAGCAGAATGTCATGTGACATCTGAAGATGTAGATATGTTTGAAGGTACTATAGGTATTATAAAATCAAGATACATCGGTTACCCTGAAGATGTAGTATTTACAAACTTTGGAGAAGCTATTGAAGCATTGAAACAAGGTAAGAGAGTACAGAGAGAAGGGTGGAATGATGAAGGACTGTATGTAGTAAAGCAAGTAGACTCAGATATATCATCTGAAATAGTACCTAAGATGCAATCACTACCTCAAGCAGCTAAAGATGCATTATATCCAAATGGAATATCATATCGTAACCAGATGATAATCATCAATCAAGAAGGAGTAGCTAATTCATGGGTAGCTTCTAGTTCAGATACATTTGCAGAAGATTGGGTAATTTTAGATTAATTAAAAAGATAGTAATATGAGTAAAGTAGAAATTATATTAGCTGCTTTAGCATCAACTGAAATGGTTGACTATCTAAGTGTAAATGACACCTTGCTTAGTAGACCTGTGAATACATTTACAGGAGAAGATAGAGAAAAGTTAAAGAGAGAATTATTAAAAACCATAATAGGAATACAAGTATGAGTAAAGTAGGATTTGAACCACAAGGGGTTTATTTATTAGTTAAGATACCAGATAGTTACTTTGAAGTAAAGAAGAATCTAATCATTGATGCTGCAACTAAGGCTGAGTTCCGTAAGGAGTATCTTAGTAAAGGAGATAAGTTAGAAGTAGTAGTTATAGGTAGTGATGTTAAATTCTGTGCACCTGGTGATACAGTAGCTATTAACTCACGTGGGATGATGGAGCTTACATTAGAAGGTGACACTGAACCATGTTTCATTATTAGAGAAAACGAAGTAATTGGAAAATTCAATTAAATTAATGTTCATTGATTTTATACCCTTCAGATTATCAGGTGATAGTCTGGAGGTGTTACTTGAAGGTGAATGGGAAACAATATACGGCTTAACTGAATCATAATATGTTAGATGTAAATTATAAGATAGCTAAACAAGGAGTTGTTAATCAAGATGAGATGGTATCAGTTGTTAAGTTCTTTCTTAAGGAACTTAAAGGTGTAGATGTTAGTATCACACCTCCTTATGCTGAACTATCACAACACCCTATTGCTCAATTAAGATTTAAACACATGTCTGACTTACTATTGAAAGCTTATGAGATGGCTTCTAGATTCACAGTGATCTTAAAAGAAGATCCTGATAGAGCAAACGAACTTAAAAAGAAATTCTATGGGTAGGTTACAACATACAGAAGAAGAAATCAATGTATCTACTGGGGAAGTCAAGACCATAAGGAAGACCTTTGCAACTAAAGTTAAGAGTAAGCAAGACTTCTTTATGGTTTTCTTACATGGATTAAATTCTATCTGTGAGTTAAGTAGACCATCTGATATAAAAGTACTAGTGTATCTCTGTTCTAAAGCAGAGTATAATACAGGAAGAGTTAGATTAAGTGCCGGAGATAGAGTTATACTAATGGAAACATTAGATATTAGAAAGCAATCCCTTAGTAACTCATTACGTAGGTTAGTAGAGGTTAACCTTCTTGAAGGATCTAAAGGTACATACGTAGTTAATCCTCAAGCCTTTTGGAAAGGAGAGACTAATGAAAGAGAAAGAATATTAAAAGCAAAGTCAGTAGCACTGATGATAGATGAAGGAGGATTAAATGAGTAATAAATTAGATAAAGAATCAGTAATTACTGAGTTAGAAAGGATATGGAAGACTGCTGTGTCTAATGGAGAGTATGAATCAGCTTCACATATAAGGGATTACATAAAAAGAATCAAATGAGTAAGTATAAGATAACTACAGTACAAGGTGTGATAGGTGATATGGAACTTGATAACTTAATGAGAGAGACTCAAGAGCATCAAGATAAGTTCTGGGAAGATCATAAGAAGTGTCTCACTGAATTAAAAGAAAAAGGAGAGTATCTAAAACCATTAGATATTGAGATTGAAATAAAAGAAAATGCTTTATTCGATAACAGTCAGACAGAGACTCCTTTAGAGAGTTGTAGATTTGAAATATTAGACTTCAGTAAGATATGAGTCAGTATTATACACCTGAGTTAAAGGAATTTCATGTTGGTTTTGAATTTGAATATGAAGTTGTTAAAGGTATTAGCAAGTGGGAAGAAGCGAAAGTTAAACCTCATCATCATATAGATGTCTTAAGAACAAATATAGAAGAGGGTCTATTTAGAGTCAAGTACTTAGATCTATCTGATATAGAGAGTTTAGGGTTTGAGTTGATAGAATCTAAAAAGAGTAACTACTTCGGTGACTTATTCTCTGTAACTAAATCATGTAGACTCGGATCTCTTGATTCAACTACATATAGGTTATTATTAGGTCAAGGTAACAAAGTACAGTTAACACTCATAGAAGATAACAGTTACGGTGGAAACACACAGGAAATGAATCTCACTATTAAGAATAAGAGTGAGTTAGTTAAAGTATTAGAAATGATAGGATATGAGTAAGAAGAAGGATAATATAATATTAGTAATAAGTGATTTACATGCACCTTATCATCATAAGGATAGTATTGCATTCTTAGCTAGCATTAAGAAAGAGTATAAACCTACACATGTAGTTAATACAGGAGATGAAGTAGATTATCATGCTTTATCATTCCATGCATCTGACCCAGACTTAGATTCAGCTTCAGTAGAGTTAACTAGAGCTGCCGCTACAATGCAACAGCTGGAGAAGATCTTTCCCAACATGGACTTAGTACATTCTAATCATGGGAGTATGGTATATAGAAAAGCTAAAGTAGCTGGTATGCCAAGACATGTACTTAAAGGATATAATGAGATACTAGGAGTAGGAGAAGGTTGGAAGTGGCATAATGATATTACTTTACCTAATCCATTCGGTAAACCTATCTTTGTATGTCATGGTAGAAAGAAGAACTCTGAAGCTTATGCTAGATCATTAGGTTGTAATGTAATACAAGGTCATTATCATGAAGACTTTAGAATAGGATACTTCAACTCTCCTGGAGGTACTGTATGGGGAATGAATGTAGGATGTCTTATAGATGATGTTGAATTAGCATTTGATTACAATAAGATTAATCCTGGTAAACCTATGTTAGGAACAGGTATAATCATCAACGGTAAACCTATCTTAATACCTATGAACTTAGATGATAAAGGGAATTGGGATGGTAAATTAATAAAATTATGATATGCACTACAAAAGTAAACAGAGAAACCCATATTAAGTTATGGATTGACTTATGGAATGGTAATTTAAACATGACAGGTAAAGAGAAAGAACTGTTGTTTGAATTACTGTTTAGTTATATGAAGATGACAGATGACGGTGTTACAGAACCTTATCTATCTAAGCTAGTATTTGATAGAGATAACATCAAAGCTATAATGGATAAGATTGGGTTAACTAAACAGACGTATCATTCATATAAGAAATCATTAGTAACTAAAGGGATATTAATAGAGTCAGATGCTCTATCAGTTAACCCTAGGTTAATACCTCAAGTTAAAGTAACATTTAAGTTTAATTATGAATAACGGAGAATTAGAAATAGACAAGGTAGAAGACTTAAATAGAGCTGAGAGAAGAGCTCGTTTAAAGTTCTATAAAGCAGAGTTTAAAAGACACACTGAGAGTAAGCCCACTATAGCGGTAGATATTACAACAGATGATACATCTGCTATTCACAAATTAAGAGCTTGGGTAACAAGAGAGATAATATTAAAAAGAAAGATATATGAGTTTGAAGAATATAGTAAAGGGAACAAGTAATAGAGCACTTAAGGAATTAGGTGTTCTTAACCCTTCAATCGAATTAATGGGGGAGAGTAGGTTAGATATATGTAAAAAATGTCCTATCTTTGAACCTAGTAACTCTACATGTGATTCTGATAAAGGAGGATGTGGTTGTTACATGAAAGCAAAAGTATTAGTTAAAGAAGCAAGTTGTCCTAAAGATAAATGGTAATGGAAAACATACATAGTATTCTTTCATCTGGAATAATGGTAAGTAAGCCTACTGAATGTGCTACATTAGTAATGGCTGATGAATATGTACCTCATGAAACAAAGAAGAGCTTAAATTGGCTCAGTATACTAAGGTGGTCCATTACTACAATCTTAATGGTTATCATTCCTTCACTGATTACTTATGGAGTGTTGAGTATTCCAGGAGCAATTAGATTATTAAATGAAGATGATCTTACCGTTATGTTCTATGGTATATTCTTAGCTGAAGTACTTATCATAATAGGTGTAACAGGTTACACAGGAGAATTGTTTAAATATAAAAGAATAAAGTAATGGTAGATAAATATTACACACCAGAGTTGGCTGAGTTCCATGAAGGATTTGAGTTTGAATCTTATAATAACATGGACTGGCATTGGAAGAAAGATTCTAGTGGATGGAAGAAGTTAGTATATGATAAACAAACATATATGACATACCCACTAAGTCACATTAAAGGAGCTCTAGGGATTAGTTGGGCAAGGGTTAAATACCTAGACCAAGAAGATATTGAGAGTCTTGGCTTCATCTCAGACAGACCATACAATGGAGAGTTCAGAGCTAGTGCTTTAATGCGTTGGGATGGTAAAGAAGAGACTCTTAAACTATCATATAATGAAAAGAATAATTTTATTTCTATGAGGTTGGATTGTAACTATGGAGAAGAACATCTATTCCAAGGCATACTTAAGAACAAATCAGAACTTAAACAAGTACTTAAACAGATAGGATATGAATAGTTTAAATACTGACATAAGCTTCTGGGAGGAATACCCAGAGCTTAAAGTAGCTGGACCATTTAAGACTTTATATACATCTGATAAGAGTAGAGGTAAAGGTTCCTCTAGTAAGTTAGCTTGGTGTATTGCTTTGATATGGGATAAGAAGAGTAAGTTCTTTAATTTCCCTGAAGAAGGTAAGGATGGTAAGATTAATCTTATATTCACTGAGTACTATGATGATATTAAATACTATAAAGCTAATAAGGCTAAGATAGAAGAATTAAAGGAATGGTACCTACGCTCAGGTGAAACAGTTGCAATGAGAACATTGCGTGGTATATTAGATAAGTTAGAAGAGAGAGATCGCTTCTTACGTAATACACCTTATGATGCACCAGGAGGTGACTTTGATGAAACAAATGGAGTGTCTGAGTGGGCCAAACGAATAGATACTATTGATAAGATGTTAGCTAATACAGATAAAGTATATACACTGTATGATAAGGCTCGTACTATTGTAGAAAAAGAAGAACAGAGCTCTACTAAAGGAGATGCTCAATTATCACTATCAGATTCAAATGAAATATAATGCATGATTCTAAATATAAAGAACTAGCTATTAAGTATGGTAAGACTGAGTTAGAGATTAAGAAGATCTGTAACTCTCAGTTTGAGTATGTGCGTAAGATAATGATGGAGGGTAAGGATGAGAGGATAAGACTTCAATATCTAGGTACATTCTTAGTTCGTCCATTTAAGAGAGCTAATATGGAAAGAGGTAGATTGAAAATGAAAGAATATAATGAAAGTAAAAAATAAGAACTTTATTCACGCAATAGAGACCATCTCTCCTTTCTCTAGTAAGTATGTTCCTTACTGGAAGGATATGAAGAGAAGATGTATAGAGGGTTATTGGTATGAGGGTAAATGGATGCCTGGATCATTATACTTCTATGTTAACTTCGGACGTATCTTAATGCACGTAGGAGGAAGTAAGACTAAGTCTATAGGTCGTCCTAATTTACGTGATGTAGAATGGGAGAAGTCTTATGTCTACATGGAAGCTAAGGGATTCTCTGGTTTTGCTAATGATAGTAATACCTGTTCTCTATTTGTTAAAGAAGTTCTTGATTTAAAGGGTGATGAACAACAGGATAAACTTAAGTCTTACATTGAGCGAGGTAAGATAACTAAGACTGAGGTACTTAACCCAGATGAGATACTAACTGACCCTAAGTTAAAGCCTTATGAGAATGCGAGGACATACATGCGTAAGATCCACTCTAAGAACTTAGGTAAGGCACTTTTTAAGAACAATGCTAGGAATGTAGTAGATTTAGAGACTAGACGTATAGGTAAGTCTTATTATGCTGGTATTGGAATGATAGCTCATAACTTTTTATTCGATGGGGCTACTGACTATGATGAATTTATGGAAGCTAAGAAGAGTGGATTATCTCTTTCTTCTGAGACATTAGTAGGAGCCATTGATGCTAAATATACAAAAGATTTACTGAGTAAGGTTCAATTAGGTTTAGATAACTTACCTGGAGAACAAATGGTTAATGGTCATTTACACCCTAGTCCATTAAGTAAGGGATATAGAGGTTCATTTGCACCAAGTAAGTATATTGAAGCTGCAGTTGATATTAAAGTATCGGGTGGATGGAAAACAGTAGGTTCTAGATCAAAGATTCACAATAGGTCATTTGCTGACAATCCTTTAGCAGGTAATGGTACAGGACCTAACCTTACAGTGTTTGAGGAGTTTGGATTCATGAATAACTTAATGGATGCTTTAGGTGCAATGAAAGATGCTACTTATGAAGGAGCTGATAAGTTCGGTGTGATATGGATGACAGGTACAGGGGGAGAAGGAGATACTGCTAGTATATCAGATGCTAAAGAAGTATTCTACGATCCTCAACAGTTTGACTGTTTATGCTTTGAAGATATATGGGAAGAGAGTGGTGATATAGGTTACTTTGTACCTTATCAAATGAGGTTAGATGAATACCGAGATTCAGAGGGAGTTATCGATCAAGTCAAGGCTATGGTTGACATTGAAGCTAAGAGAGCTAAGTTAAAGGCAGGTAAGTCTAAGAAAGCTTTATTTAGTGAAATGCAGAATAACCCTATTAAGCCCTCTGAGGCCTTCATGATAGATGACACTAACATTTTCCCAGTTGCTGAATTAAAAGAGCACAGGAACTGGCTGAGGTCCGCTGAGAAGACTGATGGGTTCATTAAAGGAAGTTGCGGAGAGCTAGTATGGGAACAAGGAGAAACTACGCCACTTCTGAAGTGGATTCCTGATTTAAAAGGTAAGCTAACACCTACTACTTATCCAGTTAAGAAGACAGATAATAATAAAGGGTGTATTCAGATATGGGAACATCCTCAGAAAGTAGGAGGAGGAATACCTTTTGGATTATACATTGCAGGGACTGACCCTTACGATCAAGATCAGGCCGGAAGTAGTGCATCTCTAGGAAGTACATTCATATATAAAACATTTCATACAGATGAAGGAATATATGAATGGGTAGTTGCTGAATATACAGCTAGGCCAGATACTGCAAAGGAACATCATGAGAATATTAGGAAATTACTAATGTATTATAACGCTAGAGATCTGTATGAAAATGAAAGAAATACTCTTAAGATGCATTTTGAACATAAAAATTCACTATATTTACTGGCTAAAACACCTACGATATTAAAAGCAACTGAGAACTCTAAGGTACAACGTCAATATGGAATACACATGACTAAGCAAATTAAGAGTGAACTAGAGATATATACTAGGGATTGGTTGCTAGAAGATAGAGGTGATGGTAAGTTAAACTTACATACAATATATAGTCCTGGATTATTAGAAGAACTTATTCGATATAATGATACAGGTAACTTTGATAGGGTAATTAGTTTCATGTTAACAGTGTTACATAGATTACAGAATTATAAGTTAAAAGTTAAAGAAGTTAAAAAAGAAAATAGTACTACAGACTCTTTCTTAAAAAGAGCATTTACTGGTAAATTCTATGGATAGTCAATATTACAATACTCAATTAAATGAATCCCTTCCTCGTCAGAAGTTAAGTGCTAACGCTAAGACTAAGACTTGGAAAGAACAATGTGTAGAAGCAATCTCTTGTATGGGCAGAGGTATACTCGCTAATGGGAGAACTTCAAAGGAGACTAAGCAAGTAAATTATGACTTGGTTAATTCAATATTTAAAGAAGAAGACTTTAATCATGTCCTTAACCCTTATGGGGTTGATCAGAAGATAGGTGAACAACCAGGTCAATTACATGATTATAATATCATTTCAAATAAAATAAATCTCTTGAAAGGAGAAGAAATGGCAAGACCCTTTAACTGGACAGTAATGTCGGTTAACGGGGAAGCTGTTTCAGAGAAAGAAAGACAGAAGAAAGATCTATTACTCTATTTAACTAAGACAGAGTTAGCTAATGCATTAGGGATTGATATGGAGATAGAGCCACCTGAAGGTGAAGATCTACCTCAGTCTCTTAAAGAAGTAGATGCTTACATTAAGTATAGTCTTAAAGATATAAGAGAAGAGTGGGCCAGTGATATATTAAGCTATCTAAAAGAAAGAGAGAACTTACAACTTAAGTTTAATCAAGGATGGGAACACAGTATCATATCTACTGAAGAGATATACTATGTAGGTATTTCTAACAGTGAACCTAAGCTACGTGTAGTAAACCCTATTAACTGTGACTTTGATCGTAACCCTGACAATCCTAATATTGAAGATGGAGATTGGTTTAAGGAAGAACGATGGATGACTTCTGGTCAAATATTAGATGAATATGGTAAACACCTTACAGATGCTCAGATAAAGCAATTAGATGAAGGTGGACTTAATAAAGGACTTGAAGAAGGTAACTATCCTGGATTTGCATATCACTTTGAAGATTTAGATAATAGAAAGAGTAGAGCAGAGAATACTCACTTCCTAGTTACTGAGGTATGCTGGAAGAGTATGAAGAAGATTGGATTCGTTAGTTATCCTGACGAAAACAATGAAATGCAAGAAGGTATTGTAGATGAATCTTTCAAGTTAGATGATACCATGAAACAAATGGGTTATGAACTTGAATGGAGATGGATACCTGAGATATGGAGAGGAACTAAGATAGCTGAAGAGTTTTATGTAGATATTAAACCACTTCCTAATCAATATAGGAATATGGATAATCCTGCTGAAGTTAAGCTACCTTATATTGGATTAGTTTATAACGCAACTAACTCTGTTCCTACCGGAATAGTAGATTTACTTAAACCTTATCAATATCTGTATAACGTAATATGGTACAGAATGGAAACTGAGATAGCTAAGGCCAAAGGTAAGAAAATGGTAATGGACTTAGCACAGATACCAAAGAGTGAAGGTATTGATTTAGATAAATGGATGTACTTGTTTGATAATACAGGTATTGCATTTGTTAACTCTATGGAAGAAGGTTCTGAGAGATTTGCAGGTCAAGTATCCAGCTTTAATCAGTTCACTCAAATTGATATGACTCTATCACAAGCTATAGGTCAATATATATCAATACTAGGGAAGATAGAACAAACAGCAGATAAGATAATAGGTATTACACCACAACGTGAAGGTAATGTATCTCAACATGAAACAGTAGGTGGAGTTGAAAGATCTATTACACAATCATCATATGTTACAGAGCCTTGGTTCTATATGCATAATGAGGTTAAGAAAAAGGTATTATCTCACTTAATAGAAATGGCTAAGTTTGCATATCCTGATTCTAAGAAGATTCATTACATTATGAATGATGTTCAGAGGATCAATGTGACTATTGATATGGAGAAGTTCTCTGATAGTGAGTATGGTGTATTTGTAACTAACTCAGGTAAAGAAGCAGCTACGTTCCAGAAGTTAGAAGGATTAGCACAACAAGCGTTATCAAGTGGAGCAGCGTCTCTATCAGATATAGTAAGTGTATATAAAGCTACAAGTGTTGCTGAACTATCTAACATCATTAAGGAGTCTGAAGATCAGAAGAATGCTAGAGATCAACAAGCAGCTCAACAACAACAAGAAATGCAACAAGCTCAGATACAAGCTCAACAACAGTCTGAACAAGCAACTAGAGAATTTGAAGCTAATGAGAATCAACTTGATAGAGATGTTAAAGTTAGAACTGCAGTTATTCAGAGTATGGGATTTGATCAAGATATTCAAGATAATGGTATGAATGACATGGTTGAATACGGTAAGCTTACATTAGCTGAGATGACAGCTAGAAAGAAAGCTGAGAATGATGATAAGAAGATAGATAATGACAGAAAGAAGATAGAGTCAGAAAGTCAATCTAAAGAGAAGGATAGAGCTCTTAAGAGAGAAGAGATTGCATCTAAAGAACGTATTGAGAAGTTGAAAGCTAAAACTGCGTTAAAGAATAAAGTATCAGGAGAGAAATGAAACAACCGATAAAAGCTAAAAAGAAGCCAGTTAAGAAAAGTCCTTTATATGTCAATGATGAAAATGATTATCGTTATAAAGCATATAGTGATAGTAGTGCTTTACATGATTCATATAAGTACCATAGGAAATATCAAAATGCAGCATATGATGATTCAGTGAAAGAATATGTTACTGATATGCAAGAGTCCATCAGCCGATTCAAGAAATACAATCCAGGAGAACCCGTTCCTGACTGGATGAATAATTCAAAAGACATGAAGTCACTTAAAGCTACTAGAGCAAAAAATATAGCACCTGTAGGATCTACTAGGAAAACCATAGGTGATGGATATACAGACAAGGGTAATTATGATAAAGCAACTTCACCTAGCGATGTGAAGGTGATAAACCATAATAAAGCTTTAATAGGTGCTAATAAAGATAAGAGATTTAAAATAGGTAATTACGCATCTCCTGATTTGTACCATAGGACAATAAAGGATAAAAGAGAAGAATGGGATGGTCAAGGTTACAATCCTGTGTATGATAAACCTAAACAACCTGTATTTATAAAAGGATCTGAGAAAGCTAAGATAGCAAGAGAACAAGAGAAATATGGAGTAGAAGCAGATGGTGTATGGGGACCTGCATCACAAAAAGCAAAAGATGAGTATTTAGCCAATGAAGCAAGTGCAAAGAAGAAAGCTGAAACTGAGAGACTAGCTAAAGTACAAGCTGATAAGAAGGTAGCTGAAGAGAAAATACGATTAGAAAAAGAAGCAGAGAAAGCAAAACAATCTGAGGTATTAGCTAATGGTATGAGAAGAGTATCTTCTGGTAGTAATGCTAATAACTTAAGTGGAGATGGTGGTTCGTCAGGTTGGTTTAAAGATAGTAAAGGTAATTATGTTCCTGCTCCTAGAGCATTAAAGAAGAAATAAAGATATGAAAAAGAAGAAAAAGATAAAAGCTAAGTTTGGTCTCATGGGTGCAATGGGAATTGCTGGAGATATAGTAGGTGCTTATGATGCAGGTAACGGTAAGAAGTCAACTGCTGGTAAGGTAATGGATGTAGCTAATACTGTAGGGGGTACTGTACAGGATGCTGCAGGTATGGCGGGAGGTCTTAAAGGATTAAAAGGTAAATCAGGTAAGATGGCTAATCCTAAGATGGATCCTAAGATGCCAACTGCTCCTGATGCTGGAGGACAGGTCTTGGGTGATGATGCAGGTGCTCTAACAAAAGACCCTTTAGTTAATATTCAAGGGGCTGGTCAGAACTGGGCACCAGGATCAATACCTAAATTAAGGTATGGTATGAAGGCCTCTAAGAAGAAAAGTAATAAAAAGCTTCAACGTAAGTAAAGCTTTATTATGAAGTAAGGTAAGAAGGTGTAAATTAAAATAAATAACTTTAAATTTGTTATATGATTGATGGGGAAGAAATAGAACAAGCACAAGAATCAACTAATATCTGGGACATAGACCTAGGTAAGTATGATGCTGAAGAAGTTGAGGAGACTGTTACGGAAGTTCCGGATGGTTCTGATTCAAGTTCTGAGGTAGTTGATCAAGAGCCTGAAGCAACTGAAGAAACTACTGATGAGGTAGAAGAAACAGAAGAGCCTGAGGTTGAAGAAGAGTATGAAGAGTCTGAGATAGGCGACATTATGCAAGCATTGGTATCTGATGATGTATTAGATATTGGGGATGATGAAGAAAGAGAAGTTGATTTCTCTAAAGAAGGACTTAAGGAATTAATAGAAGAAACAGTAGCTAAGAAAAGTGAAGCTGCTATTAGTTCATTTAAGGAAGGTTTAGGGGATGACGCTAAAGGTTTACTAGAAGTCCTTGAAAAAGGAGGTACAGTGGATGACTTTGTTAATATGTCAGAGCAAGTTGATTTCAATAACATTGCATTGGAAGATGGAAAAGGAAATCAATATGTACAGAATCAAAAGTATTTAGTAGAAGATTGGATGAAGATTCAAGGATACACTAAAGAAGAGATTGATGAAACAATTAATGATTATGCTGGATCAGGCTTACTTAAGAAACAAGCAGGTATAGCTAAGAATAAACTAGCGTCTTGGCAAGAAGGTCAGAATGCATCTTTACTTGAACAGAAAGAGAGAGATAGAGAAGCAGCTGAAGCTCAACGTATTGAAGAAGCAGAAGAGTTTGAAAAAGCTGTAGTTAATACAAGAGAAATTGCAGGGTTTGCAATTAATGAAACTAAGGCTAAGAAGTTACATGACTTCATTACTAAGGTGGATGCAGAAGGTAAGTCTGAATTTGCTAAAGCAGATACTCCTGAGAACAGGTTGTTATATGCATACTTCGCAATGGAAGGATTCGATAAAGAGAAACTGTCTAAAGAGATTAAGACAAAACAGGCTAAAACATTAAGAAGAAAGCTATCTAAATTTACAGATGGTAATGTTGAACCTAAGAGATCAGGAAGCAAGAGGACAAATGAGTCTTCAACTTTGAATATAAATTGGTTATAAAATTAAAAGATAAATTAAATTAGATTATGGCAAGTACTACGAAAGTATCACCTTTACAGGTGTATCCATCTAAGGACTTCTCCGGTTTAACAGAAACAAATCATCTGTCAAACGCATATTTAACTGAGCCTGAAAAAGTAGGTTCTGTATTAGCATATGCATTTGGTATCCAAGATGGTAATGTTATCTCGATGCTGACAGGAGGTTTAGGTAATACACTGTATGTTACAAACAGAGAATATGAGTGGGATTTACACTCACAAAATGAAAGAGCTATTGAAGTTCAAACTGACTCAACAGGAGGAAATGAAACTCCAGGTTATTCAGGACAATCATTCCAATTAATCCTTGCTGAGAAATGGTTTGACGCTACTGATAACTTAGTTGCTGATGATGGACTTACTCAAGTTCACGTTACTACTGAACCGATTCAAGTAGGTTCTGGATGGTCTTATACTGTTCAATTGACATCTCCTTCAAGTGAAGATTTCTGTGATCCAGCATATCTTAAGCCAGGAGCTCGTTGGTCTAAAGAATGGTCTTCAGTAGAAGAGTATTCTAATAAAGGTGGTGGACATGGATTCACAACTCCATTCAAATTACGTAATCAGTTAACTACTTTACGTAAGACTTATAAGTGTTCTCGTGAGGGTGCGTTAAGTGTAATGGTTGTTGAATTATATGATCCAACTGATCCTTCTAAGAAAACTAAAATGTGGACTAAGATTGAAGAGTGGACAGCTATGGCTAAATGGCATAGAGAGATTGATAAGTCTTTAATCTATTCTACTTACAATAAAGATAATACAGGTATGGTTACTCTTCAAGGAGAGAACAAAAGACCTATTTATCATGGAGCTGGTTTCAGAGAGCAAATTGCACCTGCAAACAAACGTTACTATACTAAGTTAACATATGAGATCTTAGATGAGTTCTTATTAGACTTAAGTTATGCTGCTACTACTTGGGGTGGAGATCACAAGTTTGTTGCATTGACTGGTAAGATGGGAATGAGAGAGTTCGATCGTGCAATGAAAGAGTATAACAAAGGTAATAACATTACAATTACTGATAGTGGTACATTCATTACAGGTAAAGGTTCTGAGTTAGTGGTAGATGGTCACTTCAGAACTGTTAAGTTCATGAATGGTATTGAACTTACTATCAAAGAGTTTACTCCTTATGACGATATTGTTAGAAATAGAACTAAACACCCTATCTCTGGTAAACCGTTAGAGTCTTACAGATTCACTATCTTAAACTTTGGTAGAAAGAATGGTAAGTCTAATATTCGTAAAGTAGCAATGAAAGATTCAGAGAATGCATCTTGGTATGTAGGTGGATCTACTGATCCTTATGGAGGAGTTGCTAAGAGTGTAAGCACAATGAGATCTAGTGGTATTGATGGTTATGAAGTTCACTTCTTATCACAATGTGGTATCATGGTTGAAGATCCAACATCTTGTGGAGAATTGATAATGAGAGTTTGTTAAGAAAATAAATATTAAATATCCCCGGCTTATGTCGGGGTTATTTTGTTTCTTTGTATTGATTAAAAAAGGGGAAAATGACAACAACAATTAAAAAAGTAGATAGATCTGTAAACTGGGGTGCCAAGGATCAGAAGACTGGAAAGTTATTATCAATGTATGATAACTGTAAAGATTACTGGGTTCCTGCATTAGATAAGAATACAGGTCAATTAAGAACTGGTCTTACAGCTAAGGATAGAAAACACTTTGAAGAGAAGTTAGAATTAAATGAAGGTGAGTTGTTATCAACTTCTGCATATTGGTCTAATTTTAAAATAGAGATTCCTAGACAAGGATTAGTTCTAAGAGAAGGTAATATAAAAGATGAGTTAGTACTGAAGGTATTGATGGCTGATCCTGAGATCGCAAGTTCTCTTGTAGCATTAAGAACTAAAGCAAATGCTAAATACGTAGTTACTAGTGATTCTGCAGAAGCTAAATCATCTAACAGTATTAGAAATGCTAAAGCTAAAGCTTATGCTACGTTCTATAAACTTAGTCAATCTGAAGTAACAGATGCTCTATACTTATATGGTAGAGATCCTAGTTCATTAGATTCTGAAATAGCTCAAGATAGATTAGGTGAGATGTTAGAGAAGAACCCTACTAAGTTTGTTGCTATTGTAGGAGATAAGTTATTCAAGGAAAAAGTTTATTTCATGAAGCTTATCAAAGAAGGAATAGTTAAGAAACATGGTACAGGTGTTGGTACTAACATGCCATTGTATTATGAAGACATAATGTTAGGTAATGGTTTAGATGAAGCTATTGCTTACATTAAAGATAAAGAAAATCAACAAATAGCTTTAGGTATTAAAGCAGCTTACGAAGGAAAATAATGACAGTAGAACAGTTACATATTGAGTTTAAAGTCTTCTTTGATAAAGTAGATAGTTCAGCCTTTCCTGAGTTCTTAGACGGAGAGATAGACATCTACTTAAATGAAGGGCAAGAAAGAGTTATTAAGCAGAGATATGGAAAGAATAACATTTACCAAAAGGCCTTTGAGGAATCTCAAAAAAGAACTGATGATTTAAAGAATCTAGTTAAGACTAAATTTGTAACTGTTACTCCTGAATTACCATACACTTCAATAGGTAAGAATATATATAGAGCAGATATTAACTCACTATTCAATGATGTGGAATTAACATCATCTAGTGACATAGTATATCAGTTCTATCTAAAGAGCTTAGCTCACACATGTGAAGGAGCATGTTGTGGTTGGGACAAGGTTAAGTTAATACAACAAGACGATATTAGTGTTGTTGCAATTGATCCTTTTAATAAGCCTAGACAAGGTAAAGCTGTAATCTTCTTTGAAGATGGTGATATATTTGTATGGGCAGGAGATGCTGAAGTTAAAGGCTTTCAGTTAACTTTCCTTAAGAGAGCTGATCAAATTAACATAGGTACTTATGGATCACCTAAAATAGAATGTGAATTAAGTGAACACCTACATAAGGAGATATTACAAGAAGCTATTCAGATAGCAATTGAGAATGTAGGTTCTCCTAGAGTTCAGACTCAAGGTCCTATTAATGTTAAGACGACAGAGTAAATAAGTAAGTAAATAAGTAAGTTTGTATAATCAATAAATTAGAAAAAAATGTCTAATTACAACAATGTGAACCGAGTATTAGTCGGTGATGGTTTAAATAGTGGTGCAATTACAGCACTTCCATTAATCAAAAAAGGAGACTTAATTGTCTTGAATGAAAAAGGAAATGTAGTAGCTACTAATGCAGACGCACTTGCACTTCCTAAGTTTGAAAAATTAAAAATTGCCTTAGGTGTAGCCGATGGTAAAGCAATCTTGTCTTCCCCAATTCAAGGAAACACTGTATCCGCATATAATGGAGTTGCATTTCGTGCTCCTGCGGAACAGGTTGATTATGTAGGATATAATGGAACTGCTAATACTGGTATCAGTATTACTGCAAGTACTGACTATCGTTTACGTATCGTGATTGAGGATGATGTTAGGATTCATGGTCAAAGAACTACTCTACAAGACTACGTTTATGTAGGTGAGAGTGGAAGTACTGCATCTGATGTAGTTGATTATATTGCATGTCTTTATGGTCAAAAAGAGTATGGTCAATCATTCTTCCAAGATAAGGTGATTGTAGATAGAATCTCAGATGGTACTTTTGCAGCATTAGCAGCAGATGCTACTGTAACTAAAGGTTCTAAAGTTGTTACTTCTACAGGCCATGGATTAGCAGTAGGTGCATATGTTAGAATTGGAGGAGCTACTTTCGGTTTCGGTATTTATAAAGTTGCTGAAGTAGTAGATGCTAACACATTTAAGTTAGACATTGGTTACTTAGGTGCTAGTGAAGTAGTTGCGGCTGCTAATGTAGGTGGTGTTACAGGTGCTACTGAGTTTGGATTCAAACTTACAGGTATGGCTCAAGAAGCTCTTATCAGTAGAAATGAGAACGAACCATTCGATCAATATGAGTGGATTGTATTTAATGCTTACTTCAGTGAAGCAGATGCTAGAACAACTGAATCAGCAGCATTGATTACTAAGGCTACTAAAGTTGATCCAGGTAATGGATTCTGGAAACAAGTAGCTCAACAAGAAGAAGATGCTAAGGGTTACTTAGGTGATACTTCTAAGACTAGATGGTATGACAAGAGAATCAACTCTAGTGTTAAGAATGGTACTGAGTACAATACTTTAGTAATTACTCACGCTGATGTTCACGGAGGAGACTTCCAAGGAGTGTATAGTGCACCTCTTAAGACTGAAGTTTACATTCCTGTAGGTTCAGATCAAGGTTTAAATTCAGCGAATAACTTCGTTAATATCTTGAATGGTTTCTTTAATGGAGCATTAGGTTTTCCAGAAGTGGTATATTAATTTTTACAGTTAATTACTAATACAAAAGGGGGTTGCATTTTGCTCCCCCTTTTTTTATACATAAATTTAATTAAGATGGATTCAGCACAATACTTATCGATATATACAGGTTGGGAATTAGGTAACAACCGAAGAAGAAGATTTGAGTACTCAGGAACTAATATCAGTGTGATTCACTTAGAAGAGTTACGTGGAGATACTTGGATTGAAGTATTCAGACAAAACTTAGAATACAGTGGAACATTATTAATATCAGTAACCGGTAAGAAACTATGAGTGAATACGTATACAATCCTCTCAGAGGATCTAATCTAGATGCAGTAGGGACAGGTGGAGGAGGTTCTCCTACAAGTAGTTCTGACATAACTAATGATTCTACTATAACAGGTGTTACTGTAACAGATGCATTTAACACTATAGACTCTGACATAACAGCAATAAACAATAAGGCATTTAAAATAACATACTATGAAATTATCGACATTAGTGTCTCAACAAGCGGAAGTCTCCAAAGCACTCCTACAGGAGCAAGTATCAACGAAGATCAATTTGGAGAAGCCGGGAGCTCAGTTCTTTCAACGCTTACGTTACAAAACACACCGACTTTTGAATCACCCTCTAACGCAGGTGGAGTTAGTATTACTGCGAATCTCGACGATTTTGGGAATTGGGTATCTAGTGATACGTTCACTAATCCAGTAGCTATTATATATTCTATTACAATAACAGCAGGTAATTGGAATAATATTGTATTAGCTAATGTGATAGACTATGTGAGTGTTGAACCTACTATATTAGAGAATATGGTAATAGTGAATCAATCCAACATAGAAAGTACATTAGGGGCTGTCATTGATCCTAATAAAAGTTACTTCATAGATGGTATTATTGACATGGGTACTACCTCAATTACAGTTCCTGTAGGAGGATTAGAACTTAAAGGATATTCATTTAATACAAGTGCTCTAGTATCAACAGCTGATAATTATACTATGTTTGTATCAGAGACTCCTGTGATAGGATCAGGTAATATATTAGGAGTTGATTTCTACATTGAGACTAGTGGTGTCAACTCAAAGGTATATGAAGTATATGATGCTACAGGATTCCATGCAATAGAGTTGAACAGGATTAATTATATTAACTGTACTTCATTAGGAGACATGTATAATTATAGACAAGGATTAGAATTAGGTACGGGTAGATTTGGAGGAAGTCCTTCTCTTACTTTACACGGTACATGGGTAGGTGGTTTTAGAATATCTACTTCTATTACTAGGAACATGAGTGATACAACCACAGAACCTTTGTTTAAGGCAGGTACTGCATTTGTAATGAACTCTAGATTCTTAACAGATATGAATGTTGACTTAGGAGCATTACAACCATTCTGTGACTTTTTACCTGCTAACTTCCCTAATCCAAGTACATTAGAATTTGTTGATGTGCTGTTAACTCGTAACGGAGTAACAAATGCAGAGGATAGTAACATTGCACCTAATATATCAGAAAGAGACTTAGCGTCATCTTGGCGTGGTAATAATGGTATTAATAATACATTTGTAGGAGGTTCATGTGAAGTGGTTACAGAGATAGAGACTGTCATATCTGCTCAGAATGTACCTAGTGTATTATCAGGTACTCAAACACCTTCAGATTTACAACATTTCGATTCTCCTGCCAACGGTCAATTAAGATCATTAGGCACTACCCCTATTGAGTATTCAGTTAGTTGGGACTTTATATTAGATGGTCACCAGAATGCTGAATATAGAATAGAACTAGTTAGAGAAAGAGCAGGTGTACCTACTGTCATATATGGTCAGACAAGAGTAATTAATAATCTACAAGGAGGTAGAGACGTTGCTTACTTTACAGGGACTCGTCATGAGAGGATCTTACAGGATGATATTACATATTGGCAAGTGAAGAATATAACAGGTAATCAAGACTGTACGACAGAATTAGGTTCCTACTGGGTAATTAACCGTAGATGATAGATTTAACTAAAATATTTCGTAACTTTACATATGCTTTTATCAGAAATAGTTTATAATATTAAAAACCTCATCTCAGGAGGAGTACAGTCAGATGATGAGAACCTCTCTGACGATCAGGTTGCTTTCATAGTAAATTACTATAGAGCTAAGCTACTGAGACAAGATAATGCTAAGGGTAAGGCTAAGAATGAGGTTAACACTCAGAACTTAGGTAGGGTTAATCTTATACAAGCAGATAAGAATGAATGCTGTGATATAGATGCCTGTATCTTACGTACTGAATTTAAGGTACCTAAGCCACTTGCAATGAATGATGATTTAAACCTTAGTTTTGTCGGTACCTTAAGTGGTATCGACTTTACTAAGAAAACTCATAATGCAATGAGATGGGCCTGCTCAGCTAAGTACACTGGTACTGAGACTATGTGGTATTATCAGAATGGTTACATATACATTACTAACCCACCAACTTCTTTAATGAAGTTCATTAACATTCAAGGAGTATTTGAAGATCCTATTGATGCTGAGAAATTCAGAACATGTGATTGTGATAATGGTGTTAATTGTTTAAATGGTTTAGATGTAGAGTATCCAATGTCATTACATAATGTAGACTTACTAGTTAAGATGATAGCAGAAACAGAATTAAGATTATTAATGGCACTGCCAACAGACACTACAAATGACGGGACAGACTAAAAGACATAGCTTATCAGATTGTTATAAGTTCTTTAAAGATAAGTATGATATAAGTGTTTCAAAAAAAGAATATCGTAACATATGCTATGATTTCAATAAAGAGATAGTTAAAGATGTACTTAAAGGAAGAGTTACTAAATTACCTTATTACTTAGGGGCCCTTTGGGGTAAGAAGTTTAAGAGTTCTAAGTTACAAGTAGACTTCGCTGAGACTAAGAGATTAGGTAAAACAATAGTTCATTTAAACGAACACTCAGATGGATACTCAGTTAGATGGGCATGGGAGAAGAAGAATAACTTAATAACTAATCTTAAGTATTATACGTTTGTACCTTCAAGGGAAAATGCAAGAGCTCTTTCCGGAGAAGTTAAAAAGCCAGATGGACACAAAAAATATTTCAAATGATACAGAAACTAGAAAAACTAGATAGAGTAATAGATAAAATAGTAAGGGATCTTGGTTTAACCGATGTCCCTTTTGCTGATTTTATTGAGTGGTTCGCAGATGCACTATTACATATAGGAGCTTATCCTCAGTTTGAAGAGAAAACAGGTACTATTCGTATTGAGAATTATGAAGGAATACTTCCGGATGATCTCTATAAACTAATAACACTTAATGATTCTACTGAAGTGAAAGAAGGTTCAGGTGGATTCTATGGAGGTACTTTCATTAAAGCATTAGAAGAGAACTGTATATCACTAGATGAATTAAGTCCTTATGAAAGATATAAGTATCTTATTCCAGGAATGAGTAAGATAGAGAATAACTTAAATTACTCTCAGTTAACTAATCAACTATCTCATTCAATGGACCTTAGTCCTGCAGGTAGAGAGTATAGAATAAACCATAATAAGATAACTACAGGGTTTGAATATGGATTCATTGAGATAGAATACTTAGCTTTCCCTACAGATGAAAGAGGTTGGCCACTTGTTCCTGATGATGTATCTTTTAGAGATGCTCTATTCTGGAAAGCTGCTTATCATATAAGCATGAGAAACCCTAAGAGTTTAGCTAATCCTCGTATGCAAGATATGGAGTACTGTAGACAAATGTGGAACAAGTACTGTACTCAAGCTAGAGCTTCAGCTAATAGACCAGACTTAGCTCAGATGGAGAGAATTAAGAATAACTGGTTACGTTTACATAATAACAGAAATGAAGACATCACTAAATACAATAGTTTAGGTAGAGCTCAAAACATTAACTTACATGGCCACAAGTAGTAATAGATTAAAGAAGGGAATTAATCAAGATATTCATCCTGCTGAACAGTCAGAGCATTCATATAGAGGGGCTCTTAACATAGTACCTATATCTGAAGATGGTAACATCTATAGTATCTCAAATGAAGATGGTACTATTGATATTGATAGAGTTACTTTACCTTTAGGTAAGAAAGTAATAGGTAAGACTGTTCTTAATAATGATATTATACTTGTGTTAGCTGATAGTGCAGGTAACTCTCAAGTAGGTTATATAAGAGAAGACTCATCTAATCTACATCCTGACTATGGTATATACCATCCAATAGCACCTTATAATCCAGATGGTCTTACAATACAAGAACAATATCCTGAGGATAATAGTGAATTTAACTTCACAATGGATTATCCGGTAGATTGCGTTGCACGTAAGATTATAGATGGTTCTAGAATATTATACTATACAGATAATAATAATCCTTTTGGACGTATTAACTTAGACAACCCTCCGGAAGTAGGGGAGATTGCAAATCAAGCTCAATTAGTATTTGATCAGAGAGTACCTACTGTTAAGTTAGATAAGATAGTAGAAGAAGTATCTGGTGATATACCTCCAGGATCATACCAATTCATTACTAGATATGTAACTCAGAATGGAGGTACTACTACATTTGGAATACCTTCAGATCTTATATCAATAGTACCTACTATTAAGAAAGATGGTGTAGATAATTACTCAGGAGAGTATCCTAGTTATGGTAATACAAATAAGAATATAGCATTAACAATAAGTAACATAGATCTTAATTATCAAGAACTTGAGATAATAGTAGCTTACTATTCTGAAGCAGGTGTATTTCAATCTCAAATTGCAGGTACTGTGCCTATTACATCAGATACTGTAAATTACACATTTACTGATATATCAAATGGAGAAGAGAGACCTATTACAAGAGAAGAGTTAAGACAAGTACCTATTTCATATAAGAAAGCTAAAGCAATAGAACAGAAGGATAATACATTATTCTTATCTAATCTAAGAGGAGAAACTATTGATGATTCATACTTACAGAAAGTAGCTAATAATATTACAGTTAGTTATGAGATAGAAGAACTACCTTATAGTGGAAGAGAAGGTAATGTAACATTCTCAGAAGGACTTAGTTATACTGCATTTATTGAATCTGATAATAAAATAAAAGTAGAGTTTGGTACACCTATTAAATCATTTACTTTTGAGACAGGAGTTAATAGAATAGATACTGCAACAGGTAATCCTGTATATGGATCAGAAGATCAAGTTCTTTCTAAAGAAGGTGAACCGGCAGTTGCTGTAATAGATGTTTCTTTAGCTGTTGATACAGATACTTTAACATTAGAAGGTGAGACATTTACTGCAAGTACTACACCAACAACTGCATTAGAATTTGATGTAGCTGATCCTATATCTTCATTAATAACTGTTATTAATTCAGTAGATAGATCATATTATGCTGAACCTTATAATGATGGAGCAGATAAGATTAAGTTTATATGGAAAGGAATTGGAGGAGAAGGTGCTGTCATAACAGCTACAGGAGGTATAGTAGTCCCTGCTTCATTTACAGGTGAGGTTGCTGTTGTTACATCTTATGACTGTACCGGTATGGAACCTAGTGGTAACTCTGCTATCATATATACATTTGCAGGAGCGACTAAAATATCATTAGCTGATGAACTATATTCTAATGTAATATACTCTTTAACAGATGCTGCATATACAGTAAATGCTTTTCCTATATTAGATAGTGTAGATGGAGATGAAGTTAATGCTCCTACATCTAACAAAAGCTTTAGTGACTTTGTAGATGAGAAAGTAGCTCATGAAAAGAGAGGTTATAGAAGAGGGGAAGTTTACTCATTAGGGTTTATGTTACTATTTAAAGATGGTACTACTAGTTTTGTATATCATATCCCAGGGAATGATAAAGGTATTAATTCATTAGGTAAGACATATCCTTCAGTAGGTACTTATAATATAGGAGAAACCACAGGTTTACTAGGTACTTACTTATCTGAAGAGACATATCCATTAGATCAGAATTATCCAGGTATCCCTACTGAACCAGGAGATGACCCTATATCAAGTGTACGTAATGTAAGACATCATGTAATGCCTCGATTAGACCAAGAGCCTCACTTCAGACAGACTAATGGTAATAATGCAGTAATAAGAACAATGGGTTTAAAGTTTGAACTGAATCCATTATTTGATATACCAGATGATTTAAAAGAGAAGGTAGAAGAGATTGTATTTGTGAGAGAGATGAGAAACTCTAATCTTAATAGATCAGTTCATACTCAAGGATTAGTGAACAGATTAGTTGAATCAGCTGATCACTTCAATAATGCAGGATTTGTATCTAATGAATCTAAAGATGTAGATGATATACCTAATAAGTATCACTTACAAGAAATGCCTTTCTTTAATAACTTAGAGCAGATAAATACATTTGGGGGAGAAGATACCCCTGGCGGAGGATCAGGTAATACAGAAAGAGGGATAGCTTACCCTGGAGGAGTAGGTACTACAACTGCTAGTTTATCAGCAGGTGAAAGATTAAATACAGCTATTCGTTCAGATAGAGGATTTCTACATACACCTGAGTCAATATTAAATTCACCTTCAGTTAATCTATCAGATTTAAACAAAGGTGATCTTAAACCTGTACTTAAGTTAAATGGAGATGCTGTTACAACATCATCTAGAGGAGCTCGTTATAAATATAATGCAGGTAAAGATTACTGTGCTGATTTTGGTTATCATTACATGCATGGTAATTATACTTCATATGATGTAAGCTATGCTTACTCAAGTGCAGGTGATAGATTAATAGATGGTATAGTTAAAAGAGATGCAGGTGTTAGAAGAAATAATCCATTAGAACCAGAGACAGGTAGAATCAAACCTACTAACACAAGATGGACTCAAGGAGGATGGGAGTTTAAATTAGATGATAGCCTGATAGATTCAGGAGGAACTAAGTATAGACTTTATCACAGACCGTCTTATCCGTTTCAATCATACCCTTGTTTTGAGCTTTCAGGATGTAACGGTGAGCATTTCTCAGGTTATGTAGGTACTGCAGGTACTAGTAACTTACAATCGTCATTGAAGTCTAGTGCTATATCTAATCACTTATATAATGTAGAAACAAATAATACAACTCAATACGGTCAACTTACAGTAGGTAGTTATATACCATGTGGTAGATTTAAACTAGATGGAACTACTTATGAGGGTGTGTATTCTGGAGATACTTATGTAACTAAGTTCTCGTTTAATACAGGATCTCTTATTTGTAATTATCCTCTTAAGAGGGATAAATCACAAGGTATAAATAAACCTACTGACACTCAACCAGCTCCTGCAAATAGTTACTTCCAACCTGGAGGAGAACCAGAGTCAGGAGGTAAGGCTGATGGATACGACCTTAGAGCATGTCATTACTTCTTTGTTGAATCTAATATTAATACTAATTATAGACATAGACCAGAGAATGAAACAAGACAGAACTACTTCCCTAATGAACCTAGTACTTCTAGGAATTTAGATAACTTCTGGGCATATGCTGGAAACATACAAGCATACAATGATTTATACAGTTATGAGAATAACTTAAAAGAGTATTATTCAAGAGGATCTACTCAAACTGTAGTTACTGACTTTGAGAATAGGACTATATACAGTGAGCAAGCATTTGAAGATAGTGTTGTAGATTCATACAGAAACTTCTTAGTTAGAAACTATTATGATTTACCGGCACATACAGGTCCTATATGGGATACATTCATACATGCAAATACATTATATATGCATACTCCTAAGAGTTGTTGGAGAACTTTTGCAGAACCTGCTGCTACTTTACAAGGTGGTAATTTAAGTGAAGTAATCTTAGGAACAGGTACGCTCTTCGCTAGACCTTCTCATGAAGTATCTACGAGTGAAGGAGGATATGCTGGTACTATCTCTCAGTATGGAGGAGTTCATACTCAGATAGGTTACTTATTCCCTGATGTGTTACAAGGTAAGATATTCGTATTAGCTATAGGGCAAGGTGGTCCTCATTTAAAAGATCTATCTCTACAAGGTTTATATACTTTCTGTCATAAGAATATGAAGACTGGTATCTTAGGTAATGGTGAAATCGATCTTAAGAATGTAACTACTCTTAATTCTCACTTAATAGATAACCCTTTTAATGATATAGGATTCACAGGAGGATATGACTTTAAGTTAAGAAGAGCTTGGTTGATTAAGAAAGGTACAGTTGCACCATTCTGTATATCATACTCAGCACTTATGGATAATTGGTCAAGCTTCCATAGTTATTATCCGGAGAGTATCTTATCATTTGATAATAGAACATTGTTCATTAAGACAGATGATACAGACACTTCTAAGTTATGGGAAATGAACATTGGAGATAAAGGTAAATACTTTGATAAAGTATATGATTCTGAATTAGAGATAAGTGTTCCTACAGGAGAGAATCAAACTTTCAATAACCAATCATTCCACGCTGATGTTAGAGATAATACTAATCGTAAACTTAAAGATGATTTCTTCAAGACGATACAAGTGTATACTGATAGACAGAATACTAATATATTAGCCTTGAAAAATGGTAATGGATTTGCTCCTACTAAATTAGATGGAGAAGTATTCTATAAGTTTAGAAATGATGAGTTTAGATTATCTGTACCTAGAGATAGTGTAAAAGATAATAACTTAGACATATTTAATCTAGATAACATATATGAAGGACTAGGAGGTAACGCAGTTAAAGATGCTGGTTATCCAATACGACCTAGAATAAAAGGAGATTATGCTATATTTAAGTATGTATACTCCAATGGTGAAAATGATATAAGCAAGGACAATAGCTTTGTTTTAAGAGAAATAAGAACTATATTTGAAAACAACATAAGATAATGGAAGACTATCAACAAAACGCTTGGGGTATACAGAAAACCCCTGAAACAGAAGTTATAACCAATAACGAAAGAGCAGGAGGAGCTGCTATGTCAGGAGTTAGTGCTGGAGCTAATGCTCTTAAAGCTACAGGTAATCCTTATGTTGCTGGAGGTGTTGCATTAGCAGCTACCGGTGCTAGCCTAATAGGTTCTCACAAACGTAAGCAAAGACAAGAAAAACAGTTAGATCAAGATAAAAACTATAATCAGTTTGTAGATAATTTACAAGGTAGAGCTGCTAGTAGAGATGGTACTTATGTACCTACTCAAGATACTGATTTAGGTTATGATACAAGATATGATATGAGACAAAATAGATACCAAGCTAGAGATGGAGCTAATCCAGAAGGTCAGTTAGACATTGAAATAGAAAAGAATGAAGCCATACTAACTAAAGGTAAGAACGGTAAGTATAAACTTAAAGATGTATTTCCTGATTCTGCTAAGTCTCACGAAGAAGGAGGACATGATGTTACATTAGATAAAGATGATGTAGTTATCCCATTTAGTAAAGAAGAGTTACCTAAAGCTATTAATAGAATTAAAAGATACATGTTCGATGATAACGAAAGAACTAAGAAATGGATAGACGGTAAGGTTAGACAACTACCTACTCCTGAAGATTACGAAGGTCAGGTAGTAGCTCGTACTGGGGTAAACAATACCCCTCCTCTTGATGAAGGAGAGTTCGGAGAAGAGATTGATTATAAAGATTATTTAAGAAATAATGCAGCTGAGTTAGGCATGAGTAAGCGTGAAATTAAAAACATGTCTAATGAAAGAGCTAAAGAACTATATGAAAGAGAACAAGTCTTTAAGAGAGAAGCAGGTCCTTTAGGAGAGGAGCAAAGAATTGATCAAGAATATGGAGGTATGTCATTAGATGACTTAACTGGAGATTCTAGACGAATGGCTCAACGTGAGAGAGAAAGAGTATTTAATATGGATCCTGGACCATTAGGTGAAAATCAAATCATCGATCAAGAACAAGAGGGTATGAGTCTAGATGAATTAACAAGTGTCAACTCTAAAAATGTAATTGAAAATAAAAATCAACAACGTCAGTTAGATGATAATCCTTCTAATAATCAAGAAGTTAAAACAAAAGATTTATATAAAAACTTATCAGGGGTAGTTAGTCCTGCAAAACAAAGAATGATAGTTGATGGTAAGGTAACTCCTCACTTCAAGGTAGGAGTCACTAAGGCTAAGCCATCAGTAGATGAAACAATACAGCCTGCTCAGTTTGAAACTGAAAAATATCAAAGAGAAGAAGTACCTACTCAAGTCATTGAACAAGAACAAGATACTGGATATAAACCTCAAGAGATACCTAACTATAACAATCCTCTTAAATATGCATCAGTAGCTCATAACTATTTAATGGGTAATAAAGATGCTGAGAAAGTAACTAGAAGATATGATCAGTGGGATGATATAGGATATAAAGATTATAGTCAGTCTCAAAGAGAAGCTATTAATCGTCAGAACGCATACATGCAACGTGCAAGTAAGCAGAATGTTAATAGAAGTTTATCTCACTCAATGAACAGTCAGGCCGGAGCTCAGGCTCTTAATGCAATGAGTCAAGTGAATGAGAGAGAAGCTGCTAAAGCATATGAAACTGATAAGTATAACCAACAGATGCATAATCAGTATAAGAGTAATAATATAACTAAAGATGATAATTATGATACATTGGATGCTATGGGTAGAGCAGCCGTGCAGAAATATGAAGATCAGGCTTATTCAGAAGCGTCTGTGATGGCTCAGAGAGATGAGCAGAAGAGATATATGATGGCTAGGAATAAGAAACAAGATGATGTTCAAGCAGCTACTTGGGGTCTTATGGGAACAGCTGAACATGATCTTTATGTAGATGAGAATGGTCAATATAAAGTTAGATTTAAAAATCCTAATGGTTACAGTAAAGGTGTAGAAGACGGATATACTAAAAATGATAATAACACATTTACTGATAGAGCAGGTGTGAAATATAACAGAGGTCGTAGAACTTGGAATAAATAAATATGAGTAAGATAAATAGATTTATGGGTCCTGTACAGACTCAATATCAACAAACATATGTAGATCAATTTGTACCTCTTCCTTTTGAGTTAATGCAGAAAGCTGCTGATAGGAAACAAGTAAAATTAGATCAAGTAAGAGATTACACTGATACTTTACTTGAGAGTATGAAAGCAAGTGTAAGGTCTATTGATAATGCAGCAATGACTAGTCAAATAGCTGCTTTAGAAAATCAAATAGATGAGTCTTTAGAAGCTGTCAATGGAGATTACAGTAAGATAGAAAGTCATGTTAAGAGTGTTGGTAGGAACTGGAAAAACTATATGTCAACAGGACATGGTGCTCAAGCTTCTGCTAATCATATAGCAATGACTGAATATGAGAAAAAAGCTAAGGAATCTAATATGGATTCTGCAGATAAAGATAGAGGTATAGCTGCTCAAGAGTTCATGTATAATAATACAGGAGGAGTCATGAATGGAGGTGTACCTCAAGGTATAAATCCTTATAATGAAAATACATATGAATTAAATTCAAAAGTTTTAGATACTATCAAAGCTCTTGTACCTGATAGTAAAGCAAAGGCAAGTTTTGGATTTAACGATGGTAAGACTGTCATGTTTGATAATAAAGAAATGTTAAAATGGCTATCTGAAAAGGATATTAAAGGTGCTGTACATGATACGGTGTTTACAGATAATGCTTGGCAAGAGAAAACAATATATAAATATAAAGTAGCTGCTGCATTAGGTGAGATAGACCCAAATAAAACTACATTGACTGAGTACAGAGATCTTCTATTTGATGAAGAGTATTTAGGAGGTGATGCATTTAAAGCAATGGCTTATACTAATCAAGATGAAGATTTATCATCAAGAGAGACTGAGAAAGGTAAAGCAAAAGGTAAGGCGTCAGGTGAGAAAGAAACATTACTTGAAAGCATAATGAAGGTTGATAAAAAACGTAGAATTGATCTTACAACAGGTGATCATCCTGCAACTGAAGGTGTTGCTAACTGGAGTAATTTCGGTAAAACTTCTACTGGTGTATTCCTAGCTAATACACTTGGTGGATTAGGACTTAAAGGAGCTGCCGCTGAAGCAATTACAGGTAAAGATGAATTTACACAGGCAGCTACTATGAATATGATAATTAATGATCCTAATAAATTTGTAGCTCTACTTAAAAAGAATAACGTTACTGTTGATAATGCAAAATTAAAAGAAATAACTAATGCTGCTATTGAGACTAAGAAACAAATTCAAAGAGTAGAGAATGATCAAACTCAATTTACTGAAGAGTATATTGAGAAGTATCATGCTGCTAATACAGAGAAAGGTAAAAGGTTAAGAGAATCATTGCCAGCTTACAAAGCATTTATTAAAGCTAAGCAAGAATCTAGTAATAACTTAACCGGAGCATTAATAAATGTTAATCTTAGTGAAAGTACTATCCAGGAAGCTAAACGTTACAATGAGATGTATGGTGACCTTTTAACAATGCCTCCACATGAACTTGTAAAACCTGAGAATATAGCTAGGATAAATAAACTTAGAGATGAAGGTAAGACTAATGATGCTAGTGCTTATTTTGAGGAGTGGTTTGGACCGTTATTACTTACAACTAAAGTAAATGATTTAAGTAAATTTGAAAAACAATATGCAGAAATAGCTACTCTACAAAATGAAGAAAAATATGAAGATGAAGTAAAAGGTAAAGTAGAACACCATAATAACGTTACTGTTGATGCTGTTTTCTCTAATGCTATTGAATCTAGAGATGCTAATGGTGTAGTGAATGATGTAACGTCTAAGGAGACTGTCATGAAAATGAATACTCAGTTAGCTAATGAAGTAGATACATTCCTTGGTTCAACTCCATTAGGTGAAGAAAAAACTATATTAGAGTTAGAAGTAGAAGCTATGCAAGCTAAGGATAGTGCCTTAACAAAAGCAGACGCTACAGAGGCAATAGAAAAGCACTATAAAGATGCATTTAATTATTCTAAATCACAAGGAGGACAATCACAAGCTCAACCTATAAAAGTAGGTAATGTAAGAGGTAAGAATAATGGCTTATTATTTAACTATAAAGGAGTAGGTGGAGATTATACTATTGAAAATGGATCAGAAGGTAATATTAATCTAATAGGAGTAGAAGAGCTATTAACAGATGATCAGAAAAATAACTTAGAATTTAATACTGAATTAAATACTAAGTTAAATACAACTCTTTCAAAAAATGTTGAAGTTGAAGATGGATTATATGTTGTTGTTGATAGGGTAGAAACCACTCAAGGAGATATTAAAGAGTTCACAAATGCTAATCCTGGTTATAAGATAAAAGGTAGTATGATAGGTGAAGATGAAGAAGATGTGTATATTGGAGCAGTAACATTTAAAGAGTTAACTAAGAAAATTCAAAAAGCTAAAAGTATAAAAGAATCAACTGTTACTGTTAAGAAGGGTAATGAAACATTCACTATACCTAAAGAGGAATACATTAAGAGGTTAATTAAAGAAGCTTCTAAAAAAGCAATATAAGTATGAAGAACGAAAACCCACCAGTTAATAATGAGAGTACACCTAAGCTTGCAGAAGCTTGGGAACTTGATGCTTTAGGAGAAGGTGAAATGGAATTAGTTGAACCTCTTGTCACCGAGAGAGATGAACTAACCGTATCTCAAAGTTTAAATGATACAATGAATATCACTCAGACAGGTAAGTCAATGAGTGATAGTCAGATTAATGAATTAGAAGATCATGATATATCTGTAGATGATGCATATCAAAAAGGATTTAATGTAAACTCTGCTCTATACGATGCTCAAGGAGGGATGGAAACTCTAGGTAGAGTTGTAGGAGTAGGGTTAACTAAGAGTGGTTTAACTGCATTAGAGAACATTGGTTACATGGGAGATGCACTTGATTGGTTTAGGTTAACTGATGATTTCGATACTGGTTATAGTAACTGGTTATCTGAAATGGCTGTTGACGGAAAGAAAGGACTTTCTGAGATGTTTCCTATATATTCAAAGAGTGATTGGGATGTAGGAGCTATTGCACAGATGGCAGAAGGTACTATTGATTCAGCAGGTGGATTCCTATTACCGGGTGGTATTGCCGGTAACTTAATAGGGAGAGCAGTTAAGGTAGCTAATATAATAACTAAATTAAACGCAGGTAAGAAGGCAGTAAATACAGTATCTGCTTTAGCTACAGGTTTCGTAACTAACTATGCTGAATCTATGATGATGAAGCAAGAGCTACATAATAACATCGTACAAGAGGCATTAGCTAGAGGTCTAGGTCAAGAAGAGGCTAATAGAATAGCATCTAAAGAATCTGCTGAATTTCTATGGCAGAATAAGATATTTGCAGTTACTGATGCGGTAGGTTTAATGAAAGCAGTAGACCCTATGAGTATTGTCAGAGGTGCTGCTGAAAAAACTAAGAAGAGTGTATTTAAAGGATTCTTTGCAGAACAAGGTAAGCAAGCTGTATCTGAAGCATTTGAAGAAGTAGGTGGAGATTTCCTTCAGAAAGATAATGAAAGAGATGCTAGAAAAGAAATGGGTGCTATTGAATCTATGGATGAAGGAGTACTTGATTTTGCATCTAGAGCTATTGATTTTGCAGCTACTACTGAAGGAGTTAAATCAGCAGTAGGAGGTGTATTTGGTGGACCTGTTCAAGCGGGAGCCGCTAAAGCTGTAAGTAAGTTATCGGAGAAGTTCTACGGTAAGAATGGATTAGGTAAACCTAGAGATACTTCTAAAGAATATGATAAGGTTAAACCTGAGATTAGTACTTATATAGGGGATGAAGAAACTCTTCTTAATCCTGGAGAAGCTCCTATGAGTATGGATAAATGGCTTATTTCTAAAGATGATAAGTATAAAGATCCTGCTATACTATCTAATGCTCTTAGAGATCAAAGAAAAGGATATGATCAATACAAAGAAGAACACAAAGAAGAAAGAATTAAATATAACAACCAACAAGCTAAAATAACTGAGTATAATAAAGAACTAACTGAGTATGAAAAAGGTAAGAAGACGTTCGATGAAAAACGTGAAGAAGATCTTAAGTATAATGCAAAGTTAGCAGAGTTTGAGAATACAGGTAAGATTGCATACACTAATAGTGAAGTAGCTACTTTCTTAGAGAGAGATAGTAAGTTAGCAGATGAGTATATCAAAGCTGCAGAAGAAGGTAATGAAGATAAATTAAAACAAATAGAGAGTGAGAAGTTTGAAAACTTAGTACTTAAGCATGCAAAGAAAGGTTCTTTACTTGGAGAAAATGATGACGATGGTAGTTTAGAAAGTAGTTTAAAAAGAGCTACCATAGATAATGAGTTAAGTAATGAATCAAGAGCTAAAGCTGCTACATTATTAGAAAAAGTAAAAGGTCTTTCAGAACAATATGTAGAGTTAAATAAGATACATGAAAACTCTCCTCAGTTATTAGATCAAGCTTGGGCAATACGCTCATCTATGAATAGTCATGAAGATTCAATTAAAGAACTTAGACAACGAGAGAGTGACGGTATACTTGAAATCATTTCTGACGCTGCTAAACTAACAGGTAAGCAATTAAATACAGAACAAGTTGAATTACTACAGGCAGGTAAAGATATTTCATTACTTATTAAATTAAAAAAGAATAAAGATCTAACTGAAGGAGCAAGGAAAGAGATAGATGATAAGATAGAAGCTACTAAGGAAAAGATACAGAAGTTAAAAGACTCAGGTGTAAAACAAATAGACGGTAAGGTAGCAAGTAAGATAAGGAAACTAGAAAAGTTAAACCAAGACAGTAGTCTACGTCATCAACTAGAAGCATCTTATTCATTACTGGCTGATGCAGATAAGCAGATTAATTCTCCTTTATCTATAAAGGAAGCAATGGCTAATAATAAAACTCTAATTGAATCACAGTTAGAAGATTTTAACTTAGACAATGCTAATAATATACAACGAGCTATTAACATATTACCTCTTAATAAGAAAGAGAAAGCTCAATTGCAAACACAATTCAATGAGGTAAAGGAAAAAACAATTAAAGAAGAAGCTGAGAAAGAGAAAGAATATGATAAAGCAGTAGCTCAAAGAAACAATGCTAAGTCAATGATGGATAGTCTTAAGGTTCTTAGAGATAAACAACTTGAGCGTAAAGGTATACCTATTACGAAAATGCGTAAGTTACCTAGGAAGAAGAAGAAGGCAGCTAAGAAAAAGAATCCTAATTACAGAGAAGATTACGTAGCTAAACAAGAAGAACAACATGCGCTTGCGGACCAAGAGATAGCTAAGATAGATGTTTCAATTGAATCTCTTCAATCAGAATATGATGATGCAAATGCTATAATTGCTGAAGATGAGTTAGCAGCTCAGGTAATAAAAGATGAAGTTGCTGAAGCTTATGAAAAAGCAAAAACTAGTTTTGAAGAGAAAGTAGATGATGGTATAAAACCAAATAGTGATGATGTATCTAAAGTAAAGCAAACATCAACAGGTAAGACTAAGAGTACAGCAGGTGAGGTAGAGAGTGGTATAAAAGGACAAGTTCCTGTTAATAACGCAAAAGATCCTGAACCTAAAAGTACATATGAAAAACAAGTAAGCAATAAAGCTAATGATAATAATAGTGCTGCTCTTGCATATGCGTCAAGTATATCTTATCAATCAGGAGCTGATGAGTATGTAGCGAAAGAAGGAGAGCAAGAAGTTAACTTTGATGAAGTTACTTTAGCAGAGTGGTTAGAAACTACTCCTGATATATCTAAGAAAGGTATGTCATTAGAAGTGGAAGTAAATAATCCTGAGGACGTTGCTAATTATCCTACTGAAGATACATTAGAAGATAGACATATTAGATTATATGTATTGGATGAAAATGGTAAGAGAATAACACATGGAGGTAGGTTCGTATATGGATGGGTTAGGAAGAAAGCAATAGACGCACAAGCTAACGGTACAGAACATGCTAAACTAAAAGGTATTAGAACTGCTGTAGATGAAGCCATTAAGAATGGTACAGTTAATAAACTAAGACCTAAGATAACATCAGTAGGTAAAGGTAAGTTAGTAGAAACTGAAGGTGCATCTCATGACTTAAGAGAGAAATTATCTGCTACTGATAATCAACTTAAAGGTAGTGATATAGTTTTAGCTATTGGTGTACAAGGTTCTTATCAATATTCAAAAGATGATAAGAGTACATTTACTATTAAAGATCCTAAGAATCCTAAGAAGAAACTAAAAGCAAGTAGTGGGGATAATGTAAATGGCTTCTCATTCACTGAGATTAAAGCATTAGATGGTAGTCCTTTCATGTTAAGGTTAAACTCTAGGAAAGTATCTGAAGCAGAAGCTACTTTATTATTTGATATTTATTCAGCAATAGCTAAAGGAGCAGATCCTAATAAGACTAAGCTTAATTTTGAAGGTGCGTCAGGAGATATGACATATCAACAAGCACTAGACCTGTTGATATTTGAAGGTTCTAGATCTTTAGATGGTGATAGAACTTCATACTTTGAATTTAAAAACTCTAAGACTAAGACACCAGCTCAATTACATACTAGTATTGAAGGTAAAGAAACAATACTTGCTACTGAATTAGATACAAATAAAGAAGCTATTATAGAATACTTTCAAACAGTATGGAGAACTAATAATGCAAGGTTAATAAACAAATCATTTAAAAAAGGAGGATATAAAGGTAAAGTTAACTGGTTCGGTAAAGAGTTAGATTTAGATACTCTTCATTATAATGATTTCATGATGGATGAAAAAGCACTTACTACAAATGCTGACTTCCCATTAGGGAGACCATTCATAAAACCTAAAGTATCTTTCAATGCTACATCTTTATGGGGAGGAGGTAAAGTTGAAAAACCTGTATTGAAAAAGAATGTAAATACGAAACAAGTTAAGAAAGCATCTGAAAAAGTGGTTACAGTACCATCAGATGCTCAATCCGCAGCCGGTCAAGTTATCCCAACTGAGTTCACACTTACAGGAAGTCTTGGTGGAAGTCTTATGGCTAATAAAAAACCTACACCTGAAGAAAAAGTAACTGTAGTTAAAGTATTTGGAACTGCTAATAATACAGTAGAAACTACTAAAGAAGATACTAAGGATACTCAACCAACTAGTGAGGTTAAAACTAAAATTGTTAATGGGAAAGTATATACGCCTGTATACCAGCTAAATTCTTTTGTTAATCTAGATATGAAAAACCCAAAATCCTTTCAGATACAAAATAGTATATCTTCAGGACTTGACGGAAAGTATGAAGGATCAATTGAATGGTTAAAAGAAGAAGGAGTTATTACGGAAAAAGAAGCTGAAAATCTTAATAAATTATCTAAAGAAGCTCACAAATTAGACTTTTATGCTGGAGATAGTATTGAAGCTGAATTTAAAGCAGCTAATGCTCATGCTACATTAACTGAAAAGACAGTAGTGAGATTAGCTAATTATATTAAAGCTGACTTAATTCTTAAAGGTTATCAAAACAATGCAACTGAAGGTATTGTACAACTTCAAACTCCACAAACTACTCAACAAAGTACTGGGGTTAAATCTGAAAATATATCAAGTAAAGGCTCAGAGTTTGCAAAGAAGCTAACTAATCCTGGAAATAACTTAAAAGTTACATATAAAGGAAGAGAGTTTAGAAATGCAGAACATGCTTATCAAACATATAAATCAGGTGAGTTTGATCAAAAAGCTTACGATAGTAAGTCATTCAAACCGGTAGGTTCTAAGCCTGCTAATAAGAATACAAACTATCAAACAATGGTTGACATTCTAGAAGCTAAATTAGAACAACACCCTGAGTTGATAGAAGGTATTAATCAAAGAGGTGGAGTAGGTTATATAGAAGAATCTACCCATGATGTAACAGGAGATAAATTCTGGGAATCTAAGGGTCAGAATAAATTTATTGAAGCTTTAGCAGATGCTTATAAATCTGTCAAAGCTCCACAAGAATCAAAGAGTACTGCTGAAGCAGATATATCAGGTAAAGCTGTTGAAATTGAGGATGTCTTAGATATGTCAGGTAATACTAAAAGCGGTAACGGAATAATTAATGGTGGAATTACAAGTAATGATGGTTGCTAGTAAGAGAGATAATCACTACATTTACATAAAATTAATAAACTAATAATGGCTTGTACATATACATATAAAGGTAAGACATATTCAGAGAAAGAGTTCTTGAATATCATAGAGGAAAGAGATAGTGACATTGGAGAAGAGGTAATGGCGGTAAGGTCATTACTTCCTCATGTTCCTTTTAAAATGATTAAAGGACTTATGAATGTTCCTGGTGGAATAGCTCAGGGAGTATTCTATAAGAATATGGCTATCATAAGTAGTAATGCAGACACAGGTACTGCTTATCATGAAGCTTTTCATGCAGTAAGTCAGATGTATTTAACTGACTCTCAATTAGATAACTTATATAGAGAAGCTAAAGAGACATACGGTGATAGATCACGTCTTGAATTAGAAGAAGATTTAGCTGAAGGCTTTAGACAATTCATGGAAGATAAAGGGGAGTTAGAATTATCTCCTACTATTAAGTTCTTCTATGATCTTATTCAGAATATAATTAATGTATTTAGAAGTAATCAAGGAAAGATATTCAATAAGCTAAGAGATGGTAGATATGATTACAAGCCTATTAATTCATCTGAAGCTGAGCTATATAGTAAAGTAAGAGATCTCCCTTATCCTTCTGACTTTAAAGAAGAAGTAGTTAATGATTTCATTAGTAGATTCTTAAATGTATATGAACTACACCCAAATGCACCGGTTGAATTAATAAAGAAACAAACACTTGTTGAATTTAAAAAGACTTATAATAAATCACTTGAGTTAGGTAATAAAGCAATCACTGATAACTTATTTGAAATAATTAAAGATGAATCATTTGAAGCCTTTGCTGAAATAGCTTTTGAGAGAATAAAAGGTTTTGGTTACAAACAGTTAGAGGGTAAGATAGCTGCTGAGAATAAAGAAGTAGTTAAGAATGATAATTTAGAAGATTCTGATTTAAACATTAATGAAGAGACTGATGGTTCATTGGCAGGTTTAGTTAGTCATCTTAATATAAGTACTAAAGAAGCAGCTCATGCATCTACTCGTATCTTACTATCTACACTTAAGGATCCTAATAAAGAATCTGAACACTTTGGTACATATGTAGGTCAGGCCGCTAGTTCAGGTAAGTTATGGGGTAAGTTAAAAACTATACTTGCAGGTAGTATTGCTACTACTGAGAAATCATTAGTTGAAGTAATGAATGCTCGAATAGTAGAAGCCTCTCATACTGAACCTATATTTGCACAATTAACAGAAGCTTTAGAGTCAGCATCAGAAGCTACTAAAGTTAGATTCTATTCAGACTTCTCAGGACAGTCTGTTAATTACATAGGTACTCTTATTGATAAAAATGATGCAGGTGATACAATAGTAAAGGTAACCACAGGAGATGAACAAAGTAAAGGAAAAACTTTACTTAAGGATGCAATTAGTTCTTTCACCTCAGAACATGTATCCCCAGATGGGACTGTTAGTAGTGAGACAATAGGGGTAACTGTAGGTACATTTAATAATATTCAAAAGAGAATTAAAGATATATTAGCACAAGGAGGTGATGTAAGTGATGGTTTTTATGATGAAGTAATACCTAACTTATTCAGTAAGATAGGAGTTAGTATATCAGGTAAAGCTATCAGGAGTTATGTTGCAGAGAACAACGATGGAGAAGTAGATTTATTTATGACTGAGTTATCTTATATTTTCAATCCTAAAGGTAGTAATAAGCAACCTGGTTATTTTAACCTTGCTAAGTTACATAATACTAAATGGGATCCCGAGGTTAACTTCATGAATAAGAATAAGCAGTTCAGAGCTCTTATGATTAAAGAAGGAGAAAACTCCAATATGACAGGTGAGTCTAGTGTATTAGCATCTGATGGGAAAGTAGCATATAAAGATTCACTTCATAGTTATATTTCAAAAGTAACTGAGAAATTTAGAAATGGAGAACTGATAGATGACATGTTATCATCTACTTATCACAGTAAGTCAAACTGGTTAGCTGAAGCTAAACAACAAGTAGCTAGTGATCAAGGATTACAATTAAAAGTAAATACCTTCTTATTCAATAAGGTATTAGATGATAGAGATAGAGGTACTGATTCATCTGACACATTGATGTTAGATGCTATGGTAGATAGAATGAATAAGACTCTTGGTGACATGAGTGGGCCAGAAGGTATACAGAAATCAATTCTTAGTGTTTTAACTTATGCAGATAAAAATACAACACATGAGGTAGAAGGAATGTCTGTTAAAAATTATGACTATGTTGATGGTTATTCAGAATCAGCAGTTGATGAATTATATAACTACATGCTTGCTGAAATAGATAGAATTTCTGAATCAGCTAGAACAGAAAGTAATATTGATTACTATAGTGATAAAGGTTCTCTTAAATCATTTTGGTTTCCTGAAATAGGGAAAGGTACAGAACTTGATAAGAAGATAGGGTTGTTTAATAAGAACGGTACTCACAATACATCTGATCCTGTTGTGGCAAATGCTCTTAAAAGTCATATTGCAAATGCATTATCTACAGAAATAAATAAACAAATAGAAGCTATACCCCCGTCAATGATTGATAGGAAAGGTAAGATAATAGGATTATCTACAAGCGTTCAAGATAATTACGGTTCACATGCTACTGCTGAATCTGGTCCAGGAAAAGATGGTTTCCATGAGATGATAGCTGATTATACTATTAGGTCAATGGTTGCTAATATTGAGTTCACTATGTTATTTGCAGGAGATCCTGCATTCTATAAGGACTTAGCTAAAAGAACACCTTCAAGTACAGCACAAGGTAATGATACTATTCATTTAGAAAGTATGCCTGACATAGCTCCTACTTTTAATGTAGCAGTAGGTCATGATATAGAACAACAGTCAGGTTTATTTAGTCAATATTTTAAAGACTTTGAAAAGAAGGGATTAGACACTAGTTTATTGAATCCTTATAAGAAAGATAAGGATAATGATGGAGTTAATGTAGGTGATGCTCAGGGATACCTAATGCCTCAGAGATTTAAAGACCTTGCTAGAATGTTAGGTAAGTGGGAAGATTCTCATAATGCAATGTATGCTCAATTAATGAATGATACAGCCACAGAGGAAACTTACATAGAGCTTCAAGACTTAATGCGTAACATGTACTTTCCTGCAGGTCAACCTTTAAAAGGTATGTTTCATAGTTTAGTTAAAGATGGTAACTTAATGAGACCTGTATTCTTAAAGTACTCTCAAGCTACTCTTTGGCCAGGGCTTATTAAAGGTACTAAGCTAGAGAAGTTAGCTGCTGCTATGGAGAAGAGTGGCACTGATGAGTTTGTATTTAAAAGTGGAGTTAAGGTAGGTTCTAAAGATGTAGTAAATATTGACTTTGATGGTGATATAGAACTTACACCTTTTGAGTTAGATAATGAGTTCTGGAAACTACAAGTAGATCTTGATGGTAAATATGATAGTAAGCAGAAAGCATTAGTTGGTTCTCAACCTAAGAAGAACATTATAGCTAACATCATTGGTCGAATGATCGGAGAGAGAAAAGGTGAAGATGTTGCTAATGATATTCATAATGTAGAAAGAGCTCTTTCTGATTTAGGAAGAAACTCAATTGAAGATGCTTGGGGTATTAATGAGAATGGTACAATAACTAATAAGAAAGCATTGTATGATACTCTCCTTACTAATTTAAAAGATGAACAAGCTGCACACAATGTAATAGAGCTTGTTGAAAATGGAGTTGAATTAGACTCTATTATTCAATATATAGATAAGATTGAATCAGTACTTTACTCTAAAGTTACAACAGCAACTACTAAGTTAACTAGTCCTGGTGGAACATTCATTCAAATGTCTAATGCTGGTCTTACTCAGAACAAAGGATTAGATAAGAAAGGATTACTTGAGGAGGGTATCTTGGATGAAGAAGTAGAAAAAGGTTTACATCAAAAACCAATCACTAATAGAAATGGTACTATCTATTTAAAAGATGCAACTGAATTACAAGGTCCTCGGAAAGATGAGAATGGTAATACAATACCTGGAGATATATTCTTACCTAATAGAGTAATAGAACAAATTCCAAACTTAGAAGAGTTATTAGCATCTGGTACATTAACAGGAGAAATGGTAGCTGAGTTATTAGGAGATACAGTTACTAATTTAGTAGGATACCGTATTCCCAATCAAGGAATGTCAAGTATCGATGTTCTTAACATAGCAGGGATACTTCCTCCTCACATAGGAGATACTATTGTTACATATACAGAAGTTACAGCAAAGACAGGGTCTGACTTTGATATTGATAAGATGTATGTAATGATGCCTCATACTAGATGGAATCCTAAATTAGGTAAGAATGGTAGAGTTGAAGTTATTCGTGAGAACATAGAGGAATTAAATACTAAATTAGATTACTTAAAAGAGAAATTAAAAGAAGGAAGAGGTAAGGTTGGAAATAAGGTATTAACTAAAGAAATATCTAAAGTTAAAAACAAATTAAAGAAAGGATTAGAGAATGAACGTATTAGATTATGGGGTGAAGTATTATTAGCAGATGATACGTATGGAGATTTAGTTACCCCATTAGATTCAGAGTTCTTAAAAGATGATGCTTATTACGTTAACTTCTTAGAGGAGCTTAGAGATAATCCTGAGAGAGTAGAGAAAGTATTAGGTGTTTCTGTTAAGGATATAATAGATGCATCTCAAGAGGATCGTGAGCAGTTAGCTAAGGATTTCTTAGACAAGAAACAATTAAGATCTCTTGAGTTTGCAAGTCCTCTTTACCAACAAGAAGTTAAAAGACGTAACCTTGCAGGTAAGGCCGGTGTAGGTCAAACAGCCAATCACTTAACTCATCATGCATTAGCTCAAGAAAAGAAACTATTCATTAAGTATAAGTTAGGAATAGGTAACATGACTGCTGATGGTAATGTAGATGTAAGTGGTACTTTTGTAAATGAGATTAGACCTGTTAAAGAAGAAGTTACTGAAGGTGGAGAAATTAAGACAGGGGTTAGTGATGTATTTAAAGATACTCCTGAGCTAGCTGAAATAGGAAGTGAGCAAGAATATTCAAATTACTTGAATAATATATTTCCTGATAGTAAAGTAAAAGATATTGTTTATCATAATGGAGATATAACAAATAAAGATACATTCAAAAAAAGTGACGGAGGAATACATTTTTCTACAAGTTTAAATAGAACTTTAAATAGAGACTCTAGTAAAAATTTGATTTTTGCAATTTTAAATATTGCTAATGCAAATTTAAATAATAGAGTAGTTCACTCTGATTCTTTCCAAAGAAGTATTAGAAGAAAAGAATATCTTTATGATGAAAAAACTAAAGATGGAAGAAATATTACTATTGATAGATTTACTGAAGAATATCAAGAAGAAGGGCTGAATAGACAAGAGGCTAGAAGAAAAGCAGTAGCCAAAATAAAAAATTTAGAAAAAGATAATATTTTACCTTTAGATAAAGAGTCATCTTATGATGCAGTTATAGGACTAGAACAGTTTATTTATGATGAGGATTATGTTTTAGCTCCTACAAAAATAGGGGAATACAATATTGATTCAGCAGGAGATATAAATATAGCTGTAAAAAATCCAGAACAAACTCACATATTAGGTTCTAAAAAAGACATTCAAGGATTCAAAGAGTTCGCTAGTAAATCAAAAGTAACGGAAGAAGTAAAAGAAACTAAATCACTTCAAGAATTAAATAAAGGTAAGAAGACTATTACAGGAGTTATATCTGCTTGGTTAAATGCTTATGTGGATAATGCTAAGGATCCTTATATTACATTAATTAATAATAACACTAAGACTGCTAATGTAGTATTTATGATGTTAAGAGCTGGTGTTGAACCTGAGTTTGTTAATAGGTTTGTATCTCAGCCTATGATTAAGAAGTATGTAGAGGCTCAGTTTGAAGGGAATAATAAACTAGTTCCTTCTCAATATCAACATTCGGTTAATGCTAAGGGTCAACCAATTGTTCTCCCTACTATAAAACCAAAAGTAGTTGATGGTATAATAACTCTTGAACCTTCTCTTGCAATAAGCCCTTATGGTAAAGCAGTAGAGCGTAATGGATCAATATTTAATGATACATCTACTGAAGCTACTGATTTATCTACATTCACTACTAAAGATTTAGAAGATGCTTTAATGGCTAATGATTATGATACTCAGTTAGGTCTCCTTAACAAGTTCCTTGAAATTCAATTCTATGCTGAAGAATTAAATGATGCTGTAAAAGCCGGTAAGAATGATACTAAAGGAGCTTTTGGAAATGCAGGAGAGAACATCGCTGCTAGAGAACTAAGGAAGAAGGTTAGTGAAAATGATATAATTGGTAATTTTGATGATTTATATGATGGAACTATGTTAGGTGGTTTCTATGAGAATGGTACTGAATTTGCTAATGATATATTTTCTAATAAGTTAATTGGTAATACTTCTTTCGCATACAATGCAATTAAGAGAATATATGATATTTCTAAAACAGATGATAACTATGCTACTAACAGTGATATTAATGGTAAGATAATTAGAGAGTTAAGGAGTTATGTATATTCTCAAACACCTTCGTTGAATAGGAGAAGTGAAGCAGAGAGAGCTAGTCTAGTGAAAGAGTTACCTGCATTATTAACTAAGCTAAAGAAAGAGTATCCTAATAATGCACTACTTACAGAACTAATAGTTAATACTATTAAAGATGATAGTACTATTGAATTAAGAAATGCACCTAGAGATCAGTTTGAAAAAGATGAACTATGGTTAGCGTGGGAGAATTTATTAAATTCTTCAGACCCACAACTTAAATCATTAGGTCATAGGTTAGTTGAGTACTCACATTTCACATCTTCATTTAAAAAGAAACTTACATCATTCCATGATTTAATACCACCTAGTGTAATTACTGCATCTGGTATTGATCAGTCTGTTAAAGATTTCCTTGCTAATTCAGATGATACATTAGTCAATGACTTTGTAGATCAATTTGTAAGAAATAACCATTCTGATACTGATATATTTAGACAATTAAAGTTTAAGAAACTTAAAGCTACAGGCCCAATAGCTTTAGGTGCAAGTAAGTCTAAGGGATTTGCTGTTGATATGGAAGATACAAGTACAGGTCTTGTTAAAGATGGTGCTTTTAAAGAGTATGCTAGTGTAATTGCAAGTAATGGTGAAACTATCTTCTTGTATAAGTTTATAGGTATTAGCAGTTATAAGGTTATAGGTATTAGCACTAGTAGAGGATTGTATGAAAGAGTACCCTTACTCTCAGGTAATGATGGTAAGAACATTAGATATTATAATTCTGAATTATCTACAGGACCATCAGTAAGTAAGGAATATTCATTAACAGGTAAACAAGAAATGTCAATCCTATCTAATAGATTTAAAGAAAAAGTGTTACCTTTAGGTGGTGCTAAGTTTGTTAGAAAAAAAGGCATAATTGGATTTGAAAATGTAGAAGGGGAATTTAACCTAGTTCAAGAAGTAGTTAATGGTGAAAAGACATTAGTCCTTAAACATGGTAAAATATCATTTGGACCTCTTACCTCAGAGTATGAATCGTCTATTCGTCAGGCAGTACTTAGTTTACGAGAAATGGGTCTTAAGAAAATAGAATCAATAATTAAAAATCAATGTTAATATGGCAGCTTGCCCGAATAAGAATAGTGAAGAGTGGAAACAATTAGTAGAGGAAGTAGGCTCAGAAGCTGAAGCCCTCTACCTATTTATTCAAAATAATTATGAGATACCTTCTGATATAGGAGAGATTATGGAGAAAGACTCTTATTTTTTCGATGAGTCAGATGATGCTCTAATTGATCTAACGGAAGTAATTGAAACTAAAGCAAGAGTAAGTCATGCATTAGCAGCCAATTATAATATATTCAAGAACTCTGATAATGAAACTTACTCAGATGAAATGAGGAAGTTGATTAATGACTTTAGAGAAGCTGATATACAACAAAGTATAGGAGTATTTGTAAATAACTCTATCTCTAAGATGAAGTCTCTTAGAAAGAGAATGAAAGAGAATACTGATGATTTAGCGTTACTCCATACTATAAATGATTTTGCAGGTACCTTTCAATTAATAAAGGAATTAAACCCTATAATTAAGAATGAGAGATACGGGTTTTCAGATGAGATGAAAAGAGCGGCTGCTTTTTTGTCTGATGATGTTGAAACATTCAATAGTGAATATATAAAACATGCTAAGAAAGTAACCTCTAAAAGATTAGGTGCTGAGTCTACTAGGGTAAGACATAAAATTAAGGAAGAATTAAGATCAGAGTATCAGAAGAATAATCCTAAGTCTGAGTCTACTCTTTCAGGGGATAAGTATCGAGAGATGAGAGATCTATTTGTAGACAATGAATTATCTAAAAGAGCAGATGAAATTAAAAATAAAGAAATAGCATATGTTGCTAAATTATTAAATACTGCCCCTCGTGATTTAGGAGTCTTAACTGCATATCTTGTTGACCCCAGGTCTATAAATGACCATGTCATCCAGTTAACAGTTAAGATGTTAGATGATGCAGACTTTAATGCTGAGGAAGACTTTAGATCAGATAAAGTAGATGCTGTTAAGATATGGGATAGATTCATTAAAGGGGAGAGTTTAAATACAGAATCATTAAAAGAACCTGTTCAAGAAACAATTGAAAAACTAAAAGCTAATGCTGAAAAGTTAACCCTGAGTGAAGATGAAAATCATTATGTAGATAAGCGTACAGGTAAGAAGTATAAAAGGGTTACTAACTTCATTAATGATGGTAAAGAAGTAGAAGAAACTGAATTATTAAAGTCAGCAAGTGCAATAGGTACAGCGTTAGATGTAATGGTTAGAGATTACTTTAACCCTGATCATACATTCAATGAAGCTGATTATAATGTTATTACAGGTAACGTACGTAGTACTTTCATAGCTCAATTAGAATCTCTTAAAGAGAAGTTTAAAGAATCTGGAGAAACAGTAGTATCTGATGATATATTATTATTCAGTGATAAACATGATGTTGCAGGTACAGTAGACTTACTTACTTATGATAAAGATGGAAACTTCCGTATCTATGATATGAAGACTATGCGTCAGGATCAACATAAGAAAGATAAATATGGTAAACTCCCTTATGACAATGATAAAGTATTTGAGAAGACAGGTAAGTTTAAAGCAGATGGTTCTCCTAAGTATAGAGTAGTTAAAGGTGAGAAACAAGATAGTAATAGAACTAAGCATAGTAAACAACTATCAATGTATAGTAGATTACTTAAAGAACAAACCGGTAGAGGTGCTGTAGAATTAAATGTAATACCCATTAAAGTATTTTATAATGAAAAAGATAGAGTTAGTTCTCAAGCTGAGATTAGAGATTTAGTTCCTATTAAGCATACTGATGTACGAAAGATTAGAAATAAAGTTGAACCTCTTGCTGGTAAGTCTAAGCCAAGTGTACCCTCAGGCATTAACTCAAAAGGAGTTATTACAGATCAAAAGAAAGTATACGAAGGTATAATTGAAAAGATTGATGGTAAAGAAACTCAGTATTATGTTAGAGAGATGTATTCTACCTTCTATGAATCTAGACGTGTTGTTAACAAAGAATATGCTGAGTTAGTAGAACTAGATAAAGAAGATGAAGCTAAGAAACTTTTAGCTGATTGGAAAAAAATACATTTAAAGAACCCTGCTAAGAAAGGGGAAGTGAGTAACATTAAAGATGAATTTAAGAATCCTCAATTTAAAGAGTTAGAGAAGAATCCATCACGTAAAGAAATGTATGATTTCTTAGTTGCGTTCAATGCTGAATCTGATAACATGGTTACTTCAAATGGTAAGTTAAATTATAAGTTACCTTCTATAACTAAGAAGAAGGGTGAAATAATAACAGACAATGAAGGAGCAGGTGCAGTAGCTAAAGAACTATGGAGTGATATTTTTGACATTAAGATAGATGATACTGCTTATGGTGATTTAGAAGTAACTGAAAAAGGAGTTAGGGTACTTACTGATCAAAAAGGTAATCCTTTAAAGAAAATAGCTGTTCCATTTAGAGGTAAGTTAGATGTTAATAATCAATCATTTGATTTAATGGGAATGGCACTTACTAATAGATATGTAGCTAGGAACTTTAAGGAGAAGAATATGATTAAACCTACTATTGAAATGCTTAAGGATGTAGTAGCTGAGAGAAATGTTCAGAGTAAAGATGGGAAAGAAAATATCATGCAGACAACTGCTAGAATGTTAGGTTTAAAACACGGTGATATTGAAGCTATCAATCAAGAAACTAAAGGAATATCTTCTAGAGCATACATGGTATTAGATTCTATTGTAGATGACAGGTTATATGGTAAATCATCTATGGCTACTACTAAAGCTCAGATAAGAATAGATAAACTAGCAGGTAAGACTATTCAATGGTCATCTAATATGATGTTAATTGCTAATGCTTTTGGAGCTAGTAGTAATATGATAAATGGTAAAGTAATGAACTTCTTTGAATCTACAAGGAGAGTACATTATACAAAAAGTAATTTGGTTAAAGCTGACCTTCTGTATTGGGGAGACATTAAAAATAATGGATTAGACATTGGTTCAATTACACCTTCATCAAAGACTAATAGGTTTATTGAGAAGTTCTTAGGTACATCAATGGGATTTAATGCAATTGCAAATGATTTAACTCAAGACTCTAGGGTAAAGAGATTAGCTACTGTGAGTACAGCTCACGGTTTAAACACAATGGCTGAACATTATGTACAAGGTACATTAATGTATGCTATGATGGATAATATTAAACTTAAGAATAAGGATGGTAAGTTTGTAGACAAGAATGGTACTGTAGTAGAAGATAGATCTGATGCGGCCGGTATGCAAGACGGTTATCGTAATGGAGAAGATAGTTTAGAATGGAATGATGATTTTACTATTGAAGGATTTGATAAGTTTGATAGAAAAGCAGAACGATTTGTGAGTGGTAAGGTTAAGGAGATAACTGCTGATCTACAAGGTATGTATGATAGTAAGAATAAATCTTATGTTCAAAGAATGACAGGAGGTAGACTTGCTACATTCTTACGTAACTGGATGGTTAAGGGTACATTAGCTAGATATAGAGGTTTAGATAGTGCTACTACTCTAAAAGAAGATTTAGAAGATCATCAAGTATTTTACTCTGAGGGAGCACAGGAAATAAAAGAAGGAAGTTATGTAACTCTTATTAGATACTTAACTACTCTTAAGAAACACTCTGATTCAATGGGTGTAGAATTAGCTACTAAGCAATGGGATCTATTAAGTGACTCAGAGAAAGGTAATATTAAAAGAGCAGTGACAGAACTTGCAGTATTAGTATTGAGTCTTCTTGCTGGTGGTTTCTTAGCTCAATTAGCAGGTGAGGAAGATGATGAAGATGCTAAAGCAAGATTATTCTTTTCAGCGTATATGATGAGAAGATTATATCAAGATGTATCTTTTTATATTCCTTATAATCCAAGTGAAATGATTAGATTAATGCAATCTCCTACTGCTACAATCGGAACGCTTACACAGACAAGTAGAGCACTTGGTCAGATAATTGAAGATGTTACTTGGAATATGCCATTCGGTGATGGTATGGAAGAATATCAATCAGGTGAAAGAAAAGGTAAATATAAATCAGGTATACTTTGGAGAAATATGGTAGATCCTATTCATAAAAACTTCTTAGATAGAACGGCTGAGAGAGGATATAAGAATGCGTCAGGTACTTAAAAGCTTTTGTTCTGATTCAATACAATAAACAATTAAGAAATAACAAATAATATAACTATCTTTGAACATGAAATTTTCAAACTTGACTAGTTTCAATTTAATAGAGTTGCTGGAAAGTGCAACCGAGTTATTTAGAAATAAGAAATATCACACTAGAGAGCATGTTGAGAAGTACCTAGGTCTCTCAATACACAGGTCTAGTTTCTATGGGTACAATGATAAAGGTAAGCTTAAAGCATTGGATGTAAAGAAGACTGTCTTTGATTCAGATTCAGATGTAGAATTGGTAATTGAAGGAATCCTTCAGTTAGATACGCTTCCTACTAATACAGGTGCAGGTAATATAGTATATACAGGATATGGTGTACTTGAAATAGATGGTGTTGTAATATATGATGGACGAGGTGGTGCAAGTGGACCTTCAGTATTTAATGCTGATATACCAGTTGTTCTCTCAGGAGGTAAGACAGTAGGTAGATTTACTAATGGTCAAACCATACCTTCAACAGGACTTACTGCAGAAGAAGTAGTAACGTTAATATCTACGGAATATCTTATCCCTACATTCACTTCTTTCTCTATGGGGTTAGCTAGTACAGTAGAAGTAGGTACTATCTTAACAGGATTTACTAATGTTACATGGTCTACTAGTAATTCAGGTAATATAGTTCCTGATACTATTCAGATAGATGATGTAACAGGTGTAACTACACTAGTTCAAAACATAGCAAACGATGGTTCAGAAAGTATTGATTTACAAGGACCTATACAGAAAATAATAGAAGGAAGCAATACTTGGAGAATAGCAACATTGGATACTCAAAATAACGCAGCATTAAGAAATGTATCTACCTCATGGCAGTACTTACAGTTTTATGGTGTAGGTACAGTACCTATTGATTCAGCTAATGTTAGAGCATTAGGTAATCAAAGGTTTAACTCAGCAGGTAATAACTTTACTTTAAACACAGGAAGTGTGGAAAATATATTCGTAGTAGCTTTACCATTAGGTAAGAGCATTAGCTCAGTAATAGATTTAGATGCACTTAATGCAGATATTACTTCTGAGTATGTTAATACCGGAAGCATTAATGTAACAATAGGAGGAGGGGAGATTCTTTCTTATGATATTTATATAATGAATCCAGCAATACCTTATTCAAGCACTCACAGACACTCAATAACATTAAATTAAAATGGCAGGATTAGAATTACCATTCGGGGTATTTCCCGTTAACCCCGTATACGTAGATGGATATAGAGGACCTTATGTAGATGTAGCAACAGCTATAGCTAGTGTACCAGAACCTGTACGTGTACAAGGTCAAGTAGTATTTATATCTGGTTTAGCTAAAGAGTATTGGTGGGAGACAGTTACCACTGATGTAGGTTTAGTAGAAAAAGTATCTGGGGCAGCTAACGTTAAGTCCGATTGGAATGCTACCTCAGGAGATGCTGAGATACTCAATAAACCTACAATAGTTAATAATATACCTACTGACTTATCACTAGGTCCAATATCAAGTACTGCTTTAGATATAAATTCAAGTGATGGTAATAATGTTACAGTACCTTCAGCTACTGGTACTTTTGCAGGACTCATGCCTTCTTCTAAATTTAATGAAGTAGTAGCTAATAATGCTAAAGTAGGTATTACACCAACACAAGCAAGTGATATTACAACTAATAATGCAAAGGTAACTAACGCAACCCACACAGGAGATGTAACAGGTAGTGGTGCTTTAACTATATCTAATAATGCAGTTACTAATGTAAAAGCTGCTGATATACCAACCTTAACCTTAAAAGGGAGAGTTACTGCAGGTACAGGTGATCCTCAAGATTTAACAGGTACAGAAGCAACTACTATTTTAGATACATTTACATCTACTCTTAAAGGACTTGTTCCTGCAAGTGGAGGAGGGACAGATAATTTTCTTAGAGCAGATGGAACTTGGTCACCAGCAGGAGGAGGTGTGGTAAAGGAGACAATAATGTTTAATACTAGCTCTGATGCACCTGTATCAGATTGGATAACATTAAAAGGGTTTAGGACAGTAGATACAGCAAGTTTAGTATTAGGATTTAAACTAACTTCTACTACCTTTAATGTAAGAGCTTCCTTATTAGGAACTATAACTAATGTAAACATAGCTAGTGCAACTACTTTACAAAGTTGGTTAGATACAAATGTAACCACAGGTAATTGGCAAATACAAGCAGTACCTGTTTTTAATGGGACAGACTTTGGGAAAGACACTTTAAGCATAAATTTAACTAAATACTAAGATGAATCAAGTACATACAATACAATATAGAGGGAGAACACTAACTACACAAGTAAGTATAAACCCAGAGGAAACTTACATTAGAGAGGTGTTAAGTCCTTTTAAAACAGAATCGTTAGATTTAGTAGGATTTGAAGAGTTAAACTTCAACACTAGGAATATAGCAGTAGTTTATAATAAAGGTGTAATTGTAGAGGGAGAAGTTTATTCCAATAGACAACCTGCAATATCAGATAGTTCAGAGTATGAGAGATTCTTTACTATGAACACAGATGAAACACTAGGTTATTCATTACTTAAACCTGCCGTTAATACAGTATCTCAATTCGAGATAGGAAAGGATTGTATATTCTTTAACTCACTAAAGAACTTTGAACCTTTACAACCTATTACTTATGACCTTATTACGTCTAACGTAGGAGTAACTGTAACGATTATTGATAAGCCTGTAGACTCTATTTTGGTATATACCTTAGATAATCCATTAGACCCAAGTGCTGATTGGAAGCCTTTAGTAGATACTCAGATTAATCTACCTTTAGGAGATTATGGAATAAGCATACTTAATCCTGTTGATGGATACCCTTTCTACCAACCTTTTAAAGTGGGAGTATAATGATAGTTCAATCGGATAGTATAGAAAGGTATAATGATGATTTTGCTTTATATGTGCCATCAGCAGGTTCAAGATATGCAGATACTAACTTCACAGGTGTAGGGGTTATAGATGACTCATTAGATTGGTCTATATCCTTTTTTTGTTACCGTGAAACTAGAGGTACAGGTATTCTTTGGGATAATAGAGGTGGGGTTGCTAGTAATCAGCCTAAAGGTGTTGAACTTATATTTGACGACTCTAACCCTAATTATTCTTTTAGGTTTAGGACAGGGTTAGGTAGTAGCCAAACTGAATATTATTTCTCTGATTATAAATATAAAGTAGGTTATATCTATCATACGGTATTAACTTTTAATTCTACTACAAAAGACCTAACTCAATATGTCAATAGTGTTGAGGTTCAAACTTTAAATACTACTGGTAATGATCCTATTGATTGCACAACGGTTACTTATTCAAGGTTTCTTAGTTTTTCGGGGTCGTACGCAGGAGCATTAAAACAATGTTTCATCAGAGATTTTTCTGTTTATAGTAAAGAATTAAATTCACAAGAAATAAACTATGTCTATGAAACAGGTGTTCCTCCTACATCTGCTTATGCTAATATTCAACACTATTACCCATTAAACCAAGTACCTTATGAAAGTGGTGGTAATTACTTTATGAAAGATGTTGCTGATTCATACAACAATTCAGCAACTACTTCTGATGTTGAATTAACAGGATGGACTGCTGATGAATTAGGGTTAGGCGTTGGAGGTTTACCAGCGTCAACCACTTATAGAGGTTGGGAGTCTAAGACTAATTACATACCTAGTGGTGATTACACAAAAGGACTTAACTTTGATTCTTCTAAACAACAATACTTAGAAATTACAGGATTAGAAGCGTTTGATATATCAGAAGGCTATACAACTGTTCTAGGGTGGCAAAGAGTTGATAATGTATTGCCGTCTAGTGCAGAAACTATGATGGGTTCAGACACAGTTAACGGAAACTATACTATACAGTTTATACAAAACAGCCGTGATTTAGGTTTGTATCATGAAAGTGGATTTGTTGCAGAATCTGGTATCTCTTTAGATTTATCAAATCGTAACCTAACAACTTTTATATCAGGGAGTGCTAGAGAGATAACTAATGCTTATTCATCAGTTAAAGATACTAGGCAAGGATATAGAAATGGTAAGATAACGTGCAGTGATGATAGTATCACAACACTTTTAGGTTTTGACATAATATTTAGCTCAGGAGCTAAAATGTATCTAGGTAGGCGTAATAGTTCTGGTAGATACTATACAGGAAAACTGAGTTATTGTACAATAGTAAAAGGTAGATTAACACAAGAGCAAATAAAAACTATTTATAATAATGGCTTATATCGTTCAGTTTATGAGGTAATAGAAGACACGTCAAAGGTTATGTTAGATGTAGACTTTATTAATCCTTTTTTAGATGGTTCAGATGTTAAATTTCCTGACAATAGCGGTAATTGTGTAGTTACTGCAAAACAAAATACAGGTACAGATTGGACAACTTTAGGTGGGGTTCAAGCTTCAATAGATTAATTATGAGTATATATCATTTAGATGGTTCTGGAGGAGGAACGAAAGGAGAAGCAATTAAGACTGTTTGGGATAATGTAACTAAAGAAGGGTTTAAACCAGATATAATTTCTGGTAATTCTATAATGGCATTGATACAAGTTCCTTATGCGATAGGTTTAATTAGACCAGCAGTAATGAGTAAGCTTAACAAGATGTTAGAAACTTTTACCTTAGATACTATTTGGAGGTATTCTCCAATTAATGAGAAAGGTAAGCTAACGGCTAGAGCAGTATTCAGAGGTGTCACTGGTAAAGCAGGACTTGGAGAGATGAGTATTGATTCAGTATTAAGAGAGCTAGTTCCAAAGGATTTATTCTTAAAGTATCAAACACATAATGTTTATGCAGACTGTATCAATATGTCAGTAGATTACAAAAGTGGTTCAAGGATATTTAAGAGCATGAAGACTGTTGATAGTTATGAGGACTTTATAAACTACTCAGTAGCTTCGGCAAGTATTCCTGTATTCGCAGAGCCTGTATGTGTAGATGGTAAAACACTTTTCGATGGAGGTGTTAGAGATCATTCAATTGCAGCATCTGTAATGAAGCAACATTTACCCACTGAAACAATCTCTATATTTTCACGACCTGAGAATTATGATATATCAAAGAACTCTTGGGAAGCTAAAAACGTATTAGAGGTATTACTTAGAACTATTGACATAATGAATATGGAAATATCTAAGAATGATGAATTAGAGCAAAAGAAAGTAGCATCTGATTTAGGGGTTAAACTTAGTCAAGGGTTCTTACCTAATGTAATGAATGGGCCTTACGATGTGAATAGAGAGAGATTAAACGAATTAAAGAAGAGAGCTAAACTTGTAAAACTAATTGAACAATGAGATACACTTGGATATTAGATAACGGACACGGAGGAATAGATAATGATGGTAATTATACAACATGTCCTAATTGGACTTCTAACCCTAACACTTGGCATAAAATGCATGTGCATAATGGAGTACCTTTATATGAAGGTGAGTTTAACCGGAAAGTGGTTGATTCCATTGCTGAAAAGTTATGGTCACTCTCAATAAAACATGAAGTTCTTGTATATGAAGATGATGATATTTCGCTTGAGGATAGAGTAGATAGAACTAATGATTTACATAGTAAGTTAAAAAATTGTATATTTATATCTATTCACGGAAATGCATTTAATTCAAGGGCTAAAGGCTTTGAGATCTTCACAAGTAAAGGAGAAACTAAGTCAGATAAAGTAGCGTCTATCTTTGGTATTAAGATGGCGAAGGCTTTCCCTGATAAGGTAATGAGATGGGATATGAGTGATGGGGACTTGGATAAAGAAGCTAACTTCTATGTTCTTAAGTACACTAACTGTCCTGCAATTCTTACTGAGAACTTCTTCTTCGACAATAAAGAAGATGCTGAATTAATGATGAGTGATGAAGGAATTGAAAAGATAGCACAAGCTCATGTAGATGCTATTGTTAACATAGAGAAAAATGGAATTTAAGGAACAATTAAACAATCTTGCAGGACAAGGAACATTAGAAAAAGTCATATCATTACTATTTATAACAGGTACAATAGCTCTAGAATATGTAATGACTCATCCTGCTAGTTTTTTATTAACTGTAGTTACCTTACTTTGGACCTATGAAAGATATAGGAAAGAGAAAGCATTAAGAAAACAAGAAGAACTTAAATTAAAGAATGATGAAAGAACTATTGGAAATATTTAAGAATGTAAAGAAAGGTCCTAAGTCAAGTATTGTAGGTACTTTATTGATGATCTTTGGAGGTTACTTAATGTATGTAACTGAAGACAGTTTTACCTGGACTTCTGTAGAAGTAGGTGTATTCATATTAGGTGTGTATCTTTGTCTTACTAGTGATTGGATATTCAATGATAAATAAAGTACTTATAGGAGCAGTTATTATTGCAATATTAGTTATATTGTATAGTTCATTTAAGATAGATGAATTACAGACTACTGTATCTGAATACGAAACAAGAAGAGTTAATAGAGAAGCAATAATTCAGTTATATGAATTAGAGATAGCTGAGTCAGAAAGAATAAATGATTCTCTATATAACTTAAGTAAGATACATGAATCATTTACTGATTCAGTTGTTACTAAGATAAAGGACTTAACTACTGTTACTGTTACAGATGAGAAAATAGAAGAAGCATTAAGATGGATAGAATCACAGCAATAATATTACTAATAAGCTCTAGTGTATTCTCTCAGTGTAATGAGAATATTACAATAGATAGAGATACAATTACTTATAGAGGGAAAGAGCTTATATGTAAGAGGGTGTCAATGACTCCTTCTAAGTTTACATATTACTATGAACTAGATAAGAATATGAAAGCTATTAATGATTCTATACCTAATCTGATCGATAACATTAGAAAGGAACGACACATTAAAGATAGTATAAAAGTTAACTTACAGTATAAGATCGTTTTGCTAGAGAAGATTAAAGAAAAACAAATAGAAGGTATTACTGATTGTAATGAAGTATTGTCAGCTACTGAAATAGAAAATATTAAACTTAAAAATAAGATATACAGAAGAAGTAGAAGCACTAAGATATTAGTAATTCTTTCGTTTCTAATAGGTATATTGATAATGTGATATGAATTTAACAGTACACACACTTAATTGGAATGGTGGAACTCCATCAGATCAAATTATATCAGACAACGGTATTATTATAGGAGCATCTTCTAATGGAAGTTCAGCATTCTCACATACTACAGTTGTTCCAGATAATACTTCTGTGACTATTCAAGTATTTGAACCTGGATTTCCTGCTTACTCTATGCTTATAGATAATGTCTATAATGTAGATAAGACAGTGTATCTTATGATGAGTCCAGATGTATTAGATACCAATGATGTTGATTATAAGAGACCTCGACCAATGTTCTATTACTTTCAAGACCCTTGTTCTTTTAAGGTAGATTACTACAATGCTAGTACTCAACCGGGAGTACCGAGTTGGTATTTGAATAATGAGTTATTAGAAGAAGGAAACTTAAAAGGTAGTTTTGAATTATGTAACCCTGAGTTGGTTCAGTTGAAAGTTAGAGGTCAAGCCTTTAACACATCAGCAGGGGCATGTCCCGTAACTACTATTTCATGGGATAGACAATGGGCCAATACTAATGCTGGTTATACTCTTCCTGGATTCACTAACGGAGTAGGAGAAACAGGTAATACTACAGTAGGTGTAATTTCACCTATAGCAACTTATTTAGCTGAAGATACAATCGCTAACATAAGAGAGACTGAATATAGACCTGAGATATATATTGACATTAGTACACCTTCTGATCAAACAGACACTTGTTGTTATACTCAAGATGAACAAGTTACTTTAAGTGCAACCTTTACATATTATGAAGGAACTGAAGTAGACTATAGTTATATATGGAAAGTAGAAGATCCGGAAGGATTAGTTACATCTTACGGTCAAGGTGATGTTACATTCCCTTTAACTAAGTTAGGAACATATACTGCTGAATTAGAACTTACTCATGCTATATGCGGTAATGTATTTAAGAAATCAGTAACAGTAGATACTTGTGATTTCATTACATTTGAAGTAGCTGAATGTGGTACTTATAAGATGAGTAATAAAAGCTCAAATAAAGAAGTAACGTATGCTATTAGATCAATTGATGATTTAGAAACTTATGAAGGTAGTCTTTCACCTCTTTCAACTGTAGATCTTAAGTTCATTAATCCTTCAATCTACATTGTAACAATCAGTGTAACTGGAGCATTAGATAGAGATTATGTATTACATAACTATTGTTCTTTAGAAGATTGTTTAGGAGATTATATTCAAGGGTTTATATGTGGTACTTCATGTGGAGAATGTCCTAATGATGTAGAGCTTAATAGATTCTTATTACTATACTACACTTACTTCTTAGAGATTAACAGAGAATATGGTACTAATAACTTCTACAATGGATTAACGTCTAGTAAGTTAGAAAGACTAGGTGATGTTAAAGGAGTATTAGATAAGATACTAGAATACTGTTCTAAGAGAAACTGTAAATCATTTAGTGAGACACCTTTAAAATCAACTGATTGTGGCTGTAAATAAAACACTATATCACCCTAATTCTCATAGAGCTAATCTGAATGAAGAAGAAGAGTTATTTGTGGAAGCTTATAACTTATATGATTCATTCATGATTAAAGCTATTAATGACGGGTACAATAAAGAATATAAAGGTATTAACCCTTCTCTTAATTACTTAGGAGGAAATGTACATATCTATCTAATGTACTACGCTTTAATATTACGTAATAAAATACAAGCAGGAACACCTTGTGATGAACTAGAGTTGGAATGTTTAGAGAAGCGTCTTAAGTGTTTAAGTAGTGAATTAGGATTTGATTATGTTAATTTATGGGTTAGGTTTAAGGAGTTATTTAATATAACTAACTGTGATGCTGTAATAGAGTGTTGTCCTGGAATAGGTGAAGCAGTAGTAGACAGTGATGAGTGTGAATCTCTTATAATAGGAGAGTGTAATGAGATAATAGAAATAATAGAACCTGCTGGTGAGTTTTCACCTTGCGAGTTCGCAATAGATGAATTTACAGAAGCAGTAGGTAATCCCTACGAAAATTGCAATTAAATGGGAACAGTATATACAGATAAAAGTCTATTATTAGAAAAGATAGCAGAGAGAGTAGGTCCAAATACAGAGTTTAAAACAAGCTCTCAGGACATACAAGATAATTCAAGTGATATAGTAGAATCATTATGGTCAAGGAGTGATTGTTGTGACCCTACTTACATCTTATTAGATACCGCACCGGGGTATAATTTACAAACTAAGGCTAATTACACAGTACAGCCCATATCTGGTGGGAATATTGATTTATATCTCCCTACTCCAACAGATGAGCATTTAGGTTATTGGGAGTTTTATATACATGCAAGTGTGAATGCTGCTACAGCTGTAGTATCAGGAGCAGGGTATGTTAGTCCTTCATTAAATGAAGAAGACTCACTCATAGTGAAATGTATAAAGTTTTATACCACTCCTACTACGTTTCAATATAAATACATTCAAATAGTTAAAACTACGTAATAATGGCAACTAAAAGATTAAAAAATTACTTCTTTAAGATAACGCAAACTGCGTTAAAGAGAGGTGTTAGATTTAGAACAGGAGATAAACCTGCACAAACAACATTTGAAGACTTAGTAGAATCTTCTATATTCAGTACTGAATCTAAAGATAGAGCTAAGGAAGATACAGGTGGATTCAATAGTGATACTAATGGACATGTTGTAGCTGCTACTGATGTGCAAGCTAAAGCTAATCAAGCTAAACCTACTGATAGAACATTAGTAGTTCAACCTAGTCAATTACCTACAGTTGAGTCAAGTAGTGATCTTACAATAACATCTAATAATCTACCTCATACAGGAGATACACTAGAAACAGTTGTAGGAGGTACTACTAATAACATATTTAACTTATCTTTATCTGATAGTTTTAAAGCATTTATGATTGGTTTAGTATCATTCATAGATACAATGAAGATAACAGCAGATGCATTAGCAAGTACTGTTTCTGGTATAAATGGTAGAGTAGCAGCTAATGAGCAAATCATTGGTACATTAACAGGAGGTACCTTTACAGGAGTTGTCCCTATTGGTTCAGTATCTATGTGGTTATCTGACACTGCTATACCTGCGACATACGTTGAATTAAATGGTGATGAAGTAGATCAGACTACGTACTCTGCGCTATTTGCATTACTAGGTTCAAAGTATAATGAAGGTAATGAATTACCAGGTAACTTCAGATTACCTAACATGTCTAACAGAAGTCCTAGGGGATACGAAGAAGATTCATCAATTACAAGACTAAATACTCCACAAGTATTAGGGGCTAAGCATGGTTTAGATGGAGTTTATTTAGAAACTGATAATATACCAGCTCACACTCACTTTGCAGGTGGTCTAAAAGCTAACCTGCCGGATCCCGAAGCTGGTGAATATGGTCTTATCAGGAGAACGTTACCTGGAAATGGAGGTACTATTTCAGGTAATGGTCTTGACTCAATAGGGTCAGGAGATGAACCTGATTTACTCCCTAGACCATTAGGTGCATTGATACCTGTGGAAGGTGAAACAAGTCCTAGTATCAGTGCAGGTACAGCTCTTGAGATAATTCCTTCAGTTATGTTAACTAAGTTCATAATGAAGGCATTGTAATTAAGAAGTAAAAAAAAGTACAACGGGACCTATTTGGCTCTGTTGTACTTTCTATTGATTTTAATTAATTCCTTTTTAGCTTTTTCACAACCTTCTAGTGCTTTTTGATAAATTAGATTTATCCTCACATTCCTCTCACTAAGAGATACTTTACACCATTCTTTTTTCTCGAAGCTCATTCCTAAATCTAGTTATAGCATATTTATAAGATGTCTTACTTGTACCTAAAGGTATATTTAAAGCATCACTTATCTCTCTATACTTGTATCCTTCTAATCTCATCTTAATTACCATTTTCTCTTTATCACTAAGTGCATCTGATTCACTTAATAACTTGAAGTAATCAACCTCATAGAAAGAAGGTGTATATGAATAGTCTATATCAGGTTGAATCTCAACTGCATTACCAAGTGGTCTGATAGTAGCTGCTCTATAATCATTGATACTAATTGACTTAATTACAATATAACACCATGATTTAAAACCTTCTAAAGAATCTACTTCATAGTCTCCTTGACATATACGAAGATAAAACTTAGAAAGTACTTCTTCCGGATCAATTAACCTACTAGCAAACATAGCAGAGACACCTTTTAAGTATCTCTGCTCCTGTTCAATAAGGTCTAACACCTTAATCATTAAGTATTCTTTTAACTGTCCTTAGAGACACTCCATACTTCTCTACTAAGTCATGATCACATAACTTCCTCCCATCCTTCTTCAGAGCTTTCTTCTCTAAAGGAGTAAGGAACTTATGTCTCCTCGTCTTAACTTCTTCACATAATAAAGGAGCTTCTTCTTTTTCTTGAACACTAAGTAGGGATAATATCTCATCCATCTTATCATTCATTAACTTTAATCTTTTTTCAATCTTCATAATTCTATTATTTCATTTAATAACTTAGGTGTGTAATTTATTACTTCAGCTGAGACATTATAATATCTATCATCTAATATAGATTCCTCATGAGTATGGCCATGTATATTCAACTTAAATCTTTCTATCTCACATGGATGAATAGGTATATGTGTTAAAAGACATCCCTTTATTTTCTCAGAAGAAGATACAGTATTCACATGTCTTAATAACTCACGCACATGTTTCCCTTTATCATGATTACCTAATACTACTTTAATATGACCATTTAATCTATCTAGTATTTCATAGTTAGACTTCTCCATAGTTATATCTCCTAATAAATATACAGTATCTCTCTTAGTTACAACTGAGTTCCAGTTACTTACAATACATTCATCATGTTCTTCAATACTCTCAAAACCCCTCTTCAGAGACATATTAATATGTCCGAAGTGAGGATCTGAGAATACATATATTTTATTACTCATCTAATACATCTTTATATTTATCTTTTAATCTTAACTGTTCTTCTTCATACTCTTGCTTTCTTTGAAAGGAATGAGATGACATCTTACTTATGAAGTAATCTATATCCTCAGCATCTAATCTGTATATTGACGTGTCTATTGTGCTGAACCTCTTAACAGGATTTACAGATGATACTGTTAATTCAGCTGTTATTAAAGCAGGTTTATCTAACTCAGCTATTTCATAAGGATTAGCACAATTAGACCTATCCCTCATATAATCACGAAGCTCAGTTAATTGTTTTATCTTATCTTTCCACTTATTCAAATGGTTTAATGAATCTATCATTAGATTTTAAGTTTAGGTTGTCTTAGTGTTTCATAATACTCAAATAACTCCATAGTTTTCTTAAATGGATTACCTGGAATATTAATTACTATATCTCTCATTTCTTGAGCTACTTCTCTCACTTCTAGTTGAGCATGAGGAGAATCTCTTAACCTTAAGAAGTTATAGAAGCTTCTCATATTAAAAGATAAGTCACCTTCTATCTGAGAGTTATACATTTTAAAGAACCTAGCAGACTCTTTAGCTCTTTTACGTCCTAGTATAGGACTTAGCTCTTCTATAGCTTGATGATATAGTTCATTAGTACTTTTTGTAGATGCTAATAACTTATCCTTCCATTCCTGAGGCCAATCGTGAGGAATATAGTACTTATCTTCTTTTAACTCCTTATATCTTGCAGATTCTCCGTTCATTTGACTGATGCGGTGCTTTAAAACATGTATATGTGATGCTATTTCAGTGTCAATGAGGAAGTGAACCAATCCTTTTTCAAATGGAGTCTCGTGAAAGTTACTCCATAGATTATCTAACATCCCTGGTATTCTTTCTACCTTCTCAGGCGTTAAATCCCTACTTGTACTAGTCCAAGCTGAACAAGCTATTAACTTATCAGAACCGTAATGTCCTATGTATTCTACTTTATTATTCATATTACTTATCTTTAATATCCATGTAACCTATAATACAACCTAATCCTGTAAATGTACCTATTGTATAAACAATTTCTGCTTTACCTACTGGTTCCCAATTACAAGTAACCATTTTATAAATACATCTAGCTTCTCCGAAAAGAAGTATCGATAATACTACTATATACCCTATTGTTAAACCTCTCATATTACTTTATATTTGTTAAATTAACTTTACAACCACAATCTAAACACTCTCCTTCATTATCCAAGTTACTAATAACATCTGATGTATTAACACC
>Ga0233412_10000047_pt1 | contig 65205 bp, 86 predicted proteins | sample Na_anoxic_4_MG_FD_180667 | JGI IMG/M metagenome (GOLD analysis project Ga0233412, IMG submission 180667) | Seawater microbial communities from Saanich Inlet, British Columbia, Canada - Na_anoxic_4_MG | ecosystem: Environmental > Aquatic > Marine > Inlet | place: Canada: British Columbia... | reverse complement strand
TGCACGAAGTTTGATCCGTTAGATCAGGAATCGGACTTCCCGCCGGACCTGCACGAAGTTTGATCCGTTAGATCAGGAATCGGACTTCCCGCCCGACCTTCACGAAGTTTGATCCGTCACAGGGGAGCGACGAAAACACCACCGCCTCCCTTCGCTTTCCTCCGCTTTCCTCCGCCTCCCTTCGCTTTCCGCCGCTTCCCTTCGCTTTCCTCCGCCTCCCTTCGCTTTCCTCCGCCTCCCTTCGCTTTCCTCCGCTTCCCTTCGCTTTCCTCCGCCTCCCTCCGCTTTCCTTCGCTTTCCTCCGCCTCTCACCGCTTCCCTCCGCTTCCCTCCGCCTCTCACCGCTTCCCGACGCTTCCCTCCGCCTCCCTCCCGAAGTTTGATCCGTCACAGGGGAGCGACGAAAACACCACGAAAAAACTTTCAAACTAATCTCGAAAAGCGGTTGATCCGTCTCAGATTTGTCCTATACTTGTTTTTATGAGAGGGAGGAAAGGTTCTTCCCCGACGAGGAAACGGAACGAAAGAAGGAACGAAATGAAAGAGTTTATCATTTGGGGACTGTCCCCGAAGAATCCTAATGAGGAGCAGCCCCTCCACACGCTCTGCAAGAGTTCACAGGAAGCGAAAGCAACTATTGAGATCCTCCGTGGCCACGGCTGCACGGAAATGCGAGTCCAGATCCTGGACTTGTCCGCTGATCCGGGAGAGTTGTTCAAAGGTTTGATCTAATCCCGGCGGGCCTCCGGGGATCTGAAGAAACAGGTCGAAAAAAACTTTCGAGAAACTTCCGAAATAGGGTTGATTCGTTCCAGATTTGCTCTATACTTGTTTTTATGAGAGGGAGGAAAGGTTCTTCCCTCGGAGAGAAACGGAACGAAAGAAGGAACGAATGACCATCGAACAACTGCTCGACAGCAGAGAGGGCGAACGAGTGATCGCCGATCTCCGAGAAGTTCGGGACGACACAGAAGCGACCTTCGGAAGATACGACTCGACTGTCGTTGAAGGCTTCACCGTAGTCATCGGGGAAACGACTATCGAAATATCCACGGAATCGGTCGAATGGTTCGAAGAAGATGTCGCAAGAATCGCACTCCTTCTGATCGAAGGAGCCGAGATCGTCTCGATGGTCGCAAAGATCAAGGATGTCGGATAAACTCCAAAGCGTGCAAATCAACGCTGAACAACTTCAGAGAGCCGGAATCACTCTCACGAAGAAACAGAAAAGATTCCTCCGATCCTGGACGCCGAACCTCGCTTTGATCGGCGGCTTCGGTTCCGGGAAGACGCTACCGTTCTGCCTCAAAGCGATCTTGCTCTCACTCTACAACGGGGCCGGGTACGCCGGACTGATCGTTTCGCCGACTTACCAGATGTTTCAACGGGTGCTTCTCCCGACCCTTCGAGACGATCTGTTGATGAAACTCGGAAACGACGACGACGACGGCGATGGATCGCTCTGGGATCATTGCGTATATTCGCCATCGAAAATGTCTCTGACTTTCCCTTGGGGCGGGATTCTGTACTTCGGTTCCGCCGACAACCCGGCTCGACTCCGTGGTCTCAACCTCGCTTTCGTCGGCGTGGACGAGGCGACGACCGTTCGAGACTTCCCCGAACTCGCCATCTCTCTCACCTCCAGACTGCGACGAGCGAAGCCCGACCCGGTTTCGGGGAAACCGCTTTCTCAGTTTTTCGTATGTGGCACCCCTGAAGGACTCGATGCCGTCTACCAGAAATGGCAAAACCCGCCGATCGACGAATCGAAAGAGGCGGAATGGCGAACGACTCACGAGATGATCCGAATGGCGACCATCGAAAATCCCGGCGTACCCGAGGAGTTCATCGAAAGTCTCAAAACGACGCTCTCCGAGGATCAGGCGAAGGCGTACATCTACGGCGAACACATCGATGTCGGTCGAGGTCTGGCATATTACAACTTCAATCGAGAATCGAATCTTCGCCGAGAAGCGACCTACGACGAAAAATCAGATTTGCACTTTTCTTGGGATTTCAATATTTCTCCCATGTCGTGCAGTATACATCAGGTATACAAACACGGTACAACGGGACTCTTGTCAACTATCGACGAGATCAGTCTCAACAAATCGAACACGAAGGAAGTGTGCGTCGAGTTAATCAACCGCTACGGTCCGGCGGGTCTGCGTCATGGTCGGGACATCTACATCTACGGCGATGCTTCCGCCGTCGTTGGCGTTTCGAACTTCGACGAGATCGAGGACTGGATCGCCCCGGCGTTCAACGGCGAGATTCATCGACGAGTTCCGAGGAAGAATCCACGACACACGAGTCGGCTGAAAGCGGCGAACGCTCTCCTCCGGAACGCAAACGGCGATGTCCGGTGGGTCATTCATCCTTCTTGCGGAATGTTGATTCGGGATCTCGTGTCGCAAGGACTTGACGAAAACCTCTCAAAGTTGAAGAATCAAAGAGCGACCGACGGATTGACGCTCGGTCACATGAGCGACACCGCCGATTACATCATCGACCGTGTTTTTCCGTACAAAAGGGTTTCCCTCCGTGGAGAGAAACAGTCTTCGATGACAGATTGGATGACAGTATGAGCCTCGGCTGGACTCTCAACGGAGCGGGATTGAACGCATCGGAGTTGAAGTTACTCCAGGAACTGAAAACGGTTTCCTCGCTCAACAGAGACAAATGGTTGACCCTCGCTCGCCACTACAAACGAGAAGGTCGACTGGACAAGTGCGAGATCGCATATCTCGGAGCGAGATATTCTGATTACCAGGACAGAGATTTGATGCGAGAGTGGTTGGCGGTGTACACGCTGAACCGGGCTTCGACAGAGAAAAAGAGTCGAGACGAATTGTTGAAATCGGCTAATATGATAAACGAGGGACTCGCCGATGTGGTCGCAAACCCGGCACGAATTCTGGAGGAGGTTCAGCATTTGATCTTCGCTCTCGAAAAACCAGAAACGAGGGCTTGATGTCTTTGAGCAAACTTTCGAACGGAGATTTCTTCCCGTTACAGATCGACGGCGAATCGGAAACCTGGGAAGTGATCGACACGACAAACGAATCGAACATCCTGTCCTTGACGCTGAGACTCAGACCGGAACAGAATAGAACGACGATCCCGGCGATCGACGAAGCCGAATACAGGAGAACGCAGATGAACAAACCGCACCGATTGATTCTGACAAACATCCCGGACGGCTGGTTGCATGACTGAACAAGAACTGGTCAAAAGACTCGAAAATCGACATCCGATCTGGGAATCGAATCGTCAGGTGTGGGAAGAAATCCAGGATGTTCTATTCGATCATGTCAAAGACAACCTCGGAAAATACATCGAGCGAGGCGGCGACGAAAACATCCAGGACTATCAACGACGCCTTCGCTTCGCCAGATTCAAGGGCGAACTGTCTCCGATCCTTCACCGGATCGTCGGAGCGGTGACCTCCCGACCCCCATCGAGACCGAAGTCGATTACCTCGAAGTGGGGCGAGTTCATCGAGAATGTCGACGGGTGTCAAACTCACCTAGACCAGTTTCTCGAAGACAGACTGTTCGAGACGCTCGGATTCGGTGCGTCGGCGATCCTGATCGACCGACCGACGGTCAACGAAGACGGGTTCGTCGTCGAAACCACGAGCAAGAACTTCGAGCCGTCAGTCGAGGTTCGTCCAGTGGAAACGAACGATCTGGTAGCGGTCCCGTATCGGATCAGCCAGGTCGTCGACTGGAGCCTTGACCGTTGCGGCGAGTTCCATTGGGTCCGACTTTGCGAGGCACATCGACAATCCGTCGATGTCGAATCCGAAGTCGAGGAGATCGAAATATACCGAGAATTCGATCGTGCTGGTTGGCGGGTCTTCGAAGTGACTCAACAAAAGGGCGAAAGGAAGAAACGAGGGACGCTCGTCGGCGAGGGAACTCACGATCTCGGCATGGTTCCGTTGGTTATCATTTCGCTCCAAAAAGAAAAACCGATGTCGTTTTATTCTCCGATGAGATACGCCTACCACCACGATATCTCGAATTTCGTCGCCGACTGCGATCTTCAGTACGCTTCATGGCTCCACGCTCACCCGACCTTGATCGACTACGCAACGAGCGAAGAGAGTCAACGAATCTCGGTTGGGCCGGGAGCGACGATCCGAAGGAATCCGGAGTACAACGAGGATGCGAAGTATCTCGATTTCCCGAAAACGAACACCGACCAACTCAGATTGAACAAGATGGAAGCGGTCGATGGATTGAAGAGAATCAGCGGAATCGACCCTTTGAGCGGGTCGAACGATCCGCAAGCGGCTTCGGCGAGTGGTCGATCCAGGGCGATCAGTTTCTCGATCAGCGAAGAAAGACATCTTCGAAGAGCGGCGAAATCGTTGGCTCAGGCGGAACAGCGTCTCTTCGAGATCGCCGAACGGTGGGACATATCAGAGCGATCGGTTCCGCCGACCGAGCAGTTGATCTCCGATCGAGTCTCGTATCCTCAGATCTTCACATCTGCCGGGACCGAGGGACTGATCGAGCAGTGGTTGGCGACCCGTGACACGATCAACTCGGACACCTACGACAGAGAGATGCAGATCAAAATCATCGACTCCGCACTCGGGGACATATCCGCCGAGAAACGGGAAGAGATCCTCAAAGAGATCATCGAGAACGAGACCGTCGACGCCATGAAAGGGGTCTTCGGATCTCCGGAAGCGGTCGACGAAGCGGTGGGGACCGACGACTTCCTCGAAGCGACCAGAGAACAGGAATCCGTCGAAGAGGTCGTCGAGAAAGAAGATGCGGAATAACACTTGCGACGGGATCTCGTTTTTCTGTACTATATCGACATTGCTTCCGGCTTACCCGGTTCCTCGCCTCCTACGAGCGAGGGGAATTCTCGTAGGTTTCCGAGTTTGCGGCGGTTCCGCACTTTTCAAGGAGTGAGATGAAGAAAACGCTTTTAATGAATTTCGACTCGACTGTGATTTGTCGTGAAGACGACGAAGCAGACGATGCGGCGAACAAAGAAACCCCGAGAACGGTTTCCGAAACCGAGATGAATAAAATCATGGCGGCAAGGGAGAAAAAACTTCTCGGACAGTTTGAGAAACGCATCCAGGGAATGGGCTTTGCGAGTTCTGAGCAAGTCGACAAGTTGTTGCACGGTCTCGACGACAATCCGTCTGGAGCCGGGGAATCCTCGGGGAACCAGCAACAAATCGACGAAGCGAAGGACGATCACGCCTTGCCACCGGGAGTTCGTGCTGAACTTTCCAAACTCCACAAGCAGATGGGCAAAATGTCCGAGGACAACAAACGGCTCCAAGAAGCCGCAGAATCCAAAGACCATGCCATGCAAATGGAACGACGAAAGCACAACACGGAAGCACTCTTGTCAGCGGCAGGGGCAGTTCGACCCGAACAATGCTTCAAGATCATCAACGATCAAATCAAGAACGACGAAGAAATAGGCGACGCCATAACCGTGAAAACATTACACGGCGACGACCTCGTTCCGGTAAAAGACTTCATCGGCATTTTCAAAGAAGACAATCCGCACCTTTTCTCGACTCCGGCGAAATCCGGCAGCGGGGCAGGTAGCGGAAGTTCACCGAATTCCAAGTCGAGATTCACCTCCGAATCAATTCGAGATCAGAAACAGGGCGGAATGTCCTGGGAAGATTACGAAGAGAACCGGGAGAAGATCATCAGAGATTTGGAACAGAACAAAGGAAGTTGACATAGATGGCTTTTTCAACCGTTGACCTAGTATACCCGCCGGAGATCTGGGCGAGAGAATCTCTCCTCCTCCTCCAGGCATCGAATGTCGTGGCGAACCTCGTTCACCGTGACTTCGAAGATGAAGTCGCTCAACAGGGCGATGTCGTACACACTCGAACACCGCAGATGTTCACAGCGAACCCGCTGACGAACAACACTCAGATGACGATTCAGGCTCCGAAGGCGGAAGATCTCACCGTCGCCCTGAACAAGCATCAACACATCGCATTCGGGATCACCAGCAGGGACCAAGACACCTCGATCAAGAATCTGGTCGAAGAGTTCATGGAGCCAGCGGTCATTCCGATGGCCGAGAAGATCGACGCCGATCTCCTCAACAACACCGACGGACTCGGTTCCGGGACGACCGTCGTCGACACCGCCGTCGCAAAGGTCTCTCTTGCGGACTTCGCCGGAGTGCAGAAGCAGTTCATGGTGAACAAGGTTCCGACCGCTGCGACCGGAGGGGTTTCACGGCTCAACTGCGTCATGTCGCCGGACCACTACCACGAGGCTCTTCAGATCGGCGAGGTCATTCAGGCGAACACCGCCGGGATCAATCCACCTGCGATTCGGACGGGATACATCAACACGATCTTCGGGTTGAATCTGTATGTCGACCAGAATGTTCCTCAAGCGACCGACGGAGCGACTCCCGAGGTTCTCACCGATCAGTCGATCGCCTTCCACCGTAACGCTCTGACATTCGTCAGTCGTCCGCTGGAAGCGGTTGGCGGCGAGTTCGGCGTTCGTTCGGCTTCCGTGACGAAGGACGGAATCGGTCTCCGTGTGATGATGTCATATCAGCACACATACAGCCGTTGGCTCGTCTCGGTCGATCTGCTCTACGGGTACAAAGTGTTGAACAACAACATGATCGTCCGTCTCAGCGACGCCGGGAACTAATGGCTCGACGGTCTAAGAAGATCGGAAGCGGAGAGGTTACGCCAAGGCGTGACCTCTCCGTTTTTTTCAAATCGGTCACGGCGATGAAAAACGACAAAGAGGGACAGCGAGGAATCGTTCTCGGTTCCGGACCATCGATGAAGGACTTCGATCATCGACAACTCGACGATCCCGAACTCGTCACCGTCGCCATCAACGAAGAAGGACATCGGAACCTGGATCGTTTCGTGCCTGATTATTGGATCTTTTCGGATCTTTCTTTCCTCGACAGAATCGTCAAAAACAAATACAAACCAAACTCGAAAACTCAGATCGTGATGCACGACGAATGCGAGAAATGGATCTCGGAGAGGAATCTCGTCTTGCCGAAAACCGACTCCGTTCCGGCGATATTCAAAGGCTCGAAGAGACTTCGAAAGACTCGACCGTCGGAGTTCCCGATGAACAAGACCACGGCGACAGCGGCGATCTCGCTGTTGTTGTTGTTGGGCGTTCGAGATATGTGGCTCGGCGGCGTGGATCTCTGTTATCGGGAAGATGATTCGTATTATCTCGACAACGATCCTCAACGAAGACCGATCGTGCCGACCGAACGGAACTCGATGAAGATGGGCGGGGATATCCGTTGCACTCAACGGAACATCGAAATGATCGCCGACCTGACCGCTCTCAAAGAAGACCTCGAAGATCACAAATTCGAGGCGAGCGTGTTTCAGGGTTGTCTTTATTCTCCGATGTCTTGTTTCGGGAAATCCTCGTTCAAGCGATGGTTCAATGGCTGATCGGAAAGACGGAAAACCGAAACGAGGAACGGGAAAGGCTCTTCCGAGAACTCACACGGTCGACGATCTGATCGGAACGGTGAACAGGAGTCCGAAGTTGATCGAGGATCCGCTCTGGCCGATTCTGTTCAAACGAGGGGTTTGCGAGAATCGAGCATGGCACGACAAAGGGTTCCAGGAGTTGTTTCTTGCGACTGGTTGGAAAACAATGTCGTCGTCGACGATCGCCGTCAGCGGTCGAATCCCGGAACTTCATCGGCATTATTTCTTCATCGACTTCCCGTTGTCATACGCTCGATCGAGGGATCGCTACAGTCTTCAGTCGTGTCGACTTTATCTCGGAAGAATCGAGATGAAGAAATGTCGAAAAGCCCATCGATGTGGAATCGTCGACATCCGCTCCGAAAACCCGTTCCGACAAACCGCCGAGGGGGAAATGGGGAAGGGAGGAAAGTATTTTCAGAGAAAAAGAGAAGAGGACAAGCGATCAGGAAGTATCGTCGACCTGGAACTTGTCGTCGAAGAGATCTGCGAGTGTTTCAACGAAGAGGGGCGAGATCATGAGGGAACTATCTTTCTGTATCACCGAGGCTGAAGAGATCCGGGACGCCGCTGTCGGAGAAACGGTTTCGATCGTATTTCCGGGGACAAGCGTCGAAGGTCTCGATCTCGGTCGACTGGACCAAACGACGACGATCACGATGAACGAGATGATCGGTCGAATTTGTGCCGATTACACGATCATCGTCAACGAACGAGCGTTGGAATCGACTATGTTGTATTTCAGATACAGAGCGGAAACGAATCTGGTCATATCGTCGGTAGTTGCGGAACGGTTGGATCGAAATCCTCCGATCGACTATCGGAGCGGACTGAACGCCGCAGAGTTGACCGAGAATCTCGACGGCGTGACTTTCTGGAACGACTGGTCTTCGGAGCGATCGGTTTCGACGGTCGCTCTCGATTTGGCGAAATGGCTCGGAGCGAATCGTGTCGATCTGTACGGTTTGGACCTGTGTTCCCCGGTCGCACGGACTCACGCCTACGGTGTGAGAACTGCGAGGGACAGGGACGGCATCGAAGTTTCTCCCGGTCTGTATCAGTTCGACGGCTGGAAACGAGTTCAACGAGAAATCGAAGAAGCGGCGACCACGATGAGATGGGGAAAAATGAAAATCTGCAACCGTTCGGAGATATCCGTTCTGGATTGCTTCTCGAAAGGATGCGACGAATGACGAAAAGACCGATTGCGATGGCTTTGACGAAAGAATCGAAGAGGGTTGCGGTTCTCTGGATTTCCTCCGACGGGACGAGATCTCTCACGGTGACAGAAGACGGCCAGACCGCCCTCACGGCGACGCTGGACCTCCGGATCGTCGATCCGGTCCCGAGAGTCAACGAGACGGAACGAGAGGACCAGGAGCGACGAGAGGCCGTTTCCCGTTTGAGCAAGAAATGAAGTCGAAGAGCCGAATCGTTCGACAAGTGTGGCCGACGAAAGTCGTCGAGTTCGACGGTTTCCGAGCGGAATGGAGCGAGGACTTCCAAGCCTGGACGATCCAGTTCCAGGACGAGGCGATCGTTTTGCATCACGACGAAAAATCGAATCATGCTCCGTCGGAACCGACTCGACTGTACGAGACGGATGAAAAACTTTCGAGAAAACTTCGAAAACAGGGTTGACCCGTCTCAGATTTGCTCTATACTTGTTTTTATGAGAGGGAGGAAAGGTTCTTCCCTCGAAGAGAAAACGAAACGAAAGAGAGAACGAAAATGGAAATCACTCCGAAACATATCAGAGCAATCATCGAGAAGAGCAACGACAAAAAAACAACCGCCAAGAAACTCGCTCAAGGGGTGAGAGATTCCGGTCTCAGCGGCGATGCGTTGAACAATGTTCTTTTCATGATCGAATATTTCGCAAACCCGGAGTTCAAAGTTTCTTTCCGGAAAACAGTTTTTAATCTTCTGAAAAACTGAAAAACGGGTTGACTCTTTCCAGATTTGCTCTATACTTGTTTTTATGAGAGGGAGGAACGGTTCTTCCCTCAACGAGGAAACGAAAGGAAAGGAACAGATTCTCGGAGGCAACGACGCTAGCGAGTCACAACCGAGGATCTGTTCCTAGAAACGAAACGAAAGAAGAAGCCATGAATCACATCGAAGCGGCGAAAGAGATCATCTCTCGACTCGAACCTGTGGATAGTTGGGATCTCCGATTCGCCTCGGAGAAGATCAGGGATTCCCTGATCCACATCATGCACCAGATCACGAATCGCACTCAGAAGGCGGCGATTTTCGGAATCAAACGAGTCCCGAAGAACTGGAACGGAAAAGGAGTACAAACGATCGTCGTCGAGTGCGGCGATCAGACCTGGAGGATCCGTTCGAAGAAGAACGGCGACTACAAAGTCTTCTAGGAACAGATTCTCGGAGGCAACGCCGCTAGCGAGGCACAACCGAGGATCTGTTCCATTGACCGGGCCGGGAGGGATCGACCCTCCCGGCGGATCGTACAAAGGAAACGGAAACAATACTGCTGTAGTTTAACAGGACTGGCCTCCTCTTGCAGGTGGAGACCGGGGTCTAGTAAGTCTTCTTCTGCAAGAGGAGGCCAACGGCTAGAACATTCGTCTGTCGACGAGACGAAGATCCTGGTTCGAATCCAGGCGGCGGTTTCTAAATATCCGGGAGGGATCGACCCTCCCGGCGGAAAGGGGAACGATGGAACCGAGACCCGTGATGGTCTTCTCGACCTATAACCCGTGCGGATGGGTTCCCGGCGAGATGCTTCGGACGGTCGAGCGTGGTAAGAAGAAGGGGTTCATGATGATCCGTTTCGGAGGATCGTACAAAGGGAGACGGCGGAAGCGACCCGTGGCGGTCGACCCGGATTTCGTGAAGTTCAAAGGGGAGTCGACTCCTCCGTTCGGCGGCGAGACCATTCTCCGAAAGTTGAATCTCTGGCGGTGACCGAATCCCCGAAAAAAACTTTCGAGAAACTTCCGAAATAGGGTTGACCTGTCTCAGATTTGCCCTATACTTGTTTTTATGAGAGGGAGGAAAGGTTCTTCCCTCGAAGAGAAACAGAAACGAAAGAGAGAACACAATGTTGAACGAAAACAACTTCCAAGGAACTTTCCTTTTGATCCCGAGCGGGATCGCCTCGGTCGAAGTGTCCGACATGGACATGCAAGGACTCACCCTGACATTCGATATCGGAGCGAACAACCCGCTCCAGAACCAGAAGTTGGTTGTCCAGGCCGACGGTCGAGTGACTTCGCTGATCACCGTCGACGAGACGGTCGCATGGTTCACCGCCGTCGAGCGTGCGGTCCGTGAAACGGTCAGGGTCGGACGGGAAGCGATCTCGACCACCGAGTACGAGACCGTCGGACAATGCGTCACCCTGACGCAGACCGCTCTCTACACGATCAACGGTTGAAGACAACCCGTCGTCGGGGAAGATTCTCCCCGGCGACGGACCGTCCTCCCCGACAACAGTCGCTCCGAAGTTTCATCCGTTAGACCAGGGATCGGACTTCCCGAGCGATCGCTCCGAAGTTTCATCCGTTAGATCAGGAATCGGACTTCCCGACAGATCGCTCCGAAGTTTCATCCGTTAGACCAGGAATCGGACTTCCCGAGAGATCGCTCCGAAGTTCAGTTCCGGAAGCGGCTCTAAGTTGTCTCTATTCGCCTATTCGAGGCGATCCAGGACATCGTTTTTCGCTAGATCAGCGATCTGACTTCCCGCCCGACCTTCACGAAGTTTGATCCGTTAGATCAGGAATCGGACTTCCCGCCCGACCTTGACCGAATCCGACCGAAAATACTTTCCGAGAAAGTTCGAAATAGGGTTGACCCGTCTCAGATTTGCTCTATACTTGTTTTTATGAGAGGGAGGAAAGGTTCTTCCCTCGAAAACGAAAGAAGGAAACAAAATGACGAACCAAGAAAACGAAGTTCAAACGGGCGAGATCAAAGCGACTCGGCTGGGAAAACCGATCACGCTGACCGTCGAAGTGAGGACTTGTGGAGATGCTCCTCTCCATGTTCGAAAAGTGAATGGCAAACCGTTGTACGGAACAACGGGGTACATTCGCAAGTTCAACGGAGAGATCACGATCGGGAACTACTCAGGCAGAGATATCATTCTTGACAAGGTTCAAGGACTTGAAGAGTTCTGTGATATCGCCGCCGTCACCGAGGCGAACAGGGAACTCTGGATCAACGGTTACCCGCCGAACAAGCAGCCGAAGTAACGAACCAAACCAAGCCGGGGAGGGGAGCCGATCCTCTCCCCGGTTCGGTTTCGTCGAATCCCTGGATGTGCGATGCAATTTTCTGAAATGACAATTCACGCCTAAGTTCAACAGGAACAAGGCTTTCCGGTCGATTTCTCATTTCAGAAAATTGCATCGTACCTCCGGGGATCTGAAGAAACAGGTCGAAAATAACTTTCGAGAAACTTCCGAAATAGGGTTGACCCGTCTCAGATTTGCTCTATACTTGTTTTTATAAGAGGGAGGAAAGGTTCTTCCCTCGAAGAGAAAACGAAAGAAGGAACAACATGACAACCACCGAAACGCCCCGAGGAACTAAAGTCGAGACCGTCGGAGAAGTGATCGCCGGAGAAGAGTTCGGCAACATTTACAACTACGACTTCACCGGAACGGTCGTCGTCGACGGTTGGGACTCGATCGGATCTCAAGCGAAGCCCTCCGGGTACTCGGAGGAGTTCGGATTCGATTTCTACCTCGACTCCCCAAGCATCAAAGTCGAGTACGCCGTGAACTTGCGGATCACTGGTCGGAAGATTCAGAACGGGTCGAGTCGCCCCCGGATTCGCTGTCAGATCGAGATTCTCCCCGGCGACGGCCCGAGCGTTTTCCTCGGAGGGTGGTTGATGCTCAAGACCCGGTAAGCGGTTGAATCGAAACGGACCTCGGGTAGACTCCGGACGGAACGGAGTCTGCTCGATGTCCCAATTCAACATCCTGTCCTGGGTCGACGAATCTCGGAAATGTGGATCGCTGTTGAAAGTGAAAAAAACGGATCTGTATGATCGAGTCGACAAGATCCGATCCGGTCGAAAACGGTTCTTGCGGTGTTTCGGAGCGTGTCGAGAGGCGGGTTCGTGGATTTGGGTTCCGTACACGGTGACCCTGACGAAAGCGACGGTCAGCAGGAACAGTTCGAGCGGGTTCAAACTCAACGGGGAACCCGACGAGATTTTCTCGCTCGCCGACAAGGTTCCGAGATTCAAACGATTCCGAATATATGGCTGGCACGACGGCTCCGATGTCGAGTTCAAAACGGATTGCCCGAACCTGGATCAAGTCATCGCCACCGTTCGGATTCTCGGGAAACGAGTTCGAGCAGGTCTCGACGAAGGCGAACTGAAGATCTCGTAGCGTCATCGGTGATCGAGTTCGTCAGCCGTCGCTTCCCGACGCATCCCTCCGCTTCCCGACGCATCCCTCCGCATCCCGACGCATCCCTCCGCTTCCCGACGCTTCCCGACGCATCCCTCCGCTTCCCGACGCATCCCTCCGCATCCCGACGCATCCCTCCGCTTCCCGACGCATCAAGTTCCCGTTTCGGGATTTCCGAGTTCTAGTCATTTCGTCGAATCTAGTCAAAAAAAGAGCCTGTCATTCAGATCCCCGGCTGGTGGAAACGATTTTCTGAAATGAGAATTCACGCCTAAGTTCAACAGAGACAACGCTTTAAGGTCGATTTCTCATTTCAGAAAATTGCATCGCACCTCCGGCGATCTGAAGAAACCGACCGAAACCGACCGAAACCGACCGGAAAAAACTTTCGAGAAACTTCCGAAATAGGGTTGACCCGTCTCAGATTTGCTCTATACTTGTTTTTATGAGAGGGAGGAAAGGTTCTTCCCTCAACGAGAAACAGAAACGAAAGAAGGAACACAATGTTGGAACAAAGAGATTACAAGCCGAATCACAAAATGATCGTCGCAACCGCTCTCGTCGAGGGCACCGAGGTGTCTTTCCCCGATCACTGGGTCACCGTCATCAACGGCGTATCGGTCGCAACCACTACCGTCGCCGAAGCGATCGCTGACGGTGTGAGTCTCACGGAGTTGCTTGCCACTCCGTGGAGGATCAACTACCGATCGACTAATCGAGGCTAGACCACGAGAAACGGAAACGAAAGAAGGAACACCAAGCCGGGGAGGGGAGTCGATCCTCTCCCCGGCTTGGTTGCTTTCAGTGGCAGGAGGACAACTAGGCGATGAAGCAAAGAAACACGACTCTATCTTCGCTGGCAGGGACTCGATGTTCGACATCGCTGCTGTGGATCACGAGGTCGAGGTAATTGTGGATCTTCGAGCCGTCCCGGTATTCGATGTAGCCGACATCGCCCCGGTCTCGGAGCAGAATCGAGCAACCCCATCGACACCATCTGATGTCCTGGAAGCCGGGTTTGTCTTCGGCACCGATATCGCAGTGCCAGTCGTGACCCGTCTTCCGTCCTCCGATCAGAGCGTAGGACGGCGACCGCCACGAGACCGCCCCGACGACCTCTTCGACCGCTGCCTTGATCTTGTCGAGGACCGAGTGTCCAACGACGGAGATCGCAGGAAGTCGACCAGAGATCAGGCTCTCGGCTTCGTCGGCGGTGATGATGTTTTTCGTGACGGATCGCATGATTCCTCGATCTTCGCAGAGAATCGACCCGTCCTCAAGTCGAAAAAAACTTTCGAGAAACTTCCGAAATGGGGTTGACCCGTTCCAGATTTGCCCTATACTTGTTTATATAAGAGAGAGGAAAGGAACAACATGAAAATCACAACGAAACGAATCAGCCTCGAAGAGACAAAGAACCAAGCGAGGAAAGCGGGAGTCACCGAGGAGAACATCGCCGAGTGGTTCCCCGGGCAGTGGCTCGAAGGAGAATACCAAGTCGTCAGGAATGGCGAGGTCATCGGGATCGTCAAGCGAGTCGACGGGGAAGGCATGATGCCCACGAAATGGTACACCTTCGAAGCCGACGACGAAGATCAACAGTCGCCGAGGGCGGACGGATACGACACGAAGAAGGAAGCGGTCGAGTCCTTCGTGGAGGGAGAGTAACGGGCGGCGGACCGACCGCTTCCCTCCGCATCCACCCGCTTCCCGTCGCATCCACCCGCTTCCCTCCGCATCCACCCGCATCCACCCGCTTCCCGTCGCATCCACCCGCTTCCTCCCGCTTCCCGTCGCATCCACCCGCTTCCTCCCGCTTCCCGTCGCATCCACCCGCTTCCCGTCGCATCCACCCGCTTCCCGTCGCATCCACCCGCTTCCCGTCGCTTCCCACCGCTTCCCGACGCTTCCCTCCGCATCCCACCGCTTCCCTCCGCTTCCCTCCGCTTCCCGTCGCTTCCTCCCGCTTCCTCCCGCTTCCCTCCGCTTCCCTCCCGAGACAGTCGAGGAGAGCATTCCTCCCCGACAACAGACCGAAAAAAACTTTCGAGAAACTTCCGAAATAGGGTTGACCCGTCTCAGATTTGCTCTATACTTGTTTTTATGAGAGGGAGGAAAGGTTCTTCCCTCAACGAGAAAACGAAACGAAAGAAGAGAACAAAATGTCGAACTTAGATCTCCAAGCCACGGTCGGACAGATTCGGACAACACTTCGGAGCGTCCTGGACACGCTCGCTGACGGTTACGATCTCCCCGCCTCGTATGCTCTCCTCGGAGCGGTGTGCGACTACACCGTCCTGTTCGACGCTCAGGACGACGACGACTACGGTCCTCGTGTCAACTCACTCGACAACCTGGCACACACGCTCGCTGCCATCACGACGCTCGACAGCGATCTCCGAGGTCAGTTGGGGTTCTCCGCTCGCCGAGGGACATGGTGGGTCGATTCGACTTTGCCGACTGCGATCAACCGGAATCGTCATTCGTTACGAGTCTGCGTCCAGGGAGCGATCAACTCGCTCGACATCATTCGCTGAAAATCTCAGAGTGCTTCCGGGGAGGGTCGATCCTCCCCGGAGATACTCCGGAAATACTTTCGAGAAAAACCGAAATAGGGTTGACCTGTCTCAGATTTGTCCTATACTTGTTTTTATGAGAGGGAGGAAAGGTTCTTCCCTCGGAGAGAAACGGAAACGAAAGAAGGAACCATGTCGAACTTTTACTACCAGCAAGGGATCGAGAGAAACAAACGGCACAACTCTTCGAAGAAGGCGAACCGCTTCTGGAGAAGCGTCGAGGGAATCAACCTCGCCAGAGAGATCCACGGAGTCCGCTGGATGGACTTCGTGAAGAAGATCGTCACGATCAGAGACGAAGAGCCGATCGACCCGAACTACGAGCCGGGTGACGAGGGATTCGGCGGCGAACCGCTCTCGATCGACTTCGCCAGATCCGCCAACGGGTACACCCCGACGGAGAAGCAGATCGCCGCTCTCCGCAAGATCGCCGCAGACTGGAAGGTCAAGAAGGCGACGAAGGACGCTCAACGAGAAAAGGTCGAAACCGAGAACCGGGCGACCTCGAAGAGCCGTCACATCTCCGAGATCGGTCAGCGGATCAACCTCGAAGCGACATATGTTGCTTCGGAGGAGAAGAAGAACCGTTACGGCGACTTCTTCTCGATCGAGAAGTTCCTCGTCGGCGACGACGAGATGACTTGTTTCGGACAAGTCCCGGAGTCGTTCGAGGTCGGCTCGACGGCGACGATTCGAGTCACCGTCAAGGCTCACAAAGAGTTCGACGGAGTGCAACAGACCGTCGTCAACCGGATCGCCATGGTCTGATCCGCTTGACTTCCGGTCGACCCGGTTCATACTGACAGTTCTTTCGTTCCTGGGCGGGCTTGCTTCATTGCAAGTCAGCCCTTTTTTTTATAAACTGACGAAATGAAAATGCTCTTTGTCAGTCAAACGCCGATGTCCGGTATGCCCTGGCGTGTCTCGCAAGTCTGCGATCCGATCCTTCGAGCCGATGGAGGATGGGCGAGATCCGTCGTGTACGATCCGGGAGCCTACGGCGGAAGAACTTATCCGACGGACCTCCGACAAGGATCGACGGAAGCCGAGAACGCTTCGACGGAGTGCGATGTCGTGATTCTGACGGCGGAGATGGGCGGAGAACACGCTCACGGGAAACCTTGGACTCGACATCATTCAACGGATCCGCTTCGGTGGATCGAACAGGAACCGTTGGCGACCCGTTCGACGGTCGTCGCTCAGTCTCCGGCTCGATTCGCCGAGAACCTCGATGTCTTACCGAACGCCGTTCCGATCGACGATCCTCGGTTCGTTCCGGGCGAGAAGAGCGACGACAAGATAAACATCGTTTACACGCCGACATCGAAATCGAAAGAAGGCTGGACGAGGAAATCGTACCCCGACACGATGTTGGCGTTTCGAAGGATTCTGAACGATACGGCTTTGAGGCCGAAGGTGAATATCTACCTTCTCGAAGATACGCCGTTCGAGCAGATCATGGCGGCTCGTCGTCGTGCCCACATCGTCATCGACGAATGTTCGACTGGTTCGTATCACTCGACGACATTGGAAAGTTTATCCTGCGGTGCGGCGGTCCTGACCTGGATCGACTCCGATACGCAGTACGCAGTTTCGAGGTTAATGGGAAAAGATATTTGTCTCCCCGTGATTCAAACCGGGGAAAAAGAGATTTACCGAAACCTGAGAATGTTGATCGAGAATCCGGTCCTTCTCGAATCCACAATGAAAGAGAGTCGACGATGGATGGCGAAGCATTATTCCGAGCAATGGCAAGCGGAGAAATGGATCAAGTGGCACAAGCACTTCCTCCAGAACATCGAAAAACCGTTGACGACCTGAAGCGACATTCTGATAATGGGGACATCGAAGCGATCCTGGGAGTGGCACGAGCCGCACTTGATCGGACCGCCGAATTGTTGGTCGATCTGAAAAAAGAAGAGGAAACAAAAGATGAGTGACGCATTGGGAACTTCAGAAAACAGCAGCGTGATTTTCGGCAAGGGTCCATCACGGGACAGTCTCGGGATCAGAGGTCGAGCGACCGTCGAAATGTACGAAGGCGAAGATCGGCTGTTCACCGCTGACAACGGATCGACGCACACGCTCTCCGAACTGTTGGACATGGGAACAGTCGCAGTCGGCTCGATCTTCAAGGAGATCGGACAGGGCTTCCGTTACCAAGCCGAAAATATCGAAGCAGGGTTCGTTCAATATCTCGGATTGTGGGTTCGTCCGGCGAACCTTGTCGAGATCCGTAACCAACCGAACCTCGTTCTGACGAATGGCACGGCGACAGTGGCCGCACGAATGGCCGATGTGCTTGCGACCACCGCACCGAAGAACCCGACCGGGATCACAGTCGGAACGGGAACGACGGCTCCGGCAGTCGGCAACACCGATATCCAAACGGTTTGCACCGGGACGACTCCGAACATTGATTTCGACTTAAATTATCCATCGAGGTCTGGATCCGTCGTGACATGGAAAACGACATTCGGAACCGCTGCGGTGCAAAGTCAAGCGATCACCGAAGCAGTCATGGTTTCGGCTCTGGCGGCGGGAGATGCGATCAGCCGCATCACTTTCACGGCGATCAACAAGGGAACGAACGACACTCTTGCGGTCCAGTTCGAATGGACATTTGCGTAGAAATGCTACCTTAGCATCGACCTTCTTCAACGGTCCTCGGACTTTGGTGGGCTTCTGTCCGGGGACCGTTACTTTGTCGAAAAGGTAGTACAACATGGCGTTCAGAACACTGTCCTTTGATACGGAAGTCGCCAAGCCTGTCAACGGCTACCCGGCGACAACCGCCTATGTCTCATCAACTGCTCACAAGATCAACAATGTGTATGTGCTGAAAGAGAACAACTCTCCTTTAAAGTTAAACATGACTGTCGATCAGTTGAAGACGGATGTCTTCGGCGAATCCCTCACCTTTGCACTTCTCGCAGACAAGAATGAGACATTCGGCAATGTCACTACGGGCAGCGATGTCACGACTTGGAAGTCCTGGTATGACCCAAGGAGAACGGTTGGTCAGGCAACCAGTGCGGATCGTCCATCGTACTATCGGATCCCTATGGGCGGTGCGGCTGGCGGTCCAGCCATCGTCGTCGCTCCTGGAGAGTTCGTCGATTTGCCATCGGCATACTTTCATTTCGGTGCAACGGATCAATGGACTATTTTTGTAGCACTGGAAACTGTCACGAAAAACTCTAGCCGTGAAGGTCACCTATTCGGCGGAACCAATGCGTCAAGGTCTGATCTCGTATCCATCTGGGGAATCGAGAACAATAAGTGTGCAGTTATCGACGCTGGTGGAAATGAGGAACTCTGGTCAGGCAGCCTGATGAGCAACGATTGCGTCAGAATGTTGTCGCACAGTGCGAGCAAAGAAGTGTGGGATTTCATGAATGGAGAAGAAGTCCTCAACGATACCTCGACATTCACCCATGCTTTCAACTTCGACTTCCTGAACAAGTCAGAGACCACAGGCGGCACTGCTGGATCGGCTACCTTCTGGATCAGAGAACTTCTGGTCTACAACGAGTCCATCGATGTAATGGGAGCGACTCAGCGTCAGGAAATCGAAGGATATCTAGCCCACAAATGGGGAACGAATTCTTCACTTCTGAATGCTGACGGAACCACTGGCCATCCATATGTGACAACCGATCCAAGAGACGCCAAGGGCACACACACCGTGAGGAAGTTCGAGAGCGGAACCAAGACGACGGCATTGTATGGATATAATCCTGCAAGCCCGCCATCCATGACAGATACCAGATCTTCGGTGTTCGATATCGAGACTTTCGCAGGGCAAGGATTGCTGGTCCCTGCTGGCGATGTCGTCCAGTTTGTAGTTGAAGACATGGATGCACCCGGCAAGGTCTATATCAAAATAGAATACACCGAAGCCTGATGGCGATTACCAATCCGTATATCACCACAATCGGCAACCCGGATGGTGCGGTCATTGTTCCGGGTACGGCGTTCGCAGATGGCGACATCGTTTTGGTTGGTGTCATGGGCGGCAAGGATGCTGACAATATCCCTGATGTCGCTGGCGAGGCTCCGAGGTTCAGGAATTCAGCCAACACTTCATCTCACGCACTGTCACTTCTGGACTACAGCACAAATGGCAATGCGATGCTGTCTGTGTGGTGGGGAAAATGGACTACTGCAACTCATGGGACGAACTCGGAAGACAGGATAACAACCGGAACTGGTTACGGAGGGTCTGGACAGAAATGCACGGTGAGCGTGTACAGAGGAGCGGCTGATGTTTTAACAGGTGGCGGCAACACAGGAAACGGCAATGTTGCATGGTCCCTCGTTGCGGCTCCGACTGGCAGCGGCAACTTTATACAAGTTGGCTTTGTCGGCTGGTCGAGAGATACGACATTCACGAATCCATCACCAACAGGCTTCTCAATCGATGCACAACTCTCAGGTACGGGCGGCCAGGGCACCATCGGAATGATGCAGGATCTCGACACAGGCACAACGATTGCGACTGGTCTGTCTTGTAATGCTCCTGGTGGGCGAGATTGGGTTTCGTGGCATATAGCATTCCGGGCGGCGAGTGCCGCAGGAACGGCTCACTCACAGACGGCGACGGAGACGGTCACGGCGACGGAGGTCGGTTCCCTCGCAGCGGCGACGGAGATCACCGCAACGGAGACGATCACCGCAACGGAGGCTCTCACCGAAGAGCAAATGATCGCCGAGTTCGCCGTCGAACAGATCGCCGAGACGATCACAGCGACGGAGGTCGATACCCTCACGGTGACAGCCGAGATCTCAGACACGGAGACGGTCACGGCGACCGAGGTCGATGCTCTCTCATTTGCGACAGAGACCGCAGCCACGGAGACAGTCACGGCGACGGAGGCTGATTCCCTCACGGTGACAGCCGAGATCTCAGACACGGAGACGGTCACGGCGACCGAGGTCGATTCCCTCACGGTGACAGCCGAGATCTCAGACACGGAGACGGTCACGGCGACGGAGACGCTCACCGAAGAGCAAATGATCGCCGAGTTCGCCGTCGAACAGATCACCGAGACAGTCACGGCGACGGAGGTCGATTCTCTCGCAGTGACATCGGAGATCTCAGACACGGAGACAGTCACGGCGACCGAGGTCGATACCCTCGCATTTACGACAGAGACCGCAGCCACGGAGACAGTCACGGCGACCGAGGTCGATTCCCTCGCATTTACGACAGAGACCGCAGTCACGGAGACAGTCACGGCGACGGAGGCCGATTCCCTCACGGTGACAGCCGAGATCTCATCCACCGAGACAGTCACAGCGACCGAGGTCGATTCCCTCGTATTTGCGACCGAGGCCGCAGTCACGGAGACAGTCACTGCGACCGAGGTCGATTCCCTCACGGTGACAGCCGAGATCTCATCCACCGAGACGATCACAGCGACCGAGGTCGATTCCCTCACGGTGACAGCCGAGAAGGTTGCAACGGAAACGGTGACTGCGACGGAGACGCTCACCGAAGAGCAAATGATCGCCGAGTTCGCCGTCGAACAGATCACCGAGACAGTCACAGCGACCGAGGTCGATTCCCTCGTATTTGCGACCGAGGCCGCAGTCACGGAGACAGTCACGGCGACGGAGGCTGATTCCCTCACGGTGACAGCCGAGATCTCAGACACGGAGACGGTCACAGCGACCGAGGTCGATTCTCTCACGGTGACGGCCGAGATCTCAGACACGGAAACGGTCACCGCAACGGAGGTCGATTCCCTCGTGTTTGCGACCGAGGCCGCAGTCACGGAGACAGTCACGGCGACGGAGGCCGATTCCCTCACGGTGACAGCCGAGATCTCAGACACGGAGACGGTCACAGCGACCGAGGTCGATTCTCTCACGGTGACAGCCGAGAAGGTTGCAACGGAAACGGTGACTGCGACCGAGACGCTCACCGAAGAGCAAATGATCGCCGAGTTCGCCGTTGAACAAGTCGTCGAGACCGTAGCGGTTTCCGAATCGCCGATCATCGACATTTCAAAACTGATCCTCCAGACGGAGACAGTCACCGTCTCGGAGAATGTCGCCGAAGAGATCGTCATCGAAGGAGCGGTCGAAGAGGTCGCCGAATCGGTGTTCCTCGGAGAACAATCCGAAACGACCTTCACGGCGGAGATAGTTTCGGCGGAAACGGTAACGACGACCGAACAGATCGTAGCGGAACTCACGGCGACGGAGGCAACGGCGGAAGAATCGCTGACCATCGGAGAGACCTCAACGACCTCTGTCGGGTACACGCAATCCGTAACGGAGAGCGTCACGGTCTCGGAGAATGCCTCAGAAGAGATCGCTATCGAAGGATCAGTCGAAGAGGTCGCCGAATCGGTGACGCTCGGAGAAACAACGCTGATCTCTGCCAAGAAGATCGCCACGGAGACGATCACCACCGGGGAGTCGTTCGCCCTCGACTGGAACGCTTCGGTATCCGGGTCGGAATCGTTGACGATCACGGAAGTCGAATCCAGGGAGCAGTCGTCAACGATACTCGAAGGGGAGACGGTTTCCGTCGGAGAGCAAATCTCAAAAGGTTGCACCACGACGACGACCGAGATCTTGACCATTTCGGAAGCCGGGATAACTCTTTCCGGATATCTCGAACTCTCGCAAGAGGGAATTTCGGTCGCAGAGTCAAGATTCGTTTCTCCGGTAAAATCATCGGAGATTGTCGAAATCGGCGAGGTCTCCGATCAAACGCACCTCGTGTCTGCAACGGCGGATGTGTTGCTCGCCGGTTCGACAATGACGATTGCTCTTGAGGGGCGTTCTGCGATAACATCGGTAAGAGGGAAACCTGCGACGATTTCTCTCGAAGGATTATTGAAGGAGAAACGATGAGCGTGATGCTTTACGATGCGACGATCAAAGGGAGCCTGATGTTGACCTCGGGAACGACCGTCGTGGTGTCGGCTGATTTCGACGAGGTGAACGCTCAGGCATTCACGATCTCTTCGGGGACGGCGACCCTCTTTGATTCAACCGGATCGGCGGCTTCGGTGGCGTTGACCGATCTCACCGTGTCCGTCACGACCGGGATCAGATCCTCGAAGAGAACCAGCGTGACGATGAATGCGTCCGACACGACTTCCCTGGTCGCTGGTCAATATTATATGATCTGGTCGCTCGTTCTCGGCGACAGTCAGACTCGAAAAGTGAAACAATCAATTCAGATTAGGACGGTTTCGTAATGGCTGAATCTTGGCATGAATTGCTTTTGGGGCGATACGGAAACGGATCCTCCAGTCGTTTCGAATCGTTCGTCGCCTGGACGCCGCTGTCGGTGGCCGAGTTCCGGGTGTTGTCGACATCCGAATCTCTTCAATCTTTACCGGATGAGAAATTAGAAAGAATCTGGCTGAAACCGATCCAGAGAATGCTTCAACAACGCTTTCGAATTGAACAACGAGCATACACGACTGGATCGGTCCCGACGCTGGACGAACTCACGGAGGACTTCAAGGTTGCGGCGGCTTTGACGGTCGACAAATTTTCGTTGAATCAAGACGAACGAACCGGAGTCGAATCCGTTCAAGGCGTCGGAAGTGTAACCTGGGACAACGAAGTCCCACAAAGGGCGAAAGCACTTCTTGAGCGTTATTCCTGGAGGGGCGGAAGGATCGGTCGATCGTAATGGCAAGACCGAGAAACCCGGACAAAGTGCTGCTGGAGTTCTACAAAGAAGCGATGGAAAAACTCGCTCGATCCGTCGAGGTCAATGTTTTCGGCGTTCCCGCTTCCCCGAGACATCTTGTCTTGTTGGCGGAGGCGAGGAGAATCATCGTCGAACTCGACAAGGCTTCCGAACTCTGGGCGAACCAATTAGTCCGCAAGGCTTACGACAAGAATGTGAAGTTCGTCAACGATTTCCTTCGAGCAAAAGGGTTTTCGAGATCGCAACTCAACGCCGCTCGGGACTGGGCCGTAGTTCACGAGGAAGAGATCGCTCTTCTGTTGAACGATCCGACGAACGGAATAACGCCGAGACTGAAGCGTGTTTCGAAACAACTCGGACAATCCATCGAAACTTATGTCGCACAGAACAAACTTCTCCTCCGACAAAATCGTTTGATCCGAGAAAATGTCGCAATGAATGTTTTCATGGGTGAAGGTTCCGGAGCCGCAAGAAACGAAATCCTCGATGCTATGCTTGCGAAGGGGAAACCTCCGAAGTCGTTCATGGGATTGGATTCGTGGAGAGGCGGACAAGCCGCTCGATCCTTGATCGAGGCTCCGTATTTGACGGTCGTCACGAAGAACGGACCGAGGAGAATGCACATCTTCGATCATGTCCAGATGACGGCGACGACGACGGAAAACCAGATACGGACGACGGCGAGAAATAATCGAACCAGAGAGATGGGCGTGACGCTCGTTCGGATCACGCCGAATCCTCCGTTGACTCCGTGCGTCTGTTCGTTGTTTGCGGGTCGAGTCTTCGCTCTCGATCCGGACACCGCCCAGAAAACAGGTTTCCCGCTTCTCTCAAATACGCCGAATGGTGGTCCTCCGTTTCATCCGTACTGTACGCACTCGACGATGCCGTTCATTCCAGCAGTCGAATCCGAAGCCGCAGTCAAGGATTCGATGAAGAACGGAGACAAGAAAGGGACGAGAACGCTACGGGGAGGACTTCCGAAGGCTTTGGAGGGAACGAACTTCACGGAGGCTCAACGATATTTCAACAAGCGAGGCGGGATCGGTTGGGCGGCTCGTCAGAATCCGCAGATTCGATCGTACAGCGGTTCGAAAATGGCCGACCCGGAAGTCCTGCGAGCGTTGAAGGGTCGAAAGAAACGGCTGTACAGGGTCAACGACGGCACGAATTTAGGCGGGATGAATCTTCCCGGTCCATCGTCTCAAACAGGGGCGGATTTGTTGGAGGGTCTCGAATGAGAACGAACGCAACGGTGAAACTTTTCCGAGATGGTGATCCGAGCGGACTCGGAAGCGATTTCACGGCAGAACTCGTCGAATCGAGAATTCCGGCATGGCTCCGATTCAATCGCTCGATCGTCATCACCGCCGAAGGAATGGAAGCGGTCAGTGACGGATCGGCGAGATTCGAGAAAAACTGGAAAATCAAAGAAGGAGATGTCATCGAATTACAGAGCAACAAGATGAAGAGATACAGAATCGAAGCGGTCGGCGAGATTTACAGTTCCGCCGGATCGCTTGTCGGTTACGACTGTACACTGGTCAGGGATTCATCAATTGAGTGAAATCGGCTTCAGATCGCAAGACATCGATCGTTTGGTGAAAAAACTGAACAAAATGCTACCGACCAGAACGACGACGGACAAGTTGCTTCATTTCGGTGCAACGATGATCGTCACGGAATCGAAGTTGAAGGCTCCCGTCGACTTCGGCGAACTCAGAGATTCCGAAAAAGTGATCCGAAAGAGAATCGACAAAAAGCGAGGGATGTACATCTTTGGCTTCAATCGAGTTTATGCCGAAGTCATGGATCGAGGATTCCGAGAGCGAATCATTCGTCCGAAAAAAGCGAAAGCCCTTTACATCCCGATCACGAGACTAGGCAAGAGAACCGGACCGCAGAAAGGCAGTCGACGAGGATTGTCTCAATCCAGGAACTCGGGAGGAGCGGTGGCGGGTCGAGATTTCATATTTGCCAAATCGGTCAAGGCTCCGAAAATGAAGTCCTACGGAAGCAAGCGTGGACCGAACAGATACTTTTCCGGTACAATCAGAAAGATGGCTCGAAATCCGAAGAGGTTTCTCCGTAAAATGGGGGAAGCGTGGGTTCGACAAATCCGGCTTCAACAAGGGAATTAATGACGAATCAAACGACGACAGGATTTCTCGACGCTCTGGCGAACTACCTCGCCAGCGTCTCATCGCTCGGCTTGACGAAGGGGACGAACCTCTTCGCCGAGAATTTCGTCGACGATCCGGATGTGATACTTGACCAGTTCGTGATATTTGACGAAGGAGCGGACCACATGACGGAGTTCCAACATCTTCATCTGAACTGGACCGTCCGGATCTTGACCACGAGAAAGAAAAGACTCGATGCGGTGTCTGCATTGTCGCCGACATTTGATCATCTTTTGAACAAAAAAAGATTTGTTGCGACGAGCGATTCGGGAGAGTCGTTCGTGATTTTGAAAACCCGTTCGTTGGCGGCTCCAGACCTGATCGAACGAACCGAGAGCGGAAGATTTGCTTCTGCCTTCTCGATACAATTGGAACTGATTCCTGACTAGGAGAAATCAAAATGGCTGACATGGTGGCGGGTTTTCCTACCCCTAACCTTTCGAGAAACACATCGATCGCCCACGGCGTGAAATTGTTTTTCAAAGACGAGACGGTTGCGGTCGCTAACCAGAAATGGCGTGACCTTGGCGACCTTTCCGATCTCACTTGTACCCCGGCGGCGGAGTTCCTCGAACACTTCTCCGTTCACGACGGGAAGAATGCTCTGGCGAAACGGATCATGAACTCTCGTTCGTTGACGATTGATGCGACGCTGAACGAGATCAACGGCGACAACCTCAGGCTCGCATTGTATGGCGGTGCCCCTGATGACACCGGGACGATCAACTACCCGTTCTCCGAGGTTCTCAGCGAGGATGCAGCGGGCGACACCTTCACCCTGTCGAATATCCCTGTCGCAAGTTCGGTGGTGGTGTATCTCGAAGGCGACGAAACCGCATTGACCGCTGTCACCGGATACGCCATCAACGAATCCACCGGAGTCATCTCCGCTGGCAGCACCGCAGCCACCATCGAAGACGCAACGAAGATCCGAGTCGATTACACGGTGGCTCTGACGGCGGCGACGAAGACGGAACTCTTCGGAGAGACGAACTATCACGGCGGCGTTCAGTTCCACATTCTCAACAACGAGGGCGGCGTACTCCAGATCATGGAACTCGACGATGCGTTGGTCACTCCGAGCGGGCCGATGAACATTCCGGTGGACGGCTTACAGTCCTTGCCGATCACCATCACCAGTCTGGTCAAGAACGGCCTGATCGGTCGTTCGTACTTCAAGACCGATGTCTAGAATAACCTGTGAAGAAGGGGTTTCACGATGACCGAGAAAACGACGGTGGCGATCGAGAAAGCGTTCGGAAAAGATTCGATCGTCACGCTCGAAGACGGGGAAAAGATACGGATCAAAAAGTGGTCCGTGCGGAAGGCTATGGTGATGGGTTCTACCCTTGCCCGAGTCGTCGGCGAGGTATTCAGCCTCATTGATTCCAAGTCCGAAGGCGGGACGATGCAGGTCGGGGATATTGTGGCGATGATTCCGCAAGTTCTCGAATCGTGTGCTGACGAACTGACTTACATCATCGTCGAATCGACGACGCTCTCCGACGGGAAGCAACAGATCACGAAGGACCGAGTGATGGATCAACTGTCTCTCGACGACTTCGTTGATTTGCTTTCCTCGGTGATCGAAACGAACTTGACGGAGAAAACGATGGGAAAGTGGAAGAGGCTCCTGAAGGCGACGCCCCTGGGGGGGAACTAGGGGAGCAAGAATACCCGATCGACGAATTGCTTTTGTTCTTGTTGGAAAACGGCTTGTCCGAGGCGACCATCTACGGTTGGCATGATGGGTGGCATTTCTCTCGACTCGTTGATGCGTTTCGTTACTTCAAGATCAGAGCGGTTGAGAAACAAAGAGATCGGACTCTTGCGGTTGCGTTGGGAGCCTCTTCCATGCTCTCGAAAAAGCCTCTTGAGAAGTTTTTGAAGGAAACCGATTCGACGATCGAACAATCTCACAGTCGAGAAAAGGATGCTACGGCAATGGTGCAAGAGTTGAACAAAATGCTCGGGGTACTGGATGGCTGAGTTCAATGTCGGAGCGATAACGGCGACCATCACGCTCGACAATACCGGCTTCCTCGCAGGAGTTCGCACCGCAGGTTCAACGGTGAAGACCATCGGGAAGGCCATCACCGCCACATTCAAAGCGATCGCCAGGGTCGGCAAGGCTTCGTTCAAAGCCTTGACTCTCCCGATGAGAACTTTCGTCAAAGCACTAAAAAAGGTGAAGTCGGCGATCGGTAATGTCGTGGCGAAGTTGAATCCGATGCGTATGGCTCTCGGTGCGTTGGCTGGAGGATTCGCTCTTTTAAAGTTGGCACAACAAGCGGAACAAGCAACACAGGCTGCGGTCGCATTTCGACAATTATCTTTAACGCTCGGAACCACGGCTCCCGAGGCTTTGCGTATCTTCCGAGATGCGATGCGTGGAACCGTCTCCGACATGGCGATCATGACGCAAGTCTCAAACGCAGCGATCCTCGGAGTCGGTAGCAACATCGAAGAAATGGCCGAGATCTTCCGAATCGCTCGTCGTCTCGGTCAAGCAACGGGGCGATCGTCAGAAGAAGCGTTGACGGATATCGTGGTCGGGATCGGTCGACAAAGTAGACTAATCCTCGACAACCTCGGATTGATCGTCCAAGTTACTAAGGCGAACGAGGCTTATGCATCGAAACTCGGAATACTGGTCGAAGAATTAACCGACAGCGACAAACGGGTTGCGTTCTTGACGGCAACGCTCGACGGAGGTCGACACGCTCTCGGGAAACTCGGAGACGAGGTTGACACCTTCGCACTCAAGTTCCAACAAATAGGGTCGTCGTTCTCGAACTTTTTCACGAATCTTTCGGTTCGTGTCGCTCCGGCGATGGGATCGTTCATCGGATCACTTCAACAATTGAATGCGATCCCGCTTCAAGATTCGATTGCTTTCAGTTTGGGTTCGGCGTTGGAGAGCATTTCGAATTGGATCACCGAACACGCTCCCGGGATCAACAAGTTTTTCGAAGATCTGGGTATCGCCCTGGTCGTGGTCAAGACGGCGATCGAGGAAGTGGTTTCCAGCACCGGCGACAATTTGATCTCTTTGTTGACTCACCCGGAAAGGATCGGAGCGTTTTTCGGAAATCTCGTCAAATCTCATCTGACGATCTGGTTGGGCGTCGGTCAACTGATCGGCGGAGCGTTCATGAAAGTCTTCGTCGACAATCGTGCCGTGATATTTGCGTTGTTCAAGTCGGCGGGAAATCAATTCTTGAAGGCGTTGGCTCCTATCGGAAGCATATTTGAGGAAGTGTTTGACAGATTCGACGATGTTTTGATTCGACTGCATTTGAAAGATCCGGAAAAGGAACTGAAAACCGCAAAGAGAGAACTGTCGGACTTTGAAGGATCGGAGGAACTTTTATATCGGCTCGTGGTGGAAGATCGGGCGGGAACGATTGCCGGTTCTCAGATTCAACTGATGAAAGACCTGGAAAAAACACAAGAGGCCCGACTGTCCGAAATCGCAAAACTCAGCAAGTTCATCGACCGAGAAGAGCGTCGGGTCGGTGAGTTGCAGGAGAGATTGACCGAACAAGCGAACGACGGGATCACGGAAGCGGATGTCTTGCTCGACGGCGGTCTGAAAAACATCCAAGAAGGCGTCGACGGGATCTTCGCAAATGTCACCGGACTGACGGTCGAAGAACTCGAAAAACGGATCACGGAAGTCGTGGAAGAGTTCGACAAACAGATGGAACTCGAAAGAAAAAAGATCAAGGATGGAACCGAACACGGGTTCGAACCGCTGGACGCAAACGATCGACTCCAGGCCGAGATGACCGTCGGACAGGTTGGAGGGTTGGATGCGGAGGGGATCGCCGATGCGTTCTTGAACGATCGACTTAAGTCCATGAGCGAAGTTCTCAACGCTGCGAACACTCTCATGGCGGAACACAAACGGATCTCGAAAGATGTCAACGCTCTGTACACGGACAGACTCGAATCTATAGAAATGGCGATAACTCTTCAAGGCGTCGTCGACTCCGTAACCTTGGCCCAAAGTATCGCACAAAAGAAGAGCAAGATCTTCGACGAGCGAAAGATTGAAGCGACGAAAGAACTCGAAGAACTCGAAAAAGCACGACTCGAAATCCTCAACAAAATCGAAGACACGGAGGCGGCGAATGTTGCTCTCGGACTCGAAGGAGCCGAACAACGAATCCAGGAAGAGGACAACATACTAGCCGCTCTCCGTCGACAACTCGACGAATACGATGGACACATCGAAGCGAAACAAACGATCATCGATCTAGCCGGACAACAATTGGATCTGGAACGATTCGGAACGGTGGAACAGTTACGAATCGACCTCGAAGAGAGAATCAAAAAGATTCGACAAGAATCGGCGTCGATCGGACTGGTCGGATCCGAGTTGCGTCGAATGGCGGAAGAGGAATATCTCGGAGTCCTCGAAAAACAATTGGAGACGCTCGGGGCGGACGCAGGGAAAAGGAACGAAATTCTCGATCTCGCTCGCCAACTGATTGCCCTCGAAGACGGGAAAATCGGGAACGAAGAATACAGAACGAAGAGCATCGAGTTCGAGCAACAAATAAAAGAAGCCCGAGAAGATCTCGCTCTCGTCGGATTAACCGACGACGCTCGAAGATTGATCGCTCAAGACAATTTTCTCGAATCGTTGGCTCAGGAACTTTCGGTCTCCGGGATGCTTGTCCTGGAACAAGATGCAATTCTGGCGGCGGCGAGAAAACTGTTCGATCTGAAAAACAAAACCGTCGAAAAAACAAAAGAAGAACTTCGATTGACCAGGGTCAGCGACACGATGGGGAGTTCGTTGATCGAGGCGGCGAAGACCGGAGAAGATGCGTTCAAACTTTTCACGAAATCGTTTACCGGAGATTTCGAAATGTCCGTGACGAAGGCGGTGTCGAACATCGCCGATTCGATGGGAAGTTTGTTCGGCGAAGGTATGAAGAAATTCGTCGGCTCAGAAGGCTTCGGTGCGATCATGGGATTCATCGGATTCCTTTCTCAACGGGAAAACACGGCGAACATCACGGAAATCCCGACCGAGGAGATCATCGCCTCTTCAACCACGGTCCGAGGAGTGGTCGCAGGACCGGAGAATGTTGCAATCTCTCAGATCGGATCGTCGATCCGAGAAGCAAACCGAGGAGTCGAAAGCCTTCTCACAGAGATACGGGATACGCTACAATCCATCGAGGATAGCGGTCTCACCAGCGGCGGGCTTGGACCTGCCGCTCTGACATAGGGGAAAAATGGCGACAACATTTAGCGGATCAGGTCACGGCTATCTCCAGATCGCATTAGGAGAAGCAATTAAGTTTCTTGTCCACGAGAATTCTCTGGGCTTGAACGAATACGAAGTTCATAAAATCTCGACTTCGACTGGCCAATCCAATCGACCTACCGACCACTCCGGCTCGCCGTACACAATGAACAGTTGCGGTCTGGATGCAACCAATGATCTCCTTGACGGCAGTGCTATCGCTGACGATTTCTTTGCTCCGGCAACATTTTACACGCCGACATCTGATAACTGGGCTTACGGCGATACTGGACTGATTATCTGCTATCAGTCAGGGCAAGCAGAGACAACTGTTCAACCGTTCCAGATCGTTCGAGGAGTCGGGATCGAGAAACTAACGGACCTACAAACCTCCGATAGTGACGCAGCGATGCTTGCCGCACCGAACACGATCCTCGGTCGATTGTGGACCGTCGAAAAGAATCAACGAGATGTCCTCATGCCTCGACAACGCCGAATGCTCGGGTTGCTCGGCGAACATCAAGTTGTCGATGCTTTCCTGTATGACGACGACGGGAACATCACCGAATGCCGTCTCCGGAACTTCGACGACAAGACGAATGCTGCTGCGGCTGGGAAATGGACCGACCGTTTGAATCAAGCCGATCCACGAACTTCACCGGGCGGCGATACGGGCGAGGTCGGAGTTTACACGATCACCGCTGACAACCTTCTGCCGAGGAATCTCCGAACCCTGTTCGAACAGAAGATCGACGCTGACCCGGCGGACAATCTCTTCGGAACCGGAACTGGAGACGGAACCACGGGATCAACGGTATGATCTCGCAAAGATTCGTCGATACGAATCCGCAATCGAACCTCGGTGTCTCCGGGTTGGCACGGGTTCCGCAGCAAGCGAGAGCGGTTCCGAGAGCCTCTGGTGTCCCGCTCCTGACGACTTCTCACGCTCCCTGGGGTACAACGACCGAGAACTTCCCGAGTGGCACAGCGGCGACGACATTGGCCGTCTCCGACACCGGGAGTTTCGATCAACTGGGTCTCCGCTACAAACGACCGAACAATATCACGCTTCGGCGTTGTATTTACCATCCTGGTTACGACACGCCGATCGAGTATCCGGACAACCCGGACCGGACCGTCAACTATTACCGATCGGCGACACGACGGCACAAGATCCTGACGACACCGACGCTCTCTTCGAATATTACGATCCGAGACCTACAGGCATGGGACGATGTGATAATCTCCGAAATCTGGGAGGGTGGCGGAAATCGACTTTCGGCCCTGGCGGAGTTCTTCGACACGCTGCATCTGTTCCGAATCACGGAACCAGCACTCGGTCGTGCGGTCGGTTGGATCCCGAAGGATCTCGGGTTTCAACGCCACCTGATCCAACCGTTGAGCCTTTCGGTCGGAGGTTCCGATCTCGATGTCCGTGAAATCCGACCGAGGGCGAACACCTCGATCGACTCGTACCTCGACAAGCAGATCACCTTCTCCTTCAAACTGCTCCGACCGATGCCGTTGATCGACTCATTGCTTGTAATGGAAGGACGCTGATGTCGCTCCTCTCGAATCCACCACAGCCCGTCCCGGCACCGATCCGAAACCATGTCAACTACGAGGACCGAGTTTCGATCCTCTTGAACCGAGCCGGGTCGTCGGCGAAGAATCCCATCGTGGGGACTCAACGGCACGATCCGGTCGGGGGTGCTTTCGCTACAGTGGTCGGAAACGGTGCGGTCCTTCGATTGAAGTTCGGGATGGCCGAGTACAGCGAAACGATAAACTCGGCGACGATCCAAGAAGTCAACGACGATGGGACTTCGGCGGCGGGAGCGATTTCGATCAAGGCACTGTTCACGACGAACACTTCGACGATGGCGTTTTCCGCAGATCTGATCGCCGGGGACGGCGGACAGATCCCTAGCGGGTCGTCGGCGAAACGAAGTCTGATCCGTATACACACCAACTTGAATCGGAAAATCGAACAGCAAGTCTATGTCCAAGATGCTCCAGAGAACATCGTCGTCGTTCGTGGGGCGATCACTTCGACAGATAGTCGATATCGGTCGGTCTCTTCCGCCGAGATCGACGGAAGCGAGACTTTCCCCATTCCGTTTTCGTTCTTCCCGACTTGGAACGACGAGATCGGGAGACAACACGGAGCGAGCGGCGTTGCGACCGAGTTGAACATCGCAAAACCATACGGCGGAATGAAGACAGTTCAAGTGTGGACCACTTCCGGGGTTTCTTTAGTCACCGATTTGACCGGAGAGATCCCGATCGAGGAACTGACTTCGATAGACTTCACTCCGACAAATAGCGGACAGATGTACAACTTACAATTCCAGTTCCGTGCGGAAACCGGATCGGCTGATTTTGTCCTCGGGTATGCTTATCTGATCTTCTCTGATTGTGTTGCGGGCAGCGGCGAATCTCCCGATGTCCCGCCGTCAACCGGGCATCCTCCCGGCGGCGATGTTATTGACGGGCCGGACATCATTGTCGATCCCGAAGGCTACGGAACGGATTCTGGCGGAACCACTCAAACCGGATATCGCTACTTCCTGACGGGTTACAAAGGCGGAAACTCCGAAGCGGGTCCGGGGACAGCCATCGCAAATGTCGCCAGCGGAACGCAGACCGAGACCTATCCGACGGCAGCGTTGACGCAGAAGACGATCACGCTGAATGCGACGCTACAGGAAGCGGATCTGATTATCGCAGAGATCCAAAGTGAAGACGGAACCGTCAAAGGGAACTCGATTATCTACGCAACCGCCACCGCCGACACCGGACTTCTTCCGTCTCCTCCGACGGTGGCGGTTGCGGGATCTGATTTCAACTTTACCACGGACCTCGGATCCGTGACGATTTCCGACTTCGGATGGCCCAATACCGATGCGACTGTTTATTGCCGCAGCATCGGTGCCGGGATCACGAACACGGGGGCGGCTCAATCCTCTTCCGACACCTTCGCCGATGTGACTTCCGGAGAACTGAAGTCTGTATCCTTCCCATACTCGGCATCGACACCGGCGACGATCAGTACGCTGGCGTTCGGATTCGCCACCTCTCCGAAATCGGTTGCGATATGGGCCGCCAACGACTTCGGATCATCCGATCCGACCTATATCCACTTCGACGACGACGGATCGGTTGATGGCGGAGTCGTCGTTGCTCCGACGATCAGCACGCTTCAATTCTCACCCGGTATACCTTCTTCGAACAACACGCTGCTGTTCAACATCGGAACAGGACATAACCAGTCAACTTCGTTCACTTATCGGATCAACTTTCTTCCGAAACTCGGCGGAACCGCATTGGTTCAATCGGGGACTCTTGCGAACTCGACCACTTCGGCAAGTATCTCTCTCAGTGCTTCGAGTCCGAATCTGATCGACCAGAACGGTCATTACACCATTTATCTCGAAGGCCAAAACGGAAACACGAACACGCTCTTCCTCTCTAATGTCTCGGGATCGTAATGGATTACCTCACCGAGATCGGCATCGGCGGACTGTTCGCCCTGTTCCTTGTCCGTGAGTTCCTTTCGTATTCGAAGACGCAACAGGAAAAGAAATCGAAGTGCGAGGACGACCCGAGATACCGAGAACTCGAAAAGAAGATCGAGCGACTCTACGAAATGCATCGAGTCTACGATCAGGACGGGGCACCGATCTGGTACAGAAAACGAGGCACCGAAGAACGAGTCGACAAGATTTACCACGGCATCAACAATCTACAACAAGCGACGCTGGCACTTCACGAGGCGATGAAGAAACTTCTGGAGAAATAGATGCTTCACGGATTCAAGGGAACCAGACTCGACCAAATCTGGAACACGAACCAGCGGAACCCCGGCTACCGGGTCTGTATCTGGAATCCGAAGTTTGACGATGCTCAATCGGTCGTAACCAACCGATGGAACGGTCCTCGGTACGATATCTCGCAGTTCGTCGAGACCGCTCAGGTCTCACAGAATCAAGTTTTCGAAGGCGGCGGAAGTGCGATTTCTTCCCGTGCGGCTTTTTCGATTCGTATCGACGACAAAGACGGGATGTTGATCGCCGCTCGTCGCTTGAAGATTGACCAGAAGATGTTCGGCGACGGGACGCCTGTCGTCGTCTACGAGGGCGATACACGGATCGCAAAGGAGGACTGGCCCGTCGTGTTCACCGGAGTCGTTCGAGGCTTTCCGGGGGCACACACGGCGGCGAGAGGACAACCGAGAAGAATCCGAGTCCAGGCTTTCGGCAGGGCACAAACCTTTCAACGACAAACCATCGTCGGAGTGAACTTCGATCGAGGAAGCGATCTCGGCGACATGGCGACAGAAACGGCGATCACCGAACTCGGATTGACCAGAGAAGAAATCATGTTCGGACGATTCGACAAAACGGTGAAACACAAAGCGAACGCATTGACGCAGATCGGCAAGATGGAGGGTCTGAACGAACTGATGAAACCAGTTCAACGGAGACCATATTTCGACGGGCGTGGAATGTTGGTCTCGCACGATCTCTCTTTGACGAAACCGCCGATCTGGTTTTTCAGGGAAGACCAGATAAACACGATCACACGAGTTCAAAATCTCGGACAACAAACGAATTCGGTCGAGGTCGTCGGTCTGGATTCGAATTTGTCCGAAGTTCTTCAATCGAACAAAGCGTTGAACGAAGTCGACATCACGCTCGGGTACTTCGAATCGTCGTATTCGCAGGATATCTATTACTCGCAAGACAAGAATCGACGAGCGAAGAACACATCGGTCCAGACGAAGAAGCGACCGGGATTCGGAGGTTCCGCCTCGTGGTCTCAGATCGACGACTTCCACGGAAAACTGACGCTCGATACCGGATACGGTCCGGAAGTTTTCGCTCTGATCGCCATCACATGGATCGCTGCGGCGGCTTTCGAGGTTCTGCTCGATCTCGTCATCGAAGGTTTGGATTTGTTCGGGTGGAATCCGTTGTCCGACTTCACGAAAGCGGAATTGGTGTTATTACGCACCTCGACACAAGGCATCAAAAACGCCGCAATGTTGGGAGCGTTGATAACGATGCAACGAATCGGTAGATGGAATCTGGAAATCTACGGAGAACCGTTCGAAAATGTTTATCAAGAATTGAGGGCGATCGCAGTTCGTAAGGGGACGAAGACGGCGGATGTGATCGAAAGAACCTCGACGATCCATTGGCTTTCGACCTTGACTGAATGCAAGGACATGGCGAAGAATCTGCTCCGACGAGAACTGGTCAAGTCGCAATCTTACGAGATCGTTTGTGCGTCTCTCCCGATCCTGGAAGTGGACGACATCATCGAAGTGTCCGCTCCGAATCACGGATTCCCTCGACCCGCCCGGTTTTACATCACATCGATCGACCGTTCGTATTCGGCGACGAATCCGAAAGGGGTCATGAAGGTCCGAGCATGGCACAGCAAAGAAGAGATGCCGGAGTGAAAGACGGGGCATTTGTCTACATCAAAGATGGCGAGCGGTTGATCCCGGGCAAGGTCGTGTCCGTGGACGGCGACATCGCTGCCGTTCTTCATTACGGACCGCCGCACCATTTCCAGAAGAATTATCACAGATTCGGAGTTTACAAAAAAGAAGTGAACATCGAAGATTTAGAACTTCGAGAACCGAATCTTGAAGATCCGATGGAGTTCCTGTAATGCCAGAATTGACGAGTCTTTCCGATGTGCAATCTATCGCCGAACAAGAGGCGAAACGGTCTCAGAAATATCTTCTCGGGATCACGAAAACGGCGGCTCGTTATGAAAGAGTCCCGGCTTCGATCGAAGAAGATCCGAACGCAGTTTACGAGTTCGTCGTCGATTGTTACATTCTGGAAAGTGCGAGTCAGGCGATCGTTATCGGAAGCGTCGGTCTCCGTGAGATCAAAAACATCCTCGTCAACGGAGACGCAACCGGAGATCTCCTGGCGGACATCAATGTCCCGGTCGAGATCCGCAAGAACGCTTCCGGTCAACTCGAAGTCGTCGGCAGGGCGAAGGTCGCTTTGCCAGCGTTACGGCTCGACGAATACGACGCCGAAGATCTCGGAATACATCACATCCTCGAACTGGATTACGACGAAAACGGAAAAGTGTGGCGAGATGCTTTCGGGATCATTTGTGATGTTCGAAGCGGTTCCGCCGGAGAAGACGGTTCGGTGTCCATATCCGTCGAAACCGCTCTCTCGACAGCCTTGTCAACGCTGACGCTGCTCGGGTACGATGATCTCGGAGTGATTCCGGGAGCGTTCGGTTCGCACACACTACAACGGACGATCGTCACCTCTTCGCTCGCCGTCGAAGCGAGATTGAAAGAGACGATGACGATGACGGAAGCGACTACAACTGCCTGAAGGGTCGAAAATGGTTTTCCCGGTTCCGTCGCTGAATACCTACGCTGGCGGCGACAACGATTACATCAACAAGTTCAACAACGACAACGCAGCGTTGAACAACGCTTTCGCCGGACTCGTCTCCGATGTGAACAGTCTGCAAACCGCCACGGGTTCGGCGACTTGGGATGATTGGATCAGGAAAGGTCCGGCGGTCGAAGCGTGGCCGGACGGAGTTCTCGGTGCGTATTCTCTCGTCCTGGACACATCTGATATCTCAAGCGGTAATTTGACACTGACTTCGACGAACGCCAGCGGAGTGTCGGTTGCGACGATGGGAGGCACTCGTCGATATCACATCGGAACGCTGACGCTCGCCCTGTCGTCGTTGTCTCTGACGGTCTCGACCGACCACGATGTGTATCTCGGCGTCACCTCGGACGGCGACATCGGACTTGCGACGCAGGCTTCGACGACTCAAGGGAGCGTCACGCTCCCGCTCTACAAAGTCCCGATCACCGTCGACGGAGCGGGAACGGGATTCACCATCACGACGAACTCCACGCCGACTCGACTATCGAAAACCGTTTACTGGGACAACACCGTCGAGCAACTTCGGCAAGAGACTCCGCAGGTGTTCCACATGAATCTGTCGTGGCCCACCGGTACGGTGCAAACTTCATCCGGTGGGATCTGTAAGGTGACGATTCCTTACGATCATATTTGGGAAGATTCCAGACTGGCTTGTACTTCGACAACGGCATCGGGCGGGACCGGAGCCATCACACTTGACATCGACGGGGGGGCGACGGTTCTCTCGGCTGATTGTACGACAGCGGGGAACTCGATTACCATGCCTGTACAGTCTCCGTATATCGGAACGGCGATGGCGGCGAACACGGTTTACTCCGCCGGGATGGATTTTACAACCGGGCTTGTATACAACGCTCAACTCTCACTCTTCCCCCGAAGGGCATACAATGCACCGCTGGCAAACTAGAGCCATCCTGATTATGATCCTCGGTCTGTTGATTTCCGGTTGTGCGTTCTGGGACGGATTCACCCGTGTACTCTCCGACGAAGCGAACCTGGAAACCGCTGGAGAATACACGGGTGCAGTCGTTCGAGATTCGGTTCCGCTTCTCCCGTCACCGTGGCGGGAAATAATTGTCGGATGTTTATCGGCGGTGACTGGCTGGGTAGCCAGTGCCAAAAAAAGAAGGGTTAGGTGATCCAGTGCAGTTTTTGAAAGATTTCCTGGTTTCCAGAAAGGCTCAAGCCTTGTTGCTGCTCGTCGGCATCGTGGTGTTCGGGGAGACGGCTGGACTGTCTCCGGGACAAGTGGATTTGAGTGCGAACGGTATCATGGCGTACATCCTCGGAAGAGCGATCCACGACAACGGACTCGTCAAGGCGACGAACTGACAAACCTTAAAGGGGAAGCGACATCGGGTGCGGCAAGGTCGCTTCCTCTTTTCTTTCGATGAGAGGCTTTCTTGTATCACGAATGTCCGGACTGTCTCCAAGTCTTGGAAGAGTCAGAATTTTATATCCACATAAGAACGGCAACCGGAGAACGAAAGCGAACCGTCCGATGTAAAATTTGCGAAAGCATTCGGAAAGCCAACAATCTCGAACATCATGTCAGCGAGCATTTCAACTCGACGAGAAGACGGAGCGTAGCGAAGGGCATTCGTTTCGAACTGACGAAGGAATGGTTCCGAGAAAAACTCGAAGGCGATTGCGAGTTGTCCGGACTTCCCTTTGATTTTCAATCGAAGACCCGGAAGCAATCGGCGAGGGCGGCGTCGATCGACCGGATTGATCCCGCTGGCGGATACACCGTCGAGAACTCAAGGTTGATTTGCAAATCGTTAAACTTCTTGCTCGGATCATGGGGCGAGCCACAATCGATGGCGGTGATCATCGCATATCTTCGACGAAAAGGATTTCGTGTCGAGAACGATAAGTCGTCGTGATTGTCAGAAAGATCGTTCTGATTTCCTGGCTAGATATCGTCGCCCGGGCCGACTGGGTTGGCGACATCAAAACCGTCATCGAGGAGTTAAAACCCGAATCTTGCCTCACCGTTGGATGGCTGATCCACGACGGGAAAGAGTTTTTGATCGTCGCCGACAGCGTGACGAAGGACAAAGATTTCGGAGGCGTGACCGTCATTCCGAGAGCGGTTATCACGAAGATCGAGACGCTGGCGGAGATCACTCCCGCTTCTCGACTCAAGAAAATCTGAACAGGTCGAAAATAACTTTCGAGAAAACTTCGAAATAGGGTTGATCTGTCTCAGATTTGCTCTATACTTGTTTTTATGAGAGGGAGGAAAGGTTCTTCCCTCGAAGAGAAAACGAAACGAAAGAAGGAACGAAAATGAAAATGAAACTCAGCCACGAAGTAAACGGCAGAGTGTTCACGAGAACAACCCGTGCAAACTACACTCATGTGGTCGTGATCTATACCGGAGGGGTTTCACGGCTCGGCGACGAAGCGAGCGACCATGTTCGATCCTGGCACGGATCAGAAGCCGCAGCAGAGAAAACAGCCCGTTCCGTGATGGCTTCCTTCGCTCGTCACTCTTGTTCAGCGAAGGCAGTGGTCGAAGTCGTCAACGGCTGGAGACCATAACCAAACCGGGGAGGGGAGCCGATCCTCTCCCCGGTTCGGTTTCGTCGGATCCCCGACGGTGCGATGCAATTTTCTGAAATGACATTTCCCGTCTAAGTTCAACAGGAACAACGCTTTCCGGTCGATTCCTCATTTCAGAAAATTGCGTCGTACCTCCGGGGATCTGAAGAAACAGGTCGAAAATAACTTTCGAGAAATATCAGAAACAGGGTTGACCCGTCTCAGATTTGCTCTATACTTGTTTTTATGAGAGGGAGGAAAGGTTCTTCCCCGACGAGGAAACGGAACGAAAGAAGAAACAATGTCGAACTTCAACGGAACGAAACTCAGCCATGCGGTCGATCAACTCAAGGATGAGGGGGATTACTTCGTCGTGGTGGGCAAGAGAGTGTTCACGAGAACAGTTCCAGGGACAAAGCAATACACTCATGTACTCGTCGTGCAACTTCCAGAAGACGATAGTGCGGGTGTCTGGTCCTGGCACACTTGCAGAGACTCGGCGGAAACAATGGCTCAGAGCGATTTTTGCAAGGACTGGAAACCAGTCGTCGAAGCCATCAACAACGGTTGAACCGAAACCAAGCCGGGGAGGACGGGCCTCCCCGGCAACAACGAGGAACGAAAGAAGGAACGAAAATGAACGAAATCACAAAGAAAATCACAAGTTCGAGAGACTTGAACTGTAGCGATCCACGGATCGCCTCGAAGACCCCGTGCGGGAACAGGAACGGTTTCGGAGATTGGCTCACGGTCGAACTGACGAACGGTTTCACCGTTGCCACCGACGAAGACGGATCGCCGATCCTGCCAGAAGGAAACCTTTCCTGGCACCTCGGAGTCGGACCGAGAGCCACGGAGTTCTTCAAAGGAACCGACCGGATCTACCCGGCGACCGTCACGGGTAAGTTCCGGGACATCCAGAAGTGGTTCAATCAAGGCTTGATCGTGAAGAACACGAACAACGGTTAACAGCAAGACCAAGCCGGGGAGGGGAGTCGATCCTCTCCCCGGAGATACTTTCGGAGAAAGTTCGAAAGTAGTGTTGATTCGTCTCGGATTTGTCCTATACTTGTTTTCATGAGAGGGAGGAAAGGTTCTTCCCTCGGAGAGAAACGGAAACGAAAGAGAGAGCAATGTCGAACTTCACCGGAACGAAACTCGTGTTCCAGGATCTCGAACATACCGAGGTCGAACGCTACTGGGTGTTCGACTTCGATCACACCGTCCCGGAAGGTCTGGCTGACCGCCTCGACACTCCGGTCGGAGAACGCTGTGCAACCGTCGTCTCGCTCGACTTCTTGAAGGGGACCGACGCCTCGATGGATGAGATCGTCGCCAGCGTCGATTCGATACGCTGGCCCATCGAGTGGAGCATCAAGGATGCGAAGGAGTGGATGCTCAACTTCACTTTCAAGGCGGTCATCTAATGAAGAAGGTCTTCGACAAATCACTCCCTGCGTTGCCGGACAGGTTCTGGGAAAATGTCGACGGAGCGTTCAACATATCGGACTCGATGTTCGATGTCGCTGCCAGAGCGGCGGCGGAAACGCTTCGAGCGGAGTTCCCGAATCCGGACGACGCTCGGAAGTTCCTATCCGGACAAAACTCCGTCGGCGGTCAACTCGCCGTTCTCCAAGCCTGGAAAAAAGCCGGAGAACGACTGGTCGCTGTCGACGGATCGGTGTTGACCGACGCCGAGAATACGGATTGTCTTCAGTCAATCAAAGGCGAAGAATTGAAGCAGACGATTCCGTCGTTCGGTCTTTGGTTCCCGAGAAGAGTTCGAGACACGATGTCGCATTTCCAGTTGGTCAGGCACTATGCTGCCGACGATCTGTTGTCCGATCCCGGTTCGATCGAATACATGGTCGGCGGGAAAAGACGGTTGGCAAGATTTCAATCAGGGAACGGATTCTTCGAGACTCAGACCGTCGTCGGTTTGATCGCTTCGACGCAGTATCATTCCTACGAATCCACCGCTGGCGTTCCGTTGGTCTCGATCGACGGCTTGCAATGCGTCGGAGCGAACGGATTGATCGGGCGAGGCACTCCGAAAAAGATACTCGAATCGGAGATCGTTCGAGCCGATCGAGGAATTCTCGAAACTTTCGTCGTTCCGATCTACGAAGGAAGAACGCTTCTCGATAGTTTTTGCTCGACGCTGTATCAAGACGAAGCCGCACAAATGCGGAAGATGTATCTTTCGAATCGAGAACCCGAGACTCCGCTCGAACAGTCGAGACAAGGGTTCCTCACCTCGCTGAATGTTCTTTCGACGATGATTCAGATTATGAGTTCTTACCCGGAATATCTACAAACGAAGATCGTCACATCGAGCGGTCCGAAACCGGGAAACCCGAAGAAGAAGAAAATCGAATCACTACGAATCCAAGAACTCAGGACGCCCGTCGTCGACGACGACCGTTCCGGTGGGACCGATCACGGGACTGGCGACGGAACCACGAAACGCTCACACTGGCGACGAGGACACTGGAGACGACAAGCCCATGCGGAGAACTGGAGACGAGCGAACCCGGATCGGTCGACGGTGAATCTCCCGGACGGTCGAGAAGCACATCAAACCTGGATTAAACCAATTTGGATCGGAGGAGCGAAATGAACCAGCCGAGCAGACACGAGGACGGATGGCACGGTGTCCCGGAGGAGCCGGAAGAGCGTGATGAAGGTGCGGATGATGACCGCCGCCAGATGGAGGAGGAGAACCAGTAATGGCGAGTCCCAATTTGAGACAAGTGCTGATCCTGGAGGGTACAAAAGCAGTACCCTCCACAATTGAGGTCTGGTGCCCACACTGTGGGGACGACTTCAACACATCGGGCAGTTTCAGCGAAGAGGACATCGCTGATTTCGCACACAACAGACAGGGACTCTGTGGGTGCGGACCACTGAAGGAGGAGCGAAATGAACAGAATTCTTAGAATCCTGTCGGTGGTGCTGAACCCGTTTTTCTGGGTCGACCTGTACCGATTCCTCGGCGAAGACGAAGACGACAGTCTCGATCTCACCGACACGCCGGAATCTCCGGAGTACGCCGAGGCTCAATCAGAAGCGGCGAAGGCGTGGGAAAATCGACAGCGAAAGAAATGGGGAGGGGCACGATGATCGTATGGGTAACGAAAACAGAATTGCCGGAAGAAGGAAGAGCGGCGGATATGACCGCAAGCGTCCACCGCTCAAAAGCGGAGGCGGTACGGGTGGCAAAGGACTTGATGAGAGGCGACCACGCCAGCGATACATGCGTAGAGGTCGTCAAGGTTACATTTCCCGAAGGGGACAAGGCCGGGTTCATCAGAGTCTTGAAATGGGCAATGGAAGATCACGACACAAGCGGACATCTCAGGAACGAAACACCTGGGACTATACAATTCAAGGAGATCAAATGAGCGACGAAAGAAGGAAGCGATGAACAAGAGGAAGATCTTCGATGTTTTTCTCGACCGGGCCATCGAGTTGCTCTGCATCTCGGCTGGTTGCGGATTGCTCTGGCTGTTCGTGGATTGGTTGATGGGATGAAGAAAAGGATTCATGTGAATCAACACATCGTCAGGGCGAACAAGAAACACGGAAGGACCGATCCGGCGTTGACGGTGAAAACCTACAAATCAAACGACAAGGGGAACGAGGTCGAGATCCTCGGTTCGTCGAAGATCGTATCTCGACCGACTCGACCGCTTTCGTGCGGGGCGACCGTGTGGGTCGAGACTTCTTCGACCGTCGTGGTCTACGCTCCTGGAAGGATCAAGACCGTTGAATAATATGATGGAACAACTCGAAGAATGCGAAGCACTCCTGATCGACGGACACGATGAAGCGTTGATCGGGATCGGTGGAGCGTTCAATCAACGAGCGGCGGTATACGATCGACAGAAGATCCTCGACAAACTTGTCGCCGACGGATTGACGGTCGAGGAAGCCGACGAATATATTTCATACAACATCGAAGGGTCGTTCGTCGGTGAGCGAACCCCGATCATTGTGGAAATGAGGACGGATGATTGATCGTCGATGCGTTCTGTTCCTCGCCTCGATCCTTGCAGGGTGTTCGACGAGGCTCGTCGAGAGCGACGAGGTGCTGGTCGACACTCGTGGGGTGCCTATCGTCCAGGTCGTCATCGAGGGTCCGGGAGGCGATCTCGTGCCCGTTGAACACCGTCGAATCAACGACGAAACCGCTTTCGTTTTCGAAGGAAACAGGATCTTGCGTATCGCCGGGATCGCTGCGATCGGAACGATCGTCGTTTTCCTCGTCTCCCGGTGGAGGCGTGAACGATTTTCTGAAATGAAAAACAAGGGATAACCTCAACAGGGACAACGCTTTCCGGTCGAATCTTCATTTCAGAAAATTGCATCGCACCTCCGGGGATCTGAAGAAACAGGTCGAAAATAACTTTCGAGAAAACTTCGAAATAGGGTTGATCTGTCTCAGATTTGCCCTATACTTGTTTTTATGAGAGGGAGGAAAGGTTCTTCCCTCGGAGAGAAACGGAAACGAAAGAAGGAACGAAAATGACGAACGAAACCCAAACGACAACCGAACTCGACTTCGGATACCGCTTCAAACTCTCGAACTCGACGATCACCCGGTTGCAGGAAATCCGAATGACATTCGGAGAAATGCATCGCCCACCCTACCGTTTCCTGATCGTCGCCAACAAGTTGGTCGAAGGGGTCACGGTCCAGGTTTGCTTCCCGAGCATGACCGACACATCGAGCGAGTACGCCAGTCTCGACACGCTCGACGGAAAAGCGGTTGCCGTCTCCGTCTAATCAAAAACCCAAACCGGGGAGGGGAGTCGATCCTCTCCCCGGAGATACTTTCGGAGAAAGTTCGAAAACAGGTTTGACTCTCGCCAGATTTGTCCTATACTTGTTTTTATGAGAGGGAGGAAAGGTTCTTCCCTCAACGAGAAAACGAAACGAAAGAAGGAACGAAAATGACCATCGACATCACCCACAGCAAAGACATCTGCTCCGAGGACACGAGAAACACGCATCGCTTCGAAGCGATCGACGGAAACGGCGAGACCGTTTCCGAAGTCATCATCGTCATGCCAGCCGAAGATGGCGGATTCTGTCAGTTCGAGTTCGGTACGATGCTGGACAACGAGGTCGGTCGAGAGGTTCTGATCCGGGCAAACTATTACAAAGCAGGTCTCAAAGATCTCGTCGAAGAGTTGCTCACGGCGAACATTGCTGGATCCGAAAATGTAGCACTCGATCGAGTACGGGTCGCCTGTCGAGAAGATCTCGATCGGTTGGAGAAAATCACGGGAACGATCGTCACCATTCGAAGCCAGAAAAGACTCGCCGCCAACATCAAAGCGATGGCGAAGAAGATCGACAAAATGTTCCCGGAGTCGATTGACGATCATTTCTACTCGACCGGGTTCATGGGCGGGCCGATCATGTCGTTCGTCGATCGCTGGGCCACTCCGTTTTTCAGAGAAGGATGGAATCTGGAATCGTTGTTCGGTGGATGCGAACGAAAGGTCGTCAAGAAGATCGGCGAAATCAAGGAGATCGTTCGACAGAATGTCGTGCGAGGCGAACTTCAGTTCGGAAGATTCATCCAAGACTAACAACCCAAACCGGGGAGGAAATGACCTCCCCGACGAAAGGAACGAAGAATGATCGAGAACATCAACGAGGCGGTGAAAGTCATCGAAGCCGAACAACGGCGATGCCGGTCGGCAGTGATCGACCGGATCCCTCGACTGGCGGAGGAGATCCGCTGGCAACTAGACCCGGACAGTTTCACGACAGAACAACGAAATGATCGGGCAATCTTCGGTCCCGAAACGGGCGAGAAATGGCCCGGTCGCTCGGGTTGTTCGCATTGCGTCGAGCATTCAGTTCGAGACCACATCAAGGGAAATTCGCCGCTCATGGAACGAGTCGGTATCCACTGCGGATGGCACGGCGAATTCTCGTTAATCATAACGAACGACGAACTGATTGAACGGACGACCGAGGAATACTGGGAGCAGGTGAAACGATGAAAAACAAAGACAAAGGGCGGAAGAAGCGGAAGCGGAAATTGCTCGACCACTTCATCCGGGAGTGGCGACAGCATGTCGCCGAAACGCTCCGCAAGAAGCGAGGTGACAAATGAGACCGCCGCTCTACGCTCACCAGGAAGAGACGGTCGAGTTCCTCATGCAACGGAAGAACGCCGCCGTCCTCTCCGAACAAGGAACAGGGAAGACCCGATCGGTGATCGAGTTCGTCAACCGTAAGTTCCCGTTTCGGGATTTCCGAGTTCTCGTCGTCTGTCCGGCCACGCTCATCAATGTGTGGAAGGAAGAGATCATGAAGTTCGCCGACCACCACGATCATTTCGTCTTGCGAGGCGGAACGATGCACAAACGGCTCGAATCCGTGAAACGGTTCAAACCCGGCTGGTATCTAATCAACTACGAAGGGCTTCGGGCGGTCAGGAAAAAGAGCAATGTCCTCGCTGGCGGAAAAGACTGGTCTGTCGTGGTCGCCGACGAAATGACTCGGATCAAGAATCCGACGGCGAAACAGAGCAAGGCCATGCACGACTTTTCAAGACCTGGCGGAAACTTCGATCCGATTCGAATCGGACTCACGGGAACGCCGATCACTCAGTCGCCGCTCGATGCGTTTTCTCAGTTCAAGTTCGTCGAACCGAGATTGTTCGGAGACAAATTCTTCGCTTTCAGAAATCGCTACGCCGTGATGGAGAAAAAACACTTCTCCGGAAGATCGTTCAGCGTCGTTTCCGGGTATCAACATCTCGACGAAATAACGAAAAAGATGTTCGAAGTCTCGATCCGTCACACGAAGAAACAGTGCCTCGATCTGCCTGACAAGATTTATCAGAGGGTCAAGGTCGACTGGTCTCCGTCGAGCCGAAAGTTGTACAAGGAACTCGGTCGAGATCTAATCTCCGAACTCGAAGACGGAAGCGTCGTCGTCGTCGGTAACGCTCTGGCGAAACTGGCGAAACTCCGTCAGGTTTGCGGCGGTTTCGTTTACGAGAGAAACTCCGAAAGTCCTGATCCGAAAGCGAAGGAGATCACGCCGAAGCCGGAGAAGATTTCGACGATGTTGGGAATCGTCGAGGACACGCCGGGACAGTTGATCGTTTGGGCTTGTTTCAAAAAAGACCTCGACAACATTTGTAAAGCACTCGACGACGCTGGCGTGTCGTTCGGTAGGATCACCGGAAACGAAGACACCGCCGAGCGAGCGGAGTCGGTGAGGGCACTTCAGGCGAACGAGATCAAGGTCGTCGTCGCTCAGGCGGGCGTCGCTCAGTACGGCTTGACCATGACGGCGGCGGAGACGGCGATCTTCTACTCGCAGGGATTCTCGGCGGAAGACCGAATGCAAGCGGAGGATCGGAACCACCGGATCGGCACGAAGAACGCAGTCCGATACATCGATCTCGTCATGAGAGATTCGGTCGACGAAAGCATTTCCGAGGTTCTCGGGAAAAAGAAGTCAATGGCTCAAAAAATGACTCGGGCGGAACTGGAAAAAGTTGTTTATTGTTCCGGGGTATAATAACGAAACACCTCCTCCGGGCGGGGGTCGGAACGGCGTTCCGGCTCCCGTCCACTTCGGAGAAAACGAAAGAACGAAAGAAAGGAACGAAGTGAATTCGAACAACAGTCTGGCGGGGCCGATGCGAAAAATGGCCGACACGAAAACGAAGATCGACGCAGCGAACGCAGCGTTGAAACAACTCAACGAGGAGTATCGAGGACATCAGAGAGAAGCATTGTCGTTGATGGAGGAAAACGATATTCAGAATCTCAAGTTTGAAACGGACGGGAACGGAACTTTCACGGCTTTTCAATTCCCGGTGACGAGGGCGAAGGTCTCGGACGCCGATGCGTTCGAGAAGTGGTCGACCCTTGTTCACGGCGAAGGTTCGATCAACGGTTTCAAGATGTGGAGTTCTCAGAAGATCACTTCCGCTTGCCGGGAGTTACTCAAAGACGAAGAGGCGAGTCTTCCCGATGGTGTGTCGGTGGAGCAGTTCCAAGAAGTACGATTAAGAAAGGAATAAAATGACGAAGAAAGAAGATGCGTTCGAGTTGATGCTCGCAGCGGAAAGCGACGGCGGATATCTGGAAAACGCCGGAGACCAAGACGGAGAAAAAGCACCACGAATGATGCTCGTTCACGCTTTGAGCGAACTGGTCGAAACCGGAGATGTCAAACCTGGACAGATCATCCTCAACACGACGGATGAGGCTTACGCTCCGGCGGGAAAACCGTTCCCGGTGATCCCTTTGTACTACTGGAAAGGGCGGACATTGTTTCCGCCGAGAGACACCGGATCGACGACGGTGATTTGTCGAAGCATTGATGCGAAAATCGGACAAGGGCTTCCGGGCGGAACCTGTGCCACTTGCGACAAAGGACAATGGACGAAAGATCCGTTGAACGATCGAAATATTCCGCCGAACTGTATCGAGCAACACAACTTCGCTTTCCTTGTCCCTGGGAAACCTGAAGGCGAGAACATCGCAGTCTGTTCGATGGGGAAGACCTCGTTGAAAGCGGGTCGGATCCTTCTCGGTAGACTACAACATCTGAAAAATGTGCCGTTCGGATATGTCTTCAACCTCTCTTCGAAGATCGAAGAGTCGAACGGCAATCGCTACTGGATCTTCGATTTCGTGAACCACGACGAGAACAACCGACTCGAAATGCCGTTGAACAAGTTCGACGAAAAACGATGGTCGGAACTGTTCGAAGCGTCGAAAATCGCAGCCGACAAAATCCGAGAAGAACACCAGAAAGCGAAGGCGACGATCTCTTCCGAACCAGTCGTCGACGGGTCGCTCGGTACATCCGAAGTTCCGTTTTAATGGTTGCGGACTATTCTCCGCTGTTCGAACGGTTTCTCCCTGAACCGTCGAAGAAAGTCGGCGATGCAGGTTGGCACGGAGCGTTCTGTCCGTTTCACGAGATCGGCGGGAAGTCCGCCGGACACAAATCGCCGTCGTTCGGTTTCAATCAGGATTCCGGCGGATGGAAATGTCTTGGTTGTCACAAGGCCGGGAACGCCATCGATTTCGCCGGGATGATGAAGGTCGGAAGTTACGATCCAGGGAATCGAGATCACAAGAACGAAGCGATGAAGGTCGTCAATTCGATCTTGCCCGATTTCGAGATCCGTTCTTCGAATCGACGACGAACAGTCAACGCTTCCGGAGAGTTGCCGAAACCGGAAGAGATCACGGAGGCGACGGTGCGACTCCAGTCGGATTTCGACGCTCTCGAATATCTGGAAAAGAAACGAGGATGGTCGACCGAAACGATCAGAAAACATCGCATCGGGATATCGGACGACCGGAAGCATTTCCTGATCCCGATCGAGGTCGAGGGAGAGTTGGTCAATGTCCGATATTATTCGCCGAAAGGCGTCGACCCTTGGCACCCTGACGCAATGAAAATAAGAGGAGTCAAGGGTCGCAACGAGGTACGGATCTTCCCGGATTCCGTTCTCGGAGAATCGTCCGACAAACTGTTCGTCGTCGAGGGTGAGAGCGACGCTCTCGCCGCTTTGTCGATCGGTTTGAGTGCCGTCACCTTCACGGGAGGAGCGGGCAACTGTCCGAGCGACCTACACCGTCTCCAGGGAAAAGAGATCACGATTCTGTATGACAACGACGAGGCTGGTTCGAAGGGAGCGAAGAAGGTCGCACAGTCGCTCCGGAAGTTCACGCAACAGATCAAGATCCTCGACTTCGATTCCGTGTTCAAGGGCGGGACGGATTTGACCGATGCCGTCGTTGAACACGGCGGAGAATCGACGGCGAAATTGTTGATCGCCGCTGAAAAGGCTCAGGATTTCCAACCGTCGAACTCGGTTCGACACACTCACGCAAGAGAAGTCGATTTCGCCGAGGCGATCAACTCGACGAATATCGGAGCGAAGATCAAGTTGAAGGCGATGGTCATGGGGACCAGGGAGCGGCCATACGCCGCTTACAGTCGGGTCGCAGCGGATTGTGCGGCGTCCGGATCGAAGCCGATCTGTACGCTCTGTCCGCTCTCGCAGGGCCACGGAGCATACCCGAACGGCGAGAACGATCGTTTGACCGAAAAAGAGTTGCTCAAGCAGATTCGGAAACCGGACGGATCGCTTCAAAAAGAGTTGAAGAAAGTTTGCGGATTTCTCTGCGACGAGTTCGAAGTGAACGAAGTTCGGTCGACGATCGAAAGCATTTACGAACTCGTCGTCGGACCGTATCACGAGGAAAACTCGAACGACGAGAGCGTCGGTTTCCAACAACGAACCGTCTTCGCTTGCAACAACGGGAAACAGTATCGGATCAACCAGCCGTATCAGTTCGAAGGCGTGACGATTCCTCAACCGTGGGACCAAGCAAACACTCATGTTTTCACCAGACACGAAGATATCGAAAGGACTGTTGATGGATTCGAACTCTCCGAAGAGGGAAAAAAGAGACTGCGTATCTTCCAAACTTAAGCAAGAACCCGATGTATATTATTCTCTCCCGTGGAGGGATTTGTTGACGGACACGGTGGATTGCGGACTCAACGGTTTGAAAAATGTTCCGCTCGCCGAGGCGGTGAAATCTCGTCTCCATTTGTTGACCGGATTCGATCTCGTTTCGATTATCGAGAACACTTGTTCGATGTGTCCGCACAAATCGGATTGTTCGAACCACGAGAAAATAAAGAGAAGCAAAATAGAATTGAGGAGCAAATGCGTCCAGATCCGACAGAAAGTCAGAAAAAATCGCCAAGCCTGATGCTCTGGGAAAAAGGGATCATGATGTGTTTGGAAAATCGAGACGGAAGCGAAGTCGAAGTCGAACTGACCTGGAATGCGTTTCAGGAGATGCTTCGATTGATCGTCATCGCCGTCGAGCAAATACCGGACGAAAAAATACGAGAAAGCATCGAACGAGAGTGGGGGAAAAAATATGGACGACCTGACCTCGGAAGTTTCCTTGATCGAATCGAAGATCAAAGAAATACACGACGATTTTGAAGCCAATGTCGTCGGAATCAAAGTTCCTCGGGAACTGATTTACGCCATCGATCTTTGTTATCATTCGGCGGATTCATTCATCTTCCAGGATCGACTCGTCGAAAAAGGGATGTTGGAAGTATTGATCGTCGGCGACACGAGAACGGGGAAATCGGCGACAATCAAAGCCTTGATGAAGCACTACCAGAGGGGCGACTTCATACAAGGCGAATCTTGTACCCTGGCTGGACTCCTGGGAGGCGTCGACGAGAGCAGCAACGGGAACCGCTTCGTGAAGTGCGGACGACTTCCGTTGTCTCACAGACAACTCGTCACGATCGACGAGGCGAACGAACTGCACGAGGAGATCGTCGGGAAGATGTCTGGAGTCCGTTCGAGCGGACATTTCGACATCATCAAGATCGTCACGGGTCGGATTCTTTGTCGGATCCGATTGATCTGGATCGCAAATCCACGATCCGGCAGAAAAGTCGGCGAATATTCCTTCGGATGCGAAACGATTCCGGAGGTGATCGGGAAACCGGAGGACATCGCCAGATTCGACGCCGCTTTGATCGTCGGAAGAAAGTCGATCGACATCGCTTCTTTGTATGTTCGAAGCGACAAGAAGACGAAAGTCCCGCACCGCTACACGAAAGGGCTTTGTCGAGATCTCGTCATGTGGGCGTGGTCTCGGAAACCGGAACAGGTCGTGATCTCAAGAGAGACGGAAGATGCGATTCTTTCGTATTCTCAGGTCTTCTCGGAAGATTTCAACGAGTCGATCCCGCTGGTCGTCGAGACCGAGATGCGAATCAAGATCGCAAGGATGGCTATCGCTTTGGCCGCTCGGTTGTACAGCACCGACGAAAAGGGCGAGACCATCATCGTTCGACCCGCTCATGTCCAGGTCGTTTGCCGTTGGTTGTACGACCTCTACGAAAGCGAGGCGGTCGGCTATCTCCAATACAGCGAGCAACGCAAGGGCGGAAATCTCGGAGAAGAAGTAACGGAGGTTTGCGAGGCTCTCGGGAAAAAAGGGATGCTGGCGTTGATGAATATGTCGATCATCACGAAAGGCGTGTTGAAAGATATCTTCCAGGATCCCGACGCCGGGTCGGTGGCGTTTTCGAAACTCTTGCTCGGTAGAGCGATCAGAAACAACGGTCGAGGATTTCGGATGACGGAATCGTTCATCGAGAAACTCAAAACGGAGAAGTCGAACTCGGACATTCAGGCGGAACCCAAGGCAAAGAAACTCGTACCGACAGGAAACATCTTTGATTGATAACCACGCCGAGCGACAAGCAAAAGGCAATCGAGCGGGCGGAAACATCGCCGAACGAAGAGCCAGAGAATATTGCGAACGAAAGGGAATCGGTTTCGGGCAGTTCGGTTTCAACGAACTCGGCGATCCGTCGTCGTCGATCTTCCCGGTCTGGAAGATCTCGTCGACTCTTCGAGCGGCTCCTGATTTCATCATCTATCCACCGAGCGGAAGGTGGAATTGGCTCGAAGCGAAAGGATTCGCAAGACACAACGGAAACGGGTTCCGGCTTCATGCGAAAAAGATTCCGTTGTACGAACACTGGCAGAAATGGTATCCGGTGCTTTTGTTCATTCACGATATCGACGAGCGTGTCGATTACATCGTGAGTCTCGATTCCTTGTCGAAACACATCGCAGACACGGCGATGTCGCCGTCGGGATATTACGATCGAGCGACGATGGGGAAGAAGAAACCCTACTTCGAGTTTTTCGAGGAAGTGCTAGAACCGCTCAATATGGCGAATGCGTATCAGGATCGAGCAGTATAACTATTTTCAAACTAATCTTGAAATAGGGTTGTTCCGTCTCAGATTTGTCCTATACTTGTTTTTATGAGAGGGAGGAAAGGTTCTTCCCTCGAAGAGAAAACGAAACGAAAGAAGGAACGAAAATGGAAAACAACAACCAACCAACGCTCGGAACGGGAACCAAGGGAATGAAGTTGGAAGACGGAACGATCGAAAGTTTGCAGGAAATCCGAAAGACCTTCGGAGAAATGAATCGCCCAGCGTATCGCTTCCTGATCGTCGTAGAGAAGATGATCCAAGGTGTGAAGGTCCAAGTGAACTTCCCCAGCATGAACGATACTTCTGCTGAGTACGCAAGTCTCAGCACCACCGATGGCCTAGCGATTGCGATCGCAGTCTAATCAAATCAAAAACCCAAACCGGGAGGGTCGATCCCTCCCGGTTTCAAACGGAAACGGAAATAACATGACCACGAATCTATCTTCGGTGAAAGAGTCGATCGCCGATGCGGAAGCGGCTGGAGTGAAAGTGATCGGAACGCTCGTGCAGTGGATGATCCCGCAACGATCGGAGATATCATCCGACTTGCTCTTCGACGCTATGAAGAGCGAAGGAATCAGTCTCGCAACGATCGACGAACTGTTGCCGAAACCTGTGACAATCCGTAAATCGTTCACTCGAACGATCCAGAACTTCAACGCTCGTCGTCGTCGTCCTGGAGGGGCGATCCGGGAGTTCAGGAAGATCAAGATCGACCAACCCGGCTCCGTTTGTTACGGACTCGTCAGCGTCGATCCGGACGGGACGGCGAGATCGTTCAGTTTGGACAACGAAGGATGGGTGGCTCTGATCGACGGGGAGGTACGATCGAATGAAGCCGAACTGAAAAAAGAGATATCCACGGGAATGACGCAGATGCTCGGAGCGGCGGATCTCCGAAGAATGCTCACGAGATGGAGCAAGTCGAGGAGCGGATTCTCGACACGCCGAGGCGGTGGATCCTACTTTGTACCGAGCGATCCGATCGCTCAGTCCGAGGCGGACGGTTTGTCTGTCGTGATCTCAAGACTGACGCAGGGACACTTGATGCTTCTGCCGATTCTCGGAGGAGACGCAGCGACGGCGAATGTCTCGGCGGCTTTCAACGACTCGATGCTCGCCGAGATCGAATCGCTACAAAAGGAGATCAAAAAGTTCTTCGATTCCCCGACGAAGAAGCAAAAAGGAGCGAGTCTGAAAAGACTCGACGAGGTGAAGGAACTGCGGAAATTCGCCTTATCGTACGAGGCTCTGCTCGGTCCGGCGGTTCAGGCGATCAAGGACGACCTCGATCGTCTCGACAACTTTGTCGAACAGGTCGTCTCCGAGAGTCTGGAGGAAGTCTCCTCAGAAGCCCAAGAAGAGACGGAGACAGAAGCGGCGGAGGAGTCGACCGAGGAGTCGTCGACATCGAACCCGTCGTCCTCGGAGGCCGTACAAGAGTTCCTGGCGAAACTCGACCGGGAAGCGTCGAACGCCGGAGAATGACACGATTTCGACAGCCGGGGAGGGGAGTCGATCCTCTCCCCGGACCGTTTCGCCGGATCCCCGACGGTGCGATGCAATTTTCTGAAATGACCATTGTCGCCTAAGTTCAACAGGAACAACGCTTTCCGGTCGAATTCTCATTTCAGAAAATTGCATCGCACCTCCGGGGATCTGAAGAAACAGGTCGAAAATAACTTTCGAGAAATACCAGAAACAGGGTTGACCCTTCTCAGATTTGTCCTATACTTGTTTTTATGTGAGGGAGGAAAGGTTCTTCCCTCGAAGAGAAACGGAACGAAAGAGAGAACGATGTCGAACAAATATTCCGATTACCGTGTACCGGGAACGCCGGATCAAAATGTTTATCCGTATGTCGCCATGACCGAAGAGCAGTTGAGGGACAATCCGAAAGCGACAATCGGAACCGTGTTGGTCGCCGGAGTCGTCACCGAGTACGCCAAAATCGGACAAGATTACTGGTTGATCGAAAACGCCGAAGGACCGTTCTTGCACCTCGACATGATCGTCGAAGTGAAACTCTTTCGTCTGGGTGAAGAATCAATCTTCGTCCAGAACTAAAAAACCCAAGCCGGGGAGGACCGTCCTCCCCGGCAACAACAAGGAACGAAAGGAACGAAGCATGAAAGCGAAACTGGAAGCGATCGCCGAAAGCGTCAAGGCTCGATGGGTCGAGCGGGACGAACTGGTCGATGCGATTGTCCTCAGCATCCTCACCGGAGCCGACCTACTCGCAATCGGGAAACCCGGTTGTGCGAAGTCAGCCGTGATAAAAGACTTCATGTCGCACCTCGACATGGAGAAATTCAGCCGTCAACTCAACCAATACTCGACCGACAAGGATCTGCTCGGGGATATCAACCCGAAGCGATTCCTCGAATCGGGAATCAGGATCCACGAGGCTCCGAACACTTTCCTGGACGCCGACATCGCCTTCGTCGATGAAGTGTTCAAGGGTACGAAGGGAGCGAGAGCCGCTCTCCTCGAACCGTTGGCGGATCGTCAGTTCTCCGAGAACGGAGTCGTCCGAGATCTTCCGCTGTTGTCGATGTTGACGGCGAGCAACGAACTCCCGTCGGACAAAGCCGATGCGGCGTTTTACTCCCGACTCCAGATGCGAATACTGGTCAAAGACATCGTGACGGAGAGCGGCAAGGCGACGGCTCTCTGGTCGACTCAGCCGGACCCGATCGTCGAGACGATCACCCGGTCGGACATCGTGTCCGCAAGGCGAGAGATCGCCGCTGTGCCGATCTCCGAGGAAGCGAAAGAGACCGCTCTTCGGCTCTTCCGTGAAATGGACGAACTCGACATCTCGATCGACCAACGGAAACGGATGAAGACGATGGGTCTTCGGCTCTCTCTGGCTCAGGCTCAGGCTTGGCTCGTCGGACACGACGAGATCAGGAGCGAGGATCTCCGAGTCGCTCGATTCGTCTTCTGGTCTTCTCCGTCTCAGATCGAAGATGTCCACAATATCGTCGACAAGGTTTGCGACGAGGCGAGATCGTTGGCGAAAATGAAGTTCAACGAACTGGTCGAGATCACCGGGATGAAACTTCTCGCAGATTTCGACGACGACCAGTTGACGAATCTGCTCAACCTCAGCAGCACGATCCGCCAACCGAAGTTCTTCTGTCGACTGAACGGAGAAGAGCGAGCGAGACTCGCAGAGATCTCCGAAAGTGCCGCCAGGATCGTTCTCGGACGACAATCGAGGAGGGGATAAATACTTTCGGAGAAAGTTCGAAAATAGGGTTGACTCTTCTCAGATTTGCCCTATACTTGTTTTTATGAGAGGGAGGAAAGGTTCTTCCCTCGAAGAGAAAACGAAACGAAAGAAGGAACAATGTCGAATCGCCTTTCCGAGACCCCGACGAACAAGATCGAGAAGACGGCGGAAGAAATCGCCGTTCTTGAAATCCTGATCGCAAACCGCAACGCCGTCTTCCCGACCGAAGTTGCCTCGATCTACCGACTCCCGCACTGCGATTCTTTTGACTACTCTCGTTTCGTGGCGGTGAAGATCGTCAACGCTGCGGATCCCGAGGATGTCTACTACTACAACGATCCTCAACCCGGCGATCTCCTGATCGCCGACAAGGTTTCGTTGACCGTGGACATCGCAACCGACGCCGACAAGATCGCTGTCTCCTCGGAGACCTTTCTGATCGCCGACATGACGGGAGGCGAATAATGTCGAGACTGACGAGAACCACCAACGCTTCGACGATCATGTTCGGACTGGTCGAGGAATATCTGACCGGAGCCGGAATCAAGGTAGGCTGTTTCGGTAACGCTTCGCCTTTCCCTCCGGGAATCGAAGAGACTCCGAAAGATTTGTTCGTTCTTCTCTACTCGACGGTTCGTCCGGAGATTCTTCCGGGAAATGATCCGTTGACCAGAGCGATCTTGCAGATCGTCGAGACCCCATCGTTCGAAACCATTCGAGCGATGACGGTCCTCAACCCGTCGACGGCGGCGATGGGAATGTTGTCGCTGTACGAGATCCTCGAATTACAGTTGACCGACGGACGGATTTCAGCGGCGGTCGAATCCGCCAGCGGCGACCTGACCGTGATCTCTGATTTTACGAAGAAGATCGAAGACCTGACGAAGAAAGATGAAGACGATTCGGTCGTCGGCGAGGTCTCCGCATTGTCTCAGAAAAGAATCGCTCTGGCGGCGACGATCCGAGAGAATCCGAGATTGGTAGAACTGTTCAAAGCCTTCGGACGAGTCGAGAAGATTCAGAGCGATCTGCTCGACGACTCGATCGACTCCTCGACAACGGCGTCGACGGTCGACCTGGGCGACGACATAGGACTCGCCGACACCGGATACCTCGTGACCAGAACGCCGGAGATGATCGCTCAGGATCTCGCCGACGGAACGCTGGAGATCACTTCCGGCGAAGAAGACGGCGGAGACGGTCTCGGCCCTGTTCTGGTAATGTTGGACACCTCGGGATCAATGCGAAGACGAATCGAAGATTTCAATCGATGCGATCTGGCCCTTGCGACGGCTTTCGGGTTGATGGAATCTTGCCGAGAGTCGGGTCGCCGATTCGTCGTCGCACCGTTTACCTCCTCGGTGGACAGGAAACGAATCGTCCGCTCGAACGATCGAGGAGTGTGCGACCTCGGGGATCTTCAAAGACTGTTGAAGATCCAACCGAGAGGCGGAACCGGGTTCCTCGTGGCCCTGACGGCGGCGACGGAGATCCTCGAAGAAGAAGGAATGAAGAACGCCGATGTCGTCTGGTTGACCGACGGTGCAGCCGAAGCAACAGAACGGAATCCTCGATCGTTCGAGCGGACGGTCGCCAAGAAAAAAGAGTTCGACGAGAAAGGCGTTCGGTCTTTCGTTTTGAACTATTGTACCAGCGGATACATCATGAGGATCCTTGCCGGAGCCGGACCCGATAAGAGTCAACTCGGGTTCGGGATGTCGACGATCCCGGAATCGGATCACAAGTCGAGACTTTATGAGAACATGGAAAACATCGAAGAACTCGAAAAAGGCGTCCGGTTCATTCTGAAAGACATCGCAGATCGTGGGACCGGGCTTGACTGGTTGAAAGGTTAGACATGGGGAGATTCAGAATATCGGCAAACTCGAAAAGTGACGCCGTGATCGTCGAATTGTTTTTCGACGGAGATCGAAACGAGTTCGAAAAACCTTCGACGAGATCGTCGCTCTGGCGAATCTTGGTCTGGAAGACCGAAGTCGGGGAAGACGAGATCGACCCGGACGCACCGTACCTCGACGCTCGACCTGGACAGAAGTTCTCGTTCACGGACGGACATCGAGAGGCTCACGAGATCGCTAGGGCACTACGAACGAAGTCGATCGTGTATTTCAACAAGATCGTCCCGGCATCCGCTGTACTTGACAAGAAGACCGAACTCGGACACGCTGAGCCTCGACGACACAGGGTCAACGGGGAAGCCGGGGAAGAGTGGGAACCGAGTCCAGACTGCAAGCGTGGGCTGTCCGAGAGTTACGAGATCGAGGACACTACGCTATCGTGATCTGTCCTCCGGTCGAAGCGGGAACGCCTGACATCCTGGCTTCGATCCACGGTCGATTTGTCGGAATCGAACTGAAGACGAGCAAGGGGAAGATATCGAAGATCCAGCATCACAGGATAGGACAGATCGAACGCTCTGGTGGGGTAGCGGAGGCGGTGAGGAACAAGGAAGACCTTTTCGATCTATTGTCTCGCCTAGAGTCCACGAAGCCTTCGGCGGAGCGGAGAACGCCGACGAAGCGATCGTAAGACTGCTCCGAGAATTCCAAAAGAACGAATCCGACAAAGAGCAATGTGCGATCATCGGAGTCGTCGGTCACGGCGACCACGCTTTCCGGATCTGGACTGAAGGATCGGACGAGGATTCGATTCGAGTTCCGTTCGCCGATATCGTCCAGATATTATCGGCGGATCCCGAGGCGTTCGGGTACGGCTGGGTCTTCGCCCACACTCACAGTCTCAGCAAGGAACCTTCAGCGGCGGATCATTCGGCGACCTGTGCCTTGTCCTGGCTCGGTAAACTGCTCGACATTCCGCTCGTCGACCATTGGATCTTCACGATGCAAAACCCGAACATCTACAGTTACAGCCAAACGGCGTCGGAATACCTTTCGCCCTCGGTTCGTTTTGAGATTGACGACGATGCCTGAACCGCCGAAAATGAAACCCGAGGCGAACGGGTTGCTGGGTCGACTTGCCGGGAAGAGAAAGTTGAAACAACCGATCGAGTCGCTACCAGTCGAACAGGAAGAACGATATTCCCGATGGTGGGAAATGCGGCTCCTCGGAGCGTCGATCCCGGAGATCATCAAACACGAAAAGAAACAGGGACACGACTTCACTCAGCGACAGGTGATCCACGGTCTCGATATCTACTCGCAAGTCTGCATGGACGAGGCGGGCAAGGTCCGTCGCATGGCTCAACACCGAGCGTTCGTCGACAAACTCCGACAGATTGCGATGGGCCAGGTTCAAAACCTCCGAAAAGAGTTTGTCGATTCGGGCGGATTGGGAATCCCGGTCGTCTCCGAAGAGACATCGTTCGATGCCATGAAGAACGAGGTCGCCTCGAAAAAGAAAATCACCTATGAGCAAATCGACAGATCGATGATACCCTGGCTCCGATTCGCCGTCGATCTCGACAAGTACGCCGCAACGATCGACGGGTTGCTCGGCGATCTCGACAATCAAACGGACTTGAACTCGATCGAGGTCAACATCGACGGGTTCATCGGAATGGAGAGCGATGACGACGGAGCATAATGTCTTGAAGCAGTTGGAGCCGTTACTCGTTGATGTCTCGACTCTGACTCTCGATCCGACGAACGCAAGAACACATAACCGTCGAAACCTGGAAGCGATTCAAACCTCGCTCGAAACCTTCGGACAACATCAACCGATCGTCGTCCAGGAAGAAGGGATGATCGTTCGGATCGGCAACGGGAGACTCGAAGCGGCGAAGGGTCTCGGTTGGACGAAGATCGCAGCGGTCGTCGTCAAGGAACCGAATGTCAACGCTATCGCCAGAGCGATCGCCGACAACAAGACGGCAGAACTGGCGACCTGGGATTTCCAGATTCTCGGTGATCTGTTCCGAGGATTGGAGGCGGATTCTTTTGACTTGGCGACGACTGGGTTCGCTGATTATGAGATCGGGTCTCTTATGGTTACGGAAGGAGACGGCAAAGATGCTTCGGATTTCCTTTCGTCGGCGATTATCGAGGACGCAAGCGGCGGCTCTGCGGATAAGTCTTCCGAATCCACCCTGGAAGACGAAGAATATGTTTCGCTGGCTTTTACAGTTACCAGAGCCGGACGCTCGTATATCATGAAATCATTGAAACGCTTACAGGATCTCGACGGACTCCTGACGGTATCGCAGTCGCTAGAAAAACTTGTTCGAGAAAAAATGGATTCAATCGAGAAGGGGTGAAGAAATGAAATTGATCGACAATCCTCGGCACTTGGATTCTATCGATGCCACCGATTCGATGTACCCCACAATCGCAACATGGATCGAGCAACCGATCAGCGAGTTGTCTCAGCGGTGTTCCACGATTTTCGGATATGTCATCGGTGGGGAGTGTACCATCGCTGCCAACGGGCAGATGTGGTCGCTGCTCTCCGGGAACTACTTCGCATTTACGGGCGAGATTTCTGTCGTGTCTTGCAAGCCAGCGGAACGCCCCTTTCGGATGTGGACAGTAGAACGGCTGGGATACCAGGGGATTCCAATGATGGGACAGGTTGAACAGCGTGGTCGGTTGTCCTATATCGACGGATGCTCGGATAGCATACTCGTTCCGATGCCACGAAAAGGCGATCCAGTTCTAAATTATCTGCATTTCCCGAGCGGCGTGATTCAAACTCAACACACGCATCCATCGATCCGGATGGGGCTAGTAATCAAGGGCGTCGGCGAAGCGTGGCAAGAAAAAAGCAACTTCAACGATGGATGGGTAAAGCCGCTTATGACAGGGGCGATGTTCATGTTGGAGGAGCAGGAGTTGCACTCATTTCGAACTTCGGCGGACATGATGGATGTGATCGCATATCACCCGGACTCGGACACCGGACCGACTGACGAAGATCATGCAATGCTCAACAAGACCTACATCAATCACGGAAAATAATGCTCGGCGAAAAGCAAACGATCAACAAAGATGTATATTCTCTCGCACTCGATCGAGTTCGCAGAGCATACGAGTTGCTCGATCATATCGTTGTCATGTTCTCCGGCGGAAAAGACAGCACGGCGGTATTGAACATCGTGCTAGAGGTCGCTCAAGAGCGTGGAATTGATCGAGTCCCGTGCTACTTTTACGACGAAGAAGCGATCCCTTATGACACCGAGAATTATGTGCGGCGGGTATCTAAAAATCCGATGGTCGATTTGAAGTGGCTCTGTTTGCCGGTGGTACATTTGAACGCTTGCTCCACAGCGAGTCCCGTGTGGTATCCGTGGGGAGTCGAAGACGAAGACAAGTGGGTCAGGCCGCTGCCGCCAGAAGCGATCACGAAGATCCCTGATTACGATTCGGATGTGATCTCTGAAAGGCTACCGATACCAGAGATGCACGGGATTTTATTTCCTCCGAGTACATGGGGAAGCGTTGGCATCGTCATGGGGATCAGGGCAGATGAAAGCCTCATGCGTCAGCGGGTCATGCTGAATTCGCTCAACCGAGAAAATGCGTTCATAATTGATGCCGAAATCAATCAATACAAGGTCTACCCGATTTATGACTGGACGACGGAGGATGTGTGGACCGCTCCCAAAAGGTTCGACTGGGATTACAATGTTGCATACGATGTCATGGATCGTGCAGGGATCAAGCCGAGCCAACAACGGTGTGCCCCGCCATACGGAGCCGAGCCGATGCGGGGTTTGTGGCAGTACAAACAATGCTGGCCTGACATCTGGGACAAAATGCAGTCGAGGGTGCCAGGTGCGGGGACGGCGGCGATGTATGGTCGTACTAAACTGTATGCCTACGGAGAAGTTCCAGAAAAGCCGCAGGGCGTTACCTGGGAAGAGTTTGCGGTGTCGATACTAAGCAAATGGGGGCCGTCAGAACGGACAGAGGTCGCCGAGTTGATGCGGTCCTGGATCAAGAGGCACCACAACAAAACAAGAGATCCCATCCTTTCTGTTCCGCATCCGGTGAGCGGCTTATCGTGGAAATTTCTCGTCATGCTCGCTTTTCGGGGCGACTTCAAGAAGAGGAAAGCGGTGATGGGTCCGGTTGACCCGAATAGCAGAGAGTTCTTTCTTTGCAGCGAAAGGTACTATGCTGAAAAATCACGAATCGCAGCCAGTAAGTAGCGTCCGATGGGTCAACCGTTTCGAACTGAACCCGAACGGGTACAACCCGAACAAGGTTGCTCCGAGAGAGATGGAACTTCTCGTGGCTTCGATACTGACCTGCGGATGGACTCAGCCAATTGTCATCCGGGAAAACAACGAGATCGTCGATGGTTATCATCGCTGGTTGGCATCGTCAGATCCTCGGATTGCTGCACACACTGGCGAGATGGTTCCGGTGGTAATGTTGCCGAAGGTTAGTGTGCCGGAGCAGATCTCGGCGACGATCACTCACAATCGTGCCCGGGGAACGCATTACATCATGGCGATGGCTGATATTATTCGGACTCTAAAAGACGACCACGATGTCTCGGACAAATGGCTACAGGTGCAACTCGGGATGGAAGAGGAAGAGATTGTCCGTTTGTATGACTCGTCAGGATCTCCAGAAAGCAAAGGTTCTGAATCATTCGGAAGCGGTTGGGTTCCAGATCACAGCAAACCGAACAAGTTCACAGGCAAAGAGCGACCAGAATTCAGAAGGGTCGGAAGTTGGGATGGGCTTGTCCACGATCCGAGGGTGGAAGAGGCGAAGCCGAAGCGAGGGGGAGAACCGGCGAGTATCGTTTTGAGGGAGGGATGGGTTTTCAGGAATGGGAAGACGGCGGCATCTGGCAGCGTTGGCACCCTGTGCCAGGAGTTGAATTCAGCGGAATCACGCTGAAAATAACTTTCGAGAAATATCAGAAATAGGGTTGACTCTTCTCAGATTTCCTCTATACTTGTTTTTATGAGAGGGAGGAAAGGTTCTTCCCTCAACGAGGAAACGAAACGAAAGAAGAAAACCATGACCCACAAGAAAGCCAGAACCAAGAAAGACATCAGAAACGATCCTCGGGTGGAAGAGTTTGCCAAGAATGGACAATGGGGAGGCTGGGTCATCGTCCTCAAAGAAGGCTGGGTTTTCACCGGAGAAGTTCAGAGCCATACCGCCATTGACGGCACCGACGGTCGAGGCCGTAACCATGCGAACGCCGGAGATTGTTGCGACGATTTGAACAACGCCGTCAGGGAAGGAGCCTAAAGGCTCCAATCAAAAACCCAAACCGGGAGGGATCGACCCTCCCGGCGGGAAGCCCGATTCCTGTTTCCTCCGCTTTCCTTCGCTTTCCTCCGCCTCCCACCGCTTTCCTCCGCTTTCCTTCGCTTTCCTTCGCTTTCCTCCGCTTTCCTCCGCTTTCCTTCGCTTTCCTCCGCTTTCCTTCGCTTTCCTTCGCTTTCCTCCGCTTTCCTTCGCTTTCCTCCGCTTTCCTTCGCTTTCCTTCGCTTTCCTTCGCTTTCCTCCGCTTTCCTTCGCTTTCCTCCGCCTCCCTTCGCTATCTAACGGATGAAACTTCGGAGCGATCTGTCGGGAAGTCCGATCCCTGGTCTAACGGATGAAACTTCGGAGCGATCTGTCGGGAAGTCCGATCCCTGGTCTAACGGATGAAACTTCGGAGCGATCTGTCGGGAAGTCCGATTCCTGGTCTAACGGATGAAACTTCGGAGCGATCTGTCGGGAAGTCCGATTCCTGGTCTAACGGATGAAACTTCGGAGCGATCTGTCGGGAAGTCCGATTCCTGGTCTAACGGATGAAACTTCGGACCGATCTGTCGGGAAGTCCGATCCCTGGTCTAACGGATGAAACTTCGGACCGATCTGTCGGGAAGTCCGATTCCTGATCTAACGGATGAAACTTCGGACCGATCTGTCGGGAAGTCCGATCCCTGGTCTAACGGATGAAACTTCGGACCGATCTGTCGGGAAGTCCGATTCCTGATCTAACGGATGAAACTTCGGAGCGATCTGTCGGGAAGTCCGATCCCTGGTCTAACGGATGAAACTTCGGACCGATCTGTCGGGAAGTCCGATCCCTGGTCTAACGGATGAAACTTCGGACCGTTCTGTCGGGAAGTCCGATCCCTGGTCTAACGGATGAAACTTCGGACCGATCTGTCGGGAAGTCCGATTCCTGATCTAACGGATGAAACTTCGGAGCGATCTCTCGGGAAGTCGGATTCCTGATCTAACGGATGAAACTTCGGACCGTTCTGTCGGGAAGTCCGATTCCCCGACGGTGCGATGCAATTTTCTGAAATGACAATTCCCGTCTAAGTTCAACAGGAACAACGCTTTCCGGTCGATCTCTCATTTCAGAAAATTGCATCGCACCTCCGGGGATCTGAAGAAACAGGTCGAAATAAACTTTCGAGAAAAACCGAAATAGGGGTTGATTCGTCTCAGATTTGCTCTATACTTGTTTTTATGAGAGGGAGGAAAGGTTCTTCCCTCAACGAGAAAACGAAACGAAAGAAGGAACGAAAATGACTCAGAACCACAACTTCCAACCCGGAAACTACAACGGAAGCCTTTCGAGCGGACCGAGCGGACAGTTCGTCGTTACGGTGACGAGAGTCACGCCGACCTCGGTGGTCATCGGTCCTTGTCAGGGTCGTCCAGCGACTCGCAGAAGAGTTCACACTTGCCCGTTGACCGGGAGTCAGTTCTTCTTCCCTCTCGGACAGTTCAGCATGGCACCAGTAATCAACATCAACTCCTGAACCAAAACCAAACCGGGGAGGGGAGCCGATCCTCTCCCCGAAGATACTTTCCGAGAAAGTTCGAAAATAGGGTTGATTCGTCTCAGATTTGCCCTATACTTGTTTTTATGAGAGGGAGGAAAGGTTCTTCCCTCGAAGAGAAAACGAAACGAAAGAAGGAACGAATGAAACTCCTCACCAAAGCGATCGAAAGCAAGATCCCGACCTTGTACGCAACCGACGGACAAAAAGAGAAAACCGCAATCTGCAAGTTCTTCACCCCAGACGCAAACTTCACATGGTATGTCGTCGAAGGCAAAAAAGAGACGAACGGCGACTGGACCTTCTTCGGGCTGGTCGATGCTGGCTCCGGTTCCGAGTGGGCCGAGAAAGAGTGGGGATACTTCACCCTCGGACAACTGCAATCGGTACGAGGCAAGATGGGACTCCCGGTCGAGCGGGATCGTTGGTTCGAGGGAGTCAAAATCGACAACGACGGTCCGGTACGAGGCTGAACGAAGAGAAACGGAAACGAAAGAAGGAACACCAAGCCGGGGAGGGGAGTCGATCCTCTCCCCGGCTTGGTTGCTTTCAGTGGCGGGAAGAATACTCACCGATTGCCTCCGCTTCCCTCCGCCTCTCACCGCTTCTCACCGCCTCTCACCGCCTCTCACCGCTTCCCTCCGCCTCTCACCGCTTCCCTCCGCTTCCCTCCCGAAGTTTGATCCGTTAGATCAGGAATCGGACTTCCCGCCGGACCTGCACGAAGTTTGATCCGTTAGATCAGGAATCGGACTTCCCGCCGGACCTGCACGAAGTTTGATCCGTTAGATCAGGAATCG
>Ga0233412_10000046_pt1 | contig 65643 bp, 56 predicted proteins | sample Na_anoxic_4_MG_FD_180667 | JGI IMG/M metagenome (GOLD analysis project Ga0233412, IMG submission 180667) | Seawater microbial communities from Saanich Inlet, British Columbia, Canada - Na_anoxic_4_MG | ecosystem: Environmental > Aquatic > Marine > Inlet | place: Canada: British Columbia... | reverse complement strand
AATTTTTTAATTTTTTTAACCCTAATTTTTCAGTACATATTATATTATTATATACCATATTCAATAATATAATATAATATATTTTTATTTTATGGTGAGAAAAATCTCCCACCATTTTACTGAAATGCTAAAAAATGCTAATTTTCATTAAAAATTTTTAACCCTTGTTTTTTTCGAGTTTATTACCTTTTTCAATAATAAAATAGTATATAACTTAAAAATATGTTACCATAAAAAAGGTTAAAGGCTAATAAATTCCGCGCGGAAAAAAATAAAAAGAAAAAAATTATTTGATTTGAAAAAATGTCCATAAAAATGTCATAAATTTAATATATATATATTATATAAATTTTTTTTGAATTTAAATTACCGCGGAATTTATTAGCCTTTAACCTTTTTTATGATGGGAGATTTTCAAACAATTAATAACTTTATTACTTAAAAAGGTAATAAACTCAAAAAAAACAAGGGTTAAAAATTTTTAATGAAAATTAGCATTTTAAATAAATTTTTTTATTTTTGAAAAAATTACAATTTCATATTAGCTTTTACGTTAGCATTTATGTTAGCATTTATTAAAAGTTGTTTCTTTTTTTTTGGATACATATATTTATATTATCAATAAAACTATGTTATAATTATTGGATAATTTAATAAAAATTATGTTAGCTTGAGTTAAAAATTACTTAAAAAAAATCTCGCTAATATATATTAATGCCATACAAAAAAGCAAAAAAGAAAACATGTTTGAGATGTGGAGAAGATTTTACACTTTTAAAATCTCATTTGCAAAGGAAGAATATATGTGAATCTAAATATTTAGATATAAGTGGTGATGATATGATAAAAAATTATGAAAAATATCATTCAGATTTTGTAGTAAAAAAACTAAATACATCATTTATTTGCCCGAATAAATGTGGCAAAACATTCAAACATAGGAGTAGTTTAACAAGACATAAGAAAAAATGTGAATATCAAAGCTCAGGGCAAACTCAACCAAATGTTATAAATATAGGCGGCTCAACAGTTAATATTACAAATAATACAAATAATACAAATAATACTAATAATACTAATAATATTGAGAATGCAAACATATTTAATATAGCATTGCAAAATTATGGTGACGAAATAATTCCTCCTAATTTATATGAATTTGTAAAAATTCTCGCAGATGATATTAAAGAAAATCAAGGAAAATCTATTTTGGTTAAAGCCTTTGAATATTTACATATAAAAACGAAAGAAAATAGGAATATGCTTGTGAGAGATGACAAAAGTAGAATGATGGAAGTATTTGAAAATAATGAATGGAATTTAATTGATAAAAATCATATGAAGTCTGTGCTCCATGCTGATATAAATAATCGAATATTAATTTTAATTGAGATAGCAAATGAATTATGCAAAGATAATATAACTAGAAAAATTTTAGAACGTGCAAAACTTTATTATGATATTGACATGGAAGAATTATCTGAAGCTAAATTTTTTGGTTATTTAATGACATCTTTATATAAACATAGAGGAGAATTATTGGAATATTATAAGGCGTCTAAGAAAGGTAATCTTATAAAATCTAAATATAAAACAATTGAACGTCATAGAAAAGAAAAATTACAAAAAGAACCAACAGAAGATCCAACAGAACCAACAGAAGATCCAATAGAACCAGAAGAAGAACCAATAGAACCAGAAGAAGAACCAAAAGAACTGAAAGAATCAGAAGAACCAGAAGAAGAACCAGAAGAAGAACTGGAAGAAGTTGAAAAAGAACCGGAAGAAGCGCCAATAATTATAACAAAACAAGACAAAGATATTATAATCGAGAGAATGGAGAATAATGAATGTATAGAACCCGACGATGAAGATACCGGATTAGAAGAAAAACTCGCCATTATGTTAGGTATTGATTATGATGGTTATTTACAAGGAGATACTCCTATGGAATTTCTAATCGATTGTGTAAAAAAATATAAAGCACATTAGGTTATTTAGTGTTTCCATATTTTATCGTGGCACTTACGGCTTCATCATATGTACGTGCAAGATAAAACCAGTATGCATATTCAACTGGTGTATTAGATATATCATATAATTTTACTTTTTGTTTGCAATAATCTCTTATTGCTCTCGCCTCGTCAAGATTAACATTTTCTATATCTCCAAAATTTTTAGCCAGTTCGTCTTTAATATTTTGTACTTTTTTGTCTGCATCTTCCTGTGTGACAGACATATTTTAAATGTAAATAAGTGTTTATTTACATTTAAATGTTTTCAATTTTTATAAATTTTCTTTATGTATATTTATTAATTTGGTATACAGTGGTATTAAAATCTTTTGCTAATTGTGTTTTCGAAGCTCCATTATTATGTCTATTTTTAATTGCAGCCTTCTCCATAGATGTAAATTCTTGTCGTTTCCGCGATTTTGCTGTAGTTAATGTATTGCTATTATCTGATTTACATTGTAATTCTCTAAGTTGTTTTTCAACACGAGCTTGTCTATTAATCATCATTCGCTTGCTATACATAGTTATAAATCATTAAAAATATTTATAAAAAATTTTTTTCAAATTTTTTTATCCCATTCCTTTTCAATATCAATTTACCTATTTCTTCAATAAAAATTTTCAATATAGTCTGTATCAATAAATTTGAAAATTTTTTTATAAGCACGCTTAAAAGTTATGTCTACAACACTATTAAATTCATCCTATATCTCGTTACACGGGTATAATTATCGTAATTAGATGGTAATATAAATATCTGATATACATTACATAATATACATTACATAATATTTTCATAGTGGTGTAAATTATGTATCTCTAATTATACCTATTTCTGTATATTTATCATATATTTTAAATTTCTAAGGGTGTAAACTTGAATATTTTGAAATTTTTAGAAAGATGTATCTCTAATCACACCTGCTTCTGTATCTTTATTGATCATATTAGCTGTGAATTTTGTCAAAAAATACCAAATCACATATAATCCCGCGGGCATAAATAAATAGAGACTCATAGGTTCTAACTCTAATAAACTACTTCTAACATAACCAAATAATATTATCATTAATAGGGTGCTAACCCATATAGTTGTGACTTGTTGATTTGTTAAAATGAACACATAGTTTGATAAAATGGTGACAGCGATTAGAAATATTATTATAACAATTGCAAAAATGTATCCTATCATATATAATATAATAATATTTCTTTTGAACTGAATTAGAATTAGAAATTGATAAATGTAAAATAATTGGTTGTAATTTTAACCAAATAGTACCAAAATATAAATATTACTGAGGTAACTAAAACATCTATTAAATCTAATGATCCATTTAATATTAATGAACCTATTGTATATAATATCATAAAATATAAGGAACCAAGTGTAATTTCAGATAATTGATACTCTGTTAGATAATTCATATATATTATTTAATAACATTTTTTATCTACCTATATTATTATAGATAATGAGTAATATCGACTATTGTAGATTACCCAGTATCCCTTGTTCTATGAGAACTGGAAATACTAAATCACATTTTCCTAATAAACCTGATACATGTAATCTCTTTAACCCAGATCAAGTTAATAAAATGTTTTCCGGAAAAACTGATATTGGTAATATAAATAATTATAAAATATGTTACAAAGATTACCCCAAAGAAGGTAGAGCTGGTGACTATTTTTGTCAATTAAATGATCTTGGTAAATGTGTTGGTAAACCTGTTGATTGCGATCCAAACAAAAATCAGAGAAGAAAAGATAAAGAACGCGTCAATTTTGATATACCAGATGATGTTAAATGTATGCCACCTAATACAAAAGGTTGCAAGAATGTTTTATCAGATGAAGATGCAAAATTGTACATCAATGGAAGACCTTTTTACCAATGTCAAACAAAAGATGGTGAAGTCGATGAAATGTGTATCAGTAATCTATACGCTTCCAGCCAATTTGGTCTACCAATTGATCAATCTACACCTGATCCTCCTGATAGAAATATTTTATATACAGAAAGATATCAGAAACCAATCAGGAATAAGAAGATAATCAGTTGTCCAACTGGTTACAATATTTGTGGGGAACTATGTTGTGAAAATAAAAAAACTCTAAATTGTGATAGCGAATTAGACATCCACGGTGTTAATCCTGGTTGGAAACAAACAGGTGGATGTAAAGGTCATGGAAAACAAGAACCAAAAAATAATAAAACATGCACAGAATTTGTAAATGATTTAAATACATCGGGATATTGTTATTGTAATGATGGTAGTAAACATTATTATGATTGTGGGCAAAAACGTGATGGAAAAACATGTAGAGATATTTGTGGTAAAAAACCTAAAAAATGTATTCCACCGGAACATCAAACAATTTTAGGTTCACCCTATCCACATTGCGATTTTGGAAATAATATTACCAATATGTTTGTAGAAGGTGCACCTCATTTAGATCAATTTAGAACAGAGAAACAATGTTTAGATTGGTGTGCTAAAAATCCAGATTGCAAAGCAACTGTAAACTATTTAGATAGAAATGGTAAATTGCAATGTAGATATTACAAGTATGATACTAAAGATAACAGAATTCATAAAATAGATGATAAAACCGGTCTTATTCATAACAGAAGAGTACATCCATATGTACCTAATCCTTCTGAAAAAATATTACCTAAATACGATTTTGCAAGTATACCTGTTAATAAGAAGACAAGTAAAAGAGGTAATTTAATAGATGGTTGCGCACCATATGGATGTTGCGCAGATGGTTCTAAAAAAGCAGATAAAGATGGAAAAAATTGTAAACCATTTACAACAGAGAGTGGATTGGTTGGAGATCCTTATGAACCTTATCAGTATTCTTCATTAGGAGGTAAAGGAAAGATGGGTGGAATAAATGAATTATCTGGGAATGCTTATATTGATTATTAAATTAGTAATTTTATAAAAATTATTAATTTATCAGAAATTATCAGAAAAAATATTTAACGTCTTTTAGTTACACGCTTTGGTGAAGCACGTTTCTTAACGGGTGATTTTCTTTTAGGAATTGTTCGTTTAGGTGAAGCTCTTTTCTTTGTGGGAGATTTTCTTTTAGGAATTGCCCGTTTAGGTGAAGCTCTTTTCTTTGTGGGAGATTTTCTTTTAGCAGTTGTACGTTTTGGTGAAGCACGTTTGGGAGTTGCCCGTTTTTTAACTGGTGATTTTCTTTTTGGTGTTTTCCTTAATATTTTACCACCATTTTGTGATGGGTTTAACAATTCTTCGCTATTTTCCAATGCTTCAACCAATTTTGTTGATCTATCCTTTACACGTTCCTGCTTTATTAATTTTCCTGTAGCTTTTATAAATTTTATAACACCTAATTTGGTTTGTTTGTTATACACCCCATCTTTTATTTTTTGTTGAAGCTTGGATAAATTATCTTCCAATTTTTCTATATTAATTTCATCTATTTTTTTTTGTAATTTATTTATTTCTGTTGTTAATTTTTGTTTGTATGTTTCTTTTTCGACACTATATTTTGGTATTTCCTCTTTCATCTTATTTTTCGCATTAGTAATAAGTTTCGAATTGCCTTCATCAGGTAACAACATATTAATTTTATTTATTTTATTTGAAATATTGTTTTTTAAACCTTCAATTTCTTCATCAAGAGTTAGTATAGCTTTTTTTGATGTAGCTTGTTTTGGTTTAGCTTTTTTTGATGTAGCTTGTTTTGGTTTAGCTTGTTTAGTTTTTTTTGATGTAGCTTGTTTTGGTTTAGCTTGTTCATCTTGTTCATCTTGTATTTGTATTATTTTTGTAACTAATTTTGCTAATTCGAACACCGCCTTTTTATCATCAATAAATTCAGCTTTATCATAAATAAATCCATCGCGATTCCGTAGATAATCTTCCACCAGATCTTCAGCTTTTTTTAAATCTTCATTATTCAATTTATATTTATCTTTTTCATCATAATCATAGATATAAATTTTCACAAGGGCAACCATTTTATCTACAGATAAATATAATAATTCATCCGTTAATTTTTTATTTTTAATAAAATTATCCGGATTTTCATCATAATTATTCTTTAATTTTTTATATTTATCCAATTCCGATTGAATGAACATGCCTGGATAATTGATAATCATACTATAGATAAAATCAATATCCCACTCTATTATATGTATTTTATTAGCATTTGTATTTTCAGACTTACCTTTTTTTGTTGGTGTATTTTCAGACTTACCTTTTTTTGTTGGTGTATTTTTAACTTTATTTTTATTGGCACGCCAGTTTTTTGAATCAACGATAGCAATCGTGTTTCGAGATCTACTACTTATTTGAGAACCGGATACACCAGCTCTTTCTGACCGACATTCCCATACACCACCAACACAATCAGGTGGTCCCCCGCTACAATGAGGTTTAGATCCAACACAATTTTCTCTATTTCCTCTATTTCCTCTATTTCCTCTATTTCCTCTATTTCCTCTATTTCCTCTATTTCCTCTATTTCCTCTATTTCCTCTATTTCCTTGATTTACTTGAAAATTATTTCCGGATTGATTTTGTATTCTGGATTGTTTTTTGTCTTTTTGTACTGTATCCAGTTGTTTTCTAAGACTGATAAGTTCAGAGTTTATAAAATCTAAATTATTTGACATAATTTGTTGGCTTGCTGTGTGTTGTGGACCCATGTACATCTCAACATCACTTCCTTGAGTCATAAGTCGATTCTTCATACGTACCAATTCCAACATTTTTTCCTCCAATATATCTTCTTTTGCATTTATTGGATTATAACTATACCCATCATTGTCATTGTCATGACCACGAGAATTGTTTCCATATCCATCCAATTCATTCATTTTCTTTTCATTCCTCATTCCTAATGCATTATTCGGGTCATAACCATATTGTGCCATATTTATAATATTTATATATATTTTTTTATTAAATCTTTAATAAAATTAATATCATAATTCTTATTATATTTATTTTTATAAATATATTTCATAGTTTTATAAAATTGTTTGTCATTTTTTGTTAATTCTGGTAATTTATACTTTTTACCTAATTGTTCATTTACATATATAATATCAACAAACGCACGAGGTCTATTTTTTCTATATACTTTTTTTTTCATTTCTAAATCTAAAGTAATTATCTTATTTCCCAAAAAATATAAATAATATGAAGGATCAATTACCATATTGTAATATGATATATATTTATCTAAATTATTTTCTATATATAAATCATTTGGTATTTCTACTAAATCAATATAATGTCCTCTACTATATTTTTTATTTATATAAATATATTTTACATCAACATCATTGCAAGTACGAAATCCATATAAATATAATATAAAACTACTTGTTATTATTCTGGAATTTAATTCTAATAATGTTAAATTTTTATAAAAATTATTTTTTAATTCTATAAATATTTTTTTACATAAACTATTCTTGAATTTATACAATCTCTCTATATTTTGCATTCTTAATAACTCTAAACTATTCTCATTCAAAAATATTGATAACATTAATATCAATTCATCAAATGAATCATTGGTAAAATGATCCATGTCTAATTCTATTTCTTTTTTGTTTATATTTTTATTTTGTTTAGTTTTTTTTACCATACTTTTATTTTGTTTAGTTTCTTTCACCATACTTTCTTTACTAAAGAAAGTATTTTCGTAAAAATACACTTCCAACCTATTCTCATCCTTGAATCCCAACTTTTCTGTATAATTCTTCAAATTTTGATACGTTGAACACTCATCATATAATAATTGATACATTAATGCTATAACCTCTTTTTTACTCATTGTGACAGATTTATGATAATAAAAATTAGTCTCTTTTTTTAATTTATTTTTTGTTGCTGTTACATCATGTTCAGAAAATGCAACAATTATTTTCGCGTTTGGTCTACATTGTAAATACTGTAATAAAATATCTTCGTGATTTTTATTTAAGACGCGAATATTTTTATATTTTTTCAAAATGTCAGAGTAATATGTGACTGGAATGTCTTTGTAATATTCTTCTAACTTTCTAATAGGTTCTAAATAATCATTAATTTTAATATTATTAAATAATGGTTTACTCATTATATAATAATTCTTTATATAAAAAATATTTTATATTTTCACATTTAGTATTTTATCATTATTAATGTTAATATTATTATTTACATTTACATTTATTGATCTTATATTTTTGTATTCATTTTCGTGTTCATTTCCGTGTTCATTTCCGTGTTCATTTTCGTGTTCATTTTCGTGTTCATTTTTGTATTCATTTTTGTATTCATTTTCGTGTTCATTTTCGTGTTCATTTCCGTGTTCATTTTCGTGTTCATTTTCGTGTTCATTTTCGTGTTCATTTTTGTATTCATTTTCGTGTTCATTTTTGTATTCATTTTTGTATTCATTTTTGTATTCATTTTCGTATTCATTTTCGTGTTCATATATATTAAGTGGTTTACATATTTTTTTATGTCGTGATAAGCCACTATTATATTTATAAAATTTACCGCATTTTTTGCAACTATAAACTTTACTCATCATATTCTCGTAATATTTTTTATAATGATCATCATAATTATTCGTCATGTCATCATAAGTAATATCTAAATATAATAGTTCACATAAATTTATTTTCTGTGCATGTCTACTTAATCTTGTATATTTTTTACCACATCTTAAACATATTTTTGTATAACTTGTGTTATTACTTTTAATAGTGTACTTTGATTTATTAATAATTTTTGGTTTATTTGTATTATTTATTATGTCATTAATGTGTGAAACACTAAATGATCCATTTGTATCATATTCATTAGTTATTTTTATAATATCATCTTCAATTATGTAACTAATATTATTAATTTTTTGACAAATTTTATTTATTTCTTCATTTGATAATACATTATGCATTAATTTTTTTATATTAAATTCCTCATATATATTATTTATAATTTTATCTAATAAATCTATATATTCCTGTAATAATTTAGATGGAAATAACTCTATTTTATTATATTCATTAATATATGTATTATTATAATGTAATGTATTTGATAATCTTGATTCTACTTTATCTAATATGTATTTATCAGAAAATTTGATTATTTTAATAATATTTAATCTATTATCAGTATTTAACTTTAATATAAAGTCTTTATAATGTTCTGTTAGTCTATCTCCTATTCGTTTTGTTTTTCCATATTTAATAATATTTTTATTAACCTTTAATAAATATAAGTAATATACCATTATTTTTAATATAATAAAAAATATTTAAGTACTTTTATTATAAATGAAGCATTTTAATTTTGAAAATTACACATACATCATCAATTTAGAATGATCAAAATCATCCCCTTTTCTATTCTTGATAGCATCATCATTAACAAACATTTCTAATGCTCTCTCCATATCTACATATGTTATTCTCTTCTTTTGATCTCTGGGTAAACAGAATACTCTTCGAGCGTGTACAATTCTCACCATATGAAACAGTGTTTCCATATCCCCGCCATTATATTTGAAGATCTGTCTATGTCTTTCAAAAAAACTCACTGGAACATCTTCCTCAATATCTACAATATCCCACTCTTCGTCTCTTACTTTTTTCAGAAATATAGATCTAATATCTTTCGCTGAATACTCATCTATAGTAAACCTGAAAGGGAAACGTCTTTCCAATCCTTGATTATATGCAAAAAAACATTTTTCTAATGCTTCTTTGTATCCCGCTATAATACAAATAAAATTCCCCTTATTCTCCGTTAGATTTTGATTTATGGTATCAATACACTCCTTCGCAAATGAATCCCGCTGTTCTGAATTACCTAATGAGTACGCTTCATCTATCAATAAAACGGAATTTTTGGCTTTATCTATAGCAGCTTGTGTCAATTTTGCGGTGTGTCCTAAATATTTACCAATTAGATCGGATCTTCTGACAACATTAACAGTATCTTTTTTAATGACACCCATTTTACAATAAATTTTAGCGAGAATGTGTGCTAACTCAGTTTTACCACAACCTGGAGGACCATAAAGAGCAGTGTGCATAATATTTTTATTTCTTTTTTCGAAATCTTGTAGATAATAAAGGATCATATCTAAAATATGTACTTTAACTTTCTCCATACCAATCATATTTTTTAACTCTTCCAACGGTTCTATCAAATCATATAACCTTTTTAAATTGACATTGTACTTTTTATCATCAAAGGGATCATACAATAAACCCAATTCAATCAAATCATCAATCGATTTAATCTCTTTCTTTATTATTTCATCATACTCTTCATCATTGTAAAAACTATCTGTTTCAGATTCTGATTCAACTTCTTCTTCCTCACTATCTGAATGTATATTTCTTGGTGGATTTCTGGGAGGAGATCTGGGAGGTGGTGGAGGTGGTGGAGGAGGAAAAAAAGGTATAAATCTTACAACATGAATAGGATTTTTAGGCTGATCTTTATCATCATCGCTATTATGTTCATTATTATCACCATTATTACAATCACTACGTAAATTGTAACATGATTTTTTTTGTGGTCGTTTATTATCATCATTGGAATTAGAAAGACGTTTCATTATAATAGATATATATAAATTATCTTGGAAATAACCTTACAAATTACTCTTCATGAATACATTTAATGGAAAGTTCAATATTGTAAATATCTTTCAATATTTTTGAAAAAAGGATACCATTATTATCATTATTACCATTATTATCATTATTATCATTATTATCATTATTACCATTATTAACAATAATACTTTGTAAATATTTAACTCTATTACAAAATTTATCTTTTTTTTTATCATAATTATCTTTATAAACATTTTTAAAAATTTCTTCTATTACTGATTCATTATCATCTATAATCTCGCACATTTTATTTATAATATTAAAATTTACAGATAAATCATAAAATTTAATATACTTATTTTTGCAAGCGAATATACTCTCATTTTTTTTTATTTTTTTTCTAACCTTTACATCTTTAATCATATCTTCACCAGACATAGACTCATCATTATCGATTAAATAGATTCTATTGATATCTAAATTATAATCAATATCAAATAGTATATTACCTACATTTCTATCAACTTGACCGGTGATAACATCAAATATTAATGCTTTACACATCATTTCATTAAATTTTTCCAAATTATTAATCTTTTCATCTTCATCATTAAGATATCCATATAATATATTATAATTTTTAGCATCGACAAATTGTTGAACATATCCATCTGTATTACCCATTTTATACTTTTGTGTACAAGGAACAATAACATTTTCCATTACTGGTTTTAATACTTTTTCATAAAGTTGATAACAGAAGATAGAATTTTCTCTTAATCTATCTGTAATAAATGCAGATTCTTGACTAAATGGTTTAAAAATACCTATTTTTTGACTATTTTTTTCAAGCCAATATTTATTTTTTGTCTTTGTAATATTATTCTCTATATGTTCTGAAATAGTGTAATTACCAATTTCACAAACATTTTCATAATTATTTACATTATTATTTATGTTATTATTTACATTATTATTTGTATTACTTTTCAAATTATTATTATTTTTTAGATTCTTATTTGTTTTTTTATATTTTTTTTTCTGTTTCCAGACACATTTATCAGGATTTACACTTGATATTTTACAATGTGTTGGACATTTTGGTGGATTATATGCTTTACAAGGTTTACGAGGCATCTATATGATATATAATATTTTATTAAAAAATTAATTAAAATTACAGAAAAAAATGAAATAAAAAAATTCAAAAAAAATACTTAAAAGTAAATAAAATATATATAATATTAATATAATGAACATAATAACAGACCATAAATATAACTGGGAAACTGATACATGGAATGTTATCGATTCATATTTTAGAGATCAAAAAGTTTTAGTTAAACATCAAATAGAATCTTACAATGATTTTGTTGATAATAAAATACAGAAAATTATAAATGAATTTAATCCTGTCAGATCTTTCACTGACTTTAATGAAGACTTAGGAAAATATATGACAGAATATCATATTGAATTTGGAGATATATCTATCAGCAAACCTATCATTAATGATAATGATGGTGAAGTTAAAATTATGTATCCAAATAATGCGCGTCTTCGTAATTTAACATATTCATCTGCACTTGCATGTGATGTTCGTCAAAAAATTGTTAGATATAATCCTAAAAATTTAGCTGAACAAGATATTACTGAGATTCCGATTATGAAGAATGTGTCTTTAGGTAAAATTCCAATTATGTTACAATCTAAATATTGTGTTTTATCTGATCAGACAAACAAGACGCGTTCTGAAATGGGTGAAGGTGAATATGATGAAGGTGGTTATTTTATTATCAATGGTAGTGAGAAAGTGATTGTTTGTTTTGAGAAAAAATGTGAGAATAAGATTTTTGTTTTTCCACAGAGTAAGGGTCCATCTTCTACATATTCTCATATTGCGGAAATTACTTCAAGTGATCATAAGAATCCGGCATATATAAAATTATTTTCTGTTAAGTTGACTTCTAAGGAGGGTAACTTTTTTGGTCGTACAATTAAGACACAAATTAGTAGAGTTAGATCTGAAATTCCCGTAGTTGTTCTATTCAGAGCTTTAGGTATTGTTTCGGACAAAGAAATTATTGAAACGATTGTTTATGACTTAGATAATAAATTATCTAAAGAGTTAATAGATAATTTGAAACCATCATTAGAAGAAGCTGCTCCTATTATGAGTAAAAAAATTGCATTGGAATATATTTCAAAATATATTAATAACATTACTCCTAAGAATAAGGATAGTCAATCGGCAGCTCATAAATTGAAATACACCGAAGATATTTTAATGAATGAGATTTTACCACATGTTGGTAAAAATCCAATGAAGAAAGCGTATTATTTGGGACTAATGGTGAGAAAATTGCTATTGAATTATTTAGGATATATTCAAGATGATGATCGCGACAGTTTTATTAATAAACGCGTTGAATCACCAGGTGCATTGTTAGTTTCACTTTTTAGAACACATTTTAATAAATTGGTGAAAGATTTGAAGATGGCGGTTGATAAGGATATTAGAAATGGTAGAATTAACGAAGTTTCCATCAATCTTGCTAAAAAGATTAAATCTTCCACAATTGAGACCAATATGAAGTATGCACTTTCTACAGGTAATTGGGGTCTTAAAAATCAACCCAATAAGAAAGGTGTTGCACAAGTTATGAACCGTTTATCTTATCTATCTTCTTTATCACATCGTCGCAGAATTATTGCGCCAATTGATAGAAGTGGTAAGCAAACAGGACCAAGAAAGTTACATAATTCACAATTTGGTACCGTGTGTTGCTTGACAGGAGATACCAAAGTTTTGTTGGCTGATGGAATAACGCAAGAAAAAATTAAGAATATTGAAGGCAAGTCAGTGATGACAATAAATCCAGAAACATTGGAAGAGGAACCATCTAGAATATATGATTTTTTCAAGATAATGCCTGATAAATTATTGGAAATTAAAATGAAAAATGGTAGAAAAATTAAATGTACAGATGATCATCCATTTTTGGTTAATAAAGATAATAAATATGTTTGGATTAAAGCAGGTGAACTAAACTTAAATGATAAATTACTATTTAGACTCTTTGAAAATGAACCATCTACTAAATTGATAGATATTGAAAGTATTAATGATGTAGAACCGGAAATGGTTTATGATTTTACAACTGTTTCTGAAAATCACAGTTTTTGTGCTAATGGTATTTGGGTCCATAATTGCGTAGAGACACCTGAGGGAGCAAGTATTGGTATTGTTAAAAATCTTGCAATGATGACTCATATTACATTAGAAAGTGATCCACAACCTATTGTTGAATGTATGAGTGAATTGGGTGTCATTCCATTAGAACAAGTAAAACATCATGAAATTGCCAGATATATTAATGTATTTATTAATGGTGATTGGATAGGTATTCATAGTGAACCGGAAAAATTTGTTGCTAAATTGCGTAATATGCGACGCAGTGGTATGATTAATATTTTCACATCAATTGCTTGGAATATTAAGATGAATGATATCAATATTAATACAGATGCAGGAAGATTGTGTAGACCATTGTACATTGTTGAAGACAATGATTTATTAATGACAGATGATATTGTAAAAAAATTAAAAAATAAGGAATTATCATGGAGCAATTTATTGGCTAATTTAGATGGTGGAAATGATATTGGTGCAATTGAGTATATAGATACCGAAGAGTCGGACTGTTCTATGATAGCTATGACATATGATAATTTAAGGAAAAATGATCCTAAGAATGATGCATTTTATAGATATACTCATTGTGAAATTCATCCTTCTATGATGTTAGGTGTTTTAGCATCTAATATTCCGTTTTGTAATTTCAACCAATCACCGAGAAATTTGTTCCAAGCTGCTATGGGTAAGCAAGCAATGGGAATTTATGAAACCAATTTTAATAAAAGAATGGATACTGTTTCACATGTCTTGCATTATCCACAGAAACCATTGGTAAATACTCGTCCAAGTATTTTTGTCAATAGTAATGAATTACCAAGTGGACAGAATGCAATTGTGGCGATTATGTGTCACACGGGTTACAATCAGGAGGATAGTTTAATTATGAATAGGTCATCTATAGAGCGTGGTCTATTTAATGCAAGCACATACAAGACGTATAAAGATCAGGAGAAAAAGAATCAATCAACTTTGGAGGAAGAGAGATTCTGTAAACCGGAGAAATTAAATCCTAATGGGACCATTAAGACGAGAGGTATGAAACAGGGATCTTATGATAAGTTGGATGATGATGGTTTTATCAAAGTTGGATCAAAGATTGAATCCAATGATATTATTATTGGCAAAGTTTTACCATTGAAACAGACTGCACCAAATGAACCTAAGTTTAAAGATGCAAGTACCAGTTTGAAAGATAATGCTGAAGGTGTTGTTGATTGGGTATACACTTACAAAAATGATGGGTATAAAGAAGCTAAAGTTCGAGTTAGATCCGAAAGAGTACCAGAGGGAGGAGACAAATTTGCGTGTTTTGCTCCAGATCATGATGTACTTACCACCACAGGTTGGGTCCCAATTTCAGAAGTCAGTAAGGGGCACAAAGTTGCTACATTAGTAGATGGCAAGAGATTAGAATATCATCAACCAACAGAGGTTATGGATTATGACTATGATGGTAAAATGTATGAAGTTAAATCTAATCAAGTTAATTTAATGGTTACACCAAATCATAGAATGTATGTAGCTGCAAGGGGATCAAAGAATAAAAATTATAAGATTGAAACAGCGGAAAAGATTTATGGTAAAATGAAACATTATAAGAAAAATATTGAAGAATATAGCACTATTAATATTGATATTCCAGAAGAATTGCGAATAGAAAGTGGTAAAGTAACACATTTTAACCTTAAAGGTACACACTATAAGATAGAACCTTGGTTGATATTTTTTGGCATATGGATTGCAGAAGGTTGTGTTTCCAAAGATTGGAATAATATGAGAATAAATTTTGCTGCACATAAACCAAGAGTCAAAGAAGCGTTAATAAATGTGTGTAAGGAAATGAATATAGAAGTACTTCAATATAAAGATAAAAAGACTGATGAAGAATTAAATTCATGGAGAATTAAAAACTCAGTTCTGGTTGATTATTTCCGTCAATTTAGTGTTGGTGCTGTTAATAAATTTTTACCTAATTGGGTATGGTATTTATCATCTGAACAATGTCAATTGTTAATAGAGGGTATGGTGCTTGGAGATGGACATACTATGAAAAATGGTACACAAAGATATGATACAAGTTCAACTAAGTTAGCGAATGATTTTCAAAGATTATGTTTACATGCTGGGTGGTCAACGAATAAAATGCTTAAATATGAAGCAGGTCACGAATCATATAGTGAAACAAGGGATGAAATATTTAAATCTACAAAAGATGCATGGAGACTTACAATTATTAAGTCACAAAATGAACCATTAGTCAATAAAAATAAGAAAACAAATCAATTAGATAGTTGGATTGATTATACTGGCAAGGTATATTGTTGCACTGTTCCAAATGACGGTATTATATATGTCAGAAGACAAGGACTACCTGTTTGGTGTGGCAACTCGCGTCATGGACAGAAGGGGACGATCGGTATCCTTTACAATCAGGAGGACATGCCATTTACCAAGGACGGAATTGTTCCAGATATAATTATGAACCCCCTTGCTATCCCAAGTCGTATGACAATTGGTCAGTTAGTAGAGTGTATATTGGGTAAAGCTTGTTCCCTGAATGGATATGAAGCTGATGCAACTCCATTTACCGGAGTTGATGTAGAAGATATAGCTGATATCTTAGAACAGACCGGATTTGAAAGATATGGAACTGAGATTCTATACAATGGTAGAACAGGAGAACAACTGAAAGCGAGAATATTTATTGGTCCCACTTTCTATTACAGACTGAAGCACCTTGTAAGTGATAAATGGCACTCGCGCTCAAGTGGTCCTTACCAACTCCTTACCAAACAACCCGCTGAAGGAAGAAGTAGAGCTGGTGGTTTAAGAACAGGAGAAATGGAGAAAGATGCTTTATTAGCACATGGAGCTGCTCACTTCCTCAAGGAAAGACTGTTTGATAGCTCAGATAAGTATGTATTCTACGTTTGTAAAGATTGTGGTATGATAGCAGTTGCCAATCCCTCCAAAAACATATTTAAGTGTACCTATTGTGATAACACATCCAATTTTGCGAAAGTATTCGTCCCCTATGCTATGAAACTGATGTGGCAGGAATTGATGTCAATGGGTATTGCCCCGAGGATGCTGACAGAAACCCAATAAGCTTTTTCAAAAAAAGCTTGACCAAAAACGGTCAAAGAACTTAAAAAAAACTTGACCAAAAACGGTCAAAGAACTTAAAAAAAAGCTTAACCAAAAACGGTCAAAGAACTTAAAAAAAGCTTGACCAAAAACGGTCAAAGAACTTAAAAAAAGCTTAATCTAAAACTTTATATGCTTTCTTGTGAAAGAATGATATAATTTTTACATATTTTATTGTGAATTATGTAAAAATGTCTAAACTTAAACAGATTAATTTATAATATAAATAATTTATAATATAAATAATTTAATATTTTTCATTTGATATTCTAAAAATTATATATTTTTTTATTATTGCATATATTTAAGAGAATAAAAAAATATGTTTGTATATTATATAAAATAATGCAGGCAGTATGGTACTATTTAGGATATGATACTGATGATTCACCATATAAAGTTAAAGGGACATTGTATAAAGATTCTGAAGAAAATTTTTCTTCAAAATATGTGATTTCTATGGAGTATGATAATTTTAGATATGCAATAAAAATGGATGTTGATATATCAATGACAACAGTTTTTGTAAATTATTTCATCAGAAATATTAAAAAAATGATAGAAGGTGAAATTGATTCATTTGTCTTAGACGGAGAATCCAATCTTCAAACAGAATTTTGCCGTCTTTACAAAAAAGATGATCAATATTATATCACACATTTGAGAGACAGTGTGGATGATTGGATCATTAAATTTGATAATAATTTTGGACCTAAATTACTCGATGTTCTTGAAAATATGTTAGAAGAAATACAAAAATAAATTAAAATTTTATAAAAATAAGAAATTAGTGATTACAGCTATAACAATGGTAATTCCCTTGAATAACATGATTGTCAATACACTCCTTGCAAAAGACATGTCTGCATTGAGGCAATGTAATTGGATGTCTAAAGTATGCATCTTTCTTACAGATACCACAAGCATGTATCTTTGGACCCAAATCTTTTGTCTTCAATCTCAAAGTCAAGAGTGGAACTTCAGTCAATTCTGGACCAATTGTTTTGTATGAATAATACATATCATTAGCCATGATGTGAGATGTAATTCCCTTCTTCATATCAAGTATTGGATAAAATAAAATGTATGTCCGTGCAAATTCTGGATGTAGAGCCAGTTCATCAGTAGGATGTAAAATCTGTTCATTGTGGACCATTTCTACATCTGGTGTAATTAAATCAATCTTTTCTTGCATATCAAGTATTTCAAGTACATACCTTAGTAAATTCGATACTCTATTGTTCGGACTCATCCGAATACGTATGATTTTACCAAAATGTGGACCCTCAATATCAATTTGTACATCAATATTATCAGTATCACACAAATTAGTTTCAACCATTTTCCAAGAGAATTGAATTGAACTTAAATTTTTGAAATGATCTGTAATTTTATCTTTTGGAGACAAATTTCTTAATTGTGGTGCATATAAGGGTATTGTAGTTTTACATCCCATTTTATATCTGACAAAGCGAAAAATATCACTAATAGTTTTTTCGCAATCAAAAATATTTGATACACATTTACCATTAGGTAATCTAATAATTAGCTCAATATGATTAGCCATTTTATAATTATAAAGATCATAATATCTAATAAATTTATTCATTTTTTTTTAATAAAAATTATTATGTAATTTTAAGCCTTTACTATTGTTCGTGACATTAGATATAGTATTTTTAATATTAAAATACATTAAATTATTACCATATCTTGCCTTATTATTATATACTATTCTATTTCCTATTCTTAATTTCTTCATATATGGTGTTTCATTATATAGATCATTCATTTCTTTTCTATAATAATAATGCAATTGTGTAATTTCTAATTTCAATTGTTTTATATATCTATTACATCTTTTTTCACCATCATCCGCAAGATTGAAAATGTATTTACATGTTAATCTGAGCTTAATCCATGCATTATCATCTGCCTTTTGTAAAATAGACTTAATAATATCATTATGTAATCTCATTAATTATATTATTAAATTTATAATTTATAATAAAAATATTATATTCATTTTTTTGACATTAATTCACTAAATTTTTTTATAGATGCATTAAGTTTATCTATACTTTTTTTATTGCTATCCACAGTGCTTTTAACATCTTGAAGACTTTGTATCTCTTTATTTATCTTAGTAATTTTATCATTTAAAATATTATATTGGGATACCAAATTACTTAATGATTTAACTTCATCACATCCACAATTATCTTTTTTTTTAGCTGCAATATCATTGACAGTAAGATTTTCAACTAATGAATAATGGAATGTAAAATATAATAGAAAGAAAATTAGTACAAGATAAAAGATAGTGTTATACATGTTATAATAAAATATAATATTATAATATATGGTTCATAATTTTTATATTATACTTATTTTATTATTAATATTATTCTTAATATATTTTTTAAAACCTAAACATAACATTGAAGAACATTTTACTGATAATATTAAAATTATTCAAAGTATAAAGAAAGGCTTCAAATTAGATGATTATACTGATGAAAAAAAATCTTTTCAAGTAGGAGGTATTTGGAATATGGATAAAACTGATTTTTATTTACAAATTGGTAAAGATAAATACTATATTAAAGATAATAAAAATATATATCATTTTGATATTAAAGGACACAGTGGTGTCTTAACATATAGTAAAACATCTGGTAAAATAGTAATTGATAATCATACAGATGAGATAGAAAAAATTTCTAAAGATAATGGTTATCAATTTAAAAGAGGAAATAAAGTATTAGCTACTATTAAATTAGATAGTAAAAATAATAATGAAAAGAAATATACCTTAAAAATTGAAGAAAATCCAGAATATAAATGGATCTATATAGTAACTTTTATAATTTATAATCAAAAAAATAAAGAAATGATGGATATATCTTTGGATGAATTATGGAAAAATACTTAAAGTTGAAATTATATTTTATATATAATGACATATAATTTTCAAAAAAATCCAGCCTACAAAAATTTAAATACTTCATCAATGAATGATCAACCAATGAATGATCAACCAATGAATGATCAACCAATGAATGATCAACCAATGAATGATCAACCAATGAATGATCAACCAATGAATGAATCTGATAATTTTGATAGTCTTCTGAATGAAGTAATATCATTATTTAATAGTGTATTTCATATTAGTGATGATTTTACATCCGAGAATAAGCACGCCAACCATGATAAGCAAAAACCATAACAGCTAAAAACATTAAAAGATCATATATGATTTTGTTGGGTTTAGATACTCCATAATTATTCATATAACCAACATAGAAAAGAAGAGGTGCTACAAAAAGTACATGGAAAAGATTAACTGTAGGTAATTTGTTCATATTTATAAATTATAAATAGATAAAAATTATAAATAGATAAAAATTATAAATAGATAAAAATTACAATTTAGATAAAATTTTGATATAAATAATATACATTATCAAAAATATAATAATCATTTTAATTAATATATTTTCTATTTTCGTATCTTCTAATCGTTTAACCATATAAGTTTCTCTCAGATGATAACCAAGTTTACGATAATAATTACGTGTACCAACTGATGAAATCACTGCCATTTTTTTATATCCATGATCAAAAGCAATTTTCTCAGCTGCATGCATCAATTTTTTACCAAAACCGTAATGTTGTGTTTCAAACTCCTGTGTCTGATTATCACCAACAGATTTTACATTACCATAAACATGAACTTCTCTAATGAGAGCGGAATTTTTCAAGACTTCAAAAATATTCCCAGATGGACTATCATTAAAACGAAGTCTAACATATCCATATAAAACACTTCTATCAGGTGATTCATAACTGATAAAGTATTCATCTCCTTCTGAAGCTCTATATTTTTCGATGAATAATTTAGCTTTTCTCAAATCTGTTACCTTATTCTTAACTTCTCGGTTACGAATACTTTTACACACTTTACCATCTTTTCTTAATTCATCCAAAATAAGTTGATACAAATTAGAACGAATGTTATTGGAAGAGTAACCAATATGATTATTATTCCGATGTTCTTCCGGAAAATCCCTTTGAACCCGACTATCTCTGGTCCAGTAAGGAATACGTTCCAAAGCATATTTCAAAACATCTATTAATTTTTCACCATTACCTTCTTCTGCATAAGGATTCCATTTACCAGATTCTTTCCATTTGCGTATTGTAGTATATTTTACATCCAAACATGGATAAATTTTGACATAATCTGGTTGAAAATCTGGTCCACAAAAGACCTCATCAATCATCTGTTTATCCATATCAGGTGTTGTATCTGGAAGATCAGGCATAATATGTAGTTCCACTTTGAATCCAACTTCCTTCAACATTCTAACCGCTTTAATACTTGTCTCTACATGATGTCCACGATTAATCTTATCTAAGAGATCATTATTAGTATGTTGGACACCCATTTGGACTCGGGTACAACCATAACTACGCAATCTTTTGATTTCATGTTTATTGATTTGATCAGGTCTGGTCTCTAAACTCAGACCAACAATGTGACAATTTGCAGATTCATTAATACTTTGCTCTTCTTCCAGCGATTTAGACGCTCTTCTTGGTTGATCATCAAAATAGGTGTTAGCAGCATAGAAAATATCTCTAATAAATTCTTCTTGATAACTGCGAGGATAAGTGGAAAAAGTTCCACCTAAAACAATAATCTCAACTTTATCAATAGTGTGTCCATTTTCTTTCAATGTTGTTACACGGGATCTAAATTGTCCAATCGTATTAAAATCAACTTCCATAGCTCTCATTTCTGCTGGCTCTGTAGATAGATAACTTCTCGGCATATCCACGGTTGCACCATTGGCAATTCTCTCATCTGGACACATATGACAGTTATACGGACAACTGAATTTGTCCGGTTTCATGACTAATGTAACAACTAAAACGCCAGATCTGGATCTAACGGCTTTATGTTTAATACAATCTTCAATATATAGATTACGTTCAATTTTATGATTTGAAAGTAATTTTTGATAAGATAGAGACATTTCCCTCTTTCCGGGGGAGTGATGATATTTACGACGCAATTTTGTCATTATATCATTATATTCAGTTTCGTTAAATACATCAGAATTAACTAAATCAATTACGAATAATTGATTTTTTTTGTCATTTACAAGCGATGTATTTGTATTTGTATTTGTAGTAAGATCTTCGATATCCATGAACTTTTTTAAAAGTTCTATCAAAAACACCAGTTATAATTTTCAATTTTTATCTGCTTTATTAACTTGTATCGTCAAACATGTTTTATAAAAAGTTTAAATAGTGATTTTTTTGGTCAAGTTTTTTTGTAAAAAAAGCTTAGATAATAATAATAAAGATAGTTGATAAAGCTTGCAACATGCTGAAGATTCTTAACATACGGCTCGCTGGAAAAATATCCCCATACCCAACAGTTGTTTGTGTAATTGCAGAATAATATAATCTATCAAAATAATCTGAAACACTATATTTAGTACTCATGTTAATAGAACGCAATAATTTTGGGTCAGTTATATGATAAAGATCATATTTAAATGGTAAACTGGTAAATTCATCTAATGACATTTTGTTATCTGCCGCATAAATATTAAATAAAACTGTTTTAATTTTTTTGTTTTCATCTGTTTCAGTTTCTTCAGATTTATCATTAATCACATGTAAATAATTATTTACTTTAATTATAGGTATATTCATAAATTCACTTAGCGTAATAAAATTTTTATACTCTTTAGAATATTTTGAAAATACATTAAATTTTATTCTATATTTATTAATATATGATAAAGGATTATTAGAAATTTCTATCCAACCTGCAAAATCATCATTTGGAAAAAATGTATATATTATTGAAAATAAAAATATCATAAATAAAACATATAATATTTTCTCATAATTATGATTCATTTTCAAAAAAGTATATATACTATTTTACTACATTTTTTTTATCTAAAATATCAAAAATATTACTACAACTAAATCCTGCTGCATGTTTATGTCCTCCTCCATTATTAGAAAAATCTTTCGCCAATTTAGAAACATCAATATCTGACTCACTTCTTGACCTAAGAGATACGTAAAATTTTTCTTCTAACATACTATATCTCCATATTAATGCATAATCAACCATATAACCTCCATTATCATTTACTAAATTACATATATAACTACCTAAATCTGAAATATTTTCTGTGGTATTAATAATAAATACATTTAATTTATTTATTTTAATAATTTTACCCTGATCAACCAAAATCGCATTCCTTTTTTCTTTAATATCTATTAAAACTCTACCTAATTTCTCACATTTTTTTAAATACTTTTCTTCATTTTCTATAAATTCAGTCCATAAATTAAAATTACCAATTAATAAAAAACTATATATACCCTCTGTAATAATTTTAGAATTAGGTAAATTAAATTTCCATAAATCCCTATCTTCTATATACTGTAATAATTTTGGACATTCCTGATCTGGATAAAAATATTCCCATGCTAATGTTGCGCCAGATTTATTATTATCAAAAATATAATTTTTTGGTAATGGATTAATATTTTCTTTAATATCATTATATGATGATATATGATGATCTAAAATAACTATTTTTGAAAAGATATTATATATTTTTTGAAAATATATATGATTGAATCCTATATCAAAAGAATATGCCTTATAACACCCAAATTTATCTGCATATTCTTTAAATTCATATATTGCATCTTCTGGATTAGACGGATCTACAAAAATATATTTTAAAGAATATTTCATATTTTTACTTTCCTGTAAATAATAATAATAATATATTACCCACGCCGCAGCAAACCCATCAATACAATCTTTATGTGTTAAAATTATAATATTTTTCATATATATATATATATATATATATAACTATATATCTTTATATTGTATTTATATTGTATTTATATTGTATTTAATATTGTATATTTTTATAAGATTAAATGTTAAAGATTAAAAATTAAAAATTAAATATTACAGATTAAATATATATAATATATATATTTAATGACTAATTGTACATTGATACAAAAACTTCGTACACCAAGATTCTTCAATATGGCTATTTTAGATTGGATATTGACTCTTTTAGGGGCATATATCTTAGTCCTGTTTTTAAGGAGATATACTTACTTTAAGAGTCAAAAATTTTATAAGCTTTTATTTTATATCACAATTGGTCTAGTAATTTTAGCAATATTTCTTCATTGGTTATTTGGTATAAATACAGTTTTAGGATATTATTTAAGTCTAAACAAAATGCCAGATATTATTAGATGTTTCTGAAATAATAATTTATATTTTCATGACGATATATATCTTTAATATATTTAGATTTTAGTGTTAGATATTTATTGCGTATTATATAATTTTTACCATATAAATCATTGTAAATTGTTGCTAATTTATTTTTACTATATCCAGAAAGTAAAGTTAATCTATTTAATCTTTTTAGTGTTTTAGGATATTTATCAAAATTAATTATTTTATTTTTATTTTTATTTTTATTTTTATTTTTATTGATAAAATACATACCTTTTTTCTTTTTAATCATAAAATATCTATATTTATTAGACATAATACCATCGTTTTCAAGATCGTTTTTATTTGGAACAATTTTAAGTATATAATGTTTCTTATTTACAACATATAAATCTAATAAATTTGATAAAGCTTTGTCTAAATTATTTTTATAAACATTAATAATTTGAAAATGTAGGACATCAAAAAGTTCAATTATTATGTAATACATAATTAAATATTATTATATTTTTTTTATATAGTAATTAAAATATTATATTTGTATATTATATAAAAATGCAAAATAATCTTGTTAAAATTGTAACAATGTTTCTCGTATTAATAATCATTTCTTCTATTATTTACAACACTATTGGTGTTAAAGTTCAATATGATCTTGAAAACTTCACTTTCTGTAAACCAGATGACTGCAAATGTGCATGTGAAAGAAATATGTACAAAGCTTATTGTAATAGCCCATACTTAAAAGATGGACCAGAAGCTTTATGCAATTGCCAATGGGATGATAGTAGCAAGACATGTAACGGTTCTCGTGACCCTGGTGCACGCTGTGCTTTATAAATTCATAAATTATAAAGATTTTATAAAATTATAATGTAATTTGATTACATTGTAATTTAAGATATTAAAGATAATATCTATCTTTCTTCTGGATTCATGAATTCATATATAAATTTACCTACCATAAAACCTAAGAAATTCATTATAATGTCTTCATATCGTCCATAATAAAAAGTAGTAAAATCAGGATAAATACTTTTTGCTAAGGTAGGACTAATAATTGGTATAACTTCTCCCAAAGTAAATTCAAAAATTTCCCAGATAATACCTAAGATCATCGCTTCCTCAAAACATTTAGGATATTGGTATCCAACATAAGCAAATGCTAAAAAATGAGTCAAACACCAACCATTAATATAGCTTGATAAATAATCTATATTAGCTTTATATAAGAGAGGATCATTTAACTTAAAATAGTGAAGTATAATAGCATATATAAATATTAGTATTACAATTTTCATTAAAGTAAATAATAAATCATCAAAACACTTTTTTTTCATATATTATAATTCAATATTTTATTATAAATTTTTTCCTAAGGACGAAAAACAATTCCAGGAATATTTTTAATTTCATCTAATGTACATATTTCGTACTTAAACGAAGATAAATCTTCAGGACAAGTTTTAATTGCTGTGTATCCATCAGATGTTTCATATTGGTATGAAAATCTTCCCGCTGAATTACAACCTATATCCTTCCACGTACAATGGAGACAGGAATTATTAAAAAAATTCCATTCATCAAAAGGTGTATCCTTATTACAAGATTGACAACAATATTTATTATCTTTATTAATGGTATCTGTAAAGGTTCTTGTATCAGTCACGTATGCATCACACTCTGTTAATTTTATATTAATTGAACTCATTGTATAAAATTATGAAAATAAAATCACATATTTTTAATCATTTTTTTCATTGTTATATATATATATATATATATATGGTGCCATTAAAAAGAAAAAATTTCTTACAAAATGCAGATAAAAAGGAATTGGTAAAATATTTCACACTTGTGAATAGAATGGCAAAAAAAGATAAGAAATATGAGAGAATGTTAAAGAATGATTTGAAACTGATTAAACAATATGGTAGATACAAAGATATTTTTAATAAAACTGGAGGCAGTGGTTCGAATCCTGGAAAAGAAAAAAAACCAGTCTCTTGTCCTAATCGTCGTCTTAGAAATGTAAATATTAAATTTACACATAATAATAACATAAATAGTAAAAGTATAAAACTCGGACAAGTAAATATTAAATTAAAAAATATAGAATATGAAATAAATGGATATACATTTACATTCATATCTAAACAAAAAAATATCAAAAAATATGTGAAAGTTAATATAAAAAATAATAATAATAATAATATAAATACTGTTTTATTTTATACATCATCATCTGGTTTAGGTATTTGGAGATTATTTTTCGAGCCTCCACAACAACCAATTATAAAAGGAAGAAATTATGTTACAACTAATTTTATTCATGACAAATTACAAAAATTTTTATATGAAAATTATGATAAGATTCCAGATGATAAAGGTGATATAAAAAAAGATATAATATATAGTCAAGAATTCATAGAATCATTTAATATAAATAATATTCCACAATTACAAAGAAAAATTACTACAAGAAAATATGATATTAATGAGAATGATAAGGTAGTGTTTGATAAATTTAATAAATTTAATATTGGACCAAGGTTTGGTGATGTAACTATAAAATGTGGGGAATTGAATAAATTGTTTAATATGAATAATATTAAAAAATATTATAAGATGATGAGTAAAGAGATGTATGTTAATTTTAGTATTGTTGATAATAGTATTGAAGAAATAACATCATATAAGGTTAAGTTTGATGATTTTTACGATAGACATTCTAAACTAAAAGGTTGGGAATTTGATGTAACAATGAAAAAAATTAATATCGAAAGCAACCTATTTGAACAGATATATATAATAATTTATCTTGAATATAAAATTACCAATGATGAAAAACAGTTTGATGAAATACCGTGTGGTAAAGAATTTAATTTTAATGTAAAGAATGAATATCGTACTATTGTTAATATGATACCACAAGAAAAAAATAAAATAAATGAATTTGGATGCTTTGAGTGTTATTTAGATGATATTGGTGCATATGTTTGTAAACCGATTGATTATAAAACACAATTACCAATAATAGGACCTCAAAAATATGATGAAATATCATATAAATGTAGACCTATAGGTAAGGAACCAGGTAGTGATATGGCAAGAAACGAGGAATATTATTTCATTGGAGATTTGACAGAAACATGGCCTGTTAAAGATTTACCATCAAATTAAGAGATGAACCTCATTAATCGCTCGTGTGATTGCCGTGTAAAACCGCTGTTTTGCTACCTGCATATCTAAAAATGGATATCTGTTTTGATCCAAAATATCAGGAGAATCAATAAATACCTGGTGATAACTACTACCTTGACTTTTATCTACTGTCATAGCGTATCCATAGGAAACATCGGCGAAAGGTTGTTCATAATATTCATCAAAAATATTGACAATAATTTCTTTCAATGATTCTCGAACATTTATCAAAATTGTTTGATCTGTTCTGTCAAAATATTCGCGAATATATCCTTTACCTTGTACTATGGCTTTGATATATATTTTTTTATTATAAATAACAATAATGGGGTGATGTTCATTAATACTTTTATAGCTGAACATTAATTCCCAAACTTTAAACATATTATTCATACTATTATTGAACATGTTGATAAATCTTTGTACATATTTCTCCATATATTGATAAACATTCTCATTATAGAGTGAGATCATATTTTGATCTGTTCTCATTTTCTCATCAATAACTTTTTTTATGATTTCATAATCGAATTTTTCACAAAGATAATTTCGATTAATCTTAATATCTTTTACAATGAATGGCATTGAAGAATAGAATACTTTATCTTCACCACCTGTTTTTATTTTATAAAAATTATTAAATATCAAATGCTCCCCTACCATAAAACGCAGTTTCTCCACATCTTTAAACAAAATATTTCTAATAATTTCATTATATTTATCGCGTGTCTTATTGGTCCATACTAAAATAGTTGAATCTTCTGTCTTACAGAAATTGTCTATAAACTTATTCTCATTTTTATAAAAATTAATATACTCACATTTATGTGATAGCAACTCTTTACCCAAATTATTCTTACTCTCTTTCAACCATTGACGAATAAAACTACTCAATTCTATAATTTTATTTTTATCTGTTCTCATTACTGTATTTAACTCAGTTTTATTCATCTTTAACCTAAAAACAGCACTATACGGCTCTTTTGGTGGAGGTAATTGTGCACGATCACCAGTAAAAAGAATAAAACCTTTATAATAATTTAAGTAAGGATGTTCATTAATACCAATATCAGAAGTAATATCCAGAATATTATCTTTATTGATCATAGAAGATTCATCAATAATAACTAAATTGTATTTATCAATAATATTGATGTACTTATTATCTCTTTTAAAATACATTTTATGATCTGTGTCAATAAATCTGCGATAAGTCAATAATTTTGAAATTGTAAAAAATACAATCTTCATATCATTATATTGTCCTGTAAAATTATCTATCATATTGAAAAATAAAATAGAACCAACCTTCTCTCTAATCACATCTAACGCTTTATTGGTAGGAGATGCTAAAACGATTGTTTTCTCACCATTTAAGATGTCTACCAAGATGGAGTTTATTTTTTTGCTATCTTTCTCAAGGTAATTTTTCAATAATCCGGCAATATTATTATCATTAATCTTTTTATAATTTAAATTGAATATATTTCTCAAATCTTGTAAAATAAATAACTCCTTCAAATTCTTAATTTGTAAAATATATTTAATTAATGTTGTTTTACCAGTACCCGCTGATCCATATAGTCCATACTTCAATTTCACATCATTGAAAGTATGTCTGTAAACTTTCCATAAAGCAGTCATCTGTTCATCAGTAATATTCTCCAAATGTTGGTTATTATTTTTGAAACATTTGAGGCATTGGTTCAATGGTTCGCATTTGGTGCAATAATTGATGGTCATTAAACAGTGGTTAATTTTGTTGGTGATCTCATCAACTTCAACATTTCTGAAAATTTTAGTGTAGATATTGTTCAATTTCTCCTGATACTCTTTATTTTTACAATGATAATCTCCAATTTTACTTAAAATTGTGTAGATTTTCACATTTCTCTTATTTTTGCAACCATTTTTATTATAATTGTCTACAACATTGTGATCTAAATTTAAGAAATTCATTAAATTGTAATTTATTTTATCCATAATTGGACTTTCATTTTCATTAAGTGTATTTTCAACAATATTATCAATATTCGTAAAAATATCATTAATATATTCAAATAGACTGATACATCCTCTACAAAATAGTAACTTTTTCAATCTATTACTAATACATATTTTATAACCAGTTGAACATTTACAGCTATCATGGATATCACTGGTACTATATTTACAAAGGTTCCAGTCTTTGGATATAATATTCCATTTTTCAGCTCTACTCAGTTTTTCATCGAGATTGTGTTGGGATAGAGATTCAATTAGGTGGTAAGTTTTCTGGTGATTTTCGAGTGATATATTATCTATGGTAGGAGTTTTATCTAAGAGTACAACGAATTTATCCATAATAGTTTATACTATTTTGATAAACCTTAAATTCATTTTTTTGTGAATTTTTATAAATTTTTTTATAAAAAGAATAGTTTGTCAAATAGCTGATATAAATTAAACATTTTTTATCTTAAAATTTTTCACATATATTTTATATACATAATATATTAATTTTTGCATCATAATTAGTCATAACTTTATTATATATAAAATATTATGGTGACAATTTTATCACACTGATTTAGCAAACATGCTAAAAATGCTAATTTTTCTAAAAAATTTTTCACCCTTATTTTTATAAAAAATACTACCTATTATCGTTTAATTAATATAATTTTATACGCTTTATAATCTCTTTTCTTTCGTGTAATATTATTAGTAAATTTGTATTTATCTACCCATCTCATTAAACTTCTTTCAGAACAACCGAAGATTTTACAGGTTTACACTTGATTTTTAGAATGGGATAAATAATATTTAACTGCTGATAATTTATAATCACTACTTTTATGTGTAGGCATTTTATTATAATATCTATATGTTATAATAAAAAAATTAATAAATATTAATATTTTATTATTAATAGTTTTTATTTTAATTATGCTATATATATTTAGATTAAACTTTCAATCATTTTAATTTCTTCGTTTGTCACCTCAAAATATTTATAAATATTCTCATTATTGATATTATCTATTTCATTAACAATATTAGGTATGTAATTAAATATTTGTTTATTTGTTTCAAAATTACTCCATTTTGTAGATTTTACAATAAATTTAATGATGCTTGTGTTCAGATAATTTACCATTTTCTCTCCAATCTCGTCAGTATTTACTAATATATACAGTCCTCCTTGTGTGACTCCTAATCCGACAGAATCATAGAAAGGCACAATTGTTTCACCATTTGAAAATATCACCTTTTTGTTTGTTTGACATTTATGAGGTTTTGATGAATAACAATAGGTTTTTCCTTTTGTATTTGATATACTATTTAATAATTTATAATCAAAACCTTCTTTTGGTGTTTTTGATACATAACTTCTCATAGTATGACAATACGAATCCCCAATTACATCTATACCATTATTATTCAATTTATTAAGTATTTTTTCAAATACAGACCATCCAAAATTAGGTATAAATGGTAAATCATTATTAATATTTATTTCATATGTTTTTTTATCCTCAAAATGAACTATTGATTTTTTGTATGGTTCAATATTTTCCATAAGATAAGAATCATATCTTGTAGTAGCCCCAAATACTTTTCCCCCCTCAATTTTATTATGAATTGAAAGATAATGTATTTGTTTATTAAACATAATATCCCTCATTTTATTTTCTGGTTTTCTCCATAAAGCAGGATGGACATATAATAGTAATCCTTTTTCTTTAAGAATATTCAACGAATATTTCACAAACTCATCCCATATAGATTTTCCTCCCTTTTTATTATTCGATGGAGGTTGATATGGTGGATTACCAATAACAGCATCAAAACCTTCAATGTTCCATTTTTCTTTAATATTTAATTCTAATGTATTTCCTTCATTATAATTCAATTTATACTCATTATATGGATCTATCAATAAATTACAGATAAATATGTTGGTAGAATTAATATCACTAAAATACAAGCACTCTTCTACAATTGTTTTGTATCTTTCTTTTTCATCAAGAATAGTTTTCTCAAGACCATCCATAAATCTATCAATAATATCTACAATAAATCCGCCTTTTCCAGCACAAGGTTCAAACACTTTCTTTATAGATGTCCAGAATTCAACAGGTATTTTATCCAACATTTCTTGTCTTAACTTGAATGGTGTAGAAACTTCGGCATTACTTTTCTTTTCAAGTTCTTGTGGAATTAAATATTTGTCAATCAAGTTAGATAGTTCTCTATTATTTTTAATATTTTTCATAAATAGTTCTTTGACGGTTCTAATAATCTGATTAGTTTCTTTATCATCTTTCATATACTTCATATAAACGTTGATAAATTTTTTTATTATTTTTGAATCAATTGATTTACCCCACCAACTTTTAGTTTGGTCAATTAGGATATTATACACATATTCATTCTTTTCAATTGATTCAAACATTTCTACAAACGATGTTTCTTTATCATGAATTGTTAATAGACATATAAGAGGAATAATATGTTTTAGAATATCCATATAGTTTATTTGTTTTTCTTCTTTTTCATCTTCATTACTTGTTTCTGATGATGTATATATGTCTTCATTATCAACTTTTGTTTTTTCAATGCCTTTTTTAATTTTTCCTTCTTCCTCATTTTCCTCCAAAAATTTATCTATTAATTCTTTTTGTTCTTTCGTAGGTGTTGTATTACTAAACATAGCATTAAATATTTTTTGTTCTTCTTTTGTAAGTAATATTTCCTTAAAACGAAGACGATTTAGGAAATGATTAAGTGCATTTTCAGTATTAGACGAATATATTTCATATACATTTTCACATAAAGCAGTAATTTTAGAAACATTATTTCCGAAAGAAGGCATCCAATGATCGCCATTTAAATTGATAAGTCTTTCTTGTAGAATAAATTTTGTAGATTCTCTTGGATGAAGTTCTGGTTTTATCAATGAAGCATAATTAATTACAGAAGTTTCAATCACACGGTGAATATTTAAATCTATCACAAAACCACATTTTTTATTTTTCCCTTCTGTCATACAACGAAACATCATCTGATAAATCATATCAAACCCCATGCTATTATTTAATAATAATACAATGTCACAATTATCAATTGATACCCCAAGACTACATTGTTTTCCACTTAATACCAAGACACCTTTCTTTTCACTATTTCTTGCTTTGATACGTGCTTCTTCAATAGATTGTTTAGGATTATTAGTTGTTTTACTATTAATACTAATTATTTCATAGTCTGGAATAACATTATTTCTTTCCAAAAGTTTTATTGTTGCTTTTGAAATTTTATCAATATTATTTTGAGGTAAGAATGCCATAATAATCATAGGTTCATTATGAAAATCTCCTTCTCCAATAAATCGTGAATCTATTGTTGGATCTTTACATATTTTTTCAATCCTTTTCATAAATACAATATCATCTGGATAATCTTTATCAGGAATTCCAAATTTATTTTTTTTTCCAAAAACTCTATACCATAATTTTAAATTTTCTCCTTCATTTTGAAACTCTTCCTTTATTACTATTTTAGATTTATGTGTTTCTTTGTCTTTTTTTATAGCTTGTTTAAGAAGGAAACAAGCATCATGTGACCATCCATAATTATTATCTTGTGTATCATTTATTATTTCAGATACAACATGTGGATTAATTTCATCTGTTAATAACCACAATTCTGGATATTTTGAATATTCACTAATTATACTATCTTGGGAATATTTTGAAATGATATTTTGAATACAATCACCATGTTTTTCTACTAATCTAATTATGCTACCTTCATTTGTAATATTTTTACAAAGTTTTATATCTTCTAAATCCCATAAAATCCAACAATCCTTTGGAATATTATAATCATTTATTGGTTTAGAATATGTTGCTGTAATTTGAACTGTGAATGCTTGTTTTCCATAAAATTCTAATGTTTTCTTTGCTAATTCTGTTGTTCCTCCATTATGACTTTCATCAATGAATCTCATATCAAAAGACATTTTCTTTAACCAAGCAATACTTTTTGTTTTTTCCTCACTATGTTTAGTTTTATCATGTCCTTTATCAATTTTAGTCTGTAAGAATTGTTTAGAACAAATAATAATATTTTTTTTGGTTAAATCAGGTTTTTTATTTTTTCCATTTAATACGATAATATTAAAACCTGTTAATTGAATACAATCAAATACTTTTCTTTGTTGTTCGATTGTTTCATTTGGTGCTGTTGTAATTACTAAATAATTACATTCATCTTTATCTATACTATCCTCAATGATACAACCTCCAATAATATAACTTTTCCCACTTCTTTGAATATGACCCCACAGAATTTTTTTCTTTTCACTATTTTTCATTCTAAGTGTTTTCAAGACACCAAGATGTTGATGCATTTTTAAACATAATGTAGTTTTATTTGAATTAATAATATTATCAATAGGAGTTTCTCTATAGAATATTTTGAATTGATGGTATGCTTGGTTTAAGTCATTCCAGTCAATTATAATAGTATCTTCTTTTTCTAACAATGATTTTAATTGATGGTTTGTTTTTTCTACATTATTTTTCATAGTTTCAAAATCAATTCTATCTCTAACACATACGCATAAAGACATAGTATATTCTTCATCTTGATACTGTTTAAAATTGGTTAATATTTTATCTATATCCAACTTTCCAACTTGTGTTTTATTTAAATTTTTTGATGTTGTAACTAATAAATGTTTTTCATTTTCTTTACAAATACCAGTTAGATCAGATGAATCTCCTTTATCTTTTAAATTGATAAGGTTATCTTCTTGATTGTAAAATACATCTTTTATTGTAGTATTTTTTGTTATAGTTTTTTCATTGTAATTACCTTTACAAATATCGTATGACTTTATTTTGTCTATTAATCCAAGTCCAGCGAATAATCTTAATAGAGATTCTTGTTTATCTTTACCAACCCACGGTTCTTTTAACCAAGTTATAATATTATTTTCTTCATACAATTGAAGAAATTCATAAAGGTCTTTGAACGTGTCCATGTTATATGTTTGATTAATTGTTTCTTCATTTTTTAAAATCAATTTTTTCAAATTTTTTAAATTTAAATCATTAATAGTCTCTTTTACTTTTTTATCTACCATTGTTTGAATTTTATTTGAATAATTTTCACAAGGTTTTTTCCTCCTTTTATGAGAATCATAATGAGATTTTTGAGAAAATTCTTTTCCACATCGTTCGCAAGAATATTTTGACATACTTTATAATATATTAATATATATTAATATATATTATATTTTTAAATCAATTTTATTTTTAACAATTTTTAACTTTTTTTGTTAAAAATAATCTAAATTAAATTTTAGCAAAAGTCGGCGTTTTAAATCTTCAAGGGTGTAAAAGTTCGTTCTTAATATCTTGCACGATTGCGTCAGCATCAGCTTGTGTAAGTGGCATATTTATATATAATATTTTCATTATATTTAAGTAATATTCATTTTTAATGAGTGAGTAATTTTTCTAAATAGATTATATAAATATGGACAAAGTCTTAGTATTTTTACCAATCTTATTCAGTTCTCTGGTAAGTTCTCAATGCCCAACTAAAAAAAGTTCAGGTAGTTCACTTAAAGCTACACCACCATCTTACGTATTTGGAATTGTCTGGACAGTATTGTACATCTGTATTGGTTACTCTTGGTGGTTAATCAGAAGCAATGATAAGAATTCATTATTTGGTATTACAATAGCGGATGCACTTTTCATAGTGAATCAACTTGCAATCAATTTGTGGTTATACTATTACAATTGCAGAAATGATAAAAGATCCGCATTATACACATTCTTAGTTGCAATTGCTACTACCATAATGATTATAATATATGGAATTTTGTATCTGAAGAATCAAAGTTGGTGGTCATACATGTTGATGGTACCATATTTGGTTTGGTTACTATTTGCACAACAGCTCAATTTTCACATTTTAGAAAAATAGTCTCTTACTCAATAACCATATCTAAATCATTGGCATCACAATAATCTACCACTTCCTTCAACCTATCATACCCTATATATCCCGTCCCGATGTAAGCGTGGCGATCTTTACAAGATCCGCGCTCGCATTTGCTGTCATTCAAATGGATCAGACCGATCTCATCAATTTTCCACATTTTGATATAATCCAGTGGATCATAATTGGAAGCAAAGACGTGGCATGTATCTATGCATATTTTTAATTTAAGTTTCTCATAATCTGTGAATCTATCATAGAAATCTTTAAGTTCTTGATAAGTGCAACAAACTTCAGTACCTTGATGTGCTGGCGTTTCTAATAAGAGTGGGCAGGTTATAGGTGTAAATTCAAGTACATATTTGATACTTTGATACATAATATCCAATGCATCAGAAACTGAATTTTTCAAACTTTTGCCTACATGAACCACAACTCCTTTACCACCTAAAACGGATGTATTTTCTAAATCTTCTCTTAAAATTTTTAGAGCAAAAGGTTCATTATTAATATCAGGATTTTTATTGATAGGATTGGATAGGTTAATAATATATGGAGAATGGACATAAAATTTAATATTATTATCTTCAATAAATGTGATAGTTTTAATAATATCATCATCGTCCATTTTTATATATTTACCATTTTTAGGATTATGGAAGAATATTTGAATAGGTTTTTGATAATTTTCGTCTGAGAATCCATCTAAAAAAGACTTATAGATAGTTCTTTTTTTAGAGATATGATTACCAATTTTAAGATTAATATCTTTAGTAGGTATATACGTATTAGATGACATAATAAATATATAATTTTAGTATATATAATTATATATTTCATTTTTTTATAATTCTTATTTGTTATGTATAAATCTTCAAAATTTTTAAAATTTTTTTTCTACAAATAGGACATTTACCCCTCTTCAATTTATTAGCACATTCTTCACAAGAAACCATATGTCCGCAATTAATAAATGCCACATTTGCCTTTTTGGAAAGACAGATAGCACAAGCTTTATTACTACTCATTTCTAAAACATCGTCTTCTTCTGGTATAAAATCTTTATATTGTTCTTTCATAGATAATTCTAAAGCAAGATCAAGTTGATCTTTATCCCAATCCTGATTTTTATCATCATCCTGATTTAATTCTATATTTAACTCTTGTTCTGAATCTGAACTTAATTCTATATTCAATGGTGGTATATCATTATTATTTTGAAGATGAAATCTTCTGTTATGATTATCTAACCATCCCCTGGATTTATAATTTCTGTGACAAATATTACATTGAAATCCTGTATTATTTTGCATTATCTATAATATCTATAATATTTATAATATCTATAATATATATAGATTTCTTTATTTAAGTAACTTAAATTATAATTTTTTTATTAGTTTATTCAAACATATGTGAAATACTTTCCCCTGTCCGAATACACATCACCACATCACACAGTAATGGTGTGATATCAACCACATCCAATTTTGGACATCTCTCTTGATTTGCCTCTTGTGCGAGTGTATTGGTCACAATGACACGTGAAATATTATCACATGTATTGATTCTTTCCAATGCTGGACCTGATAAGATGCCATGAGTAACCACTACAATAATATCTTTGATACCATTCTCTATTAAAGTATCAGATGCTTTCACAACTGTTCCCATAGTATCTGCCATATCGTCGACAATAATAGCAGTTTTGTTTTTTAAATCAAAACCACCAACTAAGATCACTTTATCTACCTTACTGGATGTGGAGTAATCCCGTTGTTTATGCATAATTACATTGTTAATATTGAAACGCTTAGAATATGCCATAATTCTTTTAGCACCACCGTTATCAGGTGAGACAAAAATATATTTATCATTTTTCTCCTGATGAGTCATATTTTTAAACAGATGTTCTTCAAAATGTTCAGACAAGAGGGTAATAGCGTAAAGGTTATCGAATGGAATATCAAAGAATCCTTGAATCTGAGATGCATGTAAATCCAATGAAATCATTCTATCAATACCAGAAGTAGTAAACATATTAGCGATCAATTTAGAACTAATAGGTACACGTGGTGCATCTTTCTTATCTTGTCTTGTATATGGATAACAAGGCATTAATAAGGTAATAGATTTAGTATTAGATCGACGACATGCGTCAATCAGGATTAGTGCTTCCATAATAAAATCATTAATGCTATTATGTTCGTCAAAACCTCCAGTTTGAAGGATAAAAATATGTTCATTACGAACATTTTCATTGATTTTGACTTCAATCTCACTATTGCTGAATTTTTGAACTGAACAATTAACAAGGGGTATACTGAGGCATTTAGCAAGTGATTTAGCCAAAGTTTGATGGGAGTTACCGGTAATAAGCTTCATAATGATTATTCTTAATTTTTGTTTCTTTGAGAAAAGATATTCATTTTTTATTTATAAATAAAAAAGGTTAATTTTTTTTGGTCAGAAGATAACCTTTGGTTATCGTTCTGTATTCAATCGCTTTAGCGATTTCATGTCAAGCTTTTTCATATCAAATTTATTTGTGGATGAAAAAAAGCTTATTGCGTCATATATATAAAAAATTAAAGATTAATATAATTATAAATGACAGATACTGAAAAAGACACAGAAACAAAAACCAATGATAAACCACTTTCTGAGGACGAGATTAAAAAACTAAAAGAAGAGAGGCAGAAAATGGAGGAAAAAGCCAAAGAAGTCATTCAAGATTTTCTTAAAGAGAATGGAAATGGTGTTTTAGAAGCTACTATTCAATATACTAAACAGTGTGGTATGGGTGCACTATTTATTACTTTAACACCGGGTTCCAATGATGCGGATATTGAATATTTTAAGGTGGAAGATTTAGATGGTGGATTTAAAAAGAAAATTTTAGATAATCCTAATAAAGAGAGTAGTGTATTTTATGCTATTAAATTATCACATTATTCATATATTTTTGAGAGAAATTTAGGTGAAAAAGTTGAAGATTATGTAATGTAATTATGTTTCGTATGGAATGTTAAAATTGTAATAGCTGATCCTATAACTACATCAGATGTGTAGTGTAACCTTGATGCAATAATTAACAAAAGATATGGAAAGAACATACATTTTAGAATATTTTTTTCAATATTATTATTAGAATAGTGGGTAGTAAATAATGTTATCAAGACAAAATGTACTACATGTCCTGAAAACATATTATCTGAGCATGCTGATTCAACTTTATCTGTAAACCATAAAATATCTTCATCACTTTCTCTGCTGAAGCAACCTGGTAAAGATGATGGTAAAATAGTGGTGGTAAATGATAATAAACGAATAGTAAATATATTGTATAGTATTTCAAAAAAATTCTCTAAAATATTTGGATTAGATATAAACCATCTTATGCAAAAATAAATATATAAAATTGTGAATGGAATATGAGGTATAGAATGATCTATTTTTGGTAAATATTCAAAACCGATATCATAAATTACATGATTGTCCTGATATGGGTTGATAATATTGATAGCTGCAAATAGATTTAGATAAATAATAAATAGATATAGTGACAAATTTTTAACTAATTGTTTCATTATATTTTATATTGTAATCAATCTTTATATAGAATTATTTATATAGAATTATTTATTAAATGGTATAATAAATACACTTAAAAAAATAAAACAAATATATAATTACAATGAATAATAATATTAATATTAATACTGAAATTTTTGCGGTGAGTCCAATTGATGGTAGATATAGAAAATCAGTTAAAGAATTAGCTGATTATTTTTCCGAATATGCTTTAATTAAGTATCGAATTTATATAGAAATAGAGTATTTTATCTATTTAACTCAATATTTGCCTGAATTGCAAAATATTGGAGAAGCTAATATTGCACTCATTAGGGATATTTATAATAATTATGGACTTAAGGATGCAAAAGCTGTTAAAAATATAGAGAAGAAGACCAATCATGATGTAAAATCGGTTGAATATCATATGAGAAATAAGTTTGATGAAATTGGATTAAGTCAATATAAAGAATATATTCATTTTGGTTTAACTTCGCAGGATATTAATAGTTCTGCCAATATGCTTCAAATTATGTTATTTATTAGAGAAATTTATACACCTAATTTGACAAATTTATGTAATCTTTTATCTGAACTATCAACGACTTGGTTTAATATTCCAATGTTATCCAGAACTCATGGTCAACCAGCAACCCCAACTTTATTAGGAAAAGAGATATTAGTATATTGTGAAAGATTGAATAATGAGATTGAGATGTTAAATAAGATAGATTATAGTACTAAATTTGGTGGTGCTGTTGGTAATATGAATGCACATTATGTAGCATGTCCTGAAGTTGATTGGATAACATTTGCGAATAATTTTGCAATAGTTTTGGGTCTTAGTAGAAATAAGTATACTACACAGATTGATCATTATGATAATTATGCGAGAATATTTGATAATCTTCGTCGAATTAATGTTATTTTGATAGATTTATCAAGAGATGTATGGATGTATATTTCACAGAACTATTTCAGTCAAAAGATTCATCAAAATGAGGTTGGTTCCAGTGCTATGCCTCATAAAGTGAATCCAATTAATTTTGAGAATGCGGAAGGTAATTTAATGTTGGCGAATAGTTTATTTGATTTTATGTCTAATAAGTTACCTATTTCCAGATTACAGCGTGATTTAACTGATTCCACTGTTTTAAGAAATGTGGGTGTATCTTTTGCACATACGTTGACAAGTATAAAGTCACTTGTGAAAGGATTTAATAGAATAGATGTAAATATGGATATGATTCAGAGTGATTTAGGTAATAATTGGATGGTAATTGCGGAGGCAATTCAGACAATTTTGCGAAGATCTGGATATGTTAATGCTTATGATGCATTAAAAAATTATACAAGAGTAGAGACAAATATGACAAAAGAGAAGATGGATTATTTCATTAATAATCTGCAGATTGATAATGTATTAAAAGAAAAATTGTTAAGTATAACTCCATATAATTATTATGGATATATTGTATAAAAATAGGATGTATAAAAATAGGATGTATAAAAATAGGATTTATAAATGTTGTTATATTATAAGTTAATGCGCTTATAAATAGTTGATAAAATAAATAATTAAAATATATATGAATTGTACATTACCAGAATTATTTGTGTTATATATATATTTTAATTATTTAATTATAATTTATAAACTTACGATACTTAGATAATACTAAGTATGTATTATAAATAATTTAACATTACTATGTATTATTATATAAAGAAATATATATTATAAAATATATTATTAATTATATATGATATTCTGGAATTTATTTAACAAAAGTAAACGATATATTTTATTACTATCCGTAATTTTTACAATATATATGTGTAACAAATCATTTAATATATATCAATTATTAAATGATGATAGGACTTTATTAAATTTAGAAACTATAATGATGATTATTAAATACAGATCTATAATTTAATATATTTATACTAAACTTTATATTATAAAAATATTATAAGTTGTTGATGATTATCATCATCATTGTGCACCAAACATGCACAATAAGATCATCTTCTGGATCTCCGCGGGTAGTGCATAATAAAATGAAACTTTTTCCTCATCTAATATAGATAAGTCTTTCCCCTGCATCCTCATGCGGACAACTTCAAGAGTTTTAAATAAGACTCTTCTTCCGATTCCTCAAAGAGGTCGTTTCCTCTGAGATTCAAATCCGTTATGGCGGTGTTCGCCGCCAGCGCGTCACAGAGTCGCTTCATGACCGGCTCCGGGGCGGATCCCAGCATGTTGCTCCGGAGTTTCAGAGTCGTGATGGTGGTGTTCTTTGCCAGCGCTTCACAAAATCGCGCCATGACTGCCTCGGGGGCGGATCCCAGCTCGTTATAGCCGAGATTCAAAAAGGTTATGGTGCTGTTCTTTGCAAGAGTGTCACAAAGTAGCGCCATGACTGCCTCGGAGACAGATCCCAGGCTGTTGTCACAGAGATTCAAACTCGTGATGGTAGTGTTCGCCGCCAGCGCGTCACAGAGTCGCTTCATGACCGCCTCGGAGGCGGATCCCAACTTGTTGTTCTCGAGATTCAAAAACGCGATGGTGTTGTTTTTCACCAGTGCGTTGTTCAGCAGCTTCATGACTGCCTCGGAGGCGGATCCCAGTCTATTCCCGCTGAGATTCAAATCCGCGATGGTGGTGTTCGCCGCCAATGCGTCGCACAGTTTCGCCATCACCTCTTCGGAGGCGCGACCCAGTTCATTCCCTCTGAGATACAAACTTGTGATGGCGGTGTTCGCCGCAAGCGCGTCACCAAGTCGCGCCATGACTGCCTTGAGGGCGGATCCCAGCTTATTGTTGCTGAGGTCCAAAGTCGTGATGGTGGTGTTCGCCGCCAGCGCGTCACAGAGTCGCGCCATCACTGCCTTGGGGGCAGATCCCAGGTCGTTCCAACATAGGTCCAACCACGCCAAGGTGGTTTTCTTCTCCAGCACGTCACAGAGTCGCGCCATGACTGCCTTAGAGGCGGATCCCAGGCTGTTATCCCCGAGATACAAACACGCCAAGGTGGTGTTCGCCTCCAGCGCGTCACTCAATCGCGTCATGACCGGCTCCGGGGCGAATCCCAGCCCGTTGTCGTGGAGATTCAAATCAGTGATGGCGGTGTTCTTCGCCAGCGCGTCGCGCAGTCGCGCCATGACCGCCTCGGAGGCGTTTCCCAGGTCGTTGTCCCCGAGATCCAAACACTTGATGGTGGTGTTGGCCGCCAGCGCGTCGCACAGTCGCGCCATGACCGGCTCAGGGGCGGATCCCAGGTTGTTGCAGCTGAGATCCAACTCGGTGCTGGTGGTGTTCGCAGCCAGCGCGTCGCACAGTTGTTCCATCGCCCCCGGGTCGAATCCCAGGTTGTTGCCACTGAAGTTCAAAGTATCGCTGTTGGTGATCCCTGACATGATAACAGTACATATTTAATTACATTCTTAATCAATCATGTGTCACTTTTTTGTTGATAATTTTATAAGATTTCCACCCTTGAGGGCAGATACTTCACTGCGATTTTTCACACTGATATACCTTAATGATTTCCTCAACAAATTGTTCAGCAGAAAGCGGATTTTGTTCTTCATCTCCTTGTTTCTGATGAACATTCTTAGAACATATGTATCTGAATATATATCAATTATTAAATGATGATAGGACTTTATTAAATTTAGAAACTATAATGATGATTATTAAATACAGATCTATAATTTAATATATTTATACTAAATTTTATATTATAAAAATATTATAAGTTTTGATGATATTAATCATCAATGTGCACCAATCATGCACATTAAGATAACCTTCAGGATCTCCAGGGGTAGTTCATAAAATGAAGGTTTATCCTTATCTAATAGGGATAAGTCTTTCCCCTGCATCCTCATGCGGACAATCTTCAAGAGTTCCAAAAATGACTCTTGTTCCGAATCCTCAAAGAGTTCGTTTTCACGAAGATCCAACTGTGTGATGGCGGTGTTTGTCACCAGCGCGTCGACCAGCAGCTTCATGACCGGCTCCGGGGCGGATCCCAGGTCGTTCCAGCCGAGATTCAATGCCGTGATGGTGGTGTTCGCGGTAAGTGCGTTACACAGCCGTTCCATTACTGGCTCGAGGACGGATCCTAAGTCGTTAAACCCGAGATTCAATGCCGTGATGGTGGTGTTCGCCTCCAGCGCGTCACAGAGTCGCTTCATGACCTTCTCAGGGGAGGACCCCAGGTTGTTGTCTGCGAGATTCAATCTCGCGATGTCTGTGTTTGCAGCTAACGCGCCGCCCAGTAGCGCCATCGCTGCCTCGGAGGCGCATATTAGGTCGTTGCCACCGAGATTTAAATCCGCGATGGTTTTGTTCGTCTCCAGCGTGTCACACAATTTCGCCATGACTGCCTCGGAGGCGGTTCCCAGCTTGTTATTACCGAGATCTAAAGTCTTGATGGCGGTGTTCGCCGCCAGTGCGTCGCACAGTCGCGCCATGACTGCCTCGGGGGCAGATCCCAGCTTGTTCCAACTGATATCCAAGGACATGATGGTGGTGTTCGCCGCCAGCGCGTCACCTAATAGTGACATGTCCCCCTCAGAGGCGGACCACAGGTCCTTGTCACTAAGATCCAAACTTGTGACAACGGTGTCCGCCTCAAGCGCGTAACAAAGTCGCGCCATGGCTGCCTTGAAGATAATCAATAAAAATTTTGATAACATCTTATCACAACAGTACATATTTAATTACATTCTTAATCAATCATGTGTCACTTTTTTGTTGATAATATTATAAGATTTGATGAGATGATAATTATTAATGTGTCCCAACAATGTGTAACAAGATCACCTTCATGATCTCTATGGGAGTGACCGTATACATTAGGGATTCTTCCCTTTGTATATTGCCGGTCTTCATATGAATAATCTTCAAGAAGTACAAAAAGGCTTCTTGATTTCGATCGCAATCTCATCACTTCTTTGGATAGATTTGCAATGCTCAAAGGTGTAAAAAAATATTATAATATGACCCGCCATTAATTATCAAGAGATAATTTGCACTTGTCCACTCCTGTTCAACTTTCTTAAAATCATTTTTTGCTTTTTCTTAGAGACGTGTCTTAGCCTGGCGCATCTGAGGTCCAAAGTTGTGATGGAGGTGTTTGCCTCCAACGCGTCACAAAGCTGAAAAACAACTTTGCTGTTGTGATGCAAGTCAGGCTCACCGATTGTCAAATGGGTGACGCGATTCTGCGCTGTGATTGCGTTGAACAACATCTCACGATGTTCATTTGGCAACGTATCCATTGAGATGTGTGAAAGATTCAATTTTTTCAATTTCTCCATGCATATTAGCATGTCGCACAGCTTTATCATCCCTACTTTGGACATTTGCCCAAGATCTACATTACTAAGGCCAAGCGAGGTTATACTTTTGTTACCAAGCAGACCCCTGAATAGCCATATCAAGGCATCATCTTGTGCACTTCCCAGGTCGTTGGTGCCGATATCCAACTCTGTGAGGGTTGAGCTGTTCACCAGAAATTTGCCCAATAGGTAAAAGGACCTCACGGAGAACAACTCTATATCGTTGGTAACGAGAATTAACCTCTCGATGGTCTTGTTCATCTCCAATGCATTGAAAAGTATTCCAATGATTTCTTCAGGGGCGGAACCAAGATGGTTTTGCTCGAGAACTAACTCTCTTATTGAGGTGTTCGACACCAGGGTCCTTCTAAATTCCTCCATGGAACGCTTTGTTAACGACTCCAGGCTGTTGTCACGAAGGTTTACAACCCTGATGGTGTTATTTTCCCTCAATGATTTGAAAAATTTCACCACCACGGCATCGGAGGCGGAACCGATGTTGTTGCAGGCAAGTCTCAACTCTGTGATGAACTTGTTCGTCTCCAGCAAGCAGCATATCAATATGATGTTTTTTGCATCACCTCCATAACAGTTTAAATTCATGTTCAAAACAGTTATGGAGGTGTTTGCCGCCAGCGCGTCACCAAGTCGCGCAATGACCGCCTCGGAGGCGAATTCCAGATTGTTGTTGGCGAGATTCAACGTCGTGATGGTTGTGTTCGCCGCCAGCGCGTCGCACAGTGGCGCCATGACCGCCTCGGAGGCGGATCCCAGGTCGTTTCCGCTGAGATTCAAAGTGGTGATGGTGGTGTTCGCCGCCAGCGCGAAACCTAATCGCGCCATGACCGCCTTGGAGGCGAATCCCAATTCGTTGTGACTGAGATTCAAAGTGGTGATGGTGGTGTTCGCCGCCAGCACTTCACCCAGTCGTGTCATGACTGCCTCCGGAGCGGATCCCAGCATGTTCTCGCGGAGGTCCAACTCGGTGATGGTCTTGTTCTCCGCCAGCGCGTAACTCAAATGCATCATGACCGCCTCGGAGGCGTGTCCCAGTTTGTTGCCGCTGAGATTCAAAGTGGTGATGGTAGTGTTCTTCGCCAGCGCGTCGCAAAGTTGCGACATGACTGCCTCGGATGCTAATCCCAGGTCGTTATCGCTGAGATCCAAAGTTCTGATGGTAGTGTTCACAGCCAATGCGTTTGACAAATGGAACATGGCTGCATCGGATGCGAATCCCAAGTCGTTGTGACTGAGATCCAGCGTCGTAATGGTGGTGTTCACCACCAGCGCGTTACTGAAATAAAACATGAATTCTTGGGAGACGCTTCCCAGCCTGTCCCATTTCAGATTTAATTTGATGATGGAGGCATTTGCCCCCAGCGCCGCGAAGAGCCTCTTCACTTCAATCTCCTCAGAGAAGTGGAAAACAATTCTCTTCGTACTTACCGATCTTGTCAGATTCTTGCAAAATTTCGCGAGAACATCCTTGCTTTGATATCCCCACATGCAGACAACACCATCCTTCCTTTTTTTCATGGAATTAATTGTTTTATTTATACTCTCATTATCTTTTTTGGTCATCTTCTTTTTAACCAGTACATATTTAATTACATTCTTAATCAATCATGTGTCACTTTTTGTTGATAATTTTATAAGATTTAGAAACTATAATGATGATTATTAAATACAGATCTATAATTTAATATATTTATACTAAACTTTATATTATAAAAATATTATAAGTTGTTGATGATGATAATCATCAATGTGCACCAAACATGCACAATAAGATCATCTTCTGGATCTCCGCGGGTAGTGCATAATAAAATGAAACTTTTTCCTCATCTAATATAGATAAGTCTTTCCCCTGCATCTTCATGCGGACAATCTGCAAGACTTCTAAAAAAGACTTTTGTTCCGAATCCTCAAAGAGGTCGTTTTCGGTGAGATCCAAATTAGTGATGGTGATGTTCGCCACCAGCGCTTCACAGAATTGCGCCTTGACCGCCACTGAGGCAGATCCAAGCTTGTTCCAGCCGAGATTCAAATGCGTGATGGTGGCGTTCACCGCCAGCGCGTCACACAGTTTCTTCATTACCTCCTCCGGGGCGTATCCCAACTTGTTCCAGCCGAGATCCAATATCTCGATGGTGGTGTTCTTCGCCAACGCGTTGCTCAGTCGCGCCATGACCTTTTTGCGCGCGCGCCCCAGTTTGTTTCCACTGAGATTCAAGGTCGTAATGGTGGTGCTCTTCTCCAACGCGTTGCTCAGTCGCATCATGACCTTTTTGTTCGCGCGTCCCATTTCGTTGCAGCCGAGATTCAAATTAGCGATGGCGGTGTTCTTCTCCAACGCGTTGCTCAGTCGCGACATGACCTTTTTGTTCATGCGTCCCAGTTCGTTGCTGCTGAGATCCAAAGAAGTGATGGCAGTGTTCTCCGCCAGTGCGGTACACAGTTGCGCCATGACTGTATCACGAGTGGTTCCCAGCTTGTTTTCCCCGAGATTCAAGGTCGTGATGGTCTTGTTCGCCGCAAGCGCGTCGCCCAGTCGCGTCATGACTGATGGGAAGGCGTATCCCAGCTTGTTATCCCCGAGATCCAAAGCTGTGATGCTGGTGTTCTTCGCCAGCGCGTCACAGAGTCGTGCCATAACCGGCTCCGGGGCAAATCCAAGCTTGTTTTCCTCGAGATTCAAACTTGTGATGGTGGTGTTCGCCTCCAGCGCGTCACACAGTCGCGCCATGACCGCCCTGGGGGCAGATCCCATGTCGTTTTCGCTGAGAACCAAAGCTGTGATGGTGGTGTTCGCCGCCAGCGCGCCACCCAGTCGCGCCATGGCCGCCTCAGGGGCGGATCCCAGTTCGTTGTCCCCGAGATCCAAACACGTGATGTCCGTGTTATCCAGCGCTTCAATGAATTTCGCAATGGTTGCCTTGTCGGCTAATCCCAGTTTATACTTAGTGGTCAACCTTAAGATGGTGTTGTTCGCGGACAGCCTTTTTGTTGCCTTCTGCTTCTTGATCATCATCGTTATCACCATCGCCACCAGCAGGGTCTGCAACGATCTCTGCGACAGCGCGTCACGGAATTTCTCCATGACTACATTGGCTAATTTAATGATCATTGTCATGATAACAGTACATATTTAATTACATTCTTAATCAATCATGTGTCACTTTTTGTTGATAATTTTATAAGATTTAGAAACTATAATGATGATTATTAAATACAGATCTATAATTTAATATATTTATACTAAACTTTATATTATAAAAATATTATAAGTTTTGAAATCAATACCTGGAATCATCCAAGATCAATCTCAAGATCACCCTTTTTTTCCAGCAGCTTATTGACAAACAACTCCTTCACTTTTTTAGGAGCTATTTCCAAGTTGTTGCCGCGGAGATTCAACACCGTGATGGCGGTGTTCGTAGCCAGTGCGTCATAAAGTCGCGTCATGACTGCCTCGGAGGCGGTTCCTATGTAGTTGTAACTGAGATCCAACTTGGTGATGGTATTGTTCGCCGCCAGCGCGTCACACAGTCGCGCCATGACTGCCTCGGGGGCGGATCCCAGGTTGTTCCTACATAGGACCAACTTGGTGATAGCGGTGTTCGCCGTCAGCGCGTCACGCAGTTTCTCCATGACCGACACGGGGGCGGATCCCAGGTCGTTTCCACCGAGCTTCAACACGGTGATGGTGGTGTTCGCCACCAGCGCGTCGCCTAATCGCGCCATGACTGCCTCGAGGACGAAAAAGATCGGGGGGGCGAACACCGGGATGTTGTCATCGTGTTGAGACTTGCTGTTGGTGGTGTTCGCCTCAAAGAAGAAATTGATATCATTGGGGGCGTATCCCAGCTTGTTGTTGCTGAGATCCAATATCTCGATGGTGGTGTTCTTCGCCAGCGCGCCAAAGAATTCCTTCATGTCGTCCTGATAAGCGTATCCCAGGTGGTTTCCGCCGAGATTCAAATCAGTGATGGTTTTGTTCACCACCAGTACGTCACAAAGTAGCGAAATGATGTCCTTGGGGGCGCGCCCCAGGTAGTTCTCACTGAGATTCAAAGTTCTGATGGCGGTGTTCGCCATCAGTCCTTCGCAAAGTAGCAACATCACTTCTAAAAAAGCGCGTCCCAGGTGGTTCATACTGAGGTTCAAAGTTGTGATGGTGGTGTTCTCCGCCAGCGCTTTGCCTAATTGCGTCATGACTTCAGTGGTGGCGAATCCCATCATTTTTTCCCTGAGAGTCAAATACGTGGTGTCAGTATTCGCCATCATTTCTTGAAAATCCTTTTCGTGTATTATTTGCATAATAACAGTACATATTTAATTACATTCTTAATCAATCATGTGTCACTTTTTTGTTGATAATTTTATAAGATTTCCACCATTGATGTCAGCAACTTCACTGCGATTTTTCACTGTGATATACCTTAATGATTTCCTCAACAAATTGTTCAGCAGAAAGCGGATTTTGTTCTTCATCTCCTTGTTTCTGATGAACATTCTTTTTACATACGTATGCAAAAATATAGTCAAATCCTGACCTGTGTTTTATCTCTATAACATGTGTCGAAAAATCATTTTCTTTCCCTGCGAGAATAAGAGTTTTATCTTGCTTTTCCACCTCAAAATTCGAATCAAAAAACACACACTTCTTCAATTTTGGTGAAAATAAGATAAAACTCTTATTCTCGCAGGGAAACAAAATGATGTCATTCGAAAGTTCGGGAATGTTATCAGAGACTGGTGTATAATCCACCATATCATCATCAGTTATTTCCACTCTTTTAGGGATACATAAGGCTCTCTTTTCACACCATTGCAGAATAATGATAACCTTCAAGTCTAGGGTACAAAACAACAAAAATGGGGAATTACCCTCTGATTTAAATCCCACCCATTCACCAGTTAAACTTTGTAATAAGGAATTACTCATACTACTGTGAATGCAATACTTCCGAAGATCTTCAGGATTTGCATTGGGTAATTTACGGCACATAACATCCATCTTATTTTTAGATGTTAGAATAGTGCCATTGCCATTGCCATTGCCATTGCCACTGTTAGTTAAAGGAGTGGTATTACATCCACTTAAAAAATTTTTGATAAGACGTTGCATCTTAATATATATAATTATATTATTGATGAGTAGGTATCAATTTTTTTGTTAAAAAAAATTGAATATAATTTTATAGATATTAAATTCTATATACTATAATCATCATGGATAATATGAAAATGAAAGAGGAAATTATATCTCTTCTTGAATATAGATTGTTGGAGAATTCAATAGAAGAAAAATATAATATTGAAAAACAAAAAACAATTAAACAATCGCAAAATATCTCGCAAAATGAACGAGAAGAAGTTGCTATTAGGGAACGTCAAACTGTTTTTAATATGGGACATTCATATAATACAGAAACACAAACATCCTAAATATTATTTAAAGTATTTTAACTAATAATTTTATAATTAAAGAATGACATATAAATTACTGGTATTTATTTCAGGGGAAGGAACAAATCTTCAAGCTATTATAGACGCTTGTACTAATCAAATTATTGATGCTGAAATTGTTGCAGTAATATCCAATAAATCAACAGCATATGGTTTAAAACGTGCTCAAAATGCTGGAATCAAAACTCACTATACACCTTATATATCCAGTAAAATTAATCGCAATGATTATGATAAATCTTTATCTAATATAGTTAACAATATTAATCATGATTTAATTATTTTAGCTGGTTGGATGCATATTTTGGAATTTAATTTTTTATCAAATATTAATACTCCTGTAATTAATCTACATCCTGCTTTGCCTGGACAATTTCCAGGAAAAGATGCAATTAAATCTGCATATGATAATTTTAAATTGGGAAAAGTTAATAAAACAGGCATTATGGTCCACTATGTAGTTGAAGAAATTGATGCTGGTGAGGTAATTGAGACATTGGAAGTTCCAATTTATAAAAATGATACTGAAGAAATTTTAAGACATCGTATTAGGTATTATGAAAAATTTATTTTAATCCATGGAATTCAACAAGTCTTAACAAAATTTACGGGGGATGGCGACATTAGTCGTTGCAAAAATATCAGTTATTCTGGGAAAGTTCGTGATATTTATCAAGGTAACGATTCTGATACATTAATGATCATTTCCAGTGATAGACAGAGTGCATTTGACCAACATATTTGTAATATTCCTCATAAAGGTGAAATTTTAACTAATGTAAGTGCTTGGTGGTTTAAACAAACCGCCGATATTATTGATAATCACTATTTATCTCATCAAAGTAATAAAATGTTAGTTAAAAAATGTGTCCCCTTTAAAGTTGAAGTAGTAGTACGTGGTTATATAACAGGGAATACTAAAACCTCATTATGGACACACTATTTGCAAGGTATTAGACACTATTGTGGACATCAATTTAGAGATGGTTATCAAAAAAATCAGCAATTAGATGAAAATGTAGTTACCCCTACTACAAAGGGGGATTCAGATGAACCGATTAGTGGTGCAGATGTTGTTAAAATGGATATTATGACTGAAGATGAGTGGAAATATGTTGAATCTATGGCATTAAAACTATTTGAATATGGTCAAAGAATTGCGGATGAAAAGGGATTAATTTTAGTGGATACTAAGTATGAATTTGGTCGTAATTCAGATGGTAAAATTATCTTAATAGATGAATTACATACTTGTGATAGTAGTAGATATTGGTTAAAAGAGTCTTATTTGGAGCGTATTTTAAAAGGGGAAGAACCAGAGAGATTTGATAAAGATATAGTGCGAGAGTGGATTCGTGAGAGGTGTAATCCATATGAGGAAGAATTGCCGGAAATTCCGGATAGATTGATTAGTATTGCGAGTGAATCATACCGGGAATTTTATAAAATATTGGTAGATTAATGGTTAATTTAGGGTTGCGGGGACATAATTATAAAAAATTGATTAAAATATTTTTTATAATTTGTAAATATTTATTACAATGACAAATAAATATCAAAAAGAAGTGTCTACATATGCTTATTTATTTCCAACTGGTTACAATATTATTACTCATAGATACTTAATATCAGGTAGTCCTAATAAACTAAATTCTATGAATTATTTTATTATTCAAGGAGTAAATGTAAATAAGACCCATTCAATTTTTATTGTGATGGATATATTTGGTAAAATTTTAATTAAACATACAAGTTCATTTATGCCTATTTTTGTAAAGTTTCATCCAAATTCTATGCCTGAAGATGATGTAATATTTTTATTAGAGAAAAAAATGGTATTACATCTTAAAAAAGGTAGTATTAAAGAATACATATATGATGATTTTATTGGAACTAATTTTGAATTTGTGAATGAACAAATTATATTTTATGGGTGTGATCAAGATCCATATCTTGAAAAATATCCTGGTACTAAAAATCCTATTAACAGTGGTAAACAACGTTCAGTATATTTTAATTTTGAAAAGATTTTTACATTTGATGGAGAAGTTAGATTTAATAGAAATATTAATAGTAGTAGTGTGAATCACAATATATGTGGATGGGGAGGTTGTATTACAAAACATATGTATGATGATTTATATTTAATAAATTTAAATAATGCATCAGATAATGAATCTCTTGTATTAGTGGATATATCTTCAAGAACTATAATTGATAATTTTTCAAAAGATATACAATGTGAGGTATTTGAAAACAGTATTTTATTAATTGATATACCGAATAAAAATTTTATTAGATATCATAAAAAAAATATTGATGATGACCAAAAAGATATTGATAAATCTCCTGAAAGTAATTCTGCTTCTAATACTGAAACTTCAGATAAAGTGAATCTTCAAGCAGAAAATAATCATTTACGCTTAGAAGTTTCTGCAATCTTAGCAGAGTATCAGAAAGTTAAAGAAAATAATAAATTATTATTTACACAAAAAAATAAAAGAATTAGCGAACTTGAAGCTGAAAATAATTATTTGCGCAAAAATTTTGAAGAAGCAAAATTAAAAGTTTTATCTACTTCAAAAGAACAGCAAAAAATTGTTAAAGATAATAAATTTTTGATTAATGGAGCTGTGCGCGCGGGCGTAAAAATTGCTAATCTTGAAAATGATTATCAAGAATCTTTACAACAAATTGAAATACTTTTTAATGATAATAATGAAAAAACAGCAAAAATTGCCGATTTTGAAAATGATCAAAAGATTTTAACATCTTTGCGTAGTAAGGGAGAATGGAGAGAGTATAAAAGTCATAAAAATAATAAGACTTATTATTATCACACTAAAACACAGGAGACATCATGGAAAAGACCTCCTGAAATGGATATACAACAAGTACTAAAATCATCAACAAAAAATCTCCCACGATGTAATGATTGTGGTGGTTTTGGTGTAGGATTGGTGAGTGTTGTTGACCATTTATGTAATCACTGTAGAAGAAAAAAAATGGATAATACAAAAAAACATACTACGTGTGTTTATTGTACGGTCTGTAATAAATCTTATGTTGTAACAGATTCTTCAGATTATGTGTGCAATCATATTAATCGTAAAGAATTATGTGATGATAATACAACTTCACAGGATAATAATACAGATAAGGATGAAAAATCACCAAATGTTTCACCATCTAATAGGAATAATATTCAAATAAATATTGAGAAACAAAAAACCAATAATATAAATGAATTTTTTTCAAATTCGGGTCTTGGTACAGATGAGCGTGAAAAAACAGCAACAGCCGCAGAAATACGTCGTAAAAAATCTGAAAAAAGAGGTACTCATGGTGGAAAACTGGAACAAAATCTTAAGCATGAAAAAACTGCAAGATATAATTTAAGTTCACAGGAAATATATGGTATTCAATCTTACTATAAACATCTTAAATGGAGTGAGGGTAAAATTTCTAAAGAAAAAGGATGTCCACCTAAGGTTGTGGAATATGCTTTATCAACTCATGTAAATGGTCCAATGATTGAAGATGAATGTTCAAGATATAGGAATGGTTGTGGTAATGGAGGAAATATGTTCAAGTATTAAATTAATTAAATATAATTATATTTTCATTGAAATATTTCATGAATATATTTGTTATCCATTACTTGGTTAATATCTTCTGAAATTTGGTTACATTGTGTAGTATACAATGTTATTATTTCGTTAGTATTGAAATAAGTAGTAAAACTATTTACATAGCTGTTAAATATATTATAAAATTCATCCATTATATAGTATATATATAATAAAATATTTATATATGTGATATGATAAAATATTTATATATAAAAAAGTGAATTATATTATTAATTAAATTATGTTATAAATATAAAATGGATAACATAACTCTTGAAATGAAAAATATTTTTGCTGAATTGGAAAAAGCACAATATACAAAAAGAATTGATATTTCATTTAAAAAAATAAATGATGAAAATATTCACCACCTAATTGAAAAAATATTTCATTTAGATTTGAATAAGATTAATATTCTATGTATTAAAGCGTGTAACCTTACCAATAATACATTTAAATTATTAATAAAAAGTTTACAATTTATAGAAGATTTAGAGGAAATAGACATATCAAATAATAATATTACAACTTTAAAATATTTAAAATATCTTGATCTTGACAATGTTAAATGTATAAATGCATCTGGATGCCATTTAAATGGTAATAATGTATTACCATTAGATTTAATTGTAAAAATGCCAAAGTTAATGTTTTTAGATTTTAAATTTAATAATGACAAAAATACAATTATTTTTACTTTAGATCAATTAAATGCATTACCACATAAATGTAAAATTATTATACAAACATCCATTGTAAATGTTGAAATACCTGATGTTAATGATTCTTCTAAAATAAATAATATATCATTGAAAACATGGTATGAAGATGGATTTGGTAACTTTATGGGGTATACATCAAAAGAAATTATGGATACATTGGGTATTGTACAATCTCCATTAATTAAATCAGCGAGAATTATCAAATCTAAACCTTTATTATCCTAAGAGTTGATAAATTATTATAAAGTTAATTTATAAAAATATATAAAGATAATAAAAAAAATTTACACTGCTTTATACATCTTAACACTTCTGGCTCTTGCCTCTTTATAATCTACTATTGGTTTCACATAATCTATATCCTTCAAATCATATTTTTGATAATGATCTGACCAATTATGTAACTCTTTGGCAGGAATATCTTTCAATTCTGGAAGCCATTCCTTAATATATTTCGCATCCGGATCAAATTTCTCACTTTGTATCATTGGATTAAATAATCGTTGAAAATATGGCTTGGGATCTACACCTGTCGACGCGATCCATTGCCAATTACCATTATTAACTGCTGGATCATAATCTGACAATTGTTGCGCATAGTATTTTTCACCTTTTCTCCAATCCATTCCTAACATTCTATTGAGAAAATTAGATGTGATTAATCTGGAACGATTGTGCATATATCCTGTTTGATTCAATTGTCTCATACCGGCATCTACAATAGGAAATCCGGTTTCACCATTGCACCATTTTTTGAATTGAGAGATGTTATAAATCCATTCTATATTATCATATCGGGTATTATAATTTTTACCTTTCAAAACATCAGGAAAATAGTAGGCAATATAGTAATAAAATTCTCTCCAAAATAGTTGTGATAAGAGATCATTTGAGGTACCTAATTCTGTTCTAATTTTCCAATATACTTCTCTAATGGAGATGCAACCGAATTTAATTGCTGCTGATAATTGTGTGGTCTCTATACTGACGGTATTTCGATTCTTATTGTAATTCTTCTGGTTTTTCACTTTACTTAATATTTTTAATCCAATAGTTCTCCCACCATTTAATAAAATGTGGGGATTTTCTTGGTACTTGATATATCCAGATTCTTTAAGTTTATCCGTTTTAGTTAAATTTTTAATTTGTGATTTATCAGGTTTATCAATCTTAAATTTCATTCCATTATTTTTAAATGGTGTGAAAACAGTGTATGGATCTCCATCACTCTTCTTGAATGTTCCAATATCCACCAATAAATAATCTTCTATTTGGGTACAAGTAATGTTGTTCTCATTGCAAAATTTTTGGATGGATTTGTCTCTTTTTAAGAGCATAAGGTGTATAATCCATATTGAATACAATATTTTTAACTGAGATGGTTTTAACGATATGTTTTAAGATCTTAATATTATCGTCATAGAATAAGTGTAATTTAGATCCATGTGTTTGTAAATCAGTGTCTAACTCTTTGAGAGATTCAATCATAAATTGGATAGCATTTTCTGATTTGAATTTATTTTCATCGCCTATTTGTTCAGGAGTGAAAATGAAAATAGGGAGAATATTTTCATTAGTTTTTGTTGCATAAATAAGACCTTTATTATCTGATAATCGTAAATCTCTTCTAAATATGAATAGAGTGTAATCTTTCATTTATAATATATAAAGAAATAATTATATAAAATATAAAAAAGTATTTCAATTTTTTCAATAATATTTATAAAAAATATAATAAATATAATAAAATGAATAAATCAGTTCATCAAATATATTATAAAAATAAAAAAATTGGTACTATTTCAATAAGTAAAATAAATAATAAAACTTTCGCAAGATTCTCTACAATTGATTCAATAAATAATACTTTAGAATATATTGGAGCACATAAATTTAATTGGTTTCAAATATGTTGTAAAGATAATCATCCACCATTTGATCTAAGTGGTAACCAGGTTAATGTACCATATATTGATCCATACCCAAGTGGATATGCTTTAGAAGAAAATAAAAATTTTATTTATTGGAATGATGGACATCCATGGTATTGGGATGTTAGTAGTGTAAAAACTTATAAAAATTTTGATGGGTTATATGATATAACATGTACATTATCATATAATATGGACAAAAATAATTTATATTTTGTAGATATGCCTAATTTACGTGAGAATTCGGAATTAGAATTTGAAACTTCTTTAGTTTGTTTAGATGAAAATAATAATCTAATAGAAAAATTATTTACATTTTCTTGGTCAGTGAAAAATGATAATAATTGAAAAACACATTAGTAAAAAAATTTGAATATTTATAATCTACACTTGAACGGTGGTTAATATACTAATTTATGAATAAAGATATACATTTTACCATTATCAAAAATTTGAAGGAGGAATTAGAACAGAAAATTTCCGAACAAAATGAATTATGTAAATTATATCAATATTTGCTAATTTCATTACATAGTGCGGTTGATATTGATGATTTTGATATATATAATACATATGACCGCAATATCATTGATTATTTATTAAAACTACCGTGTAAAGATGAGAAAAATATTAAAAATATATTAAATGCTATTCATAATAACGCCAACACTGATATAATTGGATTAATAACATCGGTATATGGTACTCTATCATATGGTAGTAAAAAGAGAGAAAATGCTCAATATATTGTAGATCTATTCAAGTTAATAGATAAAGATTACACATCAACATTGGAAAATTTAGATGCAACATATGCATCATAAAACAGAAAAACATTATAATATTACAATGATTATAATATTATAAATTAAATAATAACAGACACGTTGCCCCCCTAATGTAAAAACATACGCATCTCTGCTCCCGTCATTGCCATTGTCATCCCATACTCATTTGCCGCTTCTATGACAGTACTATCAGCTACACTCCCCCCCGGTTGGACAATATATTTCACACCAATTTGTGATGCTACATCTATATTATCATAAAAAGGCAGATAACCATCTGATGCTAAAACAACACCATCCAAGGTTTTCAAAAATTTGTGTTTCTCTTCTGATGTCAATACATCTATCTTTTCAGTGAACAATTTTGACCAATTTTGATACTCATGTGTTGTAAAATCACCCTCTATATATCGAACTATAGCATTCACCTTCTGTTGTCTCTTAACTCCACTCTTAAATTTATCATACAATGCAATGCATTTTGGATGCTGTCGGAGATACCAAGTTTCTGTCTTACGTTTAGCTAATTTAACACAATCAATTCGACTCTGTTGTCCTGCCCCAATACCAATACACTGTCCATTATAAGCAAATGCAACAGAATTAGATTGAGTATATTTTAATGTAGTATTTGCAAGAATCATATCACGCTTCTTATCCTCTGATAATTCTTTATTTTCAGTCACAACATTGTTTAAATTGATATATCCAGTGGTAGCTTGATTACTATCTTGTACTAATGTAATTCCATGAAGTTCTTTAATTTCCCTATCATTGTAAAGAATACTGTTTGCTTTTAAAATAATATAGTTACCACCCTTCTTTTTCCTCAAAATTTCCAAAGCATCATCCATATAATCTATTGCTATAATACCATCACTCACTTCTGCACTAATCAATCTCGCAGTATCTTCAAATACAGTGCCACTAATGGCTATAAAATCACCATAAGAACACATTGGGTCGGCATTCCGCGCTCTAATAAATGCAATAGATGTTTTTGACAACTCTCTATTAGGATCAATATTATAAACTTTACGCATTTTTTCATCTAATGGCGAATAGACTGCAGCACCCGCAGGACTATTGTGTTTGAAAGATGCGGCAGCCGGTAATCCCAATGCTTTATCTAATTCTTCCACAAGATTCCAAGAGTAAATCGCATCTAAGACATTAATATATCCTGGATTACCATTTAAAACAGTAAATGGATAACTATAATTAGTGGAAATATTTTTATAAAGTGCCGCGGATTTTTGTTGGGGATTCACACCATATTTTAATTGACGTTGTTTTTCATAAACTGAGACTAAAACATCAGGGCAAACATTCTCTTTGTTATCTAATTTATAAATCTTTTGAAAATAATTGGAGATATAAGCATCATAAATTGTAACATGGTTGAATGCTTTCGTGGCATAAAATCTACGATCAGTAACAGTAAAATTATGGTAATTATCAATTACATCATTATAATCATTTGGATTGGTAATAACTAAAACATCTTTATAATTTTTGGCAGATGCTCTAATTAAAGTATGTCCACCAATATCAATATTTTCAATAATATCATCTGGTGTGTATTTGGGATTATTACAAGCTTCTTTAAAAGGATAAAGATTAACAATTACAATATCAATTGTTAAAATCTGATGATTATTTAATTCACTAATATGTGATTGATTATCTCTTTTAGCTAAAATACCACCATAAATTTTAGGATGAAGTGTTTTAACACGTCCATCCAGAATTTCAGGATGATTGATATAAGAAGAGATATCGTGAATCTTAGAAACAAAGTTTTCAATATTTTCAAATTCAGAAATTAATTTATGATATGTACCACCAGTTGATAAGATTTGATAGTCGTTTTTAAGGAGATAGTTCACAATGGATACAATATTCGTTTTATCAGAAACACTAATTAGTGCAGTTTTCATTGTATTTAAACATAATCTACAAATGTTTAAATACTTTAAGAAGCTTTCTTAAAAAGAAAGCTTGACCAAAGAATTTTTCCATAACCAAAAGCAAACTTCATTTGACAACACGAACAAGTCCGATAAAGCAGATAAATCTGTTATAAGTGTTTGATAGTAACAAGGAGGTTATCAGCAAACACTTAAATGTTTTTGACGATTTCGTGTCAAGCTTTTTTCTACTTTTTGATCACACTTTTTTTTAAAAAGTGTTTAGCGGGATTGTATTTTTTTATTATATTTTGTTTCATAAGTGTCTCGAATCATATCTTTATTATTAAATAGCAATAAATTTGCATTTGTTTTTATCTTTTTATACTCTTCTTCATCATTTTTACAATAGTTTATCACACTACGGGAGCGATTTGGATTCACATTTTCAAATTGTGATCCATATTCATCCAACATTTTTTCTAACATAACATTTTTACTAATAACTAAATTATCAATAAATTCCTTACGATCAACTAAATCCCATTTCTGATCTTTTAGAATCATAGCGTATTTCTCTTTTAGACTGGGTATAAAAGCATTTCTATTTTCCGATGGAATAATATGTATATATTCAATCAATTTGACGATCATATCAAATTCATGAGACATAATTTTTTCACAATCTTGTGCAGTCATATTAAATTTCTCTTCACCGAAATTATTGATAGTTATATTTGTAATATTATTACCAATATTATCACCAATATGTCCATTATTTATTTGAGAAGACATGGGAATTAATTTAGATTCTAACTCTTTTATCTTATTTTCCAAATTTTCTTTAATTGTGACGTTTTTAATCCTCTCTTCCTCCAATTTTTCTTCTATTTTTTCTTCCAATTTCTCCTCATATTCCAATTTTAATAAATTGTATTTTGTATTCAAAAATTCTTCAACTAACATCTCTTTTTTTAATACAGGACAATGCTTTTTCATATGAACATTGCAATTTGAACGATATTTGAATATTTTATGGCATTTTTGACATTTTATAACATTATCTTCTACAATATTTTCCTTCTTTTCTGCAAAAATCTCATAATATTTGTCATATATTTCATCATATTTTTTAAATATACTCTTTCGCGATATATTTATATATCTCACAACACATTTATTATCTTTCTTTAAGTGCTTTTTGAAATTATTTAATCTATTAAATTCATGACCACAACGGAAACAAATAAACATTTTTATATTATAATATATATAATATATTTTTAAATCCTTTTGAACTAAATTTTTCTTTATTTTTTATATATTATAATTTACATTTAAATTATTACCATAATCAATGGTGCAATATTATTATATATTGTTAAAATTTATTACTGTGATCCAAAATGTTACCAATTTAATAGTAACATTTTACCAGATCCATTGGTTAGATCCAAATGTTACCAATTTGTTACTAATTAGACCATCATTGGATCTGCTATATTTAACGTATATTTTACAATAATAATTTATACCAATAATATTATTATATATGTCAATTTTATGGTAATAAAAAATCATGGATCAAAATTATTTTTTCATAATTTTGATATTTTTCCAATATTAATATAGTGATAATTAAACGATGTTTTATTTATATTATGAAAATATTTTGTTACTTGTCAGTAATAGATCCAAAAATTACTAAAATCCTGGTAACATTTTGGATTTTTTGATATTTTGTAAAAACCGCGCGCGGGGAAAATAATTATAAAAATATTTGTAGAAAATTTTAAAGTGAAATTTATAAAATCAGGGATAAAAAATCTAAGAAGAATTTTTTTATAAAAAAATTTTTTCCACATAATTTTACCAATTTTTAAATTCCGCGAAATTTTTGTGCACAAAATTTCATATTTATAAAATAATTATTTACCTTTTACAATAATAACAAAAAAATAAATGGAATTTTGATGTCACTTTCAATCATTAATTTCCTTACTGAGAACTATTTGTTACTGAGATTATAAAAATAATAATTTTATGATTTATATTATTATATAAAATTATTAAAACTTAATAAATAATGTCACTTTCAGTCATTAATTAATTGTTTAAACACCATAAATATGCATTTTTAAACATCATAAACCATGGTCCAAATTCTCCTCCATTATTTGCAATAGGTTTCTGCCAATCCAAAAAACATCTTTCAGGATGCGGCATCATCGCCAAATGTCGTCCATCTGATGAGCACAATCCTGCAATACCCATATCAGAACCATTAGGATTATCTGGATAATTATTTGTGATTATATTATTCTCATCAACATATTGCATAGAAATAGAACGACTATGAATAGTTTTATCCAGTAAGAAACGACCTTCTCCATGTGCTACCCAGATACCTAAAACAGAATCTTTCATATTTTTTAGCATAATTGATTGGTTATTAATTTTAACACGACTAAATCTGGATTCAAATCTACCTGAATTATTACTAACTAATTTACATTCTGGTATCCATCCTAATAATGCCATTAATTGACAACCATTACAAACACCTAAACTAAATGTATCAGGTCTTTTATAAAATCTATCAAAATCTTCTTTAATTTTAGGATTGGAAATAATCACCTGATACCATCCACGTGCTGCCCCAAAGACATCAGAATAACTGAATCCACCTACAAAAACTATACCACGATAATCATCCAAATTAACATTATTATTCAATAAATCATTCATGCAAATATCATAAACATCAAAACCAGCAGTATAAAATGCTGCAGCCATTTCACGATCACCATTACTACCCTCTTCACGAATAATTGCAATACGAGGATGATATTGTTGTTGAATATAATCTGTATTTAGATCATAATTATTAGAATATATTTCAAAATTATTTTTTAATTTACTCATATTATTATAGATAGTATATTCTTGATCAGCACATTTTTTATTAGTTTGTAAAAGTTCCATTTTATGACTACCATTTTCCCACATACTTCTAAAAGTAGTCATTTCTTCACAAATTTTATATAATTTACTATCTTTATATAATCTAAAATCAAATATATTATTTGAAGTAATTTCTCCTATCTTATAACATCTAACATCTTTAAAAATATCCATTATCATTTGATCATTTTCAGGTTCAACCTCAAATATAATTCCTAACTCTTCCGAATATAAAAATGAATAAATATCCACATCTATCTGATGATTACCTTTAAATCCTAAATCACCAGCAAAACACATCTCCAATAAACTGGTAATAAATCCTCCATCACTAATATCATGTCCTGATTTAATTATACTATTATTCACTAACTCTTGCACTTTGTTAAACACATTTTTAAATTCAGAATGATTTTTAATCTCAAAATCTGGATGTTCTTTTCCTAATAAATCATATGTTTGATAAAAAATTGAACCACCTAAACGATATTTACCACCACTTAAATTAAGATAATAAACACTATTCTCCGATCTTTTAAAATCAGGTGTTACCTTTTTAGTAATATCATTAACTCTTGTGTACCCCGAAATAACCAAAGTCCCGGGAGATTTAATTGTTTCTTGACTAAGACTGTCATGATAAGACATTGATAAACTATCTTTACCACCATCTAATGCAATACCAAGTTCTTTCATAGATTCACACATAGCTTTAACAGCATTATAAAGTCTATCTTTTTCACCTGCCATTTTCATAGCCCACATCCAATTTCCAGAGCAACGCACATTCTCTAAACTATCTATTTTACAAAACATCATATTAGTTAACATTTCACCAATACTCATTCTTGCCATAGAACTGGCATCTAATAGTCCCACAATAGGTCTTTCACCAATAGCTGTTACAATACCTGTTTTATTAAAATAACTTTGTGCTACTAATGAATAATCAGTTAATGGTGTTTGTAATGGTCCGCAACATTGCTGTTGTGCAATTAATCCGGTTACACTTCTATCAACTTTATTAACTAAAAATCTTTTAGAACAAACTGATATATTTTCAAGTACTTTATTAAGTGTAATTATAATTTCTATACCAATAGTTTTATCATTAATATCATTTAATAAATTAATATCTTTTTCTAATTTATGAAGATATGGTACTTTCTCTTCTAAAAGATAATTTTTATGCGGCATACCTTTACCCAAAATATCTTCCAAATCAAAATCAACTACTAATTCATCATCCGCTGAAATAACTGATAATTTACCACTATTATCTATCTGACCAATCACCGCAATTGGTAAATTTTCACGTTGACATATTTGATCAACTAATAACAAACTATCACGATAAATTAATACAGTATCTTGTTCTTGATGTTCACTAATCCAAATTTCTAAAACAGACATTGTCTGATCTCCAATTATCACATTCTTCAAATTAATTTTTGCACCATTAGGATGAACTATTTCTTTAGTTACATTCGCCATTCCACCTGCACCTTGATCATGAATACTTAAAATAGGATTATCTTCTCCCATCTCAATACAATTTCTAATCACGCGATTTAACTTATTTTCCATCTCTGGATCACCTCTCTGTACAGCATTAAAATCTTGATCCATATTTTTAGTATTTTGATCACGACTTGACGCTGCTCCACCTCCAATTCCAATACGATATGTTGGACCTCCTAATCTTACAACCAAAATATCATTTGTTAAATTAGTCTCTTTTAATGTATGAATATCATTCATTTGACCAACACCAGCGCTAAACATAATTGGTTTTACATATTCAATGCGCTCATTATCATCCATTGTCATACCAAAACTACGACAAAATCCACCAATCACCGGCTCACCAAATTTATTACCATAATCTGAAGCACCATTACTCGCTTCTATTAATGTTCTAATATTTTTATCAATATAATCTCCATAATTAATATCACCAACACTGTAACCTGCTAAACCCGCAATACATAAACCTCCGCGACCTACTGATTGATTATCTCTAATACGACCACCTGTACCAGTAGCCGCACCTGGAAATGGTGCAATACTTGTTGGAAAGTTATGTGTTTCAGCTGTAAAAACAGGATTATATTTATAATTTTTGAGAGTGTAAAGATTTGAATCAATCTTAGGTCCAAAATATTTATTTTGATATCCTTCAATTGCACTGGAATTATCACTGAAAGCAATGGTAGAAATATTATTTTCTTTAGATTTGCATTGAAGTGTATTTTTAATCATTTTCATTAAAGATCCTTCTATTTTTTCCCCATTTTTATAAAATACTCCGTTAAAGAACCAATGACGACTATGTTCGCTGTTAGATTGTGCGAGATCATGTAACTCAATATTAGTTGGATTTCTACCTAATTTATGAAAAATATTTTTATAAAATTCTAAATCTTGTTCATCAAAACCTAAATTATGTTTTTTATTTTCTTCTTCAATATCTTCCACTACATACGGTTTTTCAATAATTTTATCAATTGTAAAAGAACTAATAGGATTAGGATAAATTGTATGTGTCATTTTATCAAACATACTTTGTTTAAATTTATCATTTCTGATTAAAATTGATAATTCAATTCTAAAAATATCTACTACCCCACATTTTCTAAGTATATTTAAAGCATTGGTACACCATGGAGATATCATTTCAATATATGGTCCGTATTCTGTATAATTATTATATGAAAAATCTGTATAAGATTCTTCTATATCTAAAAGATTTAAGAGGATGGATAGATTAGTATTTTCAGAACACTCGACGTTAAAGCAGTGAATAGTATATTTATTTATAAGTTTATAGATGTGTTTAATCATTATAAATAACTATATATTTATAATTTTAAGTAATTTTGGAAATTATTTAAAGATTGAATTCGTAAATAATTTATTAATGAAATATTTAATAGTTGGAAACGGAGGAAGAGAACACGCAATCTTGAAAACACTGGGGAAAAATAAACATCACCAATATTTTTATACAGGTGATTATAATAATCCCGGTATGGATAACTATGCAACATTAATTAATAATACTACACATCCAATTATGATAACACTATATTCTAAACAATATGAAATAGATATTGTTATTATTGGTCCCGAATCTTATTTAGAACAAGGATTAGTAGATATGTTAAAAGAAGCGGGTATTAAATGTATTGGACCAAAAAAAGGTTTAGCAATGTTAGAGACGAGTAAAAGTTTTGCACGTGAATTAATGACATCTGAAGGTTTAAGTATATATTGTCCTAAATATAAGTTATTTGATAAAAATTCTAAAGAGGAAGATTATTTTAATTATATGAATAAGTTAGGAACATATGTGATTAAAGCGGATGGATTACATGGTGGGAAAGGTGTGAAAGTTTATGGGGATCATATTTTTAATATAGAAGAAGGTTTTAAGTATTGTAAGGAAATTTTGTCAAATAATGAGAAATTTGTAATTGAGGAGAAATTAATTGGTGATGAATTTTCTTTAATGAGTTTTACAGATGGCAAAACATTTAAACATATGCCAGTAGTACAAGATTATAAAAGAGCTTATAATGGTGATCAAGGTCCTAATACAGGTAGTATGGGTAGTGTAAGTTATGAAGATCATTTATTATCTTTTTTAAGCATTGGTGATGTAAGTCAATGTGAAATATTGAATGAAAGAGTAATTAAAAAATTACAAGATAAAATTGGAGACACTTATTGTGGAATCTTGTATGGAAGTTATATGAAAACTGAAAATGGTATGAAAATAAT
>Ga0233412_10000045_pt1 | contig 65808 bp, 71 predicted proteins | sample Na_anoxic_4_MG_FD_180667 | JGI IMG/M metagenome (GOLD analysis project Ga0233412, IMG submission 180667) | Seawater microbial communities from Saanich Inlet, British Columbia, Canada - Na_anoxic_4_MG | ecosystem: Environmental > Aquatic > Marine > Inlet | place: Canada: British Columbia... | reverse complement strand
TATCTTTTCCCAAGTCTTCAAGATTCCACAATCCCTTTCTTTAGTATCCATAGAATAGTAATCGTAAATAAGTTGTCCATTATATTTAGCACCATCTTCAGCACATAAATGAATACCATCACACATATCATTACTGTAAAAATCTGCTGATGTTCCAACAAAAATTACAGAATTGTTTTGAGATTGTAAAGTATCTTTTAACCATATCATCATATCATCTCTTTTTGAATTAAGAGTTGTACAAGCATTTGATATAGAACTCGTAAGTCCAAGCATTGTTGTTGTGTTTATTTTGTCCATTTTTGTTTGTTTTTAGTGAGGTTGTACCCTCTGTTATTATTAATATAAAGATACTAAATACTTAATAACTATACAAATATATTGATGTCGGATTTTATTTGGGCTTATTCTGGAAATTGGTATTTAGGGGTGTTTAAGGCGTTGTAAAGCACTATCTTTTCTTTATGTTGTGTTAGTATTAAATAATTAATTGATGTTCTCTAATAAGATATTGAGTGTGAGTATTTTGGGCAATGTTTATAGGTGTCAAATGTTTAGGCTTGAATGATGTCGGACTGTGGTAAAGGGAAGTCTCGTTCCCTTTGTTGACTTAGGAGTCAAAACAATGGAGCTCCAACCTAAATTGTGAGTTGTGTGCTTAGACAGTACGCAAAATGCGTGTGCGTGTGCGTGAGTGGGCAGTGCGTAAGTCGGGGCAGACAAAGTAAAAGACAAAAAATTCCGCAAAAAACAAAACAAAATTCCACCCCCCCCTACAAAAAAACTCCGTTTCCATTTGCAGTAGTTATCCTTATAAGTATGTAGAACCCTCAACCCCTGAGTGTCTAAAAAAAATTTATTATCTTTACAAAAAAAAATTAAAGACATGGAAAAAGATAACAAGATTTCAGACTATGTAGATGGCCTGTATGTAAAGAACGGAAGGTTGATCAATGCACGTCCTGATGGCATGACTGGTATTGCAAAAGCTTCTATGTATAGAGCTCAAATGAAAAAACAATACAAGATAGATTGTATTGCTGATGGTATTGAAAGAGCTAAGATGCGTATGGATGGTGATAAAAATATGTATGATTATTAAAATAAATAGTTAGTTTGATAAATTAGAGAGACTTAGGTTTCTCTTTTTTTTTGTTAAATTCTATCAAACTCTGGACTTGTTACAGAGATATTCCATAAATATTCCAAGAAAATTTTTTTGTAACTTTTTGATTTATAACTATTTATATTCTTTTATTATTATTATTCCAAACTTACGGGTATTAAAAAAAAGAAGTAATAAATAAGTAAATATATAAAAAGAGATAGAGCTCAATATATTAAAAATTCTTTGGACTATGGTATTTGATATATTATAAAATTTATTATATTTGCTAAAATTAAATTTAATAAAATGGAACAAGGTTATATACCAAAGTCATTAAGTTTTGATGATGAAGCTCGTCAGAAACTTATTACAGGAATCACTACAATATCTAAAGCTGTTAAGAGTACCTTAGGTCCTTTGGGTAAAACTGTTTTAATAGAATCTCCAAATCATACTTCAGGCATGACGGTAACTAAAGATGGTGTTACCGTTGCTGATTCAATCTTTTTAAATGATCCTATAGAAAACTTAGCTGTTAGGATGATGAAAGAAGCTGCAAGTAGAACTGCTCATTCAGCAGGTGATGGTACAACTACAGCGATTGTTTTAACTGAAGCCTTAGTTAAAGCTGGTCAAGATATATTAACATCAGAGTCAAACACAACAGAAGTAATTAGGTATATAAATGAACATACAGCTGATATTATAAGTTGTTTGCAAAATGTTTCTAAAGAAGTTACAGAAGAAAGGTTATTAGATGTTGCATCTATCTCTGCGAATAACGATAAGACTATAGGTAAAATAATTAAAGATGCTTACACACAAGTAGGAATTAACGGTATGGTAACTGTAGAGAAGTCTATGACCGCTGAAACATATGCTGATGTGACAAATGGAATAAAAATTGCAAGAGGTTATTCGTCTCATTTATTTATTAATAATCAAAAAAAGGACGAGTGTATTCTTGAAGATGTTAAAATATTAGTTTGTGATGCAGAAATAAGTAGCATCTTACAAATAGAAAATGTATTAAAACCTGTAATTAACAACGGAGATAAACTGTTAATCATTGCACCATGCTCTCCTAACGTTGTAAATACTCTTTCAGCTAATGTAGTTCGTAGTGGTCTTAAGTTCTGTAATATTCAGCCACCACAGTTTGGATACAAACAACATGAGCTTATGCAAGATATAGCTATGTCAGTAGGTGCTACATACTTTTCTGAAAAAACAGGAGATGATTTAAGTTTAATTCAAACTTCTGACTTAGGAGTTGCTGATAAAGTTATAGTAGGTGAGCATTCATCTGTAATATTTAAAAAAGATAACAGCACACCAGAGTTAAACGATAGAATTGCAGAATTAAAAATCCAAAAGAAAAACACAAAAGACAAAGCATCTAATGAATTTATAAAAGAACGTATAGCAAGTTTAGCAGGATCTATTGGGTGTATATATGTGGGAGGTAACTCAGAGATGGAACAAAAAGAAAAGTATGACAGGGTAGACGATTCTGTGTGTGCTGTACGATCAGCACTTGAAGAAGGTATATTAGCAGGCGGAGGAATAGCTCTGTTTAGAGAATCAATGATGTTAGCAGCTAAAACTAAAAATCAAGATGAGAAAGATGCAGTCTTAATTTTAGAGTCTGCATTACGCTCACCTCTTATTCAAATATTAGACAATGCAGGAAAGGATAGAGATAAAGTTATAGAACAATTATATGACAAAAAATATAATTATGGGTACGATGTTAAGAATAACAAGTATGGAGATATGTATAAGTTAGGTGTTATTGATCCTCTTAAGGTTACTAAGAACGCATTGACTAATGCAATAAGTGTAGCAACAACTATACTTAGCACAAACGCTATAGTAACAAACATGAGGGCATGATAGAGTTTTTACTAAAATTGTTAGGAATAATGTCAAAGAACAAGCTTTGGGATAATATAAAAGAATATGAAGAAAAGAAAGCTTAACTCAAAAAATCCGAAACTCCAACCTGCGGTTGTCGTTTCAAAAGAAATAGTAGAACGTAGATTAATTAATAACAAGAACGGTATAAAAATTTATGCTATCTTTAAAAGTTAAATATGAAACCAATAGGTAAATATGTTATAATAAAACCAATACAAGAAGAATTAAAAACTAAATCAGGATTAATTCTTACTGCAGAAGACGCAGATGAATTTAGGTATAAAAAAGGTAAGGTAATAAAATCAGGTACTGATGTCTCAGAGATTGAAGAAGGTCAAATTATTTATTATGATAAGTCTGCTGGCTTTAGTATGCTTATACATGACGATACTTTTACTATTATTACTGAGAGAGATATCGTTGTTGTTGTATAAACTCGTTAAGTTCTTTTATGGAATTACGATAAACTTTATCCATATAGCTTGCATCCGTTCTAAATAAAGGATTAATTGAAGGTGACTCTGCTATTTCTTCACCATTTAATTTACGATAAATTGTATTAGCGACTCGCTTTCCTTTATAGGAAAGCTCGTAAAGCGTTGTATGTTTACCAAAACCTTTTCTCCAAACACTAATCCAACCTTCTTTTAATAACCTTTCAAATCTTTTTGTATCCCAAGACATTAATTCCTCAAACTCTTTAAACTTTGTTTTATTAAAATACTCTTCGCTATATAAAAATAAAATCATTTCAATGTCAGGAGTTGTAAGATTGTACTTAGCTTTAACCCAATAGCGTATAATCCTCCAATATTTAAGGTAGTTGTGTTTATACTTAAGCATTTAATTTAATTTATATCTTTGTAAAAATACAAAAATGGAAATAGTAATAATATGAAATCACCTATAGATTTTAAAGATTTTGCCGCAAACCCAGTGACAGGTCTTTTATTTTTTTGTTTAATTGCTATTGGTTATTTATATATTGATAATAAAACTACTCTTACTAATCAAATTGAAGCTTTGCAAGAAGAAGTAATTACTTTACGAAGTGATTATAAAAAATTAAATGATAAATTTATTGAAACACTACAAGGAATAAATGAAGAATAAATGTTTTATATTATTAGTAATATTTTCTTCATGCTTAGAAACAGAACCGCCTGAAATAAAAAAAGATTTTATACAGCCCAATTTAGATAGTTTGTTTTTAGCAGCTGAAGGAACAATAGAAAAAGTAAATAAACAAAAAAAACAAAAAATTTTACTTGAGCAAGATCTTTGGAGAAAAAAAAGAGATATAAAAAAAATTGAAAAAAAATTTAATGAAAGTATATATGAATTAAATAATTTAAAATTAATAAGCGAAGACAGTTTAGTTTTTGATTATAAAATTGTTGTTAAACAAATTGTAGATACAGTTAGATTTACTGTTAGTGATTCTCTTTGTATAAATTGTAGAGCAATAGAAAAGAAAAAACAAAACACTTTAGTTAGTAAAGCATTTAAATGGTTTAAAAAGAATATAAAATTATAATTATCTTTGTCTAAATAAAAAATAAATAATGGCTAAAAAAGGTAGGACAGGTAAAAAAGTATGTTGGCAATATGGAGGTGGTAAGTATTGTGGTACACTTATAGCAAGTAAAGAAACTGCTACACACAGGTATGCACGAACAGAAAATGGAAAAATAAAATCCTTACCAAAAAATAAATAATGGCTACTAAAGGGAGAACGAAAAAAAAACAAATAAGTAAAACAACAAGCAAAGGAGGAAACTATAGGACTACTAAGTCTGGGGCTGGAATGACTAAAAAAGGAGTAGCAGCTTATAGAAAGGCTAATCCAGGAAGTAAATTACAAACTGCTGTAACTGGTAAAGTAAAAAAAGGAAGTAAAGATGCAGCTCGTAGAAAATCTTTTTGTGCAAGAATGAGTGGAATGAAAGGTCCATTAAAGGATAAGAAAGGAAGGCCAACAAGAAAGGCTATGTCTTTAAGACGCTGGAGATGTTAAAAAATTAATTATTATATTTGTAAAAAATTAATTAATGAAAAAGAAAAAAATTAAAAAAAAGCCTGTTAAAACTAAAGGGTATTAATTAAGAAAAAAAAATTATTATGAAACAAGGATATAACGACAGACTTGATGAGTCATTAGGATCAAGAAACGGAAAAAAATCTCAATCTATGAAAGATAGAAGAGATGAATCTAAATCAATGTCTAAAAAAGAATATGGTCATTCTTACGGAGCTGACAAATCTATGTCATATAGACATACAGCAAAAGTAGTTAGACACGATCATTTAAGATAGTAATGGCTAATAATTGGATAAAGAAAGCAACTAAAGGAATGAGAACTGACAAGCCTTGTACAGGTAGTAAGTTTGGAGGTCCCTCTTGTCCTAAAGGTTCTAAACGTTATAATTTAGCTAAGACATTTAGAAAAATGGCAAAAAATAGATAAAAATTAAATTTAATAAAATGGGAAAAAAAAGAAAAAATATATTAAAAAAAGATCCTGTTTCTCCTTCTAATCTTTCTTATGAAGAAAAGGTAGAATTTAAAACAACAGGTAAAATAGAAAAAAAAGAAACTGTTAAAAAACAAGAAGAAGCTCCTGATTCACACGTTCAATATGTAAAGCCAAGAGTTAAAACTTCTATAAATGACAGAATGAGAAATAATTAAATATGATTGAAAAAATAAAATTGTTGTACGATTATTTAAAATGCAGTTGGAATGGATTAATGAGATTTTTATCTTTTAATGTAGGTATTTGTCCTAATGATAAATGTCAATGCAAAAAATAAACAATGCATCTAAGGGGCTTGGCGATTCAATAGCTAAAATAACTAAAGCAACAGGATTAGATAAGGTTGCTCAAGGAATGGCTAAAGCTGTAGGAAAAAAAGACTGCGGATGTGGTCAAAGAAGAGATACTCTTAACAGAGTGTTTCCATATAATAAGTAAAGAGATTTTTAACCCTCTAAAATAAAAAAAATGGCGTACCCAAAAATAACCGTAAATACAGGACTTGTAAGAAGTGTATTTGCAAGTAACACAATTCCAATTCCTTCTCCAGATTTAACAACTTTAACATCAACATCAACAGGTGTAGCAAGCGGAAATGCTGATTCAGATACATTAAACCACCTAATAAACTCTACATTAACTGGAAATGATCAGTTTACAGCTACAGTAGTTCCTTTACCTGTATTAATAGGTGATAGAGCAATTAGAAAAACTGGTGGTGGATCTCCTGACAGCTCATTAGTTACAGCAATAGCAGCTACAGACTTAACATTAGCGGCAGATACTTTTCCTGATGGAAATGAAAGTTATACAATAGCAAGACCAAATCATTTAATAGACACTACAGAAACATTTGTTACTAAAGGAGTTTCTGTAGGAGATGTTGTTTATAATACTGTAACAGGTAGTGTTACAAGAGTATCAGTTGTAAATAATGAAGTTGATTTAACATTAGAAGATGATTTATTTAGTTCTGACACTACTTTTAATGACTCATATACTATATTTTTAGGAGGTCAATTACCAGGTCCTGAAGGAAAGTCTTCTGAAGGATGTTTATTATATGTTTCTTCTACAACTACTGTATCAGATATAGCTTCAACATATGTGGCTTCAATAAAAGTTAAAACAGTAGCTGGAAACGATGTAACGTTTTTAAATTTCCCTATAGGTCAATATCTTCCTGTGCAAATAACACAACTGTATTCCACAGGAACAACTATTGAATCACACGCTGTTTGTTTAGCAATTTGGTAATATGAGTAATATTTCTGAAAACACCAAGGTAACTTTAAGCCCAAAAAACTTTATTACTATTATTGTGTTAGTAGGAAGCATGATAGGAATGTATTATTCTTTACAAGCACAAATACAAGAAGCTAAAGAGCTTCCTGTTCCAAGTCAGACTCCAATAGAGAATATGATAGAGATTCAAAAAGAATTAGTTTTTATTAAAACCGAAATGATGGAAATGAAAGAAACATTAACAAGGTTAGATGATAGGATATATCAATTAAGGTAATAAATGAGAACAATAGATAAAATTATTGTTCATTGCTCCGCTACTCCAAGACATAAAGATTTTAGTGCTGAAGATATAAGAGATTGGCACGTAAAAGGTAACGGTTGGGATGACATAGGGTATCACTTTGTAATAAGATTAGACGGATCTATTGAATATGGGCGTATGGTAGATAAATATGGAGCTCATGTTAAAGGAAATAATTATGATAGCATAGGAATTTGTTATATTGGGGGAATGAATAAAGATATGAGTGAATGGGAAGACACAAGAACAGATGAACAGAAAGATTCTTTAATAATACTACTTAAAACTTTAAAAAAACTTCATAAAAATGCTGAAATTTATGGTCATAGAGATTTTTCTACTAAAAAATGCCCGAGTTATGATGCAAAAAAAGAATATAAAAATATAAAATGAATATTTGGACAAAATTTTTCGGAAAAGAAGGAATTGAAGTTGCTGACAAAGTTAGTAATATGGTTGATAGGTTTGTTCATACCTCAGATGAAAAAGTTGCTTTTAAAAAAGAAATGAATAGTCTTTTTAATCAAGCAGCAGCAAATGAACAAGAAAATATTACTAAAAGATGGGAAAGTGATATGATGTCAGACAATAAATTATCTAAATCTGTTAGGCCCTGTGTGTTAATTTTTTTAATTGTTAGTACAATTGTGCTTATTTTTATTGACTCAAGTTTTATTACCTTTGTAGTTCACGATGAGTGGAAAGATTTATTAAAAGTTCTGCTTATAACAGTTGTAGCGGCATATTTTGGTGGTCGTTCATATGAAAAAGGAAAAAAAATAAATAATGGCTAAAATAGGTTCATATCCAATACAAAGCGTTGTAATAGGAGCAGATAAATGGATAGGAACTGATGCATTAGACTCTGGAGCTACTAAAAACTTTACAGCTGACGATGTAGCTGTTTTTTTAAACACTTATAATAAAATAGAAGTAAATGCTTTAAAGTACAGGTATCAAAATTGGGAAACAGGTAAGGTAAGAGAAAACGGTACAATATCTTTTAGCGTTTCTGATTCAGGTAATGTTCCTTTTGCTAATATAACTACTTTTATGTTAAGTAAATTTATGTTAGAATCTAATATAGATGTTTCTTCTTATTATTCAGTACCATTAGTAGCTTCAACAGTTGTAATTTCTCAAACAGATAGTCCTGATAACTTTGGTATTTATACATGGGATAGTGTAGCGCAAGATAATCCTGAAACAAATTTTTTTAACATTGGACTAACACTAACAGCAAGTGCGGGAAGCTTAAATAACAACAAAGATTATTTTATATCTTTGCTAACATACGGACCAGGAGGAGGAGGAGACAAAAATTATGTATTTAGTCAAAATGTTGCAGCAAACCCTTGGGTAGTTACGCATGGGTTAAATAAGTATCCTTCAGTAAGTGTAGTAAGCTCATCAAATGAAATAGTATATGGTGATGTGCAGTACAATAGTTTAAATCAAGTAACAATAACATTTAACGGTGCGCAAACAGGAAAAGCGTATTTTAATTAACATAAAAAAACAAAAATGAAAAATATATTAGTAGTATTATTATTAAGTTTAATAACATCAGTAGCTTCAGCACAATTTATGGTAACAAGTATGATAAGTTCTCCAGCTGACGGAGAAGAAATGAGTTTAGATAACTTAACAGATAACATAGGGGTTTTGTATTCTATGGAAAAATTAAGTGCAGGAATAATGATGAATGGAGATGATTATAATTTAATAGCAAGATATTCTTTAGGAGAAAAACTATTTGCATATGGATTAATGACTGAGGAAGAAGAAATTTCTTTAGGAGTTGGATATGCATTAAATGTTTGGGACAAACTATATATAGAGCCATCTTATATGTACAACATGAGTGATGATGCAGAAATGTGTGACGCTGATGGTATGGGTAAAATGGAAGAAGAAGATAAAGGAGAACTTAAATTAAGTTTAACCTATAAATTTTAACAATATAAAACACAGATAACATGGCAATTAATTTTTTACAAAATGTCTCGCTCAATAATACAGAGCTACAAAACTTTAAAGTACAAAACGTAACTTCTGATCCTTCCGTAACTGGAGAAGGTCAGTTAATATATAGATCCGACTCTAATGTCTTAAAATTTTACAATGGGTCTAATTGGATAACTTTAGATAGTAATGCGGGTACTGTAACTTCAGTAGGAATTAGCAGTAATTACTTTACTATTGGAAGCACACCAATTACAAGTTCAGGGACAATATCTGTAGATATGCCAGCATCTGGAGTTACTGCAGCATCTTATACTCTTGCAAGTATTACTGTTGATTCAAAAGGATTAATTACATCAGCATCAAGCGGCTCGGTTAATGTAGGGGTTACGACTTTTACTAACGCTAACGGAACATTTGTTTCGGCAGGAACAGCTAACTCAGCAGCAACTGGTGCTGTAACTATGGGTACTATAGATTTATCTGCAACAGGTACTCCAAGTGGTTCTACATTTTTAAGAGGTGATAATGTTTGGGCGTCTGTACCTGGCGGATATACTAATTGGACTTTACAAGGTGATTCAGGAACTAACTTAACAGTTAGTGACGGAGTAACAGTTGATTTATCAGGGGGAGCAGGAGTTTCTACAGCAACAACAGCTTCAGGAATGACTATAACAAACACTGGTGTAACTTCTGCTGTAGCAGGATCAAACATATCAGTAAGTGGTGCGACTGGAGCTGTAACTATTGCATATACAGGCGGAACTGGAACTATGAGTTCATGGAATTTGGTTGGTGACTCAGGAAGTCAATCAATAACAAACGGAAACAATGCTACTTTTATTGGCGGAACTGGTATTACAACGGCGGCAAGTGCAACAGATGATTTAACTATAACTCTTGATAATACAGCAGTAACAGCAGGATCATATACTTCAGCTGACATTACAGTAGACGCTCAAGGTAGAATAACATCTGCTTCTGATGGTGGGGCTGGAACAATGTCTTCATGGACTATTGGATCAACAAGTGGAACAAATCAAACTGTTTCTAACGGTGAAGTTGTAGATGTTGTCGGCGGAACATATATTAGCGGTTCTATTGGAGGAACAAGAACGGTAACTTTAGCTCACGATACTACATCAAGAAGCGATACTACAAGTTCAAGTTCTCCAGGATCGGCAGGAACATTTACATCAGTTGACTCGGTAACTACTAATACTACAGGTCACATAACGGCTCTTAATCTTAAGACTGTAACAATGCCAACATCACCTACTGTATACAGTGGATGGTTATTAACTGGAGACAGTGGTACATCGGCAAACGTAACAGCAGGTTCAACAGCTACATTCCAAGGAGGAACAGGTATTACTACAAGTTCTAATGGATTTATACTTGATATACAAAATGATGGTGTATTAAGTAATACAGGAGGAACGGGTATATCTATTAGTGGTGCAACTGGAGCTTCAACAATAACAAACACAGGTGTTACTTCAGCGGTTGCTGGATCTAACATTAGCGTATCATCGGCAACAGGGGCAGTAACAATAGCGTACACAGGAAACACTGGTACAATGAGTTCATGGACTTTAGCGGCAGACAGTGGTTCAAATCAGTCTATAACTGATGGTAACACAGTAACAATACAAGGTTCAGTTGGAATTGATACGGCTGTTAGTGCAACAGATGACGTAACAATTAACTTAGACTTAAACGAGTTAACTACAACAACTGCATGGACTAAAGGTTCTGATTTCTTAGCTGTAGTAGACGGAGGCTCAAATGCTAAAATTTTATCAAGTAACATTCTGCTTAATGCCTGGGGTACTCCTAATGGAGATATTGCGATGGGTAGTAATAAAATTACAGGTCTTGCTACTGGAGTTTCAGGAACTGACGCTGTAAACGTAAATCAATTAAACGCAGCAGTTGTTGGGTTATTAGAATTTAAAGGAGGATTTAATGCAAACACAGGTGTTATTGATGGTGGAACAACTAATTTAACAAGTGGTGCTACGAGAGTAGCAATTGCTGTCGGTGATTTCTACGTTGTAACAACTGCGGGTAATTTCTTTGGAAATACAGCAGAACCTTTAGCTATTGGAGACCAAGTAATTTGTACTACAGCAGCTGCGACAGGAACATCTGTTCAAGGAGATTTTGTTGAGGTTCAGGCAAATATAGATATTGCTACAGCAACAACAGTAGGTATAGTAAGTGTTCCAACATCGGGAGGTATTAATATAAACTCATCAGGAGCAATATCTTTAGATTCTGGAGCAAATACTTCTTCAGGTTCTGCAACACAAACATCAGCTATTACTACTAATGCTTATGGACAGGTTACAAGTCAGTCAAATACAACTATTGCAATACCAGCTTCTCAAATAACAGACTTCTGTGCTGCGGTAACAAGTTGTATTGGAACAAATCATAACTTTACTGCTAATATTGGAAACAATTCTGCAACTACTTATGTGTTAACTCACAATTTAGGAACAAGAGATGTTATGGTTCAGGCATACAGAAATGAATCTCCATATGATACAGTTGAATTAAGTGTGGAGAGAAACAGTACATCACAAGTTACTTTATCAACTGTAACTGCATTAGGAAATGCTGAAGTTAGAGTGTTAATTACAGAGATACTTTAATAAAACTTACATATACGGATTGAATTATTAGCAAAACGCTTTTAATTTAATTCGTATATTTGTAAAAATTCAATTTTTCATGGCTATAACTTTTTTATCTAACTTAACTGTCTCTGGAGGAGGAATAACTTTAGAAGGTACAGGTAGAATACAAGGAGTAGATACTGTTACTGCTAATACAGACGCTGCTAATAAATTATATGTAGACAATGCTGTTGCAGGTGTACCACAGGGTGATATAACAGCAGTAGTAGCAGGAACTGGACTAAGTGGAGGAGGTACATCAGGTAGTGTAACATTAAATAATACAATAACCAACAACAATCAGCTTACAAATGGTGCAGGATATACTACTAATGTAGGTGATATAACAGGAGTAACTGCAGGAACAGGTATGTCAGGAGGAGGGACTTCAGGGTCAGTAACTTTGAACTGTACTATAACTAACAATAATCAATTAACAAACGGATCAGGTTACACTACTAACACAGGTACAACTACTGCTTCTAATTCTCAGACGTTTACTAACAAAGGAGGTAATATAAGTCAGTGGACTAATAATAGTGGATATACTACTAATGTAGGTGATGTAACATCTGTAGCACAAACACACACAGGTAATGCATTTGATATTTCAGGATCTCCAATAACAGGAAGTGGAACATTAGCTATAGATGTGGTAGGCTCATCGGCTCAATATATAACAGGAGAAGGTAATTTAGCTACCACAATTACAAATAACAATCAATTAACAAACGGTGCGGGTTATACTACAAATACTGGTACTACTACGGCTGGCAATACTCAAACTTTTACAAATAAAAGTGGTGATATTAGTCAGTGGACTAATAATAGTGGGTATACTACAAATGCAGGGGATATTACAGGAGTAACTGCAGGAACAGGTATGTCAGGTGGTGGTACAAGTGGATCAGTTACATTAAATTGTGATATTGCAGCAGCAAACAATGCAACTATAACAATTGCAGGTGGTGATGGATTAAATGTAAATTCGGGTGCTTCAGGTAATTTTACAACAAATCAATCATCCAACGAAACCTTAACCATAAATATGGATTATGGTGGTGCAGACAATTTTATATTGGCAAGTGCAGCTGCTGTTGGTACAGCTATACAAACAACAGATAAGATAATATATAGTGATGTAGGTGATAGTGATATATATTATGGAAATGTATCTGATTTACCATTTACTAATAATTCAGGTGATATAACAAATGTTACTGCGGGTACAGGAATGAGTGGTGGTGGAACAAGTGGTTCAGTAACTCTGAATTGTGATATTACTAATAATAACCAATTAACAAACGGTGCGGGATACACTACTAATACTGGTGATATTACAGGAGTAACTGCAGGTAGTGGATTAACAGGCGGAGGAACTTCAGGTGGTGTTACAGTATCGGTTGATTATGGTTCAGCAGGATTGATAGCTGATTGTCCATCAGGAACAGGATCAATAGGTGAGAATGATTTTATAATGATAGGTCAAGATGAATCTGCTTCTGGAGAAACAAGATCTTTTGAGGTACAAGAACTACCTTTCTTAAGTTCAAGTACGACTGTTGTTACTAATTGGACTGTTAATAGTACTCTAAATGTAAGAGGTGTTATAGATTTAGCAGATAATGATATATTACGTTTTGGAACTGGTGATGATGTAGAAATGTATTTCAGTGGTTCTGATATGTTTATGGACATAAACAATGGAGAAGATTTTAAGATAAGAGATGGAAATAGTGGTAATGCTACAAGGTTTACTTTTGATGCTGACACTGGGGACTTTACAGCTACAGGAAATGTTTCAGCTTATTCAGATGTAAGATTAAAAGATAATATTAAAACCTTAGATGGTTCTAAAGTTTTAGAAATGAGAGGTGTTTCATTCACTAAAGATGGTAAGGAAAGTTCAGGAGTTATTGCTCAAGAATTAGAAAAGGTAGCACCAGAATTAGTAATGACTCATGAGAATGAAGATGGCATAAAATCTGTTGCATATGGTAATTTAGTAGGCTATCTTATTGAAGCGGTCAAAGAACAACAAAAACAAATTGATGAACTTAAAATAAAATTAAGTGACATTAGTAAGTAGCGGTTTAATAGCAATAGGAGGAACAGGTGCTGTCTATACTAATAGGTCAGTTAATTTAGAACTTAGTTTAGCTTATAATGCTAACTCAAATTTAAATCAATCAAATTTCAGATCTTTAGCTGGTGTATCAAGTGGTACAATTTCTCTTTCTGATTTTTATGGTAAAAGTGCTGGTGGTGGTAACACCGAAATAACTCCGAAATATGACGCCGAGAGAGGAGGTGGTTGCGAAACAGTATGTGAAGGTGAAACTACTACAACTGTATATACTCCTGGTACTTATTCAAATTTCTTGACTCAAACTTATCTTTATTCAAATTCGGCTGGTACTTCTTATGCTGCAGGAGGTTGGTATTCTAATGGTACAAACTGTAGACAATGGAATGGACTTGCTTGGAGTAGTTCTTTAGGTAATTGTTAAAATATATCATAATAATTATTTTAAAAAAATTATGTATCTTTGTTAAATTAATAACCAATAAAATAAAATAAAATGGCTAAAAAAGATATATCATTATCAACAGAAGAATTAACTAAATTACAAACCCTACAAGGTGAGTATAATCAACTAAAAATGCAATTAGGAGATACTCTTTTGCAACAATCACTTTTAATGACTAAAATTGAAGAGGTAAGAGAAAATTTTAAAAATGAAGAAGGGCCTCTAATGGAAAAATATGGTAAGAATGCAACTATAAATTTAGAGACAGGTGAAGTTACAGAAAAGCCTAAAGAATCAGAATCAAAGTTAGAAATAACTAAATAAAAATGAAATTATATGGCTAAAATATTTAATACTACGGTATATCCAACCATCGTCCCTTCGGCATCAGACTTGCTTATAGGAACTGATGTTAACGATAATAACAAAACCGTAACATTTTTAGTCAGTGATTTAATTTCTGGTGGTGGGGGAGGATTACAAGATTTACAATCTGTTTTAAATGTAGGTAATACCGCTTCTAACAATATAACACTTACAGGCACAGGTATTTTAAGTGCTGTAGATGTTTTTCCAACTGTAATATCAGCAGGAACACAAGGAAGTCATGGTACAAATGGACAAGTATTAAGTTCTACAGGAACGGGAATCGCATGGATTCCTGCTCCTGGAACTACTTTAACTTGGGATGAAGTTGTTGCTAATGGAAATACTGTAACAGCAAGAACTCTTGTGGTGGATGACAGTAGTATGAATTTCACCAATGATGTTGCTTCACCAGGAGCTTTAACAGGAAGCATAAACACTTCTTTATTATGGAATGGTATAGTTGATATACAGAATACTGTTACAATTGGTGATCCTGCAGCTGTGATAGCAACATATGCTTTAAATTTACAAGAAAAAACACAATTACAAATTGACGGAGTATTTGGAACAGATGGTCAGTTTTTAGCTGTAAATTCAGATGAAACAGGTTTAGAATGGACAAGCAGTCCTACAGTAACTTCTCCTACACTACAGGATGTATGTACTCCAACTGCATCGTTTGATAATGTTTTAACAGGAGTAGGCATTGAGTTTATTGGAACTAATACTGGTTCAACAACAAGTTTTGATGCAGATACACAAGTTAATTTTTTAGGTACTGTTAAAGTAGTAGGAGATGCTGATGCAACAGTTCCAGCAACAACAGGATTTTTAAATATTAGCGGTGGAGCTTTAGATTTTCAAGGAGATTTTACAGAATTAAGACTTAAGGGAAGCGCAGGAACAGCGGGTTACGTTTTAACTTCTCAAGGAGATTTATTAACTCCTACGTGGACACAAGTAAGTGGATTATCTTTAACTTTACAAGAAGTTTTAGATAATGGAAATAGTGCAAGTGGTACATCTGCTAATATAACATTAGTAGGTAATGGTGATGTAACTGTTCCTGCTGCACAGGGTATAATATCTGTAGGAGGTTCTTTAAATTTACCTGGTGATTATACACCTATTTATTTAGGTGCAAGTTCAGGAACATCTGGTCAAGTATTAACTTCAGCAGGACCATTTCTTACACCAACTTGGGAACCAGCAGCAGGAGGGTCAGGAGTTGTAACTTCTATAGTAGGTGGAACATCTAACTATATTAATACATCAATAGGTGGAACAGCCGCTGTACCAAGTGTATTAGGAAGTTTACTGACAACAGGAACATCTATTCCTGCAGGAACAGGAGTTGTTCTTACTGAACAAATTTCAACAAACGGAGATAATTATACACCATCAAACAGCGTTGTTTGTGATACAGTTTCAGGGCAAGGATCAGGATTTACAATTAATGTATTATCTACTACTATTGCTAATAGTTCTGATTATTCAGTTGTTTCAGGAGGAACAGGTTATCTGCCTGGAGACAGAGTTACGGTACCTGGTTCTACAGGTATTACGGCTGAAATTGTTATTAATACAATAAGTTCAAATAGATACTATGATGCTACAGGAAAATTTTCAAATCCAAATGGAGCTGATTGGAATTTATCTTGGTTAAATAGTTTTACTGGTCAAGTACCTCTTACAATAGATGTTAATCAAGGTGGTACGGGATACACTGATCCTACCACTCCAAATGTTAGTGTAGGTACAGGAGGATTAATAGTTACCTTAAATACAAGTGGAGGTATTGTACAATCAGCAACAATTACAACACCAGGAACGGGTTATCCTGTTAATCAAATGTTTGTTGTTTCAGGTGGAACAAGTATAACTCCTTGTAGATTAATAATTAGTAGTAATTCAGGACCAAAAGATTTACAAAATAGTGATACTTCAGGCCGAAGCAGTACTGTTAGATTTAAAGAAGGAACTAATATTAAATTAGTTCAATCAAGTAGTAGTCCAGCTGGTGAGATAACTATAAGTTCTTCTGCAGGTGGAGGTACTGTAACATCAGTTGATATTTCTTCTACACTCGGTACTTTAAGTGTTTCGGGTGGTCCTATTACGTCTTCAGGAACGTTAGATGTTGATTTACCATTAACTGGAGTAACAGTAGGGTCTTATACAAATACTAATTTAACTGTTGATGCTTACGGAAGAATAACTTCTGCTACAAATGGAACAGCATCAAATAATACAACATATGAATTAGGAGCAGGAGGGACAATAGATAGCTTAAATATTTTACAGGTAAGTGGAGGAACAGGTTATTCGGTAGGGGCTGCTGCAACAACAACTAATAGCGCAACAGGATCAGGGTTTGCGATAAATATAGTTATCGTTGATCCAACTACAGGAGAAATAACTGCAACTTCAATAAATAGTCCTGGTGCGGGTTATGAAGATGGTGATACAATAACTATATCGGGAGGAAATAATAATGCAACATATACAGTTCAAAATATAGGAAATACTGATAATAAATTAGTGCTATCAGGATCAGACTTTTCAAGTGATACAGTGGAGTTTTTAGGAACAGGAGGTACAACAATAACAACAGCGGCTAACGTAATTACTATTGATTCGTCTACAGGTTCAGGAATGTCTTCTTTTGCAATAGCTACAAGCCCTGTAAGTGCTGGAGGAACAATAGATGTTACAAACAACACAATAACATTTACAGAACAAACAAATACAATAAATCTTATAGATTACAATTACATAGGATTAGATATTAGTGCTACTAATATTTTAACAGTAGGATTAACTGCTCCTACAGCCTCTTTAGATGGAGCTACAGTTTTAACTTCATATTTAAGAGCAGATAACACATGGGTTACTCCGCCAAACACAGAATACGTTAATTTTGTTGGAGCTCAAGACTCATCTGCATCACCTCCAAACGGTGCTGATGGAACAGCAGGATTAGTCCCTGCACCTATTGGAGTTGGAGGAACTGATTACGATAAATTCTTAAAAGGAGACGGCACATGGGCAACACCTTCAGGTTCAGGTACTTTAACAGGAGTGTCAGTATCAGCACCATTAACAGTAGACTCAACAACTGACCCAGCTGTACCAGCGTTAAACATAACTGATTTTACAGGGCCAGACGTTTCTAATTTAACAAATGGTTCAAAAGGAACTGTTCCTCAACCATTAGTAGCTGATGTTAATAAATTTTTAAAAGGAGACGGTACATGGACTTCTGTTCCAGGCTCATCATATACAGGAACAGTGCCTATAAATATAGATCCTGCGACAAATATAGTTTCATTAATTTATGCTGACCTTGTTACTCCTGCTAATAATTTTATATTAGCAACTTCTCTTACTGTAACAACTGTGGCTGATACTGATGTTTTTATTCTATCTGATGCAAGTAATACAGTAGGTGGGACACCAGTTAGTAAAGTAGTGGCTTCAGACTTGAGTGCCTATGTAAACGGTTCTCTTTTAGGATGGACATTAATTGGAGATACAGGAAGTAAGCAAGTAACTGATGATGAGAATGTATCAATTTTAGGGGGTGATGGACTGAATACAGTTGTATCAGGAACAAACCCTAACCATATAGCAACAATTAATTTAGAAGCATTTCAAGGGCCAGACCTTGTTACTCCAGCAGATGGTGTTATAGGTGCCGTACCAGCACCTACAATAAATGATAGCCTAAAATTTTTAAAAGGTGACGGAACTTGGGAAACAAACGATTCTTACAATGCTTGGTTTATGTCAGGAGATGCTGGTACATCAAATCAAGGGGTTCCAGATCAAAGAGAAGTTTTATTTACGGGGGGAACTGGTATTTCAACAAACACAGGGGCTGTGCAACTCCCAAATAAATTAATAATAAACTTAGATCCTTTTACGGCACCAGATGTTCCAGGTGCAACACCAGGATTACAAGGAGGTGTGCCAGCGCCTTTGGTAGCTGATGACGGAAAGTTCTTAAGTACAGCGGGTTGGACAACAATGGCTGGTGGTGGTACAGTAACATCAGTATCAGGTGTTTTACCTATAGTATTAGATAATGTAACTAACCCAGCTATACCAGCGGTATCTATAAATACTTTTACAGGAGCTACAAGTGTTCCAGCAGACGGAACAAGTGGTGCCGTACCCGCACCACTTGAAGCTTCTTCAGATTACGATAAATTCTTGAAAGGAGATGGTACATGGGCTACGCCTGCAGGGTCTGCATATGATTTTGTAATATCAGACGATGCTTCAACACCAATAACACAAACAATAACAAGCGGTGCAACAGTAAACTTTTTAAGTGGTACAGATATAACATCTACTGTTTCTGCAACAAATAACGTAACATTTAACCATGATGCAATAACAAGAGCTGACCCTACGGCTACAACTTTATCACCAGGTTCAGGAGGGGATTTTGTTATTGCTAAAACTATTACATCATCAACACAAGGTCATATAACGGCAGTTCAGTTTGAGACTGTTACATTACCTACTTCTGATGATTATCAAAATTGGATATTTGCAGGAGATAGTGGTAACGATCAAACACTAAGCGCAACAGACACATTAACACTAAACGGTACAGGAGGTATTACTGTAGTAGGTGGTGTTGCAGCATCAGATCAAGCTAACATAACATTAAATGCATTTACTGCAGCATCAAGTGGTGTAGATGGTAATCCTGGAGGGGTTCCAGCACCATTAGGAACATCAGGAGCAACAGACTACAATAAATTTTTAAAAGGAGACGGTACATGGGCGGTTAACAATTCTTATGCAGGATTTGATATACAAGGAGACGGAGGTACTGCTGTAACGATAGGAGATGGGGAAGTAATAAACTTTAAAGGGACATCAACAGATGGATTAAGTATAGCAGCTGTTAGTGCTGTTCCTAATACTGTTACAGTATCTTTAGCAGCTTTCGTAGGTTCAGATGGTGTAACCGTTGGTTTAGGAACAAAAGGTGCTGTACCAGCACCTGGAATAACCGATAATGTTAAGTATTTAAAAGGAGACGGTACATGGGCTACTGTCCCAAGCGGTACAGTTACGGCCGTTTCAGGAACTTTACCAATACAATCAACAGGTGGAGCAACACCTGATATAACTATAAATACCTTTACAGGAGCAACAAGTGGTACTAATGGATTAAAAGGTGCAGTTCCAGCTCCTTTAATTGCAAATGAATTACAATTTTTACAAGGGACTGGTAATTGGGTAACACCAACGGACACACAATATAGTGTATTTCAAGGAGCTACAAGTGTTCCAGCAGACGGAACAAGTGGATTAGTTCCTCAGCCTTTAGGAGCTTCAGCAGATTACGATAAATTCTTAAGAGGAGATGCTACATGGGCTACTGTTCCAAGTGGTACAGTAACATCAGTAGATATAAGTTATAATGTAACAGGTGGTACTGCTTCTGCAGGAGCTGCTGCATTTGCAGTGTCAGGAGGCCCTGTAACAGCTTCTGGAACTTTAGCATTAACTTCAACAGGAACAACAGATCAATATGTTGACGGAACAGGTGTTCTTGTAGAATTTCCTACACTTACTACAGGTACAGTTACATCAATACAGCTTTCAGGAGATGACGGTACAGCAGGAACAGCAATAACTACATCAGGAGTATTTCAAATAGATGGAACAACAGAAGGTGCAGGAAGTGGTGGAGCAGGAGAAGGTAGTGTAACTAATTTTTATAACGGAATAGAAGCTACAGCTGATAATTTAAAAATAGCTATTAAATCATTTGCTATTCCTGATGAACCAGTGGGATGGATATATAAGGCAGACTCTGGCGCTGATACAGCAGCAGGATTAAAAAGAAGTATTATTTTTGCTGAAGATGCTGCTGATGGTGCGAAGTCAAGTGTTGCAATAGCAAATGGAGTTACAACAAAACAAGGATATAATTTAGTATTAGGTTCAGGTGGACTTGCTAAAGGATTTATATATAATGCAGTTGGAGGCTCCTATAGATGGAGTAATGTAGATGCGGCAGGAATTAATGATAGTTCTTCTTCTTCAGTATTTATAGGTAATAATGCGGGTGCAGCAACAACAGGTGGTTCAAACACTATTGCTATTGGTTCAAATGCATTACAAGCTTCAGCATCATCAAGTAGTAATATAGCTATTGGAACAAGTGCATTAGCGGCAACATCAAGCGGTGGAAGTAATATAGCTCTTGGAACAAGCGCATTAGCAGGGAACTTAACAGGGGGAAGTAATATAGCACTTGGAACGAGTGCCTTACAGGCCAGTCAAACAACAAGTAATAATGTAGCTATTGGAACAAGTTCATTAACAGCTAATCTTGGAGGTTCAGATAATATTGCAGTAGGTACAAGCGCTTTAGCAGCTAATACAGAAGGACTTAAAAACTTAGCAATAGGTGTTAATGCATTAGCAGCTAATAATTTAGGTGATAATAATGTAGCTATTGGTGATTCGGCATTAGCAGCTACTAATAGTATAAATGGAAAGGCTAATACTGCAATAGGATTAAATGCATTAGCGGCAAATACTTTTGGAGAATGTAATGTAGCAATAGGAAAAGATGCACAATCTTTAACTGCTACAGTTCAAACATATAATATTGCAATAGGATGTGAAGCAGCAAAAGAATCATATGGTGGGGCTGACATTGCTATTGGATATCAAGCATTATTTTATGGTTCAAATAGCACACCTGCAGTAGGTACTAATGAAGAAACAGCAAGAGTTGCAATAGGATATAAAGCTCAGGCGGGTGATGACAACGGAGTTACTGATTTAATACAAGGAATAGGAAATGTTTCTATAGGTGGTCATTCAGGAGAGTTTAATTCAACATCAGCAGTAGGAGGAGCGGTATTTTTAGGGTATTATGCTGGTAATAATTCTTCTCAAACAAATAAAGCTAATATTAATCCAATAGCAATTGGTAAAAGCGCTATGCAAGCAGGGGTTACTTCAGAATCTATTGCTTTAGGATTTCAAGCCTTAATTAACAGAGTAGGTGGAACAAATCAAATAGCTATAGGAAAAAATGCTATGGCAGCCAGCGCAACTGTTACAGGTGATTATAATATTGCTATAGGTGAAAATGCTATGGACAATGCAGATGCAGTAGAAGATAATATTGCAATAGGAAGATCTTCACAAACAAAAGGATCAGATAACATTGCTATAGGGCCGCAATCAAGAGGAGGTACCACAAGTCTAATAACTGGCGCTATAGGTATTGGAAATCAAGCTACCGCTAATGAAAATTATTCAATAGCTATTGGAGCAAACGCTTCAGCTGATGCCGATTATGCAATATCAATAGGGCAAGGAACAAGTAACCTTAATGCTAATAGTTGTGCAATTGGTAGAGGAGCATCTACAGATGCGGTTAATCAACTTGCAATTGGAACAGCTCTTCATAATTTAGGAGTTACAGATGCAGTTACAACTTTTACTCAATCTGGAAGATGGACAGTAAAAATAAATGGAGTTGACTATTACATACCACTTGATGCGGTAGTATAAATTAAATTAAATTAAATGAAAGTTGAATTAAATGAAGAATCTATAAAACATATAAACCGCTTACTACAATCACTACCAATTAGTACATTACCTATAGTAGAGGAGATTACAGCGGAGATTAACAAAGGTTTAGTAGAGGAACAAAAATAAAATTAAATGGATATTAGAAAAATTTCTGTTGGGTCAGATTATAAATCTGGTTCAATGCACTACATAGTAGGCCAACCTGTTTTAGGTGGAAAATACCGCATACATTTAATACAATCAAAACACGAAACTCAATCTTATTTATTATGGGTAGAAAAGAATAAAGAAATATTTGTTTGGAAAGAATTTCTTTATACTCTGCCTATAACCTTAGAATATAATATTAACTTTTAATGAGGTCTTTATACTCATTTATAGTTGAACCATATAATAATAGAAGATACGATAATATTAAAAATATAGGAGGCTTAGATTTTATTACAAGTGTTTCCGAAGAAGACCATCAGGCTTCAAATCGTTTTGCCACAGTTATATCTTTACCTTTACATTATAATGGAGAAATAGAAATAGGAGACACATTACTTGTGCATCACAATGTATTTAAATTTTACAACGATATGTATGGTAATATTAAAAGCGGTAAAAGTTTTTTTAAAGAAAATTTGTTTTTTGTAGAACAAGATCAATTTTTTTTGTACAAACATGATGGTAAATGGAACGCTCATGGTAAATATTGTTTTGTAAAACCTGTCTTAAAAAAAGAATCTTTTATAGATAAAGGTTCTAAATATGAACCTTTAGTTGGTGTTATTAAATATATTAACAAACAATTATTATCTTTAGGCGTTAATGAAGGAGATGAAATTATCTTTGAACCAGATAGTGAATACGAATTTACTGTAGATGGAGAGGTTCTTTATAGAATGTTAACTCCTAATATAACTATAATTTTAAATGAATAGTAAAGAATTAAAAATACAAATAATAGAAGCTGGTAAAAAAGCTGTAAGTCAATTAATAAAAGTTGCAAAAGAAGATATTATTAAATTTGATACAGAAGATGAGTTGGCTGCCGATAGATTAAAAAATGCTGCGGCAACAAAAAAATTATGTATTATGGATGCTTTTGAAATTTTAAAAAAAATAGAAGAAGAAAAAAATTTATTAGATGGAAATGTTTCCGATTCTAAAACTAATACTTTAAGAGGATTTGCAGAGTCAAGATCAAAATAGTATATTTAAAATATTAAAAAATTATATTCCTAAAAATGTTCTTGTAAATAAGAATAAAGCAAAAACATGGAGTTATGGATATAATGAAAAATATAAATTAGTAGTCATTTCTCGTGACGGAACACTTGGAGATATTTATGAAATTAGTAATGTTATAATAGGACTACCTAAAACTCCAAAAACATTTGATAATCAAAAAGAAAAAAAAGATAATCAAGTATGGTCTCCTACAATATTACCAAAAGCATTAAAACGTATTTCTACAATTTTTCAATGGAATGAACAGCCAGTTGCATTTAAAAATTCATGGGTTGATTATATAGAAACTGAATTTAATAAAAGAGAACAAGGTTGTTGGTTTTTAAACAACGGTATTTCTACATATATTACTGGAACACATTATATGTATTTACAATGGACAAAAATAGATGTTGGTCATCCTGATTTTAGAGAAGCCAATAGAATATTTTATATATTTTGGGAAGCGTGTAAAGCTGACGTTAGGTCTTTTGGAATGTGTTATTTAAAAATTAGAAGGTCTGGGTTTTCTTTCATGAGTTCTTGTGAAGGAGTAAATCAAGCTACAATTACAAGAGATGCACGTATAGGTATTTTATCTAAAACAGGAGCTGATGCAAAAAAAATGTTTACAGATAAAGTTGTTCCTATATCTAATAATTATCCATTCTTTTTTAAACCTATTCAAGATGGTATGGATAAACCAAAAACTGAATTAGCATACAGAGTTCCTGCTTCTAAAATTACTAAAAAAAATATGTATGTTACTGACGATGAAGATATTGATGGGTTAGACACCACAATAGACTGGAAAAATACATCGGATAACTCTTATGATGGTGAAAAGTTACAATACTTATTACATGATGAAAGTGGTAAGTGGGAAAGGCCAGAAAACATTTTAAATAACTGGCGTGTAACCAAAACTTGTTTAAGATTAGGTAGTAAAATTATTGGTAAATGTATGATGGGATCAACTTCTAATGCTTTAGAAAAAGGAGGAGCTAATTTTAAAAAATTATTTGAAGATTCAAACGGAGGTAAAAGAAATCAAAATGGACAAACTAAATCAGGATTATATAATTTATTTATTCCTATGGAGTGGAATTTTGAAGGCTATATAGATAAATATGGTATGCCTGTTTTATTTACTCCTGAAAAACCAGTGATTGGTATGGATGGAGAAAGTATAAAAATTGGCGCTGTTGATTATTGGAAAAATGAAGTTGATTCTCTTTCTTCTGATCCTGATGCTTTAAATGAATTTTACAGACAATTTCCACGTACAGAATCTCATGCTTTTAGAGATGAATCTAAAATGTCTTTATTTAATTTAACTAAAATATATCAACAAATTGATTATAATGATTCTTTAATTTTAGGACAACATACTACAAAAGGATCTTTTCAATGGGAGAATGGTGTTAAAGACAGTAAAGTAATTTTTAGTCCTAATAAAAGTGGAAGATTTTTAGTAACTTGGACTCCAAATAAAAACTTACAAAATAGAGTTTTTTTAAAACAAGGAATTAAATACCCTGGAAATGATCATATTGGGTCCTTTGGTTGTGATTCATATGATATATCAGGAGTTGTTGTCGGAAAAGGTTCTAACGGGGCTTTACATGGAATGACAAAGTTTAACATGGACGAAGCGCCAAGTAATCAGTTTTTTTTAGAATATATTGCTCGGCCACAAACAGCTGAAATATTTTTTGAAGAAGTTTTAATGGCTTGCGTGTTTTACGGTATGCCGATTTTATGTGAAAATAATAAACCAAGATTATTGTATCATTTTAAAAACAGAGGATATAGAGGTTTTTGTATGAATAGACCAGATAAAAGATTTAATAAACTTTCTAAGACAGAAAGAGAATTAGGAGGTATTCCAAATTCATCAGAAGATGTAAAACAATCACACGCTGCTGCAATAGAATCTTATATAGAAAAACATATAGGAATAGACTTAGATGGTACTTTTAGAGATGAAAATATAATGGGTGATATGCCTTTTCAAAAAACTTTAGAAGATTGGGCAAAATTTGACATTAGTAATAGAACAAAGTTTGATGCAGCAATAAGTTCAGGTCTTGCTATCATGGCTAATCAAAAGCACCTTTACACACCTACTAAAGAAAAATCCAAAATAAGTGTTAACTTTGCAAGATATAACAATGAGAGTTCTATTAGTCAACTAATAAGATAAATGAAAGGAATTACAATAGACATAAAATCTGCAGCATTTCCTGATCAATTTGTTTCAGATTCAAAAAAAGCAACAAAAGAATTTGGACTGCAAGTAGGTCAAGCAATTCAGTATGAGTGGTTCAGAAGAGAAGGAGTTCAACAATGTAGGTTTTACAGTCAATGGGCAGAATTTAATAGATTAAGATTATATGCAAGAGGCGAGCAGTCTATTGCAAAATATAAGAATGAATTAGCTGTAGACGGAGATTTATCTTATTTAAATTTAGATTGGACACCAGTTCCTGTTATACCTAAATTTGTTGATATAGTTGTAAACGGTATGTCGGACAGATTGTTTACAGTAAAAGCTTATGCACAAGATGCCATGTCTTCTGAAAAAAGAGGTGAGTTTCAAAATATGGTTGAAAAAAGTGTTATATCTAAAGACTTATTTAAACAAATAGAAAAAGATTTTGATGTAAAATTATTTAGCATGAACCCTGATGAGTTGCCAGAAAGCGACTTAGAAATGGAGTTATATATGCAAATGAATTACAAGCCTGCTATAGAAATAGCAAATGAAGTTGCAATAAATACTTTATTAGAAGAAAATCATTATGCACAAATCCGTAAAAGATGTGATATGGATTTAATGACTTTAGGAATTTCTGTATGTAAACATATGTTTCAGTTAGGAGATGGAATTAAAGTAGATTATGTTGACCCTGCTAACATTGTTTATAGTTATACAGAAGATCCTTATTTTAAAGATTGTTTTTATTGGGGAGAAATTAAAACTATTCCAATTGGAGAGTTATTAAAAATAAATCCTGATTTAACAAATGAAGATTTAGAAGAAATATCAAAATACAGTCAAGCTTGGTATCAATATTATAATGTAGCTGCAATGTATGAAAACTCTATGTTTTATAGAGATACTGTAACTCTTTTATATTTTAATTATAAAACAACAAATACTTTTGTATATAAAAAGAAACAAACAGCTACAGGAAATTATAAAGTAGTTCCTAAAACAGACGAGTTTAATCCTCCCGAAGAAATGATGGAAGAAGGTAATTTTGAGAAAGTTACTAAAAAAATAGATGTTTGGTATGATGGTGTAATGGTTATGGGAACAAATATTATATTGAAATGGGAATTGGCTAAAAATATGGTTAGGCCACAATCTGCAAGTCAGTATGCTATGCCTAATTATGTAGCTACTGCTCCAAGAATGTATAAAGGAAATATTGAATCTTTAGTAAGAAGAATGATACCTTTTACTGATTTAATACAAATGACTCATTTAAAACTACAACAAGTTATTTCAAGAGTAGTTCCTGATGGTGTATTTATTGACGCAGACGGATTAAATGAAGTAGATTTAGGAACAGGAAATGCCTACAATCCTGAAGATGCATTAAGATTATATTTTCAAACAGGTAGTGTTATTGGTAGAAGTTTTACTCAAGATGGTGAATTTAATAATGCAAAAATTCCTATTACACAACTTACGTCATCAAGTGGTTCACAAAAAATGCAAATGTTAATTGGTAATTATAATCATTATATGAGTATGATTAGACAAGTAACAGGTTTAAATGAAGCAAGAGATGGTAGTATGCCTGATGCTAATTCTTTAGTAGGAGTTCAAAAATTAGCTGCATTAAATAGTAATACAGCAACAAGACATATATTAGAAGGAAGTTTATATTTAACACAAACATTAGCAGAAGCATTATCAATTAGGACAGCAGATGTTTTAGAGTATTCTGATTTTGCTGACGAATTTACTCAACAAATAGGAAAATATAATGTAGGTATTTTAAATGATATTAAAAATCTTTACATATATGATTTTGGTATTTTTATTGAAGTATCTCCTGATGAAGAAGAACAAGCTTTATTAGAATCTAACATTCAAACAGCTCTTTCTAAAGGAGATATAAATTTAGAAGACGCTATTGATATTAGAGAAATAAAAAACATTAAGATGGGTAATCAATTGTTAAAAGTAAAACGTAAACAAAAACAATTGCAAGACCAGCAGCAAAAGCAACAAGAACAACAAATGCAAGCACAATTAAATATGCAGTCTCAACAAGCAGCTGCGCAAATTGCAATGCAAAAAATTCAAATGGAAACTCAATCAGCAATGCAAGTTAAACAAGCAGAGATAGGTTTTGAAATTGAAAAAATGAAAAACGAAGCTGCTTTGAAAGAATCTTTAATGCAAGTAGAATTTCAAATGAATATGCAGTTAAAAGGTATTGAACAATCTCAAATAGACGCAAGAGAACAAAATAGAGAAACTTCAAAAAATCAAAGAATTAGTCAGCAATCTTCAGAACAGTCAAGATTAATTGATCAAAGAAAAAATAATTTGCCTCCTATAAATTTTGAGTCAAATGAAGATAGTATGGACGGGTTTGACCTTGCAGAATTTGACCCAAGATAGCTTAAATAACCGTTAATATAATTATTAACTTTGTATAAATTAAATTAAATAAAATATGAACTTAGATAACATTAAAGTTAAGGCAGTAGAATTTGTTGATGACAACAAATCTAAACAAGAAATAGAATCAGAACTTTTGAAAAAGCATGAGAATGAAATGCAATCAGAAGAAGTTGACTTAAAAAATAAAAAGGAAGAAGTAACAGAGCCTACAGAAGAACCAAAAGAACAAGTAGTAGAGGAAGTTATTGAACCAGAAAAAACTCCCTCGTCAGAGTTAAGTGACGAAGATGTGCTTTCTTATATTAAAAATAGGTATGATAAAGACATCTCTTCAGTAGATGATTTGTTTGCGCAAACAAAAGACAACGATGAATTACCTGAAGATGTGTCTACTTATTTAAAGTATAAAAAAGAAACAGGACGTGGTATTGAAGACTTTTATAATTTACAAAAAGACTACAGTATCATGGAAGATGATCAAGTTTTAGCTAATTACTATGCTAATATTGAAGAAGGTTTGGATACTTTTGATATTCAAGATTTATTGGAAGATAAATTTAGTTTTGACGAAGAGTTAGATGAGCCAAGAGATATTAAAAAAAGAAAGTTAGCTAAAAAAAGAGAACTTGCGAAAGCAAAGAAGTATTTCAATGATCAAAAAGATAAATATAAAATTCCTCTTGAGTCAAGTGGGGGTGGGTTATCTGATAAAGACAGAGAAAAATTTAATGCTTATAAGAGTTATATAGATGAATCTAATACTGTGCAAGAAGTTCAAAAAAAGAAGTATGATTGGTTTCTCAAGAAAACTGATGAGGTTTTCAACAATGAGTTCAAAGGTTTTGAATTTAATGTAGGGGATAAAAATTTTACTTACAAGCCTGGCGATGCATCAGAACTAAAAAATGTTCAAAAAGACGTTAACAATTTCGTTAACAAATATATGGACAAAGAAGGTTTAATTAATGATGCAAAAGGATATCATAAAGCGTTATCAATAGCAATGAATCCTGAAAAATACGCTAAGTTTTTTTACGAACAAGGCATGACTGACGCTGTAGACAATGTTTCAAAAAAATCAAAAAACATTGATATGGAGGTTAGACAAGCTTCTCAAAGTGTATCTAAAGACGGCTTAAAAATAAGAGCAGTTGGAAATACAGACAGTGGTAGAGGACTTAAAATTAGAAGTATAAACCGAGTATAAATTTTAAAAAAATTAAACAATTATGTCAGTACAATTAAACCCAACATTTGCTTTACAGCCATCGGCTCAGAAGCAAGTGTTATCAACAAACTACATAACAAACTTTGATTTCTTAAATCAGTATCTTCCAGATACTTATGAAAAGGAATTTGAACGTTATGGAAATAGAACAGTAGCATCATTCTTAAGAATGGTAGGTGCTGAAATGCCAACTAACTCAGATATGATTAAGTGGGCTGAACAAGGACGATTACATACTAAATATGTAGACTGTGCTTCAGCAGGTGCAGCAGGTGTAAATACAGCAGTAATAACAATAAGTGATACAAACATACCAGGTTTGGTTGCTAATCAAACAAGTATTGGATTAAGAGCAGGTCAAACAGTTATGATTTCTGATAACACACCTGGCTCAACATTATCTAATAAAGGTGTTATTTCTGTTGCTCCAACTCCAGGCGCTAATACTTTTCAAGTAGAGTATTACGAAGCAGGTGGACAAACTTTTGGAACAGGTCAAACTTTAACTGTATTTGTTTACGGTTCAGAATTTGCAAAAGGATCTCTTGGAATGCAAGGTTCTTTAGAAGCAGATGATGTATTCTTTTCTAATAAGCCTATTATTATGAAAGATACTTACCAAGTTTCTGGTTCTGATATGGCTCAAATCGGTTGGGTAGAAATCCAAACTGAAAATGGTGCTAACGGATACCTATGGTACTTAAAGTCTGAGCATGAGACAAGACTACGTTTTGAAGACTACATGGAAACTGCAATGATTGAAGCTGTACCTGCGGGAACAGGTTCTGGTGCAGAAGCTTTCTTAAGTTCAGCTACAGGGGGTGCATTCCCACACGCTGGTTCTGAAGGTGTATTCTTTGCAGTAAACAATAGAGGAAATGTTTGGGGTGGAGGAAACCCAACTACTCTTGCAGGTTTTGATTCTATGATTCAAAGACTTGATAAGCAAGGTGCTATTGAAGAAAATGTAATTTTTGTAAATAGAAACTTCTCATTTGATATTGATGATATGTTAGCTGCACAAAACTCTTACGGAGCGGGTGGAACTTCATATGGTCTATTTGACAATGATAAGGAAATGGCTTTAAACTTAGGTTTTACAGGATTTAGAAGAGGTTATGACTTTTACAAGTCTGACTGGAAATATCTAAATGATCCTACAATGAGAGGTGGTTTAACTGGTGGTGGTGTGAATGGACTTTTAGTTCCTGCAGGATCAACTTCAGTTTATGACCAAATCTTAGGTAAAAATGCTAAGAGACCATTCTTACACGTTAGATACAGAGCTTCTGAAACTGAAGACAGACGTTACAAGACTTGGATTACAGGGTCAGCAGGAGGAGCTGCAACATCTGATTTAGATGCAATGACAGTAAACTTCTTGACAGAAAGAGCAGTTTGTACTTTAGGTGCAAATAACTTCTTCTTGTTCAATTCTTAAACAGTAGTAAATTAATTAAGGGGGGATTCGTCCCCCCTTTATTTTTAAAATTAAATTAAATTAAATATTATTATCATGAAAAAACCAAACGAAAAATTTTTATCTAAATCTTATAGATTAACAAGACAAGACGCTCCATTATCTTATATGTTAGCGTCAAGACATTCATCACGATTTCCATTATTACATTTTGACGAAGAAAAAGGGACAAACAGACCATTACGTTATGCACGTAATCAAAAGTCCCCTTTTGAAGATGAGCAAGATGGCAATGCAATATTAGAGCCTGTAGTATTTGAAGATGGGTTTTTAACTGTTGAAAAACAAAATCAAGTTTTACAACAATTTTTACATTATCATCCACAAAACGGCATGGTATTTGAAGAAATAAATAATGCACGAGATGCTCAAGAAGAGTTAGAGTTAGCAGAAATGCAACTTAACGCTCAAATTATGGCTAAAGAATTATCTATAGATAAACTTGTAACTGTATGTAGAGTTTTCTTAGGAGGTAGTGTAGATAAAATGTCAACAGCAGAATTAAAAAGAGATGTTTTAATGTTTTCTAAAGAGTCTCCAGAAGATTTTATGAATATATTAAATGACCCTATGTTAGAACTTCAAGACACTGTAATTCAAATGTTTAGTTCAAATGTATTGCAATTTAAAAACAATCAAAAAGACGTACATTTTAATTATAAGAAAAATAAAAAACGTATGTTAACGGTGCCTTTTGGAGAAGATCCTTATTATATTGTAGCATCTTATTTTCAAAGTGATGAAGGAATAGAGTCTTATAAAATGTTAAAAAAGAGCTTAAATCAAGAGGATTAATTTCTCTATATTTGTACTTTATTAACTAACCCCTTAATCTTATTTTTATTATGGAAAAATTTCTTTTAATTAATTCTAACGCAGCAACAATTGCGGGAGGAGACCTTTTAATGCCATGTACAAACGTAATGGCTGTAGAACAAGCAACAAATGCAACAGTAACAATTAACTTTGCTAATCAAGCGGCAGGATATACAACTTTAACAGTAACTCACTCAGCTTTACCAGCTTACTCAGCTGCAAACCCTGAGCAATGTAGAGCAATGAGAAACTTATTTGTTGACTCTATTGCAAGAGCATTATCAACAGGATGGACAACTCCAACAGCACAATTTTTTGTACCTGGATTTGCGGAATTACCAGCCCTTGCTGCAAATACAAACGTTGTAATAACTGGTATTGCTTGGTCATAATATTAACTTAAAAAAAATAATAATATGTCAGCAAAATATTTAGAAATACCAGTAAACGCTCAAGCAGTCTCTGGTACAATGACAAATGTAATTCCTTCAAGGAATGCTAATGCAATGGTTAGTGGAACCAACTCATCGTTAGGAAATGCAGCAACAGCTACTAATGCTGCAGGTGGAGTGGGCTACCCTACACCTCCAGGTGGAGGTGTGGCTACAGTTACAGGAGGCGCACAACCAGGTAGTGGTACAGGAATGCTTGTAACATTTACCCAAACAGGTGGAGTAGTAGACGTTAACACTATAGCAGTAGTTGTTGTAGGATCAGGTTATTCTATAGGAGACACAGGTACTATTACAACTGGTGATGGTCTTGCAACTTATACTATTGCAACTATAAGTAATTCAACAGCACCAACAAAAATAAATGATGCTTCTGCTTTGTTTTTAACAGGAACAAATCCTGTTCAAAATAACGACATTGTTTATAATGCATCTTTAAATGTAACTTCTGTTCAGTCAATTCAAAGTGATACAGAATTAACATTGGCAGCAGCAAATTTTCCTGTAGGTGGTGAGTCTTACTTTATTAGAAAACTTGGTGTGTTAAATAGTACAGGAGCAAATTTTTCAAGTCGTAAAATACAAGCAGGAGATATTGTTGCTAATACAACAAGAGGTAGTGGAACTACTGTATTGGCTCCAGTTACAGGAGTAAATGCGGAAACTGCTGTATTGATATCTACTGATCTTTTTACAGCTCCTGGTGGTTATGATGATACTTTTGAAATAAGACCTTTAGCAACTCAAATATATGATTCTACACAATCTTTTTTAACAACTGTTACTACAGATGATGTGGTGGATAATACTACAGATGGTGTTACGGGAACTATATTATCTATTGTAGATGACTTTAGAATTACTACTTCATCAACAGTAATGTTTGGAGATACTGATGCTTATACTATTTTTGACCAATCTTCATCTTCTAATAAAATGTATAATATAGATTCAATTATATCTACAGATAGAGGAGGTGATAACTTTACTACACTTGTTAATCTGAATTCTATAAATACGGCAGCTGACACAATTACTATTACTCATTCTGATCAAGGAACGGGTAGACTTGTTTCATCAGCTATTGAAACTGCTTTAGTTAGAGGTGCAGTGGGAATTAATCTTCCTGAACCTCCTGGCCCAGCGGTAACAAGAGTGCTAATGCCAATCTTTGGCGGTAGTCAAGTTGTAGTTGAATCAGTAGTTGTAGGCTAACCAAATTACACAATATTAAGAAGAGGCTACAAAAAAAGTAGCCTCTTTTTTTTTGCTATATTTGTAAAAGATTAAAAAGTATTTTTTATGGCTATGATAAATGAAGTTAGGAATACAGTATTAGCAATTATTAATAAAAATAATTACGGATATTTGTCTCCTCAAGATTTTAATTTATATGCAACTCAAGCGCAGTTGGATATATATGAGGATTATTTTTATCAGTATAATCAATGGATTAATAAAGAAAATAAAAGGCAATCAGGAACAGGATATGCTGATATTGTAAAAGGCTTAGTAGAGGTAATAGATTCATTTTCAAAAGAAGTTTTTTTAACTCAAGCAAATTCTAATACATTTAATTTACCTGCTGATTATTATTTAATAAATAAAATATTTTATTATCCATCTTTATTAGCAAACGGAACTACTGCTTTAGGTAATTTACCTAATACGTTAGATTCTACAGGCACACCATTTACACCATTGGGTGGGTTTAATATTGCTCAATTTCCACCTACCAGTAGTTTGGTAATAAACACTACTGCAGGGGCTTTAGCTGAAGCTTATGTAACAGCTGTTCCTACTACAAATCAACTTACTTTGTCTGATTCAATATTTTTAGTTGCATTAGGTGGAGAAACTTATTCTATATATGATAATACTAACATAACGGAAGTTGAAAGAGTTAGTCAAAATAAAATATTTTATTTAACAAGTTCAACATTAACAGCACCAACAAAACAATTTCCTTCATATGTTTTAGGAGGAAACACAATTACAGTTTATCCTTCAACTATAATGAATAATGGAGAAATAAAAGCTCAATATGTTAGATATCCTTTAGCACCTGCATGGACGTATAATACTTTACTTGTAGGAGGAGCGCCTTTATTTAATCCAAGTTTAAGCGGATTTCAAGATTTTGAATTACCTGAATCAGACAAACCAGGCTTAATAGCAAAAATATGTCAATATGTAGGAATAGAAATAAGAGAAGATATGGTGTATAAATTTGGACAAACAGAAGAAGTTCAGGATAATCAAATACAAGTATAAGAAATGGGATATATTAGTGATTATAAATATTATGAAAATAATGGTGTTAACCCAACAGAAAAAAATTGGGGTTCATATCAATATGTTGGCTTAGATGATATTGTTTCCAATTTTATGTTAATGTATCAAGGAAATAATGAAATAATAAATAACGTAGAAAGATATCAAGTTTTATTTCATGCAAAAAGAGGTATTCAAGAGTTAAATTATGATGCTATGAAACAAATTAAGATTCTACAAATGACTGTAGACTCTCAAATACGATTTGTTTTACCACCTGATTATGTTAATTATGTAAGAATATCACAATATAAACAAGGAACTTTATTTCCTTTATCAGAAAACATTCAAACAATGTATGCTCAGAGTTATTTGCAAGATGCAACTGCTGAAGTTTTATTTGATGCTAATGGAACTGCTTTAAGACCAGCCAATTCACTTTTAGACCTTGATCGTATAAAAGGTGGTGGACAAACAATGTATTTAGGACCTGGGCCTTATAATGGGCAATTAGGATATTGTTGTGATGGAGATTGGTATTTTTCTTTTGCTATTGGAGGGAGATTTGGTTTAAATACTGAAACAGCAAATATCAATCCAACGTTTACTATAGACAGACAATCAGGAGCTATATATTTTAGCTCAGGAATGTCAGGATCTTCTGTAGTTATGGAGTATATTTCAGATGGCATGAATAGTGGTGATGATACATCTATTAGTGTAAATAAATTATTTGAAGAATATTTATATGCATATATTAGATACTCATTACTAAACAACAAATTAGGTGTTCAAGAATATGTTGTTAATAGAAGTAGAAAAGATAAATCTTCATTATTACGTAATGCAAAAATTAGGTTAAGTAATATTCAACCAGGAAGACTTTTAATGAATATGAGAGGTAAAGACAAATGGTTGAAATAATATGGATATTAATACTAATTTTATAGCAGGGCGAATGAATAAGAGCGTTGATGAACGCTTAATTCCTCCAGGAGAATACAAAAATGCATTAAACGTTAGATTAGGTTCTACAGAAGCTACTGATATTGGAGCTGTAGAAAATTCTAAAGGAAACGAAAAATTAACTACTTTACAGTATGGAGGAAATCCTTTGTCCGTTAACGCTACTTGTATAGGCGCATATGCAGACGCTATAAGAGAAACTATGTACTGGTTTGTTCATGATAAAAATCCAAATGGAACTACAGTAAATTTAATTGTATCTTATAATAGTATTACAGCAATAACAACTTATCATGTTATAAGTGTTGTTGTTTTAAATTTTAATCCTTCTTATTTAATTACAGGAGTTCAATTAGTGGAAGAGCTGTTGTTTTTTACTGACAATTACAATCCTCCAAGGGTAATAAATATAAATAGGAAATACGGATTACCATCAGGAGGTGTAGATACTTTTACAGAAGATGATATAAGTCTTATTGTTAGACCACCAGGATTTTCTTCTTTTTTTAATCCTATTTCAGGTAATAGAGAATTTGATTTAGCAGTTCCTACAGTAACTCTTAATGAAACTACTAATAATGAAGAGAATTTTTTAAATGATCGTTTTGTATCTTTTGCTTATAGGTATCGTTATTTAGATAAACAATATAGTGCAACATCATTATTTACACAAGCTGCATTTCAGCCTAAAGCTTTTAATATAGAACCTGAGTCTATGATTAACGATGGGATGATAAATAGATATAATTCTGCAACAATAGAATATAGTACAGGGCCTAAAAATGTTTTAGAAATACAATTATTATATAAAGAATCCACTTCAAATGTTATATATATAATAGAAAGTTTTGTTAAAAGTGAATTAGGTTGGAATGATAACGAGAAAAAAGAATTTCAATTTTCTGCAAGTAAAGTGTACGGAACTTTAGGTTCTGATGAATTACTTAGACAATATGACAATGTTCCCCTATTATCTCAAGCTTTAACTATTCAAGGAAATAGAATAATGTTGGGTAATTATACTGAAGGATATAATATATCAACAATTAACGGTCAACTAATACCTATTAATTACTCTGCTTTATTAACTTCAGACCCTTTAACTGGAGTTTATTTAAACTCTCCATTTTCATTAGCTTTAACTAATGATAATCCCGTTACAATTACTTATTCACTTACTCCTGTAAGTCTTGTTCCTTATGTATTATATGATGTGGGTCCACTTGATTATTCAAGAATAGTTTTTGATTTATCTACTGTACCACTTCCTATTGAACAAGGTACAGTATTTGATTTTCCTATGCAATTTTATGCAGTAGAAACTTCAGGAACAACAGGGGCTGCTCTTAGCTTAGGAATTTTAAATGATGGTGCCGTAATAGGAACTGCTATTGATCCTATAAAATTAACTTTTTCATATACCGCTAACCAAGAATTTTTATCTGCTGCTGATATGATAGATTCTGATAACTTTAGAAATGCTGTAGGTGTAAATGTAAACCCAAGTACAGCCATTGCTGATGCGCCTACAGGAGGAACTTTTATGGATGTTTTTAATCGTACTATGATTGATATAGCAGATACACGAACTATAGGCGGAGAACAATATACATTTGCATTTGAAGGTTTTTCCAGTCCAACAAATCCAGCGATACTTTCTTACATTCCTACTGCTAAAAGGTTTAATCAAATTAATGGAGTGCTTGATTGTTTTTCAATAGCATTTCCTGCTGTACGGTTTGATGGTACGGTATCAGGAACTGAAATATTTAATTATTTTAGATTTGTTTTAGAAGATGTTGTTACTACTATTCCTACACCTTATCCTCCTTTACGTCCTATAATCAGCCCAATTTTTCAAGAAAATTTAAGATCTTTACATAGCAACAGAGATTATGAGGTAGGGTTAGTCTATATGGATGATTATGGAAGAGCATCTACAGCTTTAGTTAGTTCTCAAAACACTGTTTTTATTCCTTCAAGTTCATCTGTAAATACAAATAGAATTAACGTAACTTTAAGAAACAAGCCTCCATTTTGGGCTAAAAAATATAAATTTGTTTTAAAACAATCCAGGGCAACATATAATGTTATTTATGTAAGAAGATTTTATGAAGACCCAAGTGACACTTCAATAGTTTGGATGGCTTTAGAAGGAGAAGATAAAACTTTAGTAAAAGAAGGAACTCAATTTAACGTAAAAAGAGATGATTCAGGAGCTTTAAATACATCTGTAATTGCTACAGTTTTAGCTGTAGAAAATAAAGAACGAGGAGAATTTATTACTGACATTAGTTTACCAGGTTTATATATGTCTATAAAACCAAATAATTTTAATGTTACAGCAAACATAACAGATGCTATAAATTTTGGTCAAAATCCAGGTATTAATATTAGAGCTGAAGGGTCATATCCATTTTGTAATTACCCTGTACCTCAAATTTTTAACGATACATCTCAACAATATGAATTAGCACCTATACCTCAAGGGGCTATTATAAAAATTAGTTTTAGAGTTTGGAGAACTGAATGGGATCCTTTTATAGGAGGTAGCGACCCAAGTTTTGACTGGAGATGGTCTCAGACATTTGTAAGTCCTTTAGCCTATGATAATTTTTTAGAATGGTGGGTAGGTGAAAACATAGAGGCTTATGCAGGCGGAACATCTAATGATGGTCAAGCACAAATGATATTACCACCTGAAGTTGAAAATGACACACCAACTTCTACAACGCCATTTGGATTTATTGACGGAGGTAGTTCTTTAAGTCCGTCTTCTTATAGTGGTACTTTTGGACTTTTAAGTGCAGGAGATAGACCAACAACCAGAGGAGGTTTAAAATATTTGTTTCTTCAAAGAACAGCTGGCTCATTAATAGTCCCTGAAGAAAAAGAATGGTTTTTACAACTAAACGCTTATTTACCATCAGGAGGTTCATCAATTGACAAGAGACCTGCTCATGTAGATATGAATATAGAGTTTTATGGACAAGATAATCTTTTAATATTTGAAACTTTACCTCCTGATGCTGATCCTAATTTATTTTATGATTCTTCAGAAATGTATAATATTGATACAGATTTAAATGGAGATTTAGCTCATGAAGGAAATATACAAAATCAGACTATTGCTACTGCAACTCCTGCAATAATTCAATTACCATTTTTTAATTGTTTTTCATTTAGCAATGGAGCAGAAAGTTATCAAATTGAAGATAGTGCAGTTGGTAAAGCTTTAACATTAGGACAACGAACAACAGCTATATCTAATATTGAATATGCAAAACAACTAAGACAGTCAAGTATAACATATAGTGGTATTTATTATCCTTCTTCGGGGTTAAATAACAGTAATGAATTTAATTTAGGTTTAGCAAATTTTTCAGATTTAGAAACAAACTTTGGTCCTGTAATGAAATTACATTCCAGAGAAACAGATATATTAGTATTACAAGAAGATAGAATATCTTATGTTTTAACAGGTAAAAATATTATTAGCGATTCAGTAGGAGGGGGAGCAATAGTTTCGGTGCCAGAAGTTTTAGGAAAACAAATAGCTCGAATAGAAGAGTATGGTATAAGTTTTAATCCTGAAAGTTTTACATCTTGGGGTAAGAATATTTATTTTAGTGATACAAAAAGAGGAGCTATAATACAATTAACAGGAGGAGCTGTTAATAATGAATCATTAACAGTTATTTCTGACACAGGAATGAGGTCTTATTTTAGAGATAAATTTATTACTCAATTAAATACACAAAAATTAGGAGGGTATGATCCTTACATGGATGAATATGTTTTTTCTTCTAACACTAAATTAATACCAGTTAAAACTCCTGTTTCTCCTTGCGGAAGAGTTATTACTCCTCAATCGCAATCAGCAACTTATAATGTTAGCATTGAAGTAGGAGCAGTAGTGGGAACTGTTAATATTGGTTATAATATTTCTAATCCAAATACAGCAACATTAGATATTACAGCAACATTTAATGGTGTAGATACAATAGGAACAGCATTATCTGGAGCAGGAGGCTTAAAAGTTGCTAAAACAACTATGTTTCCTACAACAATAGATATTACTGTTATACCTTCTGAAAAATGTACTTACAGTATAGATCCTAAGTGTATAACAGCAAAATCTGACACTTTTGTAACTCAATATGTTTTAGCAGCAGCTCCAAGAAGTAGAAACCCTCAATTTCATTTTGGATTTAATTGGACAGATGGAATATATATAAGTCCTGTAAGTAATAACTTAGCAAGAAACGTAACCCCATCACAACGTGACTGTCCTCCTTCTTTTGGAACAATAAGTATTGTATCAGACAGTGGTATTGCTTCTTCAGGTGTAATACCATATGGGGGAACAACAATTAATATGTTTGTAGACTCATTAGACTATCCAAATCAAGATAATGTTAAGTTTGATGCAAGTCGTGGACATAAAATGTATGCTTTTACTCAAAGAACAATCATAGCAGGGTGTAATCAAAATTTAATTTCTGATTTATCAACTAAAACTCCTTTAACTGTTGTTAATAATATAGACAATAAATTTGAAGCACAGTACACTAATTTACCAATATCACTAACAACATATTCAAATACCAATTCACCAATAGCTCCTGCAAATTATATAGCTGACAATTCAGTAGATTTTACTACATTAACATTTTATGTTAATGATATTGTTACAGCTGCATCAGGATCTGTTGGTAAAATTCTTACTATTGCCCCTAATTTAATACAGACAGGAAACAGTCTCACTGGTGTTCCTGAAATAATAGTTGCTCCAGGAGAAGGCTATACTATAACACGAGTTAATGTACCTCAAGTAATATTAGTATATGATATGAGAGATAAAACAGGAGCTGCAGGGTGTAGAGATAGTGATACCAATCTTGTTTGTACTTGTGTTGGGCTATGCACTCCTAATGTTATGACTGCTGACCCTCAAGCATCTCCACTTGCTGCTTGTTTAAATGGTTCAGGACAGTTTCCTTATAATGGAAGTTTAGTAGGAAGAAGTCATGATGGTGCTGGACCTATTCCTGTGGTTGGGAATATGATTTATAATGCTAACTTTACAACTTGCGACCCTACTGATGTACCTGCTGATGGATGGTATTCTGTTTCAGATCAATGGAGTAATAATTCTAATATAGTAATACAAATAAGTAACGGTATATGTATTGCTTCACAAACACAAACTTGTTAAAATGCCAACGACACTAAATATATTTTTTGATGGAACTTTTTTTTGTAGCGCAACCGCAATTTTTTTAGATGCAGACTTAACTGTTTTTGCTGAATCTGATTTTTATGCGTTTGGGGGGTTTAAAAGATATTGGAATAAAACAACAGGAGTGTTAGGAGATTGCGAAACTTGTTAAAATAAATTATGGCAAACGAAGAAACTTTATCTTATAGCGAAGGGTCCAAAGGATGGCCTTCATTTTACTCTTATATTCCTGAATACATGATGGGAATGAATAGTTATTTTTACAGCTTTGATGGCGGTAATCTTTATAGGCACAACACTAATCCACTAAGAAATAATTATTACGAACAACAATATAGTTCATCTATTACAGGAGTGTTTAATTTTAGACCTCAACAAATAAAAGTATTTAAAACAATGTCTCTTGAAAGTAATGCGGCTTGGGAGTGTAAAGAACTTATTACAGATTTAAATACAGGATCTATGTTAGACACTTACTTTGAACAAAAAGAAGGGGAGTGGTTTAGCTATATAAGAAATACATCAAAAACTTTAGACTTTAAATTAAGGTCTGCTAATGGATTGGCTAATTTATTAAGTTCAGCTGCTGCAGTACCTGCAAGTACTATAACTTTAACTTTTTCTGAAGATGTAGGAAGTATTATTAATTATGGCGATCAAGTATATTTGCAATCGGGAGCATCTAATACATTAATTGGAACGCTAACATCTAAAAAAGCTAAAAGTATAGAAGTTTTATATACAGGGATTTTCCCAGTGTTAAATCCTGGAGACTTTATATTTTATTATAAAAACCCTATAGCAGAGTCAAATGGAGCAAGAGGATATTTTTTACAATTTACATTAGAGCTTCCTTTAACAACAATAACACCAGTTGAGTTGTTTTCTGTAGGCAGTAGCATCATGCAAAGTTATCCATAGAATTTATTATCTTTGTGATAATGAGTTTTAATATAAAACCACTATCCGATGATGATTATGACAATGTGTTATGTGATTGGTGGAATGATTGGAGATGGACACCTCCTGCGAAGGATTTTTTACCTGAAACGGGGTATATGGTTTATTATAATGACGAACCTATATGTGCAGCATATATGTATATAACAAATTCTGATGTAGTTCTTTTAGAGTGGGTTATATCTAATTTTAAATTTAAAAATAAAATAATTAGAAAAGAAGCTTTATATATGTTAATAGAAACAATAACATCGTTATCTTCTAATTTAGGAAAAAAATATATATATTCACTTTTAAAAAATAAACCTTTAATTGAGTTATATAAAGAGTTAGGATACATAGAAGGAGAATCAAACGCAACAGAAATGATTAAAAAAATATAATATGGGAGCAATAACAACAATAGCTATTGGTTTAGGAAGCGCAGGTTTAAGCTTTGCACAAGCTTCTAAAGCTGCAGAAGACAATAGAAAAGCAAACAGACAGGCCGCTAAAGAAATGGCGAAATTAAAAGACAGAGCAGGAGTTAAGTTTACTGATAAGCTTAGTTTAAATACAGATTTATATGAACAGCAGTTTGAGCAAAACTTACAAGTAAATGCAGATTTAGTAAATGCTGCAAGAGAAGCGGGACCAAGAGAGGTTGCTGCATTAGCAGGAAGAATAGGTGCTTCTCAAACGGCAGCCAATGAAGCTGTTCGTCTTTCACAAACAGATAGGTTACAAGAAATTGAAGCGTTGCAGATGGGTGAACAGAGTGAGATAAATCAACAGCTTTTAGCTATTGAAACGGCTCAGTTACAAGATAAGGCAGCAAGAGATGCACAAACAAGACAGGTTGTGGCGGGGGCTACTATGAGTGGTATTAATTCTTTAACAAACATGGCTACTACACTGGCAAAAGATATTCCTGAAAACCCTATGAGTAAAGATACAAAAGCTTTAAAATCTACATTAGATAAAAACAATATATCTTATGCAGATTATACAGCAAATCCTGATCAGTATAAAAATTTATTTTTTAATGCAGACGGTGGTCCTATTGAAGATGGTTTAATGAGTTTAGGCACGCTTCCTGCAGGATTAGAAATGCCTAAACCTTCTGTAAATAAAGATGGAAGTGATCCTGTAATTCAAAACACATTGGACTTGCAAAAAAAGCAGTTAAATCAGTTAATAGATATGGATGCAGGGCCTATCACTCTTGGTGGTTTAAGTGATAAAGAATTGATGGATGAGTCTATAGTAGAAATGAATTATAACACAGGTCCAAATCCAAATAATATTATAGGTCAACAAAGAAATTCTGCAATTCAAGCAGCGGGGGGTTCTTTAGCTCCACCTCCTACTACTCAAGACCCTAATATGGGTATACCAGGTTATGTACCACTTCCTCAAGTATCTTATGATGATATATTACTTAAGTACGGAATTAAATCACAATTTTAATTATGGCAAGACAAAATATAAATTTTAACACGTTTGTTCCTGAAGATTTAACTAAATCAACTATTGATTGGGGAACAGTTGCCTCTGGTTTAACAACTCAATTAAGTGCAATAAAAAAAGAAAAAGAACTTAAATTAAGTGAAGAAGAAGATAAGACGTATGAAGCTAATAGAACATTGCGTGATCACGAACAGTATGATAACAACACGCTTAATAGTTTAGTTATTGATGCTTCAGGTGGAGCTCAAGAGTTTTTATCTATACAAAATAAATTATATACAGACGGATTAATTAATCAAACAGATTTAACTAAAGCAAGAGATCGTATTTCAAATAATTTTGCAGATTTTAGTAAAGCTGCTAAAAATTATGATAAGTCTTATAAAGAATATCAAGAACGTATAAAAGCTGATCCTTCAACAAATTTTGCAGGCTCTTCATTAATTGAACAAAATTTTGCTAAGTCAGCATTAGCTTTTGGAAACTTAAAAGGTTTAGTGCAATATGTAAACCCTACATCGGGAGATATTTCTTTAGTTAGACCTAATGAAGATGGTAGTATACCAAAAGACCCTTCTAAACATATGCCTTTTACAGGGATGAATAAAAGATTAGGTTTTAGATTAGATAAATTTAATGTACAAGATAGAACAAGTGCTATAGTAGATGGTTTAGGTATTACTATGAAAGAGGCAGGTCAAATTGGTGATGCTACTAAATTCTGGGAAGGACAGTCAGCTAAGGTATCTAAATATATAGATGGATTTATGGTTAAAGATTTAGATGTTGCAAGTGTATTGGTAGACTCTATGGGTCAAGATTATTACACTACAACAGATTTAAATGATACTAATGAAAATGCTATACATATAGACTATTCTGAAGACAATCAACCTACTATTATAAAAGGAGACAGATGGACAAAACAAGAATTAGCTGCTAAAGAATATTTAGAAGAAGTAATGAAAGATCAGATGGACAGTAAAATAAAAGCTGTTAGAACAAGAGATGGGTCTTCTAAAGTAGATGATCGTAGAAATGAAGAGTTATGGAGAAAAACAGAAAGACCGTTACCTGATTTTGCACAACCAAGAGTGATAGGCCCTAATCAATTAAATACTACAGGACTTGATTATATAGAAGATGAATTAGAAAAAGATGTTGGTAGGGGATCTTCGGATTTAGGTAGTTCTGATACAGATGCAGAAATACAATCTACTTATTATGACGCTACAAAGTCATATGTTCCAGCGCCAGTGCAACAGTTTTTTAACAATAGTGGTCAAGGTTTAAGTATAAATTATATAGATGGTAAATCAATTAAAGAAGTAGTAGACCCATCAACTGGTGAAAAAACATATGAAGTTTATTACACTGTAGTAGGTGGTTCACAAAGAGGAGGAAGAGGAAAAGCCTATCGTATTCCTGATGCAGATTTAAATAATGGAGCAACAAAAAATTCATTTAAAACATGGCAAGAAGCTGAAAGACAATATGAAGGTGCAGGAAGGAACGGTAAGAGAGAAGATGAATTTATGGTTGTGGAGCTTGGAGGAGAACGTTTAGTAATACCTAAGATAAGAGGAAGGTCAAATGCAAATATTTGGGAACTTGTGCAATCAGATGTTATAAATCCAGCTATAAATAAATATAATAATGATAAGTATAATGAAATTTATGGTGAAGATATGCCAGGGTACACAGCACCTAATAGCGGAACAGGATCAAATTACAATACATAAGCATAATGAACGAACAAGCTATACAAGACGGATATAAATATTTTAAAGAAACTGGATATAAAGGTTCTTTAGAAGATTACGTGCAATTAATGGCGACAAATCCTAATGCTGTAAAAGATACTTATAAATATTTTAAAGAAACAGGGTATAATGGCTCGGAACAAGATTTTAGTGTTTTATTTGGTATTGATAAAGGTGTAAAAAAAAAAGATCAGCCTCAACCCGTTCCAGTGGATTCAGATGGTTCTGGGGACATGGAAATTACGGAGGAAGTTTTACAAGAAGAGGAGGGAGTTCAGCCTATTTCTTCGGCTTATTTAAACGAACAAAATCTTGATTTTAATCAAGCAGAAGTAAAACCTTATAGTCCTATAGGGTCTGACTCTCAGATGGAAAATTTATCGGTAGGAGAAAAAAGCACAGCTTTAGAGCGTACTTTTGGTAAAAATGAATTTACAGATTTCTTTGGAGATATGTGGCGTGCAGGAGTTCAAGGGCAAGCGCAAGGAGGTACAGTAGATGAAGCTTTAGAACTTATGGGTAAATCCAGGACGGGAATGGATATTACTTCAGATGATATTCAAGATTTTTTAGCAGCTCAAAGCAGAATGCAAAATGCAGGGGTGTCTGATGAGATGAAAGATTTTAATCGCATTTACGCAGAAAATGGTGGTGGTGCATGGGGATGGGTAAAAGGAGTTATTGCTAACCCAAGTACCATAGGACAATTATTTGTTTCTTCAGTTAGCGCTATGTTAAACCCTACTGTTTTAGCAGGTGCGGCAGTAGGAGGTTTAGGAGGTTCTGCAGTTCCTGTTCTTGGAACAGCTTTAGGAGCTTTTGCAGGTGCAGGTGTGACATTAGAAACAGGATTGACTTTTGCAGAACTTTTACAAAAAGAAGTTTTAGATAGAGGGTTGAAATTTGATGAGGCAGGTGTAAGAGATGTTTTAGAGAGTGATGATGCAATGAGTAGTATAAGAAATAGGGCGGCAGCAAGAGGAGCTGTTATTGGAGCTATTGATGGTATTGCTTCTAAAGTAGGTATTAAAGTAGGGGCAAGAACTTTAGGTAAGAAAGCAGCATATGGCGTAAAAAAAAGTCTAAAAGCAGGAGTTAAAGTAGGGGCCATTGAGGCTGTAGGAGGGTCTCTTGGAGAAATAGGAGGTAGACTTGCAGCAGGTCAAGAAATGGATGCAGCAGAAATATTATTTGAAGGTGCGGCAGGTACAGCTACACTTCCAGGTACACTTGCAATATCAGCATACAAATCTCCAAAATATTATATTAATAAAAGTAAGTTTGATGAGTCTCAAAAAGATTTAACAAGAGTAGACCCTGATGTTATGCAAGATATGGTATACAATTCTTCTGATAAAGATTTTGCAGCAACAGAAATTACTATAACCAACAATCCTGAATTAAAAAAAGTTGCTGAAGAAAGAAGAAATAAAATAAAACAAAAAGCAAACGCTCAAAAAGAAATTTTAGATGCTAAACCTGATATTCCTCAAAAAACTTTAGACAAATTAGTTCCTTTACAAGAAGAATTAAATAAATTAGAGGGAAATAAATCACAGGCTGCTAAGGAAAGAAGAAAAAAAATAATTGCAGAAATGCAGGCAATTGAAGAAACAAAAGTAACTGAAACAACTAAAGAAACTAAAGAAACTAAAGAAACTGTTGAGACTACACCTGAGACAAAAAAAGAAGCAAAATCTTTAGCTGAAGAAATAGAAGTAGAAACAGAGGTAGAGAATACCTCTGAAAATCAAACAGAAGTAGTAGAAGAGACGGTTAAAGTTGTTAAAGGAGATGAAATTAAAACTAATCAACCTGTTAATATAAAGTATAATAGAAACAAAGAAAAGTCCCCCGATATGGGTTCTGAATTTGGACAAGATGTTGAAGCAAGCTGAATTTATATTACACAAGATAATGGTTTTACTCCTGATGGTTTTGAATCAGGAACTGCAGATATTAAATCGCCATTAGTTATTGAAGTTACAGATGACACACAAATTGAATATAAAAGAGAGTTATCAAAAAAATACAAAGGAAAAAAAGGAAAAGCATTATCTAAAGCTTTAATAAAAGATGGTTATGATTCTATTATAACAAAATACGAAGATGGAACAACGGGTGAAATAATTATATTAGATGATAGCATAATAAATAAAACTGAAATTAAACAAGATGCCAATACAGAGCAAAGCACAACTACGATACCTGGCCAAGAACAAACCACAACTACTCCAGAGGTGGATCAAGGAAACGCCAAATCTGAAATCCCTTCCAGAAAAAGTGAGTCCGATACAAAAGTTGAAAAACAAAAAACAGACACGCAAAAGAAAGCGAAAGTAAAAGAATTAAAAGCTATAGCTCCTAATGCTTATGTAAATGAATCTGATTCAGGATCACGTAAACGTTCAGAGAAATTTATAAAACCAACAAAAAGAGCTTTAGCTGCTTTAAAACGATTAGCACCTAAAGTAATGGTTGTTATTCATGAAACGGAAGCAGACTATCAAAACGCTACAGGTAACAACAAAGTAAGATCAGCTGGATTATTTAACCCTAAGACTAATATTATACATATAAATGCTGATATTGCAAATGCACGTGTATTACAACACGAAGTATTTCATGCTATATTAAAAAATAAGTTAGGATCAGAATCTAAAATTGCTGCACTTTCTGACAGAATGATGAAGGCTCTTGCTAAAGCAGATTTAAGTCCTGAAGCAAAAAAACAAATTGATAAATACCTTAATTTATATAAAAAATATAACAAAGGAGATAAAAAAAGAATGGCTTTTGCTAACGAAGAATACATGGCAGAGGTATTTAGTTTTTTAGCTAACAATATGGCTACTTTAAAAGCTCCTGAAAAAACTATTGTACAAAAATTTTTAAGTAAGTTAAGTAATTTGTTAGGGTTAACTGCAGAAGATATTATTGCAACTGATAAAGATATGATTGACTTGATAAACGTAATTGCAGGTAAAGTACAGACAGGAGAAACAATTACTAAGTCAGATGTAAAACAACTTGATTTATTTGCTGGAGGTAAAAATGTTAAAAATCCTTCAGCTGCTTTAAAGACAATGATTTATGGTGATTTTGAAATCACATATACAGAAGATGAAAAGATAGCTGAGTATATAAAAGATGGATTGATTAAAGAACCTAAAACTGTCAAAGAAATATTTGAAGGCATGGGTAATAATGTAGAGGTTTCTGTTCATTCTCCTGATGATATGCTTGCAGGTGAAATAAAATATAAAGGAGAACAAATATTTGAAGGATCAGGAGGAATATTTTTTGTAACTAAATTTGGAGATGTGTGGGCTTCAACTGAAGCAGCTGCAGAACAAATAGTAAAAGCTTTAAACAAACAAATAGACAAACAAGGTAAAGCTTTTTTGATGTTGGCTAAAGGTTCAGATCAAAAATTAATGAGTAGTGCTTCGGGTGTTCAAGGTGCTATGAAAATTTTAGATTTAATGTTAGATAATAATATATTTTCAGCGTCTGAATTCAGAGCTGCCGTAAGTAGGGCGGTAACAAGAGAACAAGCAAGACTAACAACAAAAGCTAAAAAAGACAAGAAACCTGCTCCAAAGTTTAAGCCTTTTAAATTAAGAAAAAGTGCAAAAGATATAAAGAAAGATATTGTAAAGTTATTTAGCGATGAAAAATCAGGAACATTTGAAACAAGAGGTAATATAGTAAAAGGTATTGCTGATTCTTTAGCAGCAGCTAAGTTAACTTCAGAACAACAATTGAGGGCAGCTGAGTTTTTAGGTGGAGATACTAAAAGAAAAGTTGGTGTAGGATCAACAGTACAAGCAAAAACAGGGAAAGCTTTACAGCAAGGTCTTTCTGACTTATTAGCTTTAGCAATGGCAGAAAATATCACTAAAGGATTAAGCACAGGAGATATATATGGAGTTATAGAAGTTAATCAAAAAGTAAAAACTTTTGATAGTAAACATCCAAGTTATGATAAGACTATAAAAATTGTTGATGAAAATGGTAAACCAGTTGAAGGAAAAGAAGGAAAGCCTATATTACATTTACCTCAAGACAGAGAAGCTGGTTCAGAAGTATTAGTACCAAATTTTGGTAAAGAAAATACTTCTACATATAGCCCAGGTCAAGTTCCTACAATGACAGGTGAAGTTAATATGAGTGAAGTAAAAACTTCTGTATTTGTTTTGTTTGACAAATCAGATACTGTTAATGATGTAGTAGCAAAAGCTCGTGGTAGAGATTATAGTGATGCTGCTATATATGAATACTTACGTAACAACAGAAAATTAACTGTAGATGCTGCACGAGCTGCATTAGAACAAAAAACAGGTGAATTCACTGGTATGCCTTTTGAATTTACTCGTGTAGAAGATAACAAAGGACAAACTTTATTTAATGAAATTACTTATGAAATAAAGAAATGGATGAGAAAAAATCCTAACGCCACTTCTATTCAAGTAGCCAAAGAATCTTTAAAGATACTAAGAAATAATGATATATTTAAAGCACAATATAAAACAGTTAAAGCTCAGGTAGAAATAAGTTATGCAGGTTTTCTTAATAATATAAAAAGTCAAGTAATTAAAAAAAGAATTGCAAGATTAAAACGTGATTTATATTTAAGAAAACAAGGAGAAATAGATTTAAGAAAAGTACAATTACAACTTAAGCAATTAATAGATAAATATTTACCTGCTGAAGCTACTTATTCTAAATCAGAAGTTAAAAACTTACTTACTTTGGTAGCTAATTCTAATGCTGATTCTATTTTATCTGTAGGAGAGAAAGTATTAAAAACAGTAAATCGCAAAAGAGATCAAGTTAAAAATAATATTATTTTTGACATGAAAAAAATTCTTAATAAAGCTTTAAAAGAAACAGGAAGCAGACCTAAAGCAACAAGTGTAGAAGCCCAAGGTAAAGAGTTTTTTAAAGATGTTATTGATGTCATCAGAGCTGTAACACTTCCAAATACAATTGGAAAAGGAGAGACGGCAAGCAAAAGAACAGTGGCCTTATCTAAATTATCTAATCAAATTAAAGCTAACGAAGAAGCAACCAATATAGCTTTAGAAAAAGAAAAACGTAATGAAAGATTAACTGTAGCAGAAGTTAGATTAATTAATAGAGTATTAGCTTTTGACACCTATTCTAATATACAAAACTTAGAATTAGAAGCTGTAAAAGATTTATATAATTTATTAAAACAAGAGAAAAAAGCCTCTATTGCTATGTTAAATGCATCACGTTTAGAAAGAGCTGAAATCAACAATGATATTTATAATCAAGCAACTTCAGAAATTAGAGAAAACCATCCTGAGTTATTTGATAAAGTAACAGGAGAAGTTCTTGATAGCGAAAAAATAGATCAGATAAGAAATCAAATGTTTTCTGGTACTCTTAAAAACAAATTAACAAATTGGTGGAATCAATATAAATTTACATCTGGAATAGGTATTGCAAATTTTTTTAGAAATCAAATGTCTCATTTAGGAACACTAATGAACTTATTAGATAATGTTGCTAAAAAGAATACATTCTTTTATGAAAACGTTTATCAAGCAATGAATAGAATGCACACTAAAGCTTTAAGTGGCTATTACAATCAACAAGAAATTTTAAATAATATTGCTGCTACTATCCCTGGTATAGAAAACTTTAAAGATTGGAAATCTAAAATACCTTTTGGGATTAGAGAATTAATGTTAAATGATAAAACTAAAGCCCAATATAATATTGGTCAATTAATAAGAATTTATGCTTTATCTAAAAACGCTGATCAAAGAATTAAATTAGAAGCTAATGGATTTGGTCCAAAACAATTACTACAAATAGAAGAGTTTATCGGAACAGATGCAATAGAGTTTGCAGATAAAATTGTAGAGTATTTAAGCACAGATTATTTTGAAAGCATTAATGATGTTTATCTACAAAATAATTATGTTAATTTAAATCCTGTGGAAAATTATTTTCCTACTAAAAGTATTTCTGCTGCTAATCAACAAGAGCTACAAGGAGGTAATTTTAGCCAAGTATTTAATCAAGAAAACAATTCGGCTACTAAAAATAGGACTGACTTGACAGGTAAAATAGATACTAAGGAGACTTTTACTGACACATTAGAAAATCATATTTCACAAATGGAACGGTATAAAGCTTATGCTCCAGGTGTTAAAAATTTAGAAGCTATTTTTAAAGTTCCTGCTGTTAATACCTTATTAACTGAATTAGGGGTTAAAAAAACTATATATAACTCTATTAATTTAGCTTTAAACCCTCAAGCAGGAATGATAAATAGAACAGTTATAGATAAAATAATGACTAAATTTACAGGTTTTGCTTTATCTTTTAAGGCAGTTCAGTTGCTTAAACAATCTACATCATTTGTAAATGCTTTTGAAGAATATGATGGTAATATTGGTGAGTTTATGATAGGAATGGCTAAAGTAATTGCTAACCTTCCTTATTACATAAGATTAGCTAAAACAATATCACCTGATTTTACTGATCGTTTGCGTAAAGGTTTAGAAGGAGATATTTATAGGTTAGAATCAGGAAGTAGAATTATGAAGCCTATAGAAAAAAGACTTACAGGATCTGATGCTGAAGGAAGAATAAATCGTGCAGTTACTTTCTTTAAAAAAGCTGCAGCCTCTCCAACTGTTATAGGAGATGTTATGGGAGTAATGGGATATATGGTAAATTATGAAAGAAATTTATCTAAAGGTATGTCTAAAGCAAAAGCAGCAGAAACTTTTAATAATTATAATGCTACTCAACAATCAAGAAGAGACACTGATAAAATTCCACTTCAACAAAGTCAAAGCGCATTTGTTCGTCCATTTACAATGTTTGGAAGTACTTTGTTTTTACAAATAAATAAGGTATTACAAGCACAATCTAATATCATGAAGTCTATTGCTGAAAAAGGAAAAGTTAGAGATGTAAAAAGCAAAGATATTAGAGCTTTAGCTTTAAATTTTGCAGGAGCAAATGTAATGTTTGCTTTAGCTGCAAATATAGCTTTATTAATAAAAGGTGATGATGAAGATAAGGAGGTAGCAATGAACAGAGTAAAAGATGCAATGTACGGATTAAACTTATTATATCAAATACCTCTTTTTGGATCAGCTGCAGAAGAAGGAATTAATAAAATAAAAGGTAGAAAAGGTTTTAGTGATGATGTTGTTAATCCTTATAAGGCTATAAGTAGAAAAATATTTAAGGCTACAAAAGATAAAAGTCTTTCTAAAGGAATACAACCTCTTGTAGAGATAGGCTTAGGAGCTCAATTAGACCCTTTTATTGGCCTGTATAATATTTTTGGAGCAACAGATAAGGATCAAGATAAAGCTGTGTATAGTGTGTTAGGAATTAGTCCTTCATATCAACCAGCTTTAGGTAAGTCATATTCAAAAGAAGATTTAAAATTTATTAAAGAAACTAATCCTGAATTATACGAGCAACTACAAAGAAATAAAAAAGGCAGTACTAAATTAAAAAGTAAATCTGTAATGAGAGTAGAAAATCCTGAATTATATTATCAATTATATGGAACATACTAATTTTGACGAAGACATATGTTTTAACAATACCTATCTTTTAATAACAGGTAAAAAAACTATTGAAGAATTTTTAGATTCAGATGCAGATCTGTGGTTTTTACACAATCCTGAAGACCAACCATTAAGACATAATAATCCTATTTATGAAGAGCTTTTAACTTATTTTATTTACACTGAAGAGTATGAAAAATGTCAAGAAATTGTAAATTTGCAAACAAAACTTAAGCAAATTATATATAATTAATTTATTTCTTCTAATGATTTTATTTGATCAGGGTAATCTCTATTCCTATTGTACTGTTCAACAGCCTCTTTCTCAAAATTTTTCTTGTAATTTTTTCTCTCAGCTTCTAATTTATAGTAAGAAAAAGCTTGCATTCCTACAACATGAGCATCAGTAGGGAAAAAATATTTCCATCCTTTTGATCTTCCTCTATTAATGTAATAACAAAAAGCTACAGCTAACTTACCTGTGTTTTTTTTAAAATTTACTACAGCAGAATCATCTGATGTAGGTATAATTTCATCTACATTAAATGTTTCGTTGTTTACGTTTCCACTTCTTGTTTTGTTTGAAAATCTTTCTGCAACTGTTTTGCAGAAAACGTCTAATTCTTTTGCTCGTTCTTTGTTCATGATGGCCAGATTATTATTATTTGTATTCTATTAGATTTCCTCACTTAATGATTGTATTAAGTCAGCAAGAATTTTGATTAAATCCTGAGCTTTTTTCTTTGCACTTTCATGCTCCCTATCCATTAAATCTTCATAAAGCTCGTCACTAAAATCATGTATATTATTAGTAATATACTTAATATGATTAATAGATGATTGGTCTTCTGGTGCAATTCTTGACATTTATACTTGGTTTTATCAAATATAAAAAAAAATACATCTTATCCTAATTCATTAGGATTTTTTATATAACAATTTAATAATCTTAAATCAAGATATTCATCCATAGAGATTAAACAAATGTTTGATAAGATGGAAGGACCTTTATTTAGCCTAATAATTTCTAATGCAAAAGTTATATTATTTTTATCAATATCAACAATACAACCTCCTAAAATTTGAGAAGTCAATAAATTTATTGGAACTTCTTGTAAATTATTTTGTATAAAAGAAGCTATTTTAATGGCTTTTACAATTTTAAATTCTTCTTGCAAATTTTCTATAAATTCATCTTCCACACTCCATTTAGTCTCCTCTGTAGATTTCAGTTTTAATTCCATGTTCTTTTAATTGTTTTAGTCTAAACTTCTGTAGCATAGATACTTTACCATCAGGCTTTTTTATTTCAGAAAATAATACATCTGAATTTTTAGGTATAGCTATTAAATCAGGTATCCCATTTCTATTTGTTACTGTTAATTTAATAACATAATAGCCTTCATCTTCCAATTGGTTTATTCTTTTCAATTGGATTTGATTCTCTGTCATTTTACAAATCTAATGAATCTCTTTTAAAATGTGATAGGGTATAATCTTTCTTTTTAACTACAGCTTTATAAATATCATTTTCTATTCCGTTATGACTAAAAATCCAATATATTTTATTATAAGCTCTGTCTTTAGTTGTCATACGATCACGACTTTGAAAATAAGATGTTGCACTAAAATCTATATTGTAATAAACAAGTGCTTCAGCTTCTTTTAAACTTATTCCTTCTCTTCCTGATACGATTTGCAAAGCTATACATTTATCTGTAGTTTTAAATTCTTCTAAATCATTTGTTATATTGTCACCATAAACTTCTTTTAAAGCTTTATACTCTTGAGTAAACTTATAAAAAATAGCAATTTTTTTATTGTCAAAATATTTTTTAATAAAATTTACTTTATTAAAATCTACAGTCATTGCGTTACCACTTTCAAACTTAACAGTACCAGAACATAATTGATGTATTTTAGACATTAGTTTAACTCCTGTATCTGCTAATAGTATTTCCCCATCTCCTTCCAATACTCTGTCTTTTTTTAATCTATTTATTAATTTTATAGTACCTGTATTTAATTCTACATATAGAATTTTTTCTTCTGTCTGTGTTTTAAAGCCTGCTTTCTTTTGTGTATAGCTTATTTTAAAGGGGTCTACAGCCTCCATAATAGACTTTAATCCTTTTGTGTAGTCATTAATCATCATACTGTTAATCTTCTTCTGAGTGACGTTTACGTGTGTTTTAGCAAAAGCATAAAAATTTTTGTATTTAGAAAAAGGATTATTATCTACCCCGTAAACTTGATGATACATTTGACAGTATGACTCTGGTGTTGGTGTTCCTGATAAAAACAAAACATATGGCTTTGACCTTCTAAATATTTCTTTAACTTGTTTTGCTCTTTTATTAGGACGTGGAAAAGCTCCTAACGAATGCGATTCATCACAAATAACTACATCCCAACCTGTTTGATGAATCTTATGTAATGATTCATAATTAATAACTTCTAAATAATAAGGGGATTTTAACAAATAAAAGTCATGTTCTATACTTGTAATAGCTTTTTTCTTAGTTATAAATAAAACATTCTTTGCATTTAAATTAGAACAAATTCCTAAAGCAGTTAGTGTTTTACCTGTTCTAACCTCCATAGCTAAATACACAAAATTACTATATCCATATAAAAATATATCAGTAGCTTTTTTAATTATCTCTGATTGATAATCTCTAAATTTTAAATCCATTGTTCTGTTATTGCTTTAGCCATACCTTCAAATGTTTTACTTCTTAATGTTCTACGCTGCTCAGGTGTCTTTGCTTTTTTTAACGCATCCATATACCATTGTGCTTGACGTTTCTTTTTTCCTTTCTTATCAACCCATTCAAAAAATTCACCTTTACTAACCATATTAGTAGCAGTAAGTGGTGGTAAGTTTTTTAACCACAAACAAGTAGATTTAGATGCTTTATCTCCAAACCAATACGGATGTACTATTTGATCAGGCTTTCTAATTTTAGAACTTATAACGCTTATTGGGTTTTCTACTGCAATTTTATTAATAGGTGCATCCATTAATTTTCTTACAAAATCTAAAGCTTTGTTTTGATTGCTTAATCTTTCTTGATTAACACTTCCGTCTTTGTTGTACATCCATCTTGCACCACTTACAGCTAAGTAAGTACATGGTGGATGAGCTATCATCATATCAAACTCACCACTGTATGCATAAGTTAAAGCATCGCCTTTTATATGCCACTGTGGATTTCCTCCACTACACTCTAATATGTCACACGAATATGCTTCATAACCTTTTTCTCTGTATAAGTTTGTTATGGTTTGCGACTCTTCACAAGCTATTAATATCTTCATTCTTCTTTTGTTTTAAATTCTATATATCTACCGTTCATATTTCTACCCTCTACAAATTCTATATCATATTTAAATATAGAATAAGATCTAATCCAGGACCAAAATTTAATACGTGATATAGTAAATTTAGATTTAGGAGCAAAATCAGGATGCTCATTAATAAAATCTTCATATAAATCCTGTTTAAATATTCTTGTATTAGCTTTTAATAAATCATTTGGTACTCCACTTCCAATAAGTCCACACCATTCAATAAACTCGTGACAAGTTTCAGCAGATAACTTTCTAATTTTAAGATTAACAAATTGACTTTTTAGCAAACCTTTGTTTAAATATATCTGTAAATTTTGTATCATATAATTATCAAACTGACACCATTCATTGTCATCCCATTCACCAAACATTAGTTTACCAAACTCTACAAGTGGGGTAAATTCTTTAGTGTAGTGTTGTGCAAGCTCTAATTCCCATTTTCTTCTTTCAAAGCTTGACCCCTTACCTTTAATAGCATAATTCGTTGTAAGCGCAACCTTAGGAGATTTAGCAAATGGAATTTTAATTGCGTCTTTATTTTTACGCTCCAGGGTAATTCCCTCTGTAATAATACTAAACAATCTTTCAAAATCAAAAGATTTTTTTACATCATCAAAACATAAAATTTGTGTATCAGCAGATACTAATTGATAAGCAAATGACCTTTCAAATGTAAACGATTTACCATCAATAGTTACTAATTTTTTCATATGAGTCAATCCATTCATAAACAAACCCTTACCTGTTCCTCCCTCTGGATTATCAGATATAACTTCATCATTTAATATTACAGCAGGACAATAAGATAAATTTTTCCAACCATGTAGTAAATACCCTATAGTTGATTCCATTGAAGCTATACGACTTTCATTTTCAGCACAAATATTTGATATAAATGTTTTATAATCACATTTACCTACTTTACACATTGTAAAACTCCTGTCTATTACGTGGTCTCTCCATACATAACCACCTAAATCTATGTAATCAATTAATGTAATGTCATTTACAGTAATTTTAACTGCACAATTCATATAATATAAGTAAGCAGTAGATTTAGTATCCTCAATAAAAAATACATTTATACTTGATAATAAAGTAAGAAACTCTTCTCTAAAATATTTTGTCATTTCAGCAAAATAATTGTATACTGATAAATCATCAACAGTTAATAAATAACTTAATACAAAATCTTTTATTTCTTTTTCAGATGTATGATCAATAAGATTATTTGTTACCCTTACAAAAACATAATTTTTACTGCCTTCAGGATTAAACTTATAAAATCCACTGTCTTCTAAAAAATTTTTAAAAAGTATGTGTGTCATTTTTACAACTCCCTTATCACTTTTAGTCCAAAATTGTTGAACTGACTGCTCTTCTTCAAGACGAACCATAACGTTTTCTATATCTACAATATCAATGTTTTCGTCTTGTAACTGACATCGTATTTCTTTTTTTGATACACCTCTTCTTAACTGTTGTTTTACTAAACTAATTCTGTCTTCATCTTCATAATATTTAGAGCCAAAATTTTGTGTGTTAGCATATGCAGACTGTATAGTTCTTTTAATTTCATTAAGATTAAAATCTTTAGAATCAAAATTACCCATAATAAATTCTGCTAAGTTTTGTGTAACTCCAAAATCATTAAAAGCTGAAGCCAATATAAATACATTGTTATTTCTTTCACCATTTTTTAAACCATATTTTTTTTCCCACCATTTAAGTAGAATATCTACTATTTTATTTTCATCTGTAATGGGAATAGTTGGTGTATCTGTGTTTTTAATAACTTCTACAAATTCTGTTTCTTCTATCTTATCCCATACACTTGATGTAGGATTTACGTAAATTAAAGGATCGTAACTTTCATAACACACACGTGAAACATTTTTAGATGTAGCATCAAAATATGGAGAATCTAAATATTTCTGTAATGAATTAAAATATTTTTTATGGTTTTCTACTATTGCAGGAATCTTTATTAATGCCTTTAATCCCTTACCACTTGGAGATACAAAAACACTAAATACAAATTTATTTTTAGATAATATTTCTTTTTCTTGTAAGAGCTCTTTGTTTGTTTTATACCCATCAAAATCTAAACAAATAAGTCCACTGTGTTCTACTAATGATTTATCATTTCTTTTAATAAACTTACCACTAAAACATATAGCTGGTAAAAGTTTTTTTATTTCATTTCTTCTTTCTTTGTCTTTTTCAGCTCTTATTCTTTTTACTATCTCAGCTGAATTTCCCTTCTCTATCCTTTCTAATGTTACTTCTACTTCTCTATAAAAAGGTTGATCAGTATTTTTTATGTCTTTAAATATCGTTATTTCCATTTGCATTCCATTCTTATTCCAAGTTATATTTTTTATAACTAATTGATTATTATTATATTATATTCTTTTTTTTTATATACCTAAGTACATAATAAAAATAGAGGGAAAAGAAACTATCCCTTCCCTCTATATTTTAAATACCTTTAAAAAGGTAAGTCATCGCTGGAATTAACAGCTGGTACAGGCTCTTTTTTAGCTTCAGGTTTCCAAGTGTCAATAGATACAGAATGTGTTTTACCATACTGATCTTGTTCTTTTTTCTTTTGGACATTCAGTTTAATGTATTTCTTAGAATTGTATTCAAATATATGCTCTGACGGTAAATCAGAAAGACATATACTACAAGACACAAGATTTCCTTCAAACTTTGATATACCTGATCCAACAAAAATTTTTTTATCTTCCATTTTAATGTAATTTAATTTGATGTTCCAAAATGTCTAAAATGTCAGCCATAAGTTTATTTTTATCGCTTTCACTTTCCATAGTAGTTGGAACTTCTACTATAAATCTTTCTCTTTTTTTCCTTTTTTTACGAAGGATTGAAAGATAATCTTTTAATTTTACATACAATGCCTTAAAGACAAAGTATATTTTTTTATAATGTTTCATAATGAATGTATTGTTTAATATTTGCAGGATCTGCACTTGGTCCATAAAACTTATTGTATATCTCAACTGCTTTTTCTACTTTTTCTCTACCACGTTCTAAAAAGTCTTGTGATGGCTCATATATTCCTAAATCGTGTGTTAACTTGTCTATAACGTAGAATACAAGAGGTTTACCGAACAATTGTTGATACACGTATGCTTGACTATCATAATTGTATTTACGAGCTGAAAACTTAAATTTTGATATATCAGATGTGGTTTTAATATCTATCAGCCTATCAGCACATACAATATCAGCCTTACCTTTCCACTCTATCCCACATATTTCTTTAATCATAGGAACTTCAAAGTAATTTTTCTTATTATATATGTTTAACATCATTACTGTGTTTGACTTCATTACCTCTACAATGGTATTTAAATTCTGCACTTCTTTTATTAATAAATAAATTTTCTTATCATTGTTTATGACATATTCTTTGTAAGCTTTTGTATTTCTACTTGCTAAATCTAAAACTATAAAGTCATCTAATTTGTGAGGCTCTAACATAGCTGTATGAAAGTATCTGCCTTCAATCATTGCCTTGGTTTCTTCTTGAGGCTTCCTAAATTGTTTAGGATTATTAATCAATGTGCCTATATCAGAATTAGAAAGCCATTGCTTTCCGTAATCACCATAATACAGACTGTCATCTTTAAGTTTATTAATAACCTCTACTAAATCAAAGAACTCCATTATATATGCTTAGCAAGCTCCTTTTTTGTTGTAGCAGTGATTTTAAATTTCTGTTGTAATTGCTCTACAATAACAGGCAATCCCAATGCTTTAATTTCAGATTTAGAAATATACTTTAATACGTTAATCCAATCTTTAGAATCTACTTCTAATGTTACTTTAGTTGCCTCTTCAGGTTTAACTTTTATTTTAGGGGCTACAGTAGTATATACTTTTGCATCTGTGTCCTGGTCACTTATAATTCCTAACATAGAAGACAATGCATATCTTCTAAAATAAGTAATCCCTGCTCCTGCTGATTGAAACTTGTTCATACCTTTCATATCGCATTCAGGAATTATGCAAGAAGAAGAAATATCTTCTCCTGATGGATGATGAAACAAAACGGTCGTAAGTCCACTACCATCAATTAACTGAGTAAATCCAAGATCATGTTTTTTTAATAAAGGATTAATTTGTGCAATTATGTGTTCAAGTTGTATGTACTTGTATCCATAACCATCTGTTCCTTTTAAAAGAACAGGTACTTCTTGTTGAAATTTAGCAAGAGCTTTGTAAATGTTTTTCTTTTCCATTTTATTTAATTTAATTTAGTTAGTTTATTTGAATGATAAGAATATTTTTGCATAATAAGATCTCTTTTATTTTTTAAATTCTTAATAAACTTATCATTTTTTCTTGTGTTTACTTCTTTTTTCATTTTATCTTGAATGAGCTCTGCCTTACGTTTGCAATTATCTAAAGCCAGTAGTCTGCATCCTTTTTCCCATCCGTTTTTATATAATATATTGTATTCATGCTCGGTAAGTTCTTGGTAATAATCACCACTTTTAGAACAATTTAAAATTTCTATTTTGCTTAAGTACTTACTAATTTTAAAACCTGTATTTATTAAACTTATACCACTAATCTTTTCAAATTTTATATTGTTACCTTCCATAGCCTGAGAGAATAAATCTTCCTTATTATACATTAGATATTTTTTTTATAAATTCTCTATAATCTTTGTCTTGCTCTACCGATTTTTTTGCTTTTTCATAACCTTTCATAACGGTGTTATGCTGAACAGGAAGACCGTTTTCCTCCATAAATCTTCTAATACTGCCTATTTTAATTGGGCGCTCAAAAGCTAAATAGTAAAGCATTTGTCTTGCCTCTGGACGTGGATGAACACGTGATTTTGAAAACATATCTTCCAATTTTATAAAAAACTGATCAGCGACTAATGAGGCATATTTATCAAATATTTCTTTCTTCATTTTATTTTTTTTTATTTAATTTTTCTAATCTCTCTATTTCAAACTTAAGATGATTTATAGATTTTTGCAAACACTCTATTGGAGACTCGTGTTTCTCAGAGCTCCTTAGACAATAAGTCACAACATTTCCAATGTTCCAAGTGCAATTAAAATCTTCTACAACATACCTTGCTTGATAGTAACCCTCTCTGTATGTGTCTCCTATATAATAATTAGGAACATCAACAACATCTTTAAAATCAATTTTTTTGCTCATTTTAATATTTTTTTAGTTTTAAGTAATTTAGACAATTTTTTATTGGTTTAGGGCGAGAAAAATCAGTTTTTCTATAATTAGGAGTAATTTCCATAAGCCTATTATTCACCATATGTTTGTTTGTTTCTTTAAAGAAACTATCAAACTCTATTAAGTTTAATCTGTTTTTTATGTTGTAAAGTTTAAGATCTCGTGCTGATTTGCACTGCTCTACAAAGTATTGTGATAATTCGTTCATTTAATTTAATTTAATTTACATAAAAGGAGGACAATAGTATTAACTTATTGTTGGCTTATGCCGTTTATGTCCTCCCTTTATGGTTTAAAATAGCTAAACATTTAATATTAAGGATACTCTTACATACCCAATAAGGTTAGGGATTATTCCCAGCTATTTTAAGTTAAAAACAAGAGAGAGTTAGAAAGAAAATTAACTTCAAATCTAATTGAGTTATTTTTTGGACGTTGTGTCCTCTCCCTCTTGTTTATTTTTTATTATTCTGTCTAATTGTTGCTGTAACTTTTGAATCAAACTTCTGTTTGGATTAGGTTTTAACTTTTCCTCACTGATTAATTGATTGATCTCTTTCATTACAAACAAAAATTTAAAGGACTGTCTTTAACTTGAGCTCTTTGTTTTTTAGCTTTTTTATCTATATTTTTTATAGCTGTTTTTTTATATTCTTCTTCAATATACTGTTTCCAGTCATTATAGTTTAAAACCCTATATCTATAGTTACTTACTTTTTTATAATATTCTTTATCCATTTTTAATTTAATTAGTTAATAAAAAAACGAGAAAGAAACACGCCATACAGTTTCTAATTACATTGTTGATTTAGCCTAACATCAACTCGTGTTTTGCAAGTGTCTCAGCCGTAATATTACTTTTCGGGTAATCTGTGACTGTACTTAACTTGCTTGGGCATTGATCACAAATAGATCCTCATTTAATAAGTCCTCTGATAGACTTAACCCTTTAATAAAATAATAATTCAGACTTTAAAAATACATAATAATTAGTTAACAACCAAATCAATATGTAAAAAGTTTTCTTTTTCTTGAAACTTATGACTGTCTCCTCTTACCATTCCTGTTTTGTAATTAAATTTATTATAATCAATTTTTTCATTTGGTATTCTAATATTATTAGAATTGTGAAGATATTCATATGAGCTCGTAAGTCCATTATAATCATTATACATCTTTGTAATGTTTTCTACATTAGAAATTAAAGCAGTATGTATTTCATAAGATAAAAATTTAGGATCTAAAGTGTCTATATCAACAGCTACCGAATAAATATCTGTGTGAAATGGAACAACAACAATAACTTGCTGTACATAACCATCAGTAATATATAGTTTGTTGTCTTCTATATAATAAAAATGTGTATATGGAATGTTTTTTAATCTATGTGCAACATTGTCTTTGGGGTTATAATCTTGAGATAAAAATTTAATAGGTTTAGCATAAGTTTTCCAGAAATAAATATTCTCACCTTTTTTATACTTGTTAAGATTTTTAAGTAAAATTGAGTATTCACTATGAGCATCTACTACTTCAACTATTGTAGTAGGATTACGATCTTTTTCTCTTATCCCATATAATCCACTTTTAGAATCACACGAAATAGAAACTATAAATTTTTTCATAATTATTTTTAAAACAAAGTTAATATTTATTTAGTTTGATGTTTGATGTTAGTTTGATTTAATCAAACTTACTTCATAATTATTTTCTTTTATTATATTCTATTATTTTCTTATGCTCTCTTTTATAATATTCTATTATATTATCAATATCATCTTTCAATTCTTTATCTGTCATCTTTGCTATTTTTAAAGCATCATTAATAGATTCTATTTCATCTCCAGCATACTCCATTATAAAATCTATCATTTCTTTTCTTGGGTTTTTTACTTTCATAATTTTTTTTTATTAATAGTTATATTTTCTATGCTTTCTATATAGAGCTCATCATCTTCTATGAACTCTTTAATATAGTTTTGTGCATTTAATTCCATATCTTCCACAGATTGATTTTCTATGTGAGATAATATTATTGTTATTTTAAATTCCATATTATTTATTTTTATATAATTCATTATATTCCATATGTTCTTTGACATAATCTATATCATATTCTAATTCTCCTCTTTCATAAGATAATTGATTTTCATAAGTGTCGTAGGGTAGTATATATTTTTCTATGTAATCTTTCATATTTATAATTTTTTTATTTAATAGGGTAAATATGCGTAATCATATCACTGTGTTTATACACTCCCATTATTTTATTAGCCATTGTCTCTATTTCACCATATCGTTCATTATAAAAATCCTCTGCTTCATCTGTTAAAGTGTATGCTCTGTCTTTAACATTGTCAAATCCTGTATTATTATAATATTCTTCAAATTCTAATTCTAACATTTGTGTAACAATTTCATCTATAAATTCCATAAATCTGCTATTGTCAATATACACATTTTCTTTTTTTTCCATTTTATTTAATTTTAATTTATTTAATCTATTAAGTTAATTTCACTAATTTGCTCTACATACTCATAAGGATCTCCTATTTCAGAATGTAATTGTCCATCTTCTCCAAGTCCTATACAGAAAACATCTGAATCTGTTATTCCTATTACATTATTTACTTTCCATAACCAATCAACAATCTCTTTACACCAATCATCTGACTCGTACCATTTAATGTAATTGAATGTATAAAATTTCATTCCATCATTTTCGGTATGTATTTTTAGACAATCATCCTTTTTTAACATAACATTATCTTTTGTATTAAAATCATGTTTTCTTAGTATGTTATCAAATTCTTTTGATAACTCTCCACTTTTTACTCCTATAATTACTTTACTTCTGTATCCCATTTTATTTAATTTTAATTTATTTATAATATTCTTTTAGCTATACTTAGCCATCCATCTTGTCTGATTTCTTGTAACTCATGCTCCATAACAGATACTATTTCTTCACATAATTCTTGAGGAATTTTACTTCTCTCGTGATTATTTTTTAAAGACTCTGTTCCTCTTTTTACTGCATCAATACCTTGAGCTCGTAATTTTCTCACAGTACTACCACGCTGAGATGCATCGTGATGACAATGTCTATTAATAACCTCTCCTTTATTATTGTATTTGAAGTTCTTACACATTGTTTTTGGTGTCCAATTATATGCATTAGTCCATATGTCTGTAGGCTTCATTCTTGAGTCTCCATAAGAACAATATGTTACCGTATGTCTCTGATGTTCAATCGTTTTCCACATTGGTGACTTTCTCATTTTACCACGTGGATTTTCTACAAACCATATTAAGTTTGGATTTTTTTCTAAGTAAAATTGGATTATTTCTATGGTTTTATTGAGTAATTCTATGCCTAAAAGATTAGGATCTCTTGGTTTAAACTCGTGTCCACTAACCCATTTCTTACCTATACAAGCTACTGAAAAGTCGGTGCAAGGACAAGATGCCCAAATCATATCTGGAATATAGAACTCATCTAATTCACCTACATTCATTTCATTAAGTCGGTAGTCCCAATCTAATATATCACCTGTCCAATCTGTATTTGGATAGTCTACGTTGTCTACAGAAAAAACGTGGTGGTTTCTTGAGTCGGCAACCTTTCCAATAGAACGGCTACCACTAAATAATTCTAATATTTTCATTTTTGTAAATTTATTTCTATGTTAGACTCTATGTTCTCAAACGAAAACATTTCTAATTCGTAAGTCACATCTTCGCCATTAAGCATTAATTTTATTATTTCTATAGTTTCCATTGAAGGTGTTAATCTGTCTTAACTTTCTTCTTGTTTGTAGAGCTCATAATGTACAATAACAATATTGTTTTCAGACAAATCGTACTCGTAAGTGTGGTGCGTTGTTTTCATTCTAATTCAATTTAATTAATAAGTATTGCTAAACTACATAATAAATACTTAATAACCTAATATATAAGTTAATTTTATTTTCAGATCTTTTCGTAAGTCCACGTAAATTACGTGAGCTCGTAAGTCCACGTAAGTCCACGTAATCTGTAATATATGAAAAAACACGAAAACGTACCCAAATGGATACGAAATCGTGCCTTAAATTATTTTATTTTTTTGTGGTTTTTGCCTTGATTAACTCTGCACTTCCTTTTTTAATCATCCAAAGCAACCAATCTTTATTAACGTGTCCAACACAACTATCATTTTTACTTTTATATGCGTAACCACTTCCACGTTCCCATTTTATAGTCCAAAAATTATTTGGAGTTACTTCTGTGAATCTAATCACATCATTTCTTTCTATTTCTAAATTTCCAGAATCAGTTAATTTTTTCATTTGTTTGTCATTTAATTAAAGCACTATTGCCTACTACCACGAAAACCCCAAGCTGACAAGACTTGAGGTAATCGTGGAACAAAAACAAACAATTATTCTTTGTACATATGTTTTATACTCTCTATCTCATTTTGAATATTTGATAGACAATTATTTATGATTGAATTAGATGGTGATGATTTTAATGGAGAATTATAATTACCATCATAAGTTTGTAATTTTGCACCAACATCAATAGCTTTGGTTGTTCTGCATATTTCATTAATGTCATCGGCAACATTATATTCTTGCAAACTTCCTTTGTTATCAGACATAGCAAATTCCTCACCGAACTGAGTTATGATTTCATCAGCAAAAGAATTCTTTTCATCATAATGGTTTTTCAGAACTTTGTACTTATTTTTATATTCTAAATATAAATCTTGGTAATTACTACTTCTTACTTTTTCTTTATTGAATTTGCTTTTCCACAATTCAATCTCATATGCACGTGTATCTGTGGATGCAAATAATCTACCTAACTCAGTTATTTTATATCCTTCTTCACGACTGCGTGTCAACAAACCTT